>OLGB01001529.1_pt1 | contig 27621 bp, 20 predicted proteins | sample 1605691 | NCBI WGS metagenome assembly OLGB01 (sample SAMEA3888925, study PRJEB22519) | human gut metagenome | biome: human gut; feature: human-associated habitat; material: faeces | place: Denmark | collected 2010 | reverse complement strand
CCCGTGCAGAAAAGCCCATAGTTATTTTACTACAAAATAACGAAAATGTCAAGGGAAAAACCACTTGATTTTTACCAAAATGCACATGTTGAAAACGTAAAACCTGTTACACGATGTCGCTTTGCAGGGATAAAACGGCGCTTTTATGTATGCCGTATGTCGTAATTGCACAATAAACCCGCAGTTTTTTTGGAGTTTTTTCTACGCGTGACGATAACCCGTGCTGTGCAGGAAAAAAATTGCTCAGACCCTTGCAATTATACTATTACTGTGATATAATATAAACAATGAAATATTATGCCCGCGGGCATTGGAGGAAAAACAGATGACATATAAAGAGAGCTTTATCAAGTTCATGGTAGACAGCGGCGTGCTGAAATTCGGCGAGTTCACATTAAAGAGCGGAAGAAAATCCCCGTTTTTTATGAATGCAGGTGCATATGTGACAGGCTCCCAGCTGATGCGTCTGGGCGAGTATTATGCAAAGGCGATCCACGAAAAATACGGGGATGACTTTGATGTTTTATTCGGACCGGCGTACAAAGGTATCCCGATCAGCGTTGTAACAGCAGTTGCTTTCAGTAAATTATATGGAAAAGAGATCCGTTACTGTTCTGACCGCAAAGAGGAAAAAGATCATGGTGCAGATAAGGGAAGTTTCCTTGGAAGCAGCTTAAAGGATGGCGATAAGGTCGTTATGATCGAGGATGTTACCACTTCCGGTAAATCCATGGAAGAGACCGTTCCAAAGGTAAGAGGGGCTGCCAATGTAGAGATCGTTGGTCTTATGGTTTCCTTAAACCGTATGGAAAAGGGACTTGGCGGAGAGAAGAGCGCATTAGAAGAGATCCGCGATAAATATGGATTTGAGACAAACGCGATCGTTACGATGGAAGAGGTAGTAGAGCACCTTTACAACAGAGAGTGCCAGGGAAGAGTTGTCATCAATGATGATATAAAAAAGGCGATTGACGCATACTATGAGCAGTACGGATGCGGCGCGTCAAAAGACGAGACTCATGTTTAAAAACAAACGCCATATGGTGGCGGCTGTTTTGTTTTTGATCTATTTTATCGTATTGTTCTATTTTCTGTTTTTTTCAGAGAAACTGGGGCGGACGTTCAGTGACAGAGCGTACCGCTATAACCTGGTTCCCTTAAAAGAGATAAAACGCTTCTTACAGTATCGGGATGTGCTTGGCGAAAAAGCGGTTTTCTTAAATCTGGCAGGAAATGTCATTGCATTTATGCCGTTTGGAACATTTCTGCCGACTTTTTTTGTAAGATGCAGGAAGCTTTTCTTTACCGTCTGGTATAGCTTTGAATTAAGCCTGATCGTGGAGTTGTTACAGCTCATTTTTAAAGTGGGCTCCTTTGATGTGGATGATTTGCTGCTCAATACGATAGGCGGATTGTTTGGATTTTTTGTCTATGTTGTGATGGCACGCTTGTTTTCACAAAGACAGCACAGACAGGGAGGAAAAGAGAATGAAACGACATAAAATCGGATATAAATTTACAGATAAATCGCAGTCAAAACGAGGGATATGTTCTTTCGTTCTGGCTGCGCTTTCGATTCTTACCTTTATTGTAGTGATCGTACTGTCCTTTCAGAGCAGAGGAAATGGTACGATGTATTTGGGAAGTGCGGGCGTCTTTTCGATGCTGCTCGCACTGGTCGCATTTATTCTGGCAGTGAAGAGTCTGGGGGAGGAAAATTCCTACAAGTTTTTCCCCTATACTGCTACCGTGCTTTCTTTTCTGGGACTCGGTATCTGGGTGGCACTCTATGTTGCCGGATTTTTACTGTAACTGACAGAAGGTGCGCTTTGCGGACATTTTATTAAAAAGGGGAAGTGTGATGACAGACTTTGAAAAGCAGATCCAGTTTATTATGGAACTGGACAAGATAAAAAAGATTGGAAGGCAGACCTATTTAAGTGATGCCAGCAGAAAGGAAAATGATGCCGAGCACTCCTGGCATCTGGCACTGATGGCGTTTGTGCTTGCAGATTATTCCAATGAGCCGGTCGATGTGTTAAAGACGATGAAGATGGTGTTGCTGCATGATGTGATCGAGATCGATGCGGGCGATACCTATGCCTATGATACCGAGGCGAACAAGACCAAGCGGGAGCGCGAATTAAAAGCAGCCGACCGCATTTTTGGACTGCTGCCTGAGGTACAGAAACTGGAATACCGTGGACTGTGGGACGAATTTGAAGCGATGGAGACACCAGAGTCCAAGTTCGCAAACATGCTCGATAAGGTGCAGCCGCTCCTTTTAAATGACGCATCCGGTGGAAAATCCTGGGCAGAACACGACGTGCAGATCTCACAGGTATTAAAACGGGATGAGAGAGTCCATGAGGGTTCCGAGGAGATCTGGGCATATGCAAAGAGCATCCTGGAGGAAAATGTAAAAAAAGGACGGCTTGGAAGCAATTAAAGACAGAGTAGAAGTGAGGACAGATATGAGTTACAAAGAATTTTATGAATCAACAAATGCAGCGGCAGAGGAACGGTTTGAATTAGTGAGGGAGCGCGTTGCGCAGATCAAAGAGGAGACTGGCGTAAGGGAGCCATTTGCAGATTATTTTAAAAAGAATGCGGCATTTTTACAGCTGCTTTGCGGGGTATATGATGAGATCGCAGCAGGCGTTGATAAAAACCAGATGATGGAAGAATTGGAAGCACGAAACCAGGCATTGTATGCAGACATCAGACCGCAGGCGTATGAGACAAGCTATGCAAACCCGGAATATGCGGTAAAAATGCTGGGCGGGGAGTTTGGACCTTTATTAAACTGCGTGGCAGTGCATCTGCGAGGAAGGATTGAAAAGGTTTTCCGTGGAGATTTAGAGCAGCTTACGATCGCGATGGAATTATTTGTCGGGATCTATAACTGCTTTGAGGGAGAAGAACTGCCGGAGAGTAAACAGATCAGACAGGACATCTACTGGTATTCCCATGACTACAGCGAGATCTTTTATGAGGAGAGCTTAAGACGTCTGCTTGATCCGGGAGAAGATTTTGAGGCAGAGATCGTGGAGCATGCAGATTTATCGGATCTCCGTTATCTCTACCGTTACGGTGTTTACATCGGGGAAAATGAAAGAAAGATGGCAGCATTTTTAAACAGCCTTCCGGAAGAAGAGATCCAGGCAATGGCAGACACCTATACTGAGGGCTACCGGATCGGGTTTGAGACAACCGGAAAGGATTTAAGCAAAAAACAGACGGTCGAAGTACGCTATCCGGTTGGATTTGAGCGTATGGCGCGCGCGGCAGTTTCCAATTTTGCAAAAATGAACTTAAAACCGACAATGCGCATTTCCTCTGTTTCAGCGAATAAACAGTTTGACTATGACAGCAGGGAAGTGCGTGCCATATATTTTGATAAGGCATATGTGGAGCGTTGTCTGGAAGTCAGAAAGACTTATTTGGAAGAAAATAAGAAAATGGCGGCAGGTTACGCAGGACCGGCAGTCATTGAGGTATTTGGCGAGGAACCATTTTCACCGGTCAGCAAAAAAGAAGCACCGAGATACAATGAAAAACAGCAGCAGCTCAATGTCTATGAGATGAGCATGGCAGGACAGATGTTAAACCAGTACATCAAAGGAGAAGAGCGCAGTTTTACGATCATTGCCTACCCGATCCCGGAGATCGGAGACCGCTTTGAGGAAATCTTCAGGGAGACAGTAAAGATCAATACCTTAGACTATAAACTTTATCAGACCATCCAGCAGAAGATCATTGATGTGTTAGATACGGCAGACCGTGTGCATATTACAGGAAAAGGTGCCAATAAAACGGATCTTACTGTCAATATCTGGAAATTAAAGGATGCCACAAAAGAGACAGCATTTGAAAACTGTGTGGCAGATGTCAATATCCCGGTGGGAGAAGTATTTACCTCTCCGGTATTAGAGGGAACGAATGGCAAGCTGTTTGTCAGCCAGGTTTACTTAAATGGTTTAAATTATGAAAATCTGGAGTTTACCTTTACCGATGGAATGGTGACAGAATACACCTGCAGCAATTTTGAGGATGAGGAAGAAAATAAAAATTACATCAAAGATAATGTCTTAAAACATCATGAGACCCTTCCGATGGGCGAATTTGCGATCGGAACCAACACGATCGCTTACCGCATGGCGCGTGATTTTCAGATCGCGGACAAGCTGCCGATCTTAATCGCTGAGAAGACAGGACCGCATTTTGCAGTCGGGGATACCTGCTACAGCCATGAGGAGGACAATGTTTCCTACAATCCGGATGGAAAAGCGATCGTGGCAAGAGAGAACAGCATTTCTGCATTAAGAAAGGCGGATCTGGACAAAGCTTACTTTAACTGCCATACCGATATTACAATCCCGTATGATGAGCTGGACCGCATTACTGTGATCCGTGCCGACGGAACTACAGAGGATATCATTGCAGATGGTAAATTCGTACTTGCAGGAACCGAAACGTTAAACAAACCTTTATAAGAAATACTGATAAATGCAATAATAAATATTAATTAGACTTCTAAAACAAAACTTTATACAATAAAAGCAGAACAAAGCTTGGTAAAGGAGAATCATTATGGCAAAAGTTGGTATTGTAATGGGCAGCGATTCAGATATGCCGGTTATGGCAAAGGCTGCAGATATTTTAGAAAAACTTGGGATTGACTATGAGATGACGATCATTTCTGCACACCGGGAACCGGATGTATTCTTTGAGTATGCAAAGAGTGCAGAGAGCAAAGGTTTTAAAGTCATTATTGCCGGAGCAGGCATGGCAGCACATCTGCCGGGTATGTGTGCTGCAATTTTCCCGATGCCGGTCATCGGTATTCCAATGCACACCACCTCTTTAGGCGGAAGAGATTCTCTTTATTCCATCGTTCAGATGCCATCCGGCATTCCGGTCGCTACCGTAGCGATCAACGGTGGAGCAAATGCAGGACTGCTTGCAGCAAAGATCCTGGCGACATCGGATGATGAGCTCTTACAGAAATTAAAAGATTACGCAAAAGAGTTAAAAGAACAGGTGCAGGCAAAAGACGAGAGATTACAGGAAGTCGGTTATAAGAACTATTAAGAGAAGCAACCATTAACAAGTATAGAAATGAGGTAAAGCAATGGATTATAAGAATTCTGGCGTTGATATTGAAGCAGGTTACAAATCAGTGGAGTTGATGAAAAAGCATGTGCAGCAGACGATGCGGGCAGAGGTATTGTCTGGTCTGGGTGGTTTTTCCGGTGCATTTTCCCTGGAGGCATATAAGAAGATGGAAAAGCCGGTACTGCTTTCCGGAACCGATGGTTGTGGAACCAAGGTAAAACTTGCATTTTTAATGGACAAGCATGATACCATTGGCATTGACTGTGTTGCAATGTGTGTCAATGATGTTGTATGTGCCGGTGCAGAACCGTTGTTTTTCTTAGACTATATTGCATGTGGTAAGAATTATCCGGAAAAGATTGCAACGATCGTAAGCGGCGTTGCAGAGGGTTGTAAGCAGTCAAATGCTGCTCTGATCGGTGGAGAGACCGCAGAACATCCGGGACTTATGCCGGAAGATGAGTATGATCTGGCAGGTTTTGCAGTCGGTATCGTAGATGAGAAGGATATTATTACAGGCGCAGATGTAAAAGCAGGCGATGTGCTGATCGGTATGGCTTCTTCCGGTGTACATTCCAATGGTTTCTCACTGGTTCGTAAGATCTTTAAGATGGATAAGGAAACTTTAAATACCTATCATGAAGAATTAGGAGCTACGCTTGGAGAGACTCTGCTTGCACCGACCAGAATTTATGTAAAGGCACTTCAGAATATCAAAAAAGCAGGTGTGCGTATCCGTGCGTGCAGCCACATTACCGGAGGCGGTTTTTACGAAAACGTACCGAGAATGCTCCCGGAAGGCAAGCATGCCGTAATCCGCAAAGACAGCTACGAAGTTCCGCCAATCTTTAAGATGATGGCAAGAGAGGGACAGGTAGAAGAGAAAGTAATGTATAATACCTATAATATGGGAATTGGAATGGTACTTGCTGTTGATGCTAAAGATGTGGACAAGACCATGGCAGCCATCCGGGAAGCCGGAGATACCCCTTACATCATCGGTGAGATTAAGGACGGAGAAAAAGGAGTTACCTTATGCTAAAGATAGCAGTGCTTGTTTCCGGTGGAGGAACAAATTTACAGGCGATTATAGATGCCATCGCAGATAAGACGATCACGAATGCAGAGATTTCGGTTGTCATCAGTAACAATAAGGATGCATATGCCTTAGAGCGTGCCGGAAAACATGGCATAGAGGCAGTCTGCATTTCTCCGAAGCAGTTTGAGACAAGAGATGCGTTTAATCAGGCATTTTTGGAAAAACTCAATTCCTATCAGGTTGATCTGGTGGTTTTGGCAGGATTTTTGGTGGTACTGCCGGAGATGATGATCCGCGCGTACGAGAACCGGATCATCAACATCCATCCGTCGCTCATCCCGTCTTTCTGTGGAACCGGATTTTACGGACTGAAAGTCCATGAGGGTGTATTGGCGCGTGGTGTGAAGATCACAGGCGCGACTGTGCATTTTGTAGATGCCGGAACAGATACCGGACCGATCATTTTGCAGAAAGCAGTTGAAGTAAAACAGGATGATACCCCGGAGATCTTACAGCGTCGCGTGATGGAAGAGGCAGAATGGAAGATCATGCCAAAGGCGATTGATCTGATCGCGAACGGAAAAGTGTCGGTAGTGGAAGGAAAGGTTAGGATCGTATGAAAGTATTAGTAGTTGGAAGCGGCGGACGTGAGCATGCCATTGTTACGAGCGTAGCGAAAAGCCCGCGGGTTGATAAAATTTACTGTGCACCGGGAAATGCAGGAATTGCCGCTCTGGCAGAGTGTGTACCGATCGGTGCCATGGAATTTGATAAATTAGTAGCATTTGCCAAAGAAAAACAGATCGATTTTACCATCATAGGTATGGATGATCCATTGGTTGGCGGTATTGTCGATGTTTTCGAGGCAGAGGGATTAAAGGTATTCGGACCAAAGAAAAATGCAGCGATCTTAGAAGGTTCCAAGGCATTTTCCAAAGATCTGATGAAAAAATACCATATTCCGACCGCAGCATATGAGAATTTTACCTCACCGGAGGCGGCACTTGCTTATCTTGAGACCGCAAAAATGCCGATCGTATTAAAAGCAGATGGACTTGCACTTGGAAAAGGTGTTCTGATCTGCAATACCTTAGAAGAGGCGAAAGCTGGCGTAAAAGAGATCATGGAAGACAAGAAATTCGGTACTGCCGGAAATACCATGGTGGTAGAAGAATTTATGACAGGAAGAGAAGTTTCCGTACTTTCTTTCGTAGATGGAAAAACCATTCAGATCATGTCTTCCGCACAGGATCACAAACGTGCCAAAGACGGAGATCAGGGACTTAATACAGGTGGTATGGGTAACTTCTCCCCGAGTCCGTTCTATACACCGGAAGTAGACGAGTTCTGTAAAAAATATATCTATCAGGCAACGGTAGATGCCATGGCTGCAGAGGGAAGGCCATTTACCGGAGTGATCTTCTTTGGACTGATGCTGACCGAGGATGGACCAAAAGTGTTAGAGTACAATGCACGTTTTGGCGATCCAGAGGCACAGGTGGTGCTTCCGCGTATGAAAAATGATATTATCGATGTCATGGAAGCCTGCGTAGAAGGAAAATTAGACACCATCGACCTGCAGTTTGAGGACAACGCGGCAGTCTGCGTAGTACTTGCTTCTGATGGTTATCCGGTTTCCTATGAAAAAGGATTTGAGATCAAGGGACTGGACCGTTTCGAGGGAAAAGAAGACTATTTCTGTTTCCATGCCGGAACCAAATTTGATGAAAATGGCAAAATCGTGACCAATGGAGGACGTGTCTTAGGCATTACCGCACTGGGAAATGATTTAAAAGAAGCGCGTAAAAAAGCATATGAGGCAACCGAATGGGTTGATTTTGCCAATAAATATATGCGCCATGATATCGGAAAAGCGATTGATGAAAAATAATAGGCTAGATTCGGTGGAATGTAAATTCTATGATATTTAGGAAACAGAGGTTTACATCTTGCCAAAAACAAATTTTATTGTATAAAAAAATAGGGGGAATTAGATTCAAAAGTTTGAGGTGCCCCTCAAAGTTAGATTTTTTACGAGACGACTTCGGTCGTCTCGTTTTCTTATTATGAATAAAGCTCATCGTTTTTATAAAAAACGATAATATCATATTGTTTTACATTGATGATATATGACAGTATATGGATTGTGCTGGATGTTTGTTAGAATAGACCAGAACGACATAGTATTCAAAAATTGAAATAATTTCAAAAATATTGTGAAATTTGTAGGAGAGTATGATATACTTGAGGAAAATGTAATGTTTAATTTGACTGGTGAGATAATTATAGAATGAAATCGATATATTGATTTTAAGAAAAATAGTTTGTCAGAAGGCAAAGCAGAGAATGAGGAATGGGATCATGAAAACAATAGATTTATGCTGCGGAATTGGGGGAATCAGAAGAGGATTTGAATTGGCAGGGGATTTCGAGAATGTTCTTTCTGCGGAAAAAGATGAATATGCATGCAGGACATATCAGCATTTGTTCGGTGATGATCCTAGAAATGATGTAACGGATGAAACATTTAAGGAGTTGGTATTGGGTATGGAATATGATGTTCTGCTTGCAGGGTTTCCGTGTCAGACATTCAGCAGAATCGGTCTTAGGCAGGGCTTCCGGGACGTTACAAAGGGAACTATATTTTTTGATATAGCGGAAATTATTGATCAGACAATGCCGAAGGTTGTATTTTTGGAGAATGTAGAGAATCTAGTAAGTCATGATGGAGGAAAGACATTTAAGATCATCATCAATACCCTTGAAAATGAGTTGAATTACCATGTGATTGGTGTGGAAAGAGATGATGATGGAAAGTTGAGATATGATAAAAAGTCGTTCATAAGAAATACGAAGAACTTTGGACTTCCTCAGAACCGACCAAGAGTATACATAGTGGCATTCAGCAGGGACTACTTCGGAAAATATGTGGATCTCCTTCCAAGAGAAACTCCGACTCAGGGAAGAAAGGAAATATTTCATTCGGTTTTAGATATTTTGGATACCACAGTTCCGGCTAGGTTTTTTTTATCATCGGGTTTTCTGACAACGTTGGAAGAACATAGAGTCAGACAAAGAAGCAATGGAAATGGTTTTGGTTACCAGATAGTCAATGATGCTTCTATTGATAGACCATTGGCGCATACCATTTTGGCAACTGGGGGATCAGGAAAGGAGAGAAATTTGATTTATGATCCAGTCAATGGTCGCGATATTGTTGGAACAGAAGTGTCTGGGAAAAAAACTCCGATAAATGATAAATGCATACGAACCATGACACCGGAAGAGTGGGGACGCCTTCAAGGGTTTATAGGTTATGCATTTCTTGATGAGAACGAAAATGAGACTTTTTCGTTTCCAGAAAAAATGTCGAATCAGCAGAAGTTCAAGCAGTTTGGAAATTCCGTTTCAATTCCGCTCATTGAAGAAATGGCACTGTTCATTAAAGACTGCGTGACACTGATGGAATCTGAATTCTCAGAAGAGGAAAAGGAACACTATAAAATTCCAGGAGCAATGCTTAGAGTGCAGAACGGGCTTCGAAAGTTGTTAAAGAATGAGAAACCTAAGACGATTGAAAAGTGTTGTCAGCTTGTTTCGGAAATAGGATTGTGCAATGGATTTCGTGCGGAAGATATTGAGATGGCGTTGGGACAGTCAAATGTTACTGCCTATAATTATCTGCATAGGTTGGAACGCGCAAAGTGTGTGGAACTTGACAATGACGGCTACAAACTGAGAACGGAAAAGAAAAAATTTACTGTGGAAATGTAATTGTGAAAGGGGATTTCGATGGATGTTGAAGGTCTGAAAAAGATTATAAAAAAATGCGATATTTATTTTGAGGACCAGCTTATTTCTGGAGAACTACTTCTTCGGTCTTTCATGGATTTTTTGACCGATGAAGCCGGCAAGATGGAAAACAATGGGAGTATCGCATTACATCTGCCGTCATTGTGCTTTGATGCGCTTTCAGTTGCATGGGCAGCTCTTACTGTTATCGTCGGGAACGAAACAGATGTTGAAACAATTATCAGAAATTTTCGACCAGGAGATAAAGTCCTTTATAGAAACAAAAGAGCGGAATTCATCGGACTTAAAACAGATGAGGATGGGGAGGAAAGGGTAAGCATCCAATGCACAGATGGAACGAGGAGAATAGGAAGAAAAAGTTGGGCGCGTATCATGCCGTATTATGGCCAGTCGGAACGCTATGATGGGCGTGGAATTCGTAGAGGAAACCGAATACGGGAACAATTTCTTTCGACTCTACTTGAATGTGACAAAAAAGATATTCCCTCTGTTACAGATGCGTCTGTTATTATAGTCATGGATCACTCGAGTGCGAATCGTTGTATGAACGGTCTGGTTTTGAAAGCAGAAGATGTGAGTATACGCATTCAGGATTTGGTTACAGCATCGTATTTTACTGAGGAAAACGAATATCCGTACGGAGGCAACGCAGGGAAAAATGAGGCGATGTTAAAATTTACCTCGAAAGTATCTGTTGCTATGGATATGACATGGGAAGCGGAAGGAAATGAGTATCTTGGAATGTTTATCTGCGGAAACGGTTTGATTGAACGAAGCATTACAGAACTCCAACAGGTCATGACAAGGGAAAACATCGGGTTTTCGATTATATCTGGTGGCATGGATTTGTTATGTGCAGAAGAAATGATAAAGGAATATGAGGAAGCAGGTGTGTTTGCTTGCACGAAGGATTTTCTGTTGGAACATAATTTTTCATTCACAAACGAAAATCACTTTACCGTGGAGTTACAGCAGCAGGCGAATGCCGTGATAGATCATGAGATTCACAAGATAATTCTTTGTGGGGAAATAGACTGGAAGTCATATCGAGATTTTAAAAAAGCCGTTGGGTGTGTCAAGAGGGATGAATTGGATGAGGATGAGAGAGCATACATAATTCCTAATGCGTATTCGCTTATGAATTTGTTTATGACTGCGCCGTTTTCAGTCAAGGAAATGGAAGATGCCATAAAGGAAGGAAAAATCCGAAGGGGAGTGGAAAAGCCTCATGTCCGACTGGAAGAACTGGAGGGCAAACTGAAAAGGTTACCAGTCAATCTGGAGAAAGTCGTCGAGAAAATTGTGGATTCCTTGGAAACCGCATACTATGCAGGATATGACGATACGCCGAAACGCCGGTGTCTGCGGGAATTCATTGATGAAAATTACGGACAGAGGATTGCCATAGTAGTTCCGAAAGCCTATTATGCTGACATCATATGGAATTACGTGCTGTCCGACTTTGATTCAGAAAAATCCGATGTCGAAATCGTGACGATGGACCGTTTTGACGGAACTCGTGCATACGACAGTATTCTGGTTGTCGGAAATCTGATCGGAAAACATTTTGATATTTTCCGATGCTTGTCATCCGCAAAAATTACGGTGCTTCTGTACGAGGCAGAAGCTATCATGTTCCGTACTAGAGAGAAGTGGAGCCGCGTGACGGAGCGGCTGTTTAATGAACGCCAGAGCATTGATGATGATGGTGGTGATGGAATAAAAGAGAATTTTCCCGTCGTGGACGTGGACGAAGTCATGAACGTGGATGAGGAAATTGCGTCCTATACGGAAGAGATCGTCACGAAAAAGTTTGATTCAGCCCTGCAGCGGGAGGAAGAAAACAACGTGGTTCCGCCCGTGGATGTTTCCGTGCTTGTCCGGTTTGAGAACGGGGAAGGAGCTATGCTTTCAAAACATTATGAAGCGTACGTGTTGAATGATGAAAAGGGAGAAGTCGAAAAGAAAAAAGCGGATGATCTAAAAGCAGGGGATCGGATGATATTTCTTAATCGTGATGAGGACACGAGGGATATTGTCGATTACCTTTTAAAGGAACTGATTGATGGCAGCAGGATAAACAACGGAACCATGAAGGATTATGAAATGTCCCGCAGATGGAAAAACGACCTGCAGGAATACATGGAAAGAACCGGGCATTCGCCGAGGCAGCTTGCGGATGAAATGAAAAAAAACGGCATTCGGGTTCAGAGAAACACCGTGATGAACTGGATCGATGAGGATGCGCATACCGTGGCTCCACAGTCGGTGGAATCATTGGAACAGATTGCCTGTTTGACAAACGATACGGACATGTTCGATCATGCAAAAGAGTATTTTGAAGCATGTAAGAGAATTAGAAGGGTGCGGAAAGACATTCTAAAGGAACTGGGAGTGGCCATCATTAAATTTCTGGAAGGACAGGAGGCACCTGATGGAATGATTCCGCCCGAAATACGGGAACGCCTTGGAACCCTTGCGGCGGTTCTTCGGATAGAAACAATAATAAAGGATGACAGATCCGTGCCGACTTACATGATAAACCGGCCGCTGGATCTTGAAGGAGGGTTGTAAATATGGAATTTAAGTCTGAAATGATTAAGGCCAGGGACGAATTCATTGCCCTGGTAAAGGCGGAACTTCTCGGACCGGGATCGGAAGTGTCCATCCCGGATGCGGAACATGAACTGATCACGACCGTTCCAGAAAAACGATATTCTATCGGAATACTTTTTCCGAAGGAAAATAAAATGCAGGCGGACGGAAATGATGTGGATCGTGCCGTTCCAGAAGATGAAAAAAAGGATGGGGAACAGGCTGAAATGGTTGCCTTTGATAATTCAGATTATGTCGGAAAGGATACAACAGTAAAGGAAAAGGATAAAAAAACGGCCGATGAGGCCGATGACGACCCAGATTCAGAGGACAACCTGGATGAGGAAGTCAGTCTGGCAGCTCAGAACATGCCGTCCTCTTTTGGGATCACGTTTTTTGTCAGGGGAAATACCGACCGCGTCAGGATATCCTTAAAGTATGGCACGTACAGGGATGCCCGCATGGAAGACTGCCGGATTCCGTTTATGCCCGCAAAATCAGGAGAATGGACCGTCCCGGAAGAATTTGATCGCTATGTCAGATATGATAAGGAAGAAAAAACTTTAAGACTGATTAATGGGATCAACCGAAAAACAGTTCGCCAGCTGAAGGAACGGGATCTGTTGGATACGGATGAAGACCAGCTCATTGACAATCTGTACAAACTTGCCGATCAGCTTCAGAGCGGTTACGTCAGGGAACCGCGCGAACTGGACAATTACGAGATCGAGTTTGGGGATGGGGATTACGTGAATGAAACGCACATTTCGAATCATGACCTTGTGGAAATAACGGCACTCAGAAGGAAAATGGAAAACGGAACCACGGCCCTGACGATCATGGCGGTCAATGCCCGGACGGGACGGCCGCAGAGCAGTAACTGTATTTTCCAGCCGGAGCTTCAGGTGGATTCGGAGGACAATGAGTTTTCGTTTGCAAAATATTCTGGAAACCTGAATTTTGATCTTCTTGATGAGGAAGAACAGTCCCTTGAACTCCAGTACAGAAACAAGCATGTGTATGGAACCGGACTCGGAACGGCAGTCAACTGGAAGATTGACGAAAACGGGAAGGGATTCATACGGAACGACTTCTTCCCGGAATTTGAAGTGCCGTCCATGGATTTTTCACTTTCGAGTGATTGCGGTGTCAGTGACCGGACATTGTCCATGAAATATCTTTCCGATCTGAACGAAACGGAAAAGAACAAGAAAATCAGCGATCTGGAAAGCCTGGTCGACGCGTATTCCGCATGGATCGATGATTTGAGTGTCCGCTCGCATGCGCTGCAACCGCGTTTTGCAAAGGTGGCCGACAGGAATCTGAAGGGCTGCCGGGAAGCGTGTGAACGCATGAGGAATGGAATCAGCATTCTTGAAAAAGATGACATGGCATGGGATGCTTTCCAGCTTGCAAACCGCGCTATGTTCATGCAGCGTGTTCAGCTTGCGATTCAGAGGGAATATCCGGCATCGTACCCGAAAGAAAGGAACCTGTCGGATGTCCTGAAGGAGATTGATTACAAGACGGCGGATGAAACTTTTTCAAAGGACCGATATGCGTGGAGACCGTTCCAGCTTGCGTTTATGCTTCTGGATGTCGCCTCGGTAACCGATGATGACTGTGCCGACCGTTCCCTGGTGGATCTGATCTGGTTCCCGACTGGAGGCGGAAAAACGGAAGCATATCTGGGACTTACTGCGATGACCATTTTTTATCGTCGTTTTCGTTACCCCACGCAGTGTGGAGGAACGACTGTTGTCATGCGGTATACACTCAGACTTCTTGCAGCACAGCAGTTTATGAGAGCCTCGACGCTTATCTGTGCCTGCGAATTCATCCGCAAGGACTGCGAAACAAAAAAATCCCGGTACAGACGTTATGCACTCGGAACGATTCCGATCACAATAGGACTGTGGATCGGAGGGGAGCATACGCCGAATACCGATGACGGGGCGAAAAAGAATCTGGAAAAACTGCGTAAGGTTACGTCATATAGCCCGGAATACGCCAAGGACGCATACAATAAGTTTCAGGTTCTGAAATGCCCGTGGTGTGGAACACGCATGACACCGGAAAGAGACGTGGATAAAAAGATACGAGGCACTTTCGGCTATAAAATGCACGGAGGAAATCACTTTGCTCTTTACTGCACGAGACAGGCATGCCCGTTTGGAAATATGCTGCCGGTTCAGGTAGTGGATGAGGAACTGTATAATGAACCGCCGACGCTTCTTTTCGGAACCGTGGACAAATTCGCGATGCTTCCGTGGGAGAACCGGATCGGAAACTTCTTTGCACTTAATTCTGGAAACCGGGCACCGGAACTTATCATACAGGATGAGCTTCATCTGATTTCCGGCCCACTTGGGACCATGGTTGGTCTATATGAGTGTGCGGTGGATGCGTTGTGCCGCAGGAAAGGAAACATGACTAAGATCGTGGCCTCAACAGCAACGATACGTCGGGCGATTGAGCAGTGCGCTGCTCTTTACGATCGTGATGTTAGCCAGTTCCCACATCCGGCGCTGGACGCAGAGGATTCTTTCTTCGCAAAGGAGAAGAAGATTGATTATGAAAAAAAAGATTTTGGCAGAAAATATGTGGGACTTATGCCGTCAGGCAAGACCAAGGCAATGATGGAGATCCGATCCATGGCTGCAATGCTGCAGAAAGCGAAGGACATGGATGTCAGTGACGAGGTAAGGGATAAGCTGTGGACACTCACGGCTTATTACAATAGTCTGAAAGATCTTGGCAAGGCGGCAACCATGGTGGATGATGATGTCAAGGATTTCATGAAGAGAATGTGTTACCGACTGAAATCAAACGCGGAAGTGAGAAAAATCGGAACCGCGGATGAACTGACCAGTCGTGTTTCCACCACCCAACTTAATCAGACGTTGGATAAATTGGAAAAGAATAAATATTCGACGGAAAACATGAAAAAACATCTGCCACCGTATCCGTGTAATGTTCTGTTGGCAACGAACATGATTTCCGTCGGAATAGACGTGGCGCGGCTGAATGTGATGCTTCTGGTGGGACAGCCGAAACTTACCAGTGAATACATTCAGGCATCAAGCCGTATCGGACGTGAATTCCCGGGCGTGGCGTTTATCATGTATGACGGAGGAAAGAGCCGCGATAGATCCCATTATGAACAGTTCAGACCGTATCACGAATCGTTCTACCGCAACGTCGAACCGACGGGAGCCACCCCGTTTTCGGGACCAGCGAGGAAAAGGGCACTTCACGCGGTTCTGATTGCCTACATAAGACTTTCGGTGGGAGAATTGTCTGGTGAAAACGATGCGATAAAATTCTGCATGGAAAATCAGAAGAAGGTAATTGAGGATATCAGCGGATATATGGTAAACCGCTGCGTTGACGTAAACCATCGCATCAACCCTTACATGGAGGATGATTCCACCGATCTTAAAAGGGAAATAGAGGATATTCTGGAAAAGTGGGATGATCTAGCAAAGGATGCAGAAGAGATTTTCTGCTACGGAAGAAAGTTCATGATGAACAATCCGGATGCTCCGGGGGAACGTTTGATGAAAGCATTCGGAACTTTCCGAAAAGATCCAGCATTTGAGACCATGACATCCATGAGAAATGTTGATGTGATGGTGCCAGGATCCATTATCGAATGGAAGGAGGACGATGAAGATGGCAGATAGAAATATAGAAAAAATTAGGTTGAATGCAACTTCACATTCAGTGCGTGCTGCTCAAGCTGTGTTGCAGTACGGCGTTGGTGCAATGGTTGATTTCCCTTCGCAGACACTTATGACAGCAGCACCAGAATACTGGCAAGATCAGGTTGTGCGGATTCACGATGAACGGTTGGAAAAATCCTTGGGTGTGAGGTATTTTGGAATGCCAGCTGGTGGTAAGAATCGAGATGGCATTGCGTATGCCCGTTTCCCTGAATGGTATTTCTGTCCGAAATGCCGCCGTTTTCAGCCGCTTTCAAAATGGATATCAGAGTTTAATAAAAAAGCAAAGGAACAGGAGCGGGCGAATAATAGAAATATGAGCCGTCGGCTTTACTGTCCGAAAGATCGCATTGAACTTGTGGTGGCGAGAATTGTTACGGTATGCGCCAGGGGACATATTAATGATTTCCCATGGGTAAAATGGACACATGCAAAGAGTTTTGGGGGGCCGAAAAAAATATGCGAAAATCCGAGCCTTACGTTTACGACAAGTCCAGTTGCATCCGAGGGTCTGGAGGGGCTCAGTCTAAAATGCACGACTTGTGGTGCGTCAGCTACGCTGAAAGATGCTTTTAATGAAAGGGAATTTGAACGACTGGATGAGAAAACGGGGAAAAAATATAATTTCGGGTGTGGAGGAGGTCATCCATGGAAAAATCAAAAGGATGACTGTTCATGCTATCCCAAAGTCCTGCAGCGAGGAAGTTCTTCCGTATATTTTCCAGTGACAGCAAGTTCTCTAGTCATTCCACCGTTTTCGGATATCATTAATAACCGTATTGAAGACAGTAGTTTGTATGAGGATTTTAGAAACGAGATCAAGGGACTCATGAAGGTTCGACACAAACTGACGGCAGATGATTTGGAAATGTCCGTGCAGGAAATAATTCAGGAATTTGCAAAAAAAATAGCCAATAACATCGGATGCAAATGTGAACAGGTAAGTGAAATTTTGAGTAGGCGAATGGCTGACGGTGAAGAAATCAATTACGATACTGGAAGTATAGAGTACAGAGCGGCAGAATTTGATGCGCTTTCAGGTCGGGCATCCGTAACTGGCACGGATTACGATGATTTTAAGCGTGTCGGAACCGACATAAAAAAATATGACATTCCGTTTGTAAAGAGTATTTCTCTGATTGAAAAAATCAGGGAGGTGCAGGTGATGCTTGGTTTTTCAAGAATTGCTCCTTTTTCAGCATCAATGATAGCGGATGGAAATTTAAATTCCAATTTTGTCGCTGTTAAAAAAGCAGAAGATGACTGGTATCCAGGCTATAATGTATATGGTGAGGGAATTTTCATTGAGTTTGATGAGGACTCGATTAATGCATGGAGGAACGAAAACGGAATACTTGAAAAACGTGTAAACATACTTCAAGAAAACTATGATAAATCTTTTATCGGCAGACAGCATAAACGGGAGATTTCAGGAAAATTTCTTTTATTGCATACTATTTCACATCTTCTGATAAAACAGCTGAGTTTTGAATGTGGATATAATATTTCCTCGTTGAAGGAGAGAATATACTGTGGAGAAGTCGCTGACGGAAAAGAAATGGCGGGAATTCTTATCTATACGGCAAGTGGAGATTCAGAAGGCACACTTGGAGGTCTTGTCCGTCAAGGCAGATATGATACGTTTCCACGGATATACAGGAAAGCAATTGAAGCGGCCGTCACTTGTTCCAATGATCCGGTTTGTTCACTCAGTAATGGTCAGGGAAGGGATTCTTTAAATCTTGCAGCATGCTATTCATGTTGCCTTCTTCCAGAAACTTGTTGTGAGGAATTTAATGTCTTTTTGGATCGTGGAGTCGTTGTTGGAACGTGTGACAACAAAAAACTAGGATTTTTCCATGAGCAGTTGTATGGAAAAGATGGTTGGAAGAGTAACAAAGATAACCTGAAACATGCGCAGAACAAAAATTAGTCGGTATGTGATTGAAACCGAGAAAACGAATATGGGGAAAATGGAAGATTGTGGTTTCTGATATTATACAGTTTGCGGAAATTAATGGAACTGATAGGAAACAGTTGCTTCGGATCTCTGACAGGAAGAAGCAGATTCCCATAGTAGGTACGATTTCCATTTTTGATGAATAAATAGATTGAAGAAATCATGATGCCGCTGGAGGTTGATAGAGACATTGTGTTTGGCAGAGAAAAATTTTCCAATCTACTACCATACATAAGCATTTGTTTACTACGAATATTTTCGATGGAAATGTTGCCGATATTTCGCATAGCGAATTTGAGCAAGGGATACTATTTCATGCAATGCAGAAAATTTAAGGGACTGGAAGCAATCGTTCTTGTGGAAATTACGGAACAGGTGTTTTTGAATACTTTCCATGCTTTGTTTTATGCTGTGTGTACAAGGCGCGTATGCGATTGAAATATAATGACAAGACTGGATAATGAAACATGCAAAAATCTGATGTGAAAAAAGCGAGGTAGGTTCCAAGTGTAGAATGATGTGGGATATGACTTCCATATTAAAAAGTGCAGTATTCGTATATTGCTGAGGAGAGTGAAGTGTCATGGGGAAAAATGTAAGTAGGCAAAGAAGTGAAAACATGCGTCATATTCATGCAAAGGATACAAAAATTGAACTTGTCCTGCGGAAAGTTCTAAGACAGCATGGATATAGATACAGGAAAAATTGGACGGGACTTCCGGGAAAACCAGATATTGTTTTGACAAAATATAAAATTGCGATTTTCTGTGACAGTGAATTTTTTCATGGAAAAGACTGGGAAGTACTGAAATTGAAATTGGAGCGCGGTAGCAACGGATCGTTTTGGGTAAAAAAGATTGCAAGAAACATGGAACGGGATGGTGAGGTTAATAAGGCATTGCTGTTCCGTGGATGGACGGTCATACGGTTCTGGGGTAAGGATATATTGAAAAAGCCAGATGAATGTCTGAAAGTAATAGAAGAAACGATATTTGATAACATGACATTAGAAAATGCTTCTAACAATGAATCAGAACTGTTTTAAAGAGATGAATTAAGAATGAGATATGAGGAAACGGAGATGAATTGCCATCTCCGCTTTTGTGCAGTTTGCACAAAAAAATCAGAAAAAGATTGCAGAAAAGAAAAGGGCGGTGTTACAATGTGCGCAAAGCATAATTCTACTTCGTATCTATAGAATGTGGACATTCATTAGAATGGGCTCATTCATCTAACATCGAATCTTAATTCAGAAATCTATGCTTGAAACTCAAATAGTAAAAGCAGGAGGACTGGATAAAGATACCGTTAGAAAGGTCGCTCCTGTAACAAAGGAGGACTTATTATGATGGAAACGAAAGTAACAGACAAACAGCTTGTGGCAAACCGCAGATATAAGGACACCGTTTTCCGGATGCTCTTTTCAAAGAAAGAGAATCTGTTGTCTTTATATAATGCCGTGACAGGGCGTGAGTATGAGGATGCAGCAGCGTTACAGATTGTAACCTTAGAAAATGCGATCTATATGGGGATGAAAAATGATCTGGCATTTATTTTGGAGACGAATATTTATCTCTATGAACATCAGTCTACACTGAATCCAAACATTCCATTGCGTGATCTGTTTTACATTTCAATCGAGTATCAGAAATATATCAATAACAGATCGCTGTATTCGACCGTATTGCAGAAGATACCCGCTCCGAAATTTATGGTGTTTTATAATGGCACGGATGAGGTGGAAGACCGGGTCGAGTTACGGCTGTCATCTGCATACGAGCATTTGAGCGGCGAACCGGATCTGGAGTTAAAGGTTTTGATGTTAAATGTCAATGAAGGGCACAATAAAGAACTGATGGAACAATGTCATCTCTTACAGGAATATGCAAGATATGTGGCAAAAGTGCGGGAATATGCCATACAGATGGATCTAAATGATGCAGTAGAATATGCGATCGAAGCATGTATCAAAGAGGGAGTTCTTGTGGACTTTCTTCGGGAAAACAAATCGGAGGTCAAAATGTTAAGTATTTTAGAGTACGATGAAGAGTGGGAGAAGAAGAAACTCCGTCAAACAGAATACGAAGCCGGACTGGAAGCGGGCGTGGAACGTGGCATGGAGCAGGGAGAACAGAAAAAATTAATTGCCCAGGTATGCAGAAAATTACAAAAAGGCTATTCGGTAGAAGCGATTGCAGATATGTTAGAGGAGAAAGAAGATACGATCCGTGGGATCTGCAAAGTGGCAGAGCCGTACACTCCGGACTATGAGATAGAACAGGTCTGGAGTGCATATAGAAATGACAACTCTGAAAAAAATAGCAGCCCTGACGGAAATGCGTAAGGCAATATTACTTCGTAGGGGCATCAAGCCGGATCAGCGTACCTCCGGGAACAGCTACATTGTGGCTGCCATCAATCTGCAGCCAGACGGTCTGTGCCGAAGGATTGTATACGAGACTGTTATCCGCAGAAAAACGTAAGGACTTTGCAGCCTCCATATAATCAATGATCTCGATGTTGGTGGCATACCAGATATCATCACGTCCGCCCATATAGGAGCAGAAATTTTCAATGACATCCCAGTTGTCGTGATTATCAAACTCGTAGCTGTGTCCCCAGACATACATCAGTTTCAGATACTGGCTTTTCTTAAAATCAGCAAAGAAAGCGGCTTTTTCCATCAGATCCGGTGCATCATGGTGACAGGTGGGATGCCATTCCATCGGATCCGTCGGAAGAGCAAAATCAGCAACCGGTTCAACGACTCTTGCATATGCAATGCCGAGCTGGTGGAAAAGCTGCTTGATCTCTTCGTTATAGGAACCGTTTGGATAGGCATGACCTCTTATGATGGTCCCGGTAATCTGTTCAAGACCCGAGCGGTCTTCTAAAATCTCCCGTGCAACTGCAGTCATAGGACAGCGAGCGATCGTCGGATGAGTCATGGTGTGGGTTGCGATCTCATGCCCTTTATAGAGAGAACAGATGCGGTCTTTTGGGATGCGTGGTGGGACGAGCCCCGCCTTATCCATCATGCCGTAATTCAGATTAAAAGTACCGCGGATGCCATATTTATTAAAAATAGAGACAAGCCGTTCATCCTGTAGTTTTCCATCATCATAGCTCATGGTCAGAGCCTTTGCTTTCCCTTCCGGGAAACTGATATAAATTTTCATGTCAACCTCCATATTCACAAATAACGAATAAAAATAATTACGACAAAATTTTAGCGCGTTTGTTTTCGGAATGCAACGGAAAACAATGAGTGACAGCAGGAATACGGTATGATAAGATAAGAGCGGACCGGGATAGATGGGTCCGGAAAAGAGGAAAATGCAATGAGTGAATTAGAAAAGAAATTGAAAGATTTTTTAGAGTTAAAGAAACAATACGATCATGTTACCACATTATTATACTGGGATATGGAGACAGGAACCCCGAAATTAGGACAGCAGGCGCATGTGGATGCACTGACCTATTTTTCTACCAGGAGCTTTGAGATGGGAACCTCCGATGAGTTAGAGCAGATGCTTCAGGCACTTTCCAAGCCGGAGGAGTACGAGGCACTGGATGATACCATGAAATTTATCGTAACCCGGATGAAGCGGGATATGGATAAGGACAAACGGATCCCGAAAGATCTGTTTGAAGCATTTGTGCGCGCACAGGCAGAGGCAGGAAATGCGTGGAGAGATGCCAAGAATGCTTCTGATTTTTCCATGTTTGCTCCACATCTTGAGAAAATGATCGAGATGCGAAAAGAGATCACAGGATATACAGACCCGGGAAAAGAAATCTATGATGCTCTGCTCGATAATTATGAGGAGGGTATGGACACAGAGACCATCGACCATTTATTTGGAGATCTGAAAAAAGAGCTGATCCCACTGGTAAAACAGATCCTTGCAGCAAAACAGCCGGATGACAGTAAATTCAAAGGACATTATGATGTGGATGCACAGAAAAAAGTGCAGAACCTGTTATTAGACTACATCGGATTTTCCAAAGATGCAGGTTCCGTGGGCGAGACCGAGCATCCGTTTACCTTAAACTTCAACTCAAAAGATGTGCGTGTCAGCAACCACTATTACGAAGAAGAACCATTGTTTGCAATGTTTTCTGCCATCCATGAGGGTGGTCATGCCATCTTTGAGCAGAATGTCAATCCGGCATATGATAATACCGTAGCAGGAAGCTGCTGCTATATGGGTGTCCACGAAAGCCAGTCCAGATTTTATGAAAATATCCTGGGACGCAATAAGAACTTCTGGCTTCCAATCTATGATAAGCTGGGCGAACTTCTGCCACAGTTTAAGGAGATCACACTGGATGAGTTTTACCACGAGATCAACCATGTAAGAAACAGCATGATCCGTACCGAGGCAGATGAGGTAACCTACTGCTTCCACATTATTTTGCGTTATGAGATGGAAAAGGCGATCTTCCGCGATCATGTGCCGGTAGCAAAATTACCGGAGCTTTGGAATGAAAAGATGAAAGAGTATCTGGATATCGTTCCGGCAAATGATGCAGAGGGAATCTTACAGGATATGCACTGGTCAGATGCTTCGTTTGGATATTTCCCGAGTTATCTGCTGGGAAGCATTTATGATGGTATGTACTTGGAAGAGCTGGAAAAAGAACTTGGTTCTGTGGATGAGCTGCTTGCAGCAGGCAAAATCGGAGAGATCACAAAATGGCTCAACCAGAAGATCCACTGGTATGGAAGTACAAGAACACCAAAAGAAGTGATCGCAAATGTCTGCGGAAAAGAGGTTTCTGCAGAGCCGTTGATCCGTTATTTCAAAGAAAAATACAGCAAACTTTATGACTTGAATGTCTAAAACAGACAGGAATACTGGCATGGAAAGGGGAAAGAATGAAGCAGGGCATCATTTTTGATATGGATGGAACCTTATGGGATTCCGCAGAAAACGTGGCAAATTCATGGAATGAGGCAATCAGAGCTTATCAAGCCAAGAATGAAATTGTCAGAAAAACATTGACCACACAGGATATCAGCGGTGTGATGGGAAAAACAATGGATGTGATCGCAGATCTTCTTTTCCCAGAATTAGAAAAGACGGAGCGAATGGAACTTCTGGCAAGCTGTTGTGAGGTGGAAAATGAATATTTAAGACAGCATGGTGGGATACTTTATCCGGAATTGGAAGAGACCCTGCAGGCATTGAAGAAAATCTGTCCGCTCTATATTGTCAGCAACTGTCAGAAAGGATATATCGAGGCATTTTTGGACCACTATCAGTTCTGGGAGTATTTTTCCGATATTGAGTGTTATGGGAACAATCTGTTGCAGAAAGGGGAGAACATCCGCCTGCTTGCCACACGCAACGGACTGGATCAGGCACTCTATGTAGGGGACATTCAGGGCGATTACGATGCAAGCAGACAGGCGGGAGTCGGATTTGTTCATGCTGCCTATGGATTTGGCACGATAAAGGAAAACGTACCAGAGATCCACGCATTCAAAGAACTTGCCGAAATACCACTGCATGAGATATTCAGATAGGGCAGAATGATGACAAAATTCGAACAGTTACTAGAAAACATTACAAGAGAGCACGTATATATCCAGACACACAATTTCCCGGATCCGGATGCCATCGCCAGTGCCTATGGACTGCAGCAGCTGCTAAAATACCGGGGGATCCGGGCAGACATCTGTTATAAGGGAAAAATCGACCGGTATAATACAGATAAATTGCGGGAACTGATGGAGATCGAGCTGCTTGACGTGGAAAATCTGGCAGATATCTTACAGGAAGAGGATGAGGTCATTCTTGTGGATGCACAGAAAGGAAATTCAAACATTATCGATATTACCGGGGATGAGGTCATCTGTATCGACCATCATCCGGTCAATGACAGTTTTTCTTACCGGTTTGCGGATGTCCGTCCGGAAATCGGGGCATGTGCTTCCATCATTGCCAGTTATTTCTTTGAAAATGAGATCCCGATGGATACGAAAACAGCAACAACACTGACTTTTGGGATCCGAATGGATACAATGAATTTATCGCGTGGTGTCTCCAAACTGGATGTGGAGATGATATACCGCATGTTTGACCTGTGCGATCAGGAGATCATTCACATGCTGCAGAACAGCAATCTGTATTTTGAGGATCTGATGGCATATTCACAGGCAATATCAAGTATACAGGTGTATGGATATGTCAGCTTTGCGGATGCCGGGAAAAACTGCCCGGGTGCGTTGATCGCGAGCGTATCTGATTTTATGCTGGCACTTGTAACCGTAGCTTTTTCTGTTGTCTATTCCAGAAATGAAGAGGGAATCAAGTTATCGGTCCGCAGTGAGAAAAAAATATACGATGCCGGGAAGATCACAGGCCGCGCCCTGAAAGGTATTGGAAGCGGCGGAGGGCATGCTTCCATGGCGGGGGGATTTGTTCCATTTACCGGAAGTGACAGGGAGGCACAGCTTTTTGTCTCAAAGATCAAAGAACGGTTTATCGCTGAAATCGGAAAGATAGATACAGAAGGAAAGAAATAGCGGGCTGAGAACAAATAATACAAAAGGGAGAAAAGAAAATGTTAAGAAAAAGGCTGGAATTTGGTTTGCTGATGGCAGGTCTGCTGTTTTGTGCAGGAGCAAAACAGACTGCATATGCAGCAGAAATACAGCAGGAGCAGATCGCAGAGATACAGGAGGGTACGGACAGTTACAGTACCGAGGCAAGTGAGGCGGAATTTGAAACGGAAGGAACGTCTGATGCCCTGACGATAAAAAAATACAAGGGAACCAGTCAGGTAGTAGATCTGACGAAACTGTTTTCGGGCAGCCAGGTGGTTGCAATCGGTCAGGATGCCTTTCGAAATAATACTTCTGTCAAAGAGGTGATTTTACCGGATACCGTTACTTCTATTGGAATTTGTGCTTTTCAGGATTGCAAAAACCTCACAACAATAAAAGGAACCGGGAATGTAACACAGATTGGAAATTATGCTTTTATAAGATGTGAACAGCTGGCTTCCTTTGATAGCACAAATGCAACAATGATTGGTCAGGAAGCATTCAGGGAGTGCAAAAGCCTGCAGAAGTTTGTGATCGCAGAAGGTACGACACAGATTGCGGCAGGAGCTTTCTACGCAAGTGGACTGCTTGAAGTTACACTGCCATCGACCTGCAAAGAGATTGGAGTGAATGCCTTTCGTGAAACATTACTGACAGAGATTACAATACCGGATGAATGCCTTACGATAGAAAACGGTGCTTTTATGGATTGTAAATCACTGGTAAGTGTTCTGATCCCGGAACAGTCAAAATTAGAAAGTATTGGCTCAAGTTTCAATAAATGTACATCATTAAAAAGTATTGTGATACCGGAGAGCTGCGAAAATATTGGAGATTCCTGCTTTTCGAATGACGATGGGCTGGAAACGATAGAATTTCGAAATCCGGATACACAGCTGGGAGTGGGCGTGTTTTATGGTCAGGATGATCTGACGGTTTATGCAGAGCCGGGGGCAGTCAGTACATACATGAAGACAAATTTCAGTGACTCAGGCAGATATCGTTATAACCGGTACACCGATACACTGACGATAAAGGCACTGCCAAAGACCGAGTATGATTATGGAGAAAAATTCAGTCTGGATGGATTGGAGATCGAGGCAGATTATACTTCCGATACGGCACCGGCAGTAGAAATGGTTGACCTGTCGGCATGTAAAATAAGCAGCTTTGATGAAAAAAAGCTTGGCAGTCAGATCATTACAGTTGAATACGGCAAGGCAGAGACCAGCTTTGAGGTAAAAGTTCTTTATCAGATTGCTCCAAAAGACATTACTGCTTCAGATATTACCATGGGAGAAATAAAAAACCAGAGTTATACCGGAATTGCAGTGGAACCGGAGGTACTGCTTTATGCAGGAGACCAGAGGTTACAGCTAGGGAAGGATTATACGGTAACGTATGAAAATAATGTCAATATCGGTACTGCATCCGTGACGGTAAGCGGAGTGGGAAATTACACCGGAACCGTAACAGGGCAGTTTCAGATCGAAGCTCCGGTAGGAAAAGTGTTCACGATTGGAAAATACCGTTACAAGATCACTACTGGCAGCACGGCAGAATTTGCCGGATTGGGAAAAACAGGAGAAAAGAAAGTAACGATCCCAAAGAGTATTACGTTAGGAGGCAGCAGCTTCCGTGTGAATTCCATTGCAGCAAAAGCACTTTATAAAAATAAAAAAGTGACAACGGTTGGGATCGGAAACAATGTCAAAACCATTGGAAAGTCTGCGTTTGAAGGCTGTAAACAGTTAAAATCCGTTACCGTGGGAACAGGGGTAACAAAAATAAATGCAAAAGCATTTAAAAACTGCAGTAAGCTGCAGACCGTCACACTTCGCTCAAAACAGATAAAGAGCATGGGAAAAGAAAGCTTCAAAGGCATAAAATCCAATGCAGCCATAAAAGTTCCATCGAAAAAAATAGCATCCTATAAAAAGATGCTGAAAAAGACAGGCTTAAGCAGCAGAGCGAAGATAAAAAAAGCATAAAAGTCGGCTTGACAAGCAAAAGATGCCGATTTATACTATCTTATATATGTGAAAAGGCAATGACGAAGAGAGTAATCCATTGGAGAAAGCCGCAGAGAGCCGGAGTTGGTGGGAACCGGTACGAGTATCTGATGTATGAAGATCACTTCCAAGCCGCAACCTGAAATGTCAGAGAGCAGAGTAGGCGTTGACGTAGTTCCGGCGTTACAGGGAACGTGTATCCGGGTCGCAATGATTCGCGTACATTTGTATATCAGGTGGTAAACGAAGAAATAGAACCCTCGTCCTAGATACGGACGGGGGTTTTTGATTTCAAAAAATGGCAGAAATGGAGAGTAAGATGTATAACAAAGTTGACTCGAATCTAAATTTCGTAGACAGAGAAAAACAGGTAGAGAAATTCTGGAATGACAATGACATTTTCAAAAAGAGTATGGAGCACCGCAAAGAGGGTGAGACCTATACCTTTTATGATGGACCGCCAACCGCAAACGGCAAGCCACATATCGGTCATGTGGAGACACGTACCATTAAAGATATGATCCCGAGATACCAGACTATGAAAGGAAAATTCGTTCCAAGAAAAGCTGGATGGGATACACACGGACTTCCGGTAGAGTTAGAGGTAGAGAAACTCTTGGGTCTGAATGGAAAAGAGCAGATCGAAGAATACGGTATGGAGCCTTTTATTAAAAAATGCAAGGAATCCGTATGGAAATACAAAGGAATGTGGGAAGACTTCTCAAAAACCGTTGGTTTCTGGGCAGATATGGACAACCCATATGTTACCTATGATGACAATTTCATTGAGTCTGAATGGTGGG
>OLGB01001522.1_pt1 | contig 27760 bp, 18 predicted proteins | sample 1605691 | NCBI WGS metagenome assembly OLGB01 (sample SAMEA3888925, study PRJEB22519) | human gut metagenome | biome: human gut; feature: human-associated habitat; material: faeces | place: Denmark | collected 2010 | reverse complement strand
AAGTAACCTCAATGAGTAAAACTTGAGCTGCGTTAGCAGCGGTTTTACGAATGAGATCTGAATAGTTACGTAATTTATTCAATTTTCTGGAGGTATGGAATGAAATATTTTGTGTATATTTGCACTAATAAAATAGGATACGTAGCTAAAATTGCTTAAAAGATCAATTAAAACATGTTTTATTCGAAAATTTTCGAAAACATATACGAAAACTGTCCGATTACGGTTGTAAAACTTGTGGAAATCTCCTATAATGATATTTATATTGGATACGATATGAGGGGAGGTTACACGTGATGAAAAAGGGTGCGAAAGACAAAAAGTTTTTCAATCTGAAGAAAGCTTCATCAGATACGAAATTAAATGACACAGTAAATGAGGTTGAAGTAATGTCACCTTCTGAAGACATTCTTTCTGAAAATACAAAGAAGAAAAAGGGTCTGGATTTTTCAAAGATCAGAAAGAAGAAAAAAGAAAGAAAACAGCAGATGGAAGAGAGCCTTACCGAAGTGAAGGACAGGGGCAGGAAGGTTAAGAAAGATCTTAAGAAGGCTCAGAATGAAGTCCGTGAGGATGCGAAGGACAGTGTCAAACAGAAGAAGGACTCCAATTTGAAATTTGGTATTTTCGGTCTTCGCAGTAAGATTTATCTGTGTTTCCTTGTTCCGATTGTGTTTATGATCGTGGTGGGTATTGTTTCCTATCGGTATGCAGAGGATGGACTGAGTGAGAAATACATGGAATCTACCCAACAGACAGCAAACATGGCAACAGACTATATGGATGTAAGCTGCTCCGGTATTAAGTCGGAAGCCATGCAGTATGCTTTTGATGGTGATCTTGAGAAGTATTTCCTTGGACTAATGGGTAAGTCCGCGATTGAAAAGGCGAACTATTACAGTGACACCAGAGTGAAACTGGCAGCATCAAAGACGGCGGATTCTTTTATCAATGACATCCATATAATTACCATGTCCGGCAATAACTGCATGACAACGAAAACGTCTGATAAAATTGACGGTTTTTATAAGGATCTCCTTTCAGAAATTCAGGAAATGTCACCGGATGCATCCAATATAAAAAAGTGGATCAGCCATCATGATATAATTGATGAAACACTTGGCACCAGCAGTGATGATTATTTTGTCTCCTATGCGTTGCCGTCGAGTCAGAAGATGGGATATATTGTAATTGATGTAAACAGCGATGCAGTTCGTGATCTGTTAAGTGGTATGGATTTGGGATCCGGAAGTATTATCGGGTTTGTAACAGATGATGGAAAAGAGATTGTCTGCACCAGAGATGATGAGGACAAGGTTGTTTTCCTTGATGAATCTGTTTTCCCCGGTCAGGACTTTTATGTTGAAAGCTCCGGCAGCGATGAAATGGCCGGAAATATGGAAGTAAGATACAATGGAAAGCATTATCTCTATATTTACAGCCGCAGCGAAGCTACCGGAATTACCTTCTGTTCCCTGATTCCTTCCAGTGTAGTAACCGGCCAGGCAGAAAAGATTAAGAATATTACCATTGCATTCATTATAATTGCATGTATCATTTCCCTGCTGATTGGTACCATAATTGCTCAGGGAATATTAAGAAATATGAGAAGAATTTCCAAGCGTCTGAATCAGGTGGCAGAAGGTGACCTTACTGTTCAGGTGGATGCCAGGGGACGTGATGAATTCCAGTCTCTTGCAAAGACGGCAACCAACATGGTTCATAATAATAAGAAGCTTGTTATGAGATTGTCCGGAACAGCTGCCCAGCTGGAGGCCTCTTCCGATGATGTACATAATGTATCAAGCAGCATCAACAATTATTCTTCTGATATTACCAAGGCAATTGATGAAATCAGTATTGGTATGACGAAACAGGCAGAGCATGCCGAAGAATGTGTAATTAAGACCAATGAGCTGTCTGAGAAGATGAAGGCCATCAGTGACATGGTGGAGAAGGCAGAACAGCTCAGTGATAAAACGGAAAACATGATCAGGAAGGGTACCGAAATCGTGGAAGTGCTTTCCACGAGAGCGAAGGAAACTTCAGATATTACGAATAAGGTTGGTGAAAGCATCAGCCTGTTAAAGAAGGAATCCGAAACGATTAATGGATTTGCACAGACCATTAACCAGATTTCCAAGCAGACGAATCTCCTTTCCTTAAATGCTTCCATTGAAGCAGCAAGAGCAGGAGAAGCAGGAAGAGGATTTGCTGTTGTAGCACAGGAAATCCGTAATCTGGCAGATGATTCCAGTGTGGCAGCAGGCGAGATTAAGAATAAGGTCGAGATTATTTCCGCACAGACGATGTCTACGGTAGAGAGTGCGAAGAATGCGGAAGAGATGGTTGCGTTCCAGCAGGAAGCAGTAGGACAGGTTATCGAGGTCTTTAAGGAAATGAACGATCAGATGCAGGAGCTTTTCGTGAACTTAAAGGAGATCGGCGATTGTACCGCTTCTGCGGATGTGGAGAGAAACGAAACACTTGATGCTGTAGAGAATATTTCCGCGATTATTCAACAGACTGCAAGCAGCTCTTCACTCGTTCATGATATGGCTTTAGAGCTTCTGAACAATGTTGAGAAGCTGACACAGACTGCCGGAGTTCTGGATGATAATATGAACGGTCTGAAAACTGAAATTAATGCCTTTACGATTGAGTAATTTTGTAGTAAACAGATCCATAATAACAGCTATATCAAAACAGGTCTGCTAATGCAGGCCTGTTTTTTGCTTTACAACAAAAGTTTATGAGATAGAAAAAGGTTGAACGGAGCGTTAACATGTTGTATGTTTAATATTAGATTAGTATTCGGATAAATTACTGTTTTTTTTACAGTAAGCGATATGAGGAAAACAGGATAAACGAGGGAGAGAACATGAAGAAAAAAGTTATTGCGATGTTACTTGCAGTCAGTATGCTGCTTGCATCTACCGGATGCAGTGCTTATGGTCAGGTGTTGAAGCTTGCAGAGAATTATGAGCCGCCTATTGTGGAAGAGGTTATAGAAGAGGTTGAACTTCCAGAGGAAGAAATTCTGGAAGAAGATATTCCGAATGATGAGGAAGCTTTTGAACGGATGGAAGAAGGTATTACGGAAGCAGAGGATGTAACAACCGTAACCTTTGAAAATGGCAAGTTCTTCCAGTTAACCGAAGCGGCTATTGAAGGAGAGGTGGAGCTTGGTTATAAGCTCGAAGGAACAGAATCCATTCTGGAGGTTGCTGTAACCACAGACTATCCGGCATCTCAATTAGCAGGGGATATGAGTGAACTGATGAAAGAAAATTCCGGGGAAATACCGCTTGTGGATAATCATGAGGAAGGAATTTATATTACCGGCATTATGGAAGATGTGCTTATGCTGGTGTTCATTCGTGAGGATGGAGAAGGTCAGACCTATGTTTTAAGTGTATATACAGTAGATACGGATAACGCACTGGATATTACGAATGGAATTATTTCCGACTTCCTTGCAAGCGGAATCGCCGGATATGCAGCACGTACGGAATACGGAGAAGCCATTACCGAACTGAATACGGATGAATTATACTATACAATTCCCGATGGTTATTCGTGCACCTATACCTGTGAATACTTCAGCTACTTTGATAACGGAGAGTATCAGGCTACACTGTATGAAGATCAGGATGAAGAACTGGAGCGTTTCTTTGATGGAGAAACGGATACCTATTTTGAAACTTATCAGTTAGAAGAGATTGGAACGTTGGACAGTTCCTATGGCACCATTCATATTGTGGAAGGCGAATTCGATGGCGTTTACCAGTATTTTGCAGCCAGTGAAGATGGAACGGTAACGATGACATTTACTTCGAATTATGCAGACCCGATGACGTTAGAGGAATGTGAGCAGCTTATCCGGAGCTTTATTTCATAGAGCAACGAGTATGATTTGGTATTGGAGAGATAGGAAAAAAGATTAATTACTTGTGAATTATCTGTAGTGATACCGGGAGGATAACAATGAATCATCCAATTGAAGAGATCATTCTGGCGTCAGGTTCGCCGCGGCGGAAGGAATTACTGCAACGGATTGGGATTTCATTCCGGGTAGTGAAAAGTGAATGTGAAGAGATTACAACGAAGAAAGAGCCGTGTGATGTGGTGATGGAGCTGTCACAGCAAAAGGCCTTTGATGTATATTCAAAATTAAGTGAAGCAGAGCGGAGAGGCAGGCTGGTTCTTGGAGCTGACACGATTGTTGCAATTCACGGAAGGATTCTTGGTAAGCCCAAGGATGAGCAGGATGCCATTTCCATGCTGCAGGAGCTGAGTGGAAAAATTCATCATGTTTATACCGGTGTTACTCTTTTATGGGAGGATGCGTCGGGACAGATGAAGCGGAATACGTTTTATGAGGATACAGAGGTTGAAATGTATCCGATGAGCATGCAGGAGATTGAGAATTATGTGGCAACCGGTGAACCGATGGACAAGGCCGGAGCCTATGCCATTCAGGGAGGCTGCGTGATTTATATCAAGGAAATCCGCGGAGAATACAGCAATGTAGTAGGACTTCCGGTGGCAAGACTTTATCAGGAATTAAGTCGTATGGAAAGCAATGAACAATCGGCTGATTCAGAATAAATAACGAAGAACAGGAGATGGAAAATGAGTTATTTACGGATCCGTGCGGCTGCCATAGAGGATGCTGCGGAATTACTGGAAATTTATAAACCTTACGTGGAACATACGGCAATTACTTTTGAATATGAGGTGCCGTCTGTGAAAGAATTCGCAGCGCGTATTACGAAGACCCTGCAGAAATATCCCTATCTTGTAGCAGAGTATGAGGGAAGACTCATTGGATATGCCTATGCCGGTGCATTTAAAGAACGTGCTGCCTATGACTGGAGCATCGAGACCTCTGTGTATGTGCGTGAGGATATGAAACGCATGGGAGTTGGCAGGGCTTTATATGCTGTGCTGGAGGAATGTCTCCGCAAGCAGCATATCCTGAATGTAAATGCCTGTATTGCTTATCCGGAAGAAGAGGATGAACATCTGAATGCAGACAGCGTGCGTTTTCACAAAAAAATGGGCTATTCAATGGTGGGAGAATTCCATCGGTGCGGATATAAGTTCAGGACCTGGTACAATATGGTCTGGATGGAGAAGCTGCTTGGTGAGCATTTAAAGGAGCCGCTTCCAGTCATTCCTTTCCGTGCGGATATGATCCCGTAAAGACACAATAGATATATACAGGGCAATTCGTGGATATCAAGTCAGGGGCAAAATACCTTTTGGACCTGACATCAATAGCATTAATAATAAAGCTTTAGAAAGGAAACAACTGTGCATCAGCACAAGTTAAGGGAGACAGAACATGGCACATATTGAGAAATGGATTAACATCGAAGAAAATGGAATTTATCTCGTTTTCGGCGTGACCGAAGAGAATCAGTTGAAGTTCCTTCATTTTTCTTCCAAACCGTTTGAAGGGCTTAACGAGAGCGAATTATTTATGAAGGAGGGCTTCCAGCTTGTCCAGGTGAACTTTTCCGGCTATAACCGGCCTTATGAGAAGCACGGAAACAAGCATATTGTAACCGCACCCGGTTATCTGCTTACCTTTGTGGATCTGAAGGACGAGCGTAATGAGACTGGCCGTAAGCTTACCTTTATCCAGAAGGATGAGATGACCGGAGCCAAAGTGATTACCTATTGGCAGTTTTATCAGGGAACCTCTGTGATCCGCATGTATAATGAAGTAATTAACGAAGGCTCTGAGGAGCAGACGTTAGAGTATCTTTCCTCCTTCTATTATCTTGGAATTGAAAAGGAAGGAAAGCTAAGCTCTGACGATAAGATGAGCCTTACCTATGCCTGTCACGGATGGCAGAAGGAAATGAATTTCCGGACGAATACCTTCCCGGAGCTTGGATTCGGACAGACCCAGCCGACCGTATGCCAGAGAACCTCTGTTACATTTGAGTTGACCAATACCGGAAACTGGTCTACGAAGAAATACCTGCCGATGGGATATCTTGAAAATTCCGAAGCCGATACTTCTCTTTTCTGGCAGATTGAGCATAATGGCTCCTGGCATGCAGAAATCAGTGATGTCAACAATCATTTTTATGTGGCACTGAGCGGTCCGACCGAAGTACAGTCTCACTGGTTCAAGCAGTTAAAGCCCGGTGAAAGCTTTACCTCTGTTCCGGTTGCAGTCGGTGTATCGGAAGGATGCTTTGATACGGCCATGGGCGAGCTTACCAAGTACCGCCGTATGATCCGCCGTCCGAATAAGGATAATGAGAATCTTCCGGTTATCTTTAACGATTATATGAACTGTCTGTTCGGTGATCCGACAACCGAAAAGGAGCTTCCGCTGATTGATGCGGCAGCAGCTATGGGTTGTGAATATTATGTCATTGACGCGGGCTGGTATGCGCCCGGCGAATGGTGGGACAGTGTTGGTGAATGGCAGCAGTGCTATGAGCGTTTTCCGAACGGCATCGAGGAAGTAACCAATTATATTCGTGAAAAGGGCATGGTTCCCGGTGTATGGTTAGAGCTTGAGGTTATGGGAATTAACTGCGAGAAGGCAAAGAGCGTTCCGGATGACTGGTTCTTTATCCGCCATGGGAAAAGAGTCTACGACCGCAGCAGATATCAGCTTGACTTCCGTAATCCGGCAGTCATTGATCATGTCAATGAGGTCATTGACCGTGTGGTGAATCAGTATGGTGTCGGTTATATCAAGATGGATTATAATATTGAACCCGGAATTGGTACAGAGCTTTATGCGGACAGTGTCGGACAGGGGATGCTGGAGCATGAAAGAGCATACCTGAAGTGGCTTGACGGTGTATTTGAGAAGTATCCGGATCTGGTGATCGAAAACTGTTCCAGCGGTGGTCTGCGTACCGATTATGCAATGCTTGCAAGATACAGTATCCAGTCTACCTCGGATCAGGAGGACTACCGCAACTATGCAACCATCGCAGCAAATGCCGGAGCGGCACTTACTCCGGAGCAGGCAGCAATCTGGTCCTATCCGCTTAAGGATGGTGATGAGGAAGAGACGATTTACAATATGGTCAATGCACTCCTGCTTCGTATCCACCAGAGCGGTCATCTGGCACAGCTTTCCAAAGAGCGTCATGCTTTGGTAAAGGAGGGCATAGAATATTATAAATCCATTCGTCAGGATATTAAAAAAGCACTTCCCGTATGGCCGAATGGCTTTGCAACGAGTCTGGATCACTTTTTATGTGCCGGATGGAAGGTAGAAGGAAAGAGCTATCTGGCAGTATGGAGAAGATATGGAGAGACCTCTGAGTATGATATACCGCTTGAAAAGCTTACCGAGGGAAAACCTGTAAAGGAAGTAAGGCTTGCTTATCCGAAGGAAAGCTTAAAGGAACATGTGTCCTATGAAGTATCTGAAGATCAGCAGCTTCATGTAAGCTTCAAAGAACCGGTTATGGCAAGAATTTTTGAAATCCGTTAACGGCTGAGGCATACTTTAATACATATAGTCAGCAGATTATTCAGGCAACGGATGATTCAGACAAAGGGGAGAAAGGAAAGGGCAGATGAAAAACAAACAAAACCTGTTTCGGAGACTGTTGGCAGTAATGATGCTGGTGCTTGTGATGGCATTCAGTACACAGACTACGGCAAAGGCCGGATTCGGCGATTTCAATGATTATGACAGCAGCAGTGACTGGGACAGCAGTGACAGTTGGGATTCTGACTGGGGAAGCAGCGATTATGACAGCTATGACTATGATTATGATGATGACGGCGGTAGCGGGGAATTCAGTCCGATTGCCATTGTTATTGGGTTGATTATCGTTGTTTATTCCATTATTGAGAGCACTAGGAAGAAGAATAAGAAGACATCGGGAACAGCAACGCAGAGAGCACCTCAGCATCGTGCGCCGGCACCTGCACCTGCGGATCAGACAGAAGCAATCAGTCAGCAGATCAAGGCGAAGGATCCGCTATTTACTGCACAGGATTTCCTGGCGTTTGCAGGCGATGTTTATATGGATATCCAGAGTGCGTGGGAGAAGCGTGATCTGACACCGGTTCGTGCAGTACTGCATCAGAATCTGTACCAGCAGACCGAGAAACAGATTCAGAAGAAAATACAGGATGGTGTGGTGAACCATTTAGAGAGAATCAGTGTAAACAAATCTTATCTGATGTCCTATCATACGGATGAGAAGTATGAATATCTGGATGTATATCTGGCAGCCAGCATGATTGATTATCAGGTAAAGGAAGCAACCGGAGAGATTCTGTTCGGAGATAAAACAACCAGATGGAACATGCAGTACAAGATGACCTTTATGAGATCTGTAGGCAGTCTTACCAAAGATGCCAAGGATAAAGAAAAGGGTCTGGTATGTCCGAACTGTGGAGCACCTTTAACCGGAACCTCATTCGGTAAGTGTGAATACTGTGGAAGCATTGTCACAACGGGTGCCTATGACTGGGTATTGTCAGCATTTACGGCAATTAAGTAATGCAAAGCCGCCAGGACGGGCTGTCAGTATTTATTCGTAGTATTTCCTTCGCAGTATTTATTTCAAAAAGTTGTTGACAATTTCTACAAAAGGTTTTATTGTTAGTAACAACAAATAAATAGTGCTTCAAACCTAAGAGAAAGAGGAGTAGGCTTTTGAAACTATCACAGAGAGCTGTCGTATGGTGGAAGACAGTATAGGGACAATTGTTGAATGGGCTTTCGAGGACGGTCCGAACTTACAGTAGGCACCGGCGGGATTCGCACCCGTTATCATGGCGACATGTATGATAGTGCATGGAGGAAAGGATGAAAGAAATCATTTATATTTTAATAGACTTTCATCGAAATTGAGTGGCACCGCGTTAATTGATTATTACCGCCTCAAGTTTATCTTGAGGCGGTTTTCTGTTTTTGTAAACCGGTCTCAAAACTATCAGAACCAAATCATTTATTTTTGAGAACGCCAAAGAGCGTAGAGAGGAGTAACTTATGAAGAAACAGTTATTAGCAGCAATTCTTTCCGCAGTCATGATTTTAGGACTTACCGCGTGTGGTGGTACTTCCACACAGACTCCGGCAGCAGACACCGCAGCTGCAGCAGAAGAAACATCGCAGGCAGCAGATACCGGAACGGCAGATACAGAAGCAGTAGAAGATACAGAGATAAGTAAAGATGCCATAGCAGCCGATGCTGCCTATACGATTGGTATTTCCCAGTTCGCAGAGCATGGTTCCTTAGACAACTGCCGTGAAGGATTCCTGGCAGGACTTGAGGAGGAGGGTATTGTAGAAGGTACGAATCTCACCGTTTTATTTGACAATGCACAGGCTGACACCGGAACAGCAAGTACCATTTCCGATAATTATGTTTCCAAGAAGGTAAACTTAATCTGTGCTATTGCAACGCCGAGTGCAATGAGCGCTTATAATTCCACGATGAATACGGACATCCCGGTAATTTATACTGCAGTATCTGATCCGGTTGGTGCAGGTCTTGCAAACGCAGATGGAAGCCCGGTTGGTAACATTACCGGTACCTCTGATGCACTTGCAGTTGATGCACAGCTTAAGATGATCCGTGAAATTCTTCCGGATGCAAAGAAGATCGGTATTCTGTATACAACAAGTGAAGCTAACTCTGTAAGTACGATTGAACAGTATAAAGAAGCTGCAGGAAGCTATGGATTTGAAATCGTGGATTCCGGTATCAATACCATCGCAGATGTTGATCTGGCAGCAGCAGACCTGGTAACAAAGGTAGACTGCATTACAAACCTCACCGATAACACGGTTGTATCTGCTCTTCAGACCGTAATTGCAAAAGCAACCGATGCCGGTATTCCGGTATTTGGATCTGAAGTAGAGCAGGTAAAAGCAGGCTGTGTTGCTTCCATGGGTCTTGAGTATTTTGAATTAGGAAAGCAGACCGGACATATGGCAGCAAAAGTATTAAAGGGTGAAGCAAAAGCATCTGAAATGAATTACGAAGTAATCAGCGAGCCCAGCCTTTATGTCAATACGGCTGCAGCAGATAAAGTAAGCCTTGCCTTAGATGATGACTTCGTAGCATCTGCTTATGAGAAGTTTGATGAAATTATTGTAGAGTAGTGAGCGAATACAGATTGTTTGGGGAGGAAGAAACGTGTCGTTATTATTAAGTGTATTTGAACAGGGTATGATTTACGCCATCATGGCGTTGGGTGTCTATATCACCTATAAGATACTGGATTTCCCGGATCTGACGGTAGATGGAAGCTTTCCGATGGGAGCAGCGATTACCTGTATCCTGATTTCCAAAGGAATGAATCCGCTGCTTACACTGCCCATCAGCTTTGCAGCAGGTGTTCTTGTTGGAATCCTGACAGGTGTGATCCATGTAAAGCTGAAGGTAAGGGATCTGCTTTCCGGTATCATTATGATGACTGCCCTTTATACAGTGAACTTAAGGATAGCGGGACGTGCCAATCTTCCCATTTATACTAATGAGACCATTTTTGACAATGGCCTTGTGAGCAGGATTTTCCCGGAAGCCATGCGGCCGTATCAGACCGTTATAATCATTCTTATTTTTACCCTGATTGTAAAGTATCTGTTGGATGCTTACCTTCATACGAAGTCGGGATTCCTGCTTCGTGCCGTGGGGGATAATGACATGATTGTTACTTCCCTCGGTGTAGACAAGGGACTTGTAAAGATTGTCGGACTTGCGATTGCGAACGGACTGGTTTCCCTTGGTGGATGCGTTTACGCACAGCAGCAGCGTTATTTTGATGTTTCCATGGGAACCGGAACCGTAGTCATCGGTCTGGCAAGTGTAATCATCGGAACAAGCTTATTTAAGAAGGTTACCTTTGTACGGGTAACCAGCAGTGTTGTGATTGGTTCCATCATTTATAAGGGATGTGTCGCATTAGCATTACGCCTTGGACTCCCTTCTACCGATTTGAAGCTGATTACCGCAGTATTATTCCTTGTGATCCTTGTAGTCAGCATGGATCGCAACAAAAGCGCAAAGATTAAAGAAACCGCAGATAGTAAAGAAGAGACTACACAGGGAGGTACGGAAGCATGATCGAGTTAAAGAATATTCATAAATATTATAATCCGGGCTCCGTAAATGAACTCTGCCTGTTCCAGAAATTTTCTCTTGAAATTCCGGATGGGGATTTCGTAGCAGTAGTCGGAAGTAACGGTTCCGGTAAAACCTCCCTGCTCAATATTATCTGTGGAACGATACCGATTGATTCCGGAGATATTATAGTAAATGGAACTTCCATCGTTGGGAAAAAGGATTTCCTGCGTCACAGAAGCATCGGCCGGGTATATCAGGATCCGTCAAAGGGTACCTGTCCTTCCATGACCATACTGGAAAATCTGTCGCTTGCTGACAATAAAGGAAAGCCTTATAACCTGGGAAAAGGGATAAACAAAGCAAAGATTGAACAATATAAGGAGCTTTTAAAGAAGCTGAATCTTGGATTGGAGGATAAGCTGTATACACAGGTAGGATCCTTATCCGGTGGACAGCGTCAGGCACTTGCCTTACTCATGTCGACGATGACGCCGATTGAGTTTCTGATTCTGGATGAGCATACGGCAGCACTTGATCCGAAGACCGCAGACCTTATTATGGAGCTTACCGACCAGATCGTGAAGGAAAAGAAGGTTACGACCATTATGGTTACCCACAACCTCCGCTATGCGGTGGAATACGGAAACCGCCTCATCATGATGCATCAGGGAGAAGCAATTATTGATAAGTCCGGTGAGGATAAAAAGTCACTTTCCACCGAGGATATTATGAGTACGTTTAACAGAATCAGCGTAGAGTGTGGTAATTAACAGTTTCAAATATAAAAATCAGGATATGTCTGTGTGTCTGCACACAAAGATGTATCCTGATTTTTTGTAACGGAATAATTACGATTTTTATGAACGGAGCAGAGCTATTTCCTGAATTGCATATTATATAATTCCGCATAGATCCCGTTCTTTGCAAGCAGTTCCTCATGGTTTCCGCTTTCTGCGATGCCATTTTCCGTAAGAACCAGAATGCGTTCTGCATTCCGGATGGTAGATAATCGATGGGCAATAACCAGAGTGGTACGGTTTTTTGCGAGCTTTTCCAGGGATTCCTGTACTACTTTTTCACTTTCATTATCGAGTGCAGAAGTGGCTTCATCAAAAATAAGAATCGGGGGATTCTTTAAGAAAACCCTGGCAATGGACAGACGTTGCTTCTGCCCACCGGAAAGCTTGATTCCACGCTGGCCGATATAGGTATCATATCCGTCCGGAAGATTCATAATAAATTCATGGGCATTGGCATTACGGGCAGCCAGGACAATTTCTTCATCCGAAGCGTCCGGACGTCCATAACGGATATTATCCATTACTGTACCGGCAAAGAGGTATACATCCTGCTGGACAATACCAATATTATTACGAAGGCTTCGCATTGTGAAATCACGGACATCCCGTCCGTCAATCAGAATCTGGCCTTCCGTAACCTCATAAAACCGGGGAATTAAGCTGCATAAGGTGGATTTCCCGACACCCGAGGTACCGACAAGTGCAATATATTCGCCTTCTTTGATGTGAAGGTTAATATGGGAAAGAACAGCTTCTGTGGTATCCTCATATTGAAAGCTGACATTTTGAAAGGTAATATCGCCTTTTGCGTTTTTTAATTCAATGGCCTTCGGGCGATCCACAATATCCGGACAAACGTTAAGTATTTCAAGGAATCTGGTATATCCGGAGGCACCATTCTGGAACTGTTCGGTAAAGCTGATGAGCTTTTTAATCGGTTCTGTAAAGTTGTTAATATAAAGCAGGAACGTAATCAGATCCGTAACGGAAATGATGGATCTGGTAATAAAGAAAGCACCGGATGCAATTACAATGACATTAATAAGTGTGGTAAAAGCACCAAGTCCGGAATTATAAAGTCCCATATATCGATAGCTTTCTTTTTTGCTTTCCACAAACCGGTCGTTTCCCTTTTTAAACTTTGAAAGCTCAATATCTTCATTGGCAAAGGACTTTACAACACGGATTCCTGACAGATTATCTTCAATCTGTGCGTTGATATCTGCGATACGTGCACGATTCTTTACGAAGGCCTTTTTCATTTTAATATTGAAATAAAAGGCGTAAAGAAGCATAATGGGTACAATGGCAAATGCAATCAATGCAAGCTGCCAGTGAATGGATAAGAGAATACTGAAGGAACCAATCAGCTTAATGATGGAAATAACAATGTCTTCAGGGCCATGATGATAAAGTTCGCTGATTTCAAATAAATCATTGGTAACACGGCTCATGAGCTGTCCGACCTTCTGGTTATCAAAGAAACTGAAGGACAGCTTCTGATAATGGGAGAAGATTTCGTTTCGCATGTCATATTCCATTTTGGCGCCCATGATGTGGCCATAATAAGCAATGAAATAATTGCAGTAAAATTCAAGAGCAATCAGTCCCAGCATTAACAAAGACAGCTTCAGAATGAGCTGCAGGGCTTCATCTGCAGCCCGGTAGATGACATCACTTGTAATATACCGTATAATAAGGGGCAGTATGAGTGTAACGCCTGCACCGATACAGGCAAACAGCATATCGGAGAAGAAAAGTCTCTTATATGGCTTATAATAAGAAAAGAATTTCTTCCAAAAATATTTTTTACTGATAGAATTTGTAGTCTGGTTTGTATTTGTAGTTTTCATAGGAGTTAGTCTAGCACAGAAGAAAAAGGAAATCAATGCCGGTTATCTCATGAAACAGCCGGAAAGATTTTGTATTGTGACCGTGAATACGGAATGGATGTCCGGTGAATATGATAAGGGGAATCTATGAATTATATTGTACTTGATTTAGAATGGAATCAGAGTAATACCGGTGATGAAGAGGAAGTAAAACAGATTCCTTTTGAAATCATTGACTTTGGGGCAATTAAACTGAATAACAGGGATGAAATGATTGATGAATTCAATCAGCTTGTAAAACCCCAGGTATATCAACATATGCATCATATCACCAGTAAGATTATTCATCTTCATATGAAGGATCTGCAAAAGGGGCGTCCTTTTCCGGAGGTCATGCAGGAGTTCCTTGACTGGTGCGGAGAAGATTATATTTTCTGTACGTGGGGACCGTTGGATTTGTTTGAACTGCAGCGGAATATGAAGTACTATTATATGGATCCGTTAGCCTCTGCACCGATCCGTTTCTTAGATGTACAGAAGCTGTTCAGTATCCGGTATGAGGATCGTAAGTTGCGCCGGAGCCTTGAATTCGCCATTGATTTTCTTCATATTGAGAAGGATGTTCCGTTTCACCGTGCGTTCAGTGATGCGTATTATACCGCCAGAATTCTTGCGAAGATTGAACCGGAGATCCGGGTTAATTATTCGTTTGATACCTATATTCTTCCGAAAACCCATGAAGAAGAGATCCATGTGCTTTTTCCGGATTACATGAAGTATATTTCCCGTGAGTTTGAAGATAAGCAGGAGGCTCTGGCAGATCATGAGGTCATCAGCACGAAATGTTATCTCTGTCATAAGAATCTGCGAAAGAAAATCCGCTGGTTTACACCAAACGGGAAGCATTATTACAGCGTTTCCGAATGTCCGGTGCATGGTCTGATGAAGTCCAAAATTCGGATCCGCAGGTCGGAGGATGATAAGATTTATGTGGTGAAAACCTCGAAGTTCATTACAAGTGAAGAAAGTGACCAGCTTGTGGAAAAAAGAGAAACGGCAAAGGAACATCATAAGAAGAGTAAGTAAAAGTTACAGAAATTGGTATAATAAAAACAGAGGACCTAGAAATGAGGTCCTCTGTTTGATTTCCGGGTCCGTCTCCTGTAATGCTTCCGTTTCATACCATCAAACAGATTGTAATTGATGAACACGGAATGAATAAAGCTGATGAGGATCACAAGCAGGGCAAGGGCGAAAATCCAGATCATCACATAAAACACATTGATGATAATGGTTTTATCTAACAGTTCCACGGGACATAACGGGAAGAAAATCCGTTTTGCCGGCGCACTGCTATAGCCTTCTGTGCTTAATAAATCTACCGTGGCTGATCCTAAATAAGCACCGTGGTAGCTGTAATTAATGATGGCTATTTCCTGGTCATTATCCGTATCATACGAAACTTCCGAATCCAGATCATCAAAAGTAATCGTTTTTGGCAGGATCAGATAGCTGCTTTCATTTAATCCAAGAAGCTGCGTGGAATTTCCTAAAATATCTGTGGAATTATGAAAGAAGCTGGAGCTTTTGATCGAATACTTTGTCTCATTTTCTGCAATATTTACAAGAGAAAAATTCGTGAACCCGTAATCAAACAGCTTTACGGTATCATAAAACTGATTCGGCGACTCTTCCTTCAGGATGACACAAATCAAGCGCATATCATTTCTTTCTGCGCAGGTGACAAGGGTCTGTCTGGCCTGTTCGGTGTACCCGGTTTTACCACCCTTAATTCCTTCATAAGCAATTTCTCCGGAAATGAGCTGGTGCTTATTACGGATATAGAAATCATCCGGCTGGGTTTTGGTTGCTTCAAAATGATAATTACCGGTATTGCCAATCTTTGCAAGCTGTTCATTCTGGAAAAAGGCTCTGGCAATCAGGGCTAAGTCATGTGCAGTGGTGTAGTGGTTTTCGTCATGCAGACCGTGTGGGTTCATGAAATGGGAATTCGTACAGCCCAACTCTGCAGCCTTTTCGTTCATCATGTCGGCAAAGGCATCAATCGAGCCTGCGATGTGTTCAGCAACTGCATTTGCGACTTCATTCGCGGATCCGACAAGAATTCCGTACAGACATTCACGCAGGGTCATGGATTGTCCGGGATCAATGCCAATGTTGGAGCTTCCGGATTCAAGACTGAATACGGCATCATGGGAAAAGGTGATGACCTCGTCCATGGAGCAGTTTTCAACAGCAATCAGGCAGGTAAGAATCTTGGTGGTACTTGCAGGGTAAAGCTTTTCATCCATATTTTTGGCATAAAGAACCGTACCGGTGTTGGCCTCTAACAGATAAGCAGCTTCTGCACCAAGATCCGGACCGGTTGGCCAGTTGGCAATTTCATTGGTCTGAACCGGAAGGGATTTGCGCGCTTCCGCTTCCTCGTTATAATCGGCAGAGGCAGAAGGGGCAGCCAGAGCCGTCGCAGAATATGAAATTAACAATCCAAGCACAAGCAGGAAAGTAAGAAAACGTTTCATTCAAAAACTCCTCGTAAATAGAAATTGCTCCGTAACAGAATTATTGCTTTTTTATCATACATCATTTCCGGATTTATATGAAGCTCTTATTTTTTTCAGGTGTAAAAATTTTGTAAAAGTTACCTATTATATGTGATTACTGCTTGACAAAGACAGTCAATATATGTTAGATAAGTCTTAACAAGATATTAAAATTTATTAAGAAAACATAAAGACAACCACTTACCATGAACGAAGAAGTTTATGGCAACGGAGTGGTATTTTTTATGTAAAGAAGGAGGAGTAAAATGGCTCAGATATTAGCAGTAATCATCTTTGTGGCAATGTTTGCGCTGATCGTGACAGAAAAGATCGAGCGTCACATCGTAACACTGGTATGTGGTCTTCTGGTGCTGGTTCTTGTATTTGGATTAGTAATGCACAGTCCGGCGGCAATTTGGGAGACACTGAATCTTCGTGCGATTTTTACATTAAGTTTCTGGTATCCGGCAGGACAGGGTGGCGAGGCCTCTGCAGGAATCAACTGGGAAACCATTATCTTCATCGCCGGCATGATGATCATGGTAGAAGGAATGGGAAATGCAGGATTCTTCCGCTGGTTATGCATGCGGATTGCAAAGGCTGTTAAGTATAAGACCATTCCGATCTTCATTACATTTATGTTAATGGCAAGCTTCCTGTCCATGTTTATTGACAGTATTACCGTTATTCTGTTCCTGGCAGCAGTTACCGTAGAGCTTGCACAGCTGTTGAAATTCAATCCGGTTCCGGTTATCCTGTCAGAGATTTTTTGTGCAAATTTAGGTGGATCCGCAACAATGTGTGGAGATCCCCCAAATATTATTATCGGAACCTCCCTGGGATATTCTTTTGCAGACTTTATTACACATACCGGACTCATTGCCGGCGTATGCTTAATATTATCTCTGATTTACTTTTATGCGATTTTCCACAAACAGCTTGTACAGAAGGAAACACTTGACATTGCAAGCTTTCCGGAGCCGAAGGAAGCTATTGCAAGCAAGAGTAAATTTACTATCAGCTGCATCATTTTTGCATGTGCGGTTGTTATGCTGATTACTCATGCTCAGACGGGCTTAAGCGTTGCATTTATTGGCTTATTTATTGCAATTGTAACCTTGATTACTTCCGGAAAAGACAGTATGATGTTATTAAAGAAGGTAGATTACAAAACACTGTTATTCTTCGTTGGACTATTCGTTGTAGTAGGTGGTCTGGAACAGACCGGAATCCTGCAGATTATTGCAGAATTTATTGGAAATATCAGTGGTGGTAATATCAAACTGATGATTGCGATTATTATCTGGGTTTCTGCTTTTGCAAGCGCCTTTATTGACAATATTCCTTTTGCAGCTACCATGATCCCGGTTATCCGGAGTCTTGCAGCAATGGAAGGTGTGGACTTATCTACCCTTGCATGGGCATTGTCCATGGGTACAGACATTGGTGGAAGCGGAACACCGATTGGCGCATCTGCGAACGTTGTAGGTACCGCTGTGGCAGCAAAGGAAGGTTATCCGATTGGATGGGGCAAGTATTGTAAGGCCATGGCACCTGCCACAATTATGGTAGTTTTCGTTTCCATGATTATCATTTTTGTAAGATATCTGTAAATCAGACAGAACAAGGAGGGATACCGTATGGCAGAACAGATTATTATTGCGATTGGCCGTGAATTCGGAAGCGGCGGACATGAAATCGCTGAGAAGCTTTCCGAACTTTATGGAATTAAGCTGTATGATAAGAATATCCTGCAGAACATTGCAGAGGCTAAGAATGTTGATGTGGCAAGCTATGAGAAATATGATGAAGTTCCTAAAAAGATGATCTTTTCCAGAACCGTTAAGGGACTTTCCAATTCCATGGAGGAGAACATCGCACAGCTGCAGTTCCGTTATCTGGAAGACAAGGCAAATGCCGGAGAGTCTTTCGTTGTTGTCGGACGTTGTGCAGAAACCATGCTGAAGTATCATCCGGCACTGGTATCCATCTTCGTATTGAGCGACTGGGATGCGAAGGTAGAGCGTATTATGAGGATCTACGAGCTTACCAGGGAAGAAGCTGAAAGCTTCATCTTCCGTAGTGACCGTAAGCGTAAGGATTATCATAATTATTACTGCAAGATCAAGTGGGGCGATTCCAGAAACTATGACGTGTGTGTAAACAGCAGCAGGCTTGGTGAGGAAGAGACCGTACTGATGCTCAAAGAGTACATCGATAAGAGAATCGCACACAGGGCTAAGAAATCATGAGATTAAGAAATATTGCAGGATCCAGGGATGTGATTGCCGAAAGCGAATGGGTAATTCAGGAGCCCTGTTCACAAAAGGGTAAATGGACGAAAGTATTCGGAAATGACCATTCAATCCGCATAGAGATTGGTATGGGAAAGGGAAAATTCCTTCATGAACTGGCGAAGGAGAATCCGGAGATTAATTACATAGGAATTGAAAAGTATTCTAGTGTCCTGCTCCGTGCCATCCAGAAGATGGAAACAGATCCACTCCCAAACTTAAGGTTTATCCGCATGGATGCTGAAGAGATCAGTGAAGTATTTGCGGAAGAAGAAATTGACCGGATTTATCTGAATTTTTCGGATCCATGGCCAAAGGACCGGCATGCGAAACGTCGTCTTCCATCCAGAGAGTTCTTAAAGCGTTATGACACCTTTTTAAAGAAGGATGGCATTTTGGAATTTAAGACAGATAACCGGCCACTGTTTGATTTTGCAGTGGAGGAGCTGCCCTTTGCAGGATGGGAAGCGATCGTGATTACTTATGATCTGCATCATGATGAAGAGCTGGTGAAGGGGAACATTATGACGGAATATGAAGAAAAATTTTCCGCCATGGGGAACCCGATCTGCAAATATATTATTCATCGTAAAAAATAATTCTAAAACAACCATTGACAATTGCGCCTAAAAAAGGTATGATTGTCAATGGTCGTATAACGGCGTGTGGCTCAGCTTGGTAGAGCGCTACGTTCGGGACGTAGAGGCCGCAGGTTCGAATCCTGTCACGCCGACTATAATGAAACAGCTTCTTCATAAACTATGAGGGAGCTGTTTTTATTAATGACATTATTTACTTGTTAATTGAGAGGATTACATTTATAATCAGATCAGGTGCTGCCATATCACGGTAGGCGGTTGCCCTTCATTTATGGAGGGTTATGCCCTCCAATCAAAAGAAAGGAGGGATAGCCAATGGTTACATATGATGGATTAATACAATTCGGAATATTGATTGTTGCTATTGTTAGTCTTGTTTACAAGATATCACATAAAAAATAACCGCCCTAGCCCAACAAACTAAGCGGTTATTTTTTAATTGCTTTGAGGGCAACCGTCTATCGGCAGCGCCACTTTATGGATATATAATAGCATAGAATATTTATGAAGTCAAATATAGGTGATTGGCATGGATGATCAGAAGGATAAGAAGCAGAATCAGGAAAATATAAATTCCGGGTCAAATCCGGAAACTACAGATTTTATGAAAGAGACAATCAAGCAGCGGCCACTGAACCGGAAGAAGCTTCTGCGGAGAACGATAATTACGGCTTCCATGGCGGTGATTTTCGGTTTGATTGCGTGTGTGACCTTTTTGCTGTTGGAACCGGTAATCAGTAACCGGTTGTATCCGGAAGAGGAGCCGCAGACGGTTGTTTTTGTTGAGGAAACCAGGGAAGATGAAATTTTGCCGGAGGATATGCTCACGGAAGACCGGCTGGCAGATGAGGCTGAGAGCTCACCGGAGCCGACAGCACCGGCTGCTTTAGAGGATTCCCAGATTGAACAGGTTTTGTCAGAGATGGAGCTTGGAGTAGAGGATTACCTGTCGTTATCCGGAGCAGTACGTGATGTTGCGAAAACCGCAGAGAATTCGATGGTGAAGGTTGTAGGAATCACCTCGGACAGAGACTGGTTTAATAATGAATATCAGAATGAAGATATTGTGTCCGGAGTGGTTGTGGCAGATAATGGCAGGGAAATTCTGATCCTTGCGAATTTAAAGAATATCAAGGGAGCGGAATTACTGGAAATTGTATTCATAAACGGAGATACTTATGTTGCGGAGATCAAGCAGGAAGACCGTAACACGGGACTGGGAATTCTGTCCATTGTCAAGGCAAAGATGGCGCCTGCTACCATAGATGTTGCAAAGCCGGTCAACATGGGAACCTCATCTAATGTGAATCTTCCGGGTAATCCGGTGATTGCCATAGGAAGTCCGATGGGGGTTGAGAATTCGATCAGCATTGGCGTTGTCACTTCATCCGGAAATGCGGTTCATCTTCCGGATGCCACCTATAAGTGGATTGGAACCGATATCTACGGAAGTACCTCAGCGAGCGGTATTCTTATTAATCTGCGGGGGCAGTTAATCGGAATTATTGATATGACCTATAATGACGGTGATATGAAGAATCTCATCAGCGGAATTGGAATTTCCGAGCTTAAGAAGCTGGTGGAGTGTCTTTCCAATGATAAAGCAATTGCTTATCTGGGAGTTTATGGCATGGATGTACCGGTGGATGCCCATGAGCAGATGCAGGTTCCGTTAGGGGCATATATTTATGAAACCGTTGTGGATTCTCCGGCTATGGAGGCAGGAGTTCAGAGTGGTGATGTCATTACGAAGATAGGACAGACAGAAATTACCTCCTATCAGGAACTGGTGAATGCACTATACCAGTTACGGCCGGATGCACAGGTAACCGTGACCTTGATGCGGCAGGGACCGGATGGCTATACAGAAATGGAAGTTAATGTGACATTAAAATAAAGCAACAGAAAGAGGTAGCATGATGAAATATTTAAAGGATTATAAGGATGGAGACCGTTTCTTTGACATTTATCTGTGTAAGCATAAGGTTTCTGCAGTAACCAAGAATGGCAAGCCATATGAAAGCGTGATCCTGCAGGATAAAACGGGAACAATTGACGGTAAGATCTGGGATCCGAATAGTGCAGGAATTGCAGATTTCGATGCACTGGATTACATAGAGGTCTATGGTGACGTAACGAGCTTTCAGGGTGCTTTACAGGTAAATGTAAAACGGATCCGTAAATGCCAGGAGGAAGAGGTGAATCCCAGTGATTATCTTCCGGTAAGTAAATATGATATTGAAGAAATGTATACGGAACTGCTGAAGTACATTCACAGCATTCAGAATCCTTATCTGAAGCAGCTTCTTTCCAGTTTTTTTATTGAGGATGAAGGCTTTATTGCCGCCTTTAAGAAATCCTCCGCAGCTAAAACCGTACATCATGGCTTTGTGGGGGGCTTATTACAGCATACCTTAAGCGTAACCAGAATGTGTGACTATTACTGTAAGAATTATGAGAGACTGAACCGGGATCTGCTTTTAACCGCTGCAATCTGTCATGATATGGGTAAAATCAAAGAGCTTTCTGCTTTTCCGCAGAATGATTATACCGATGAGGGGCAGTTCCTTGGACATATCGTGATCGGTACGGAGATGGTTGGAGAGAAGATTCGTGAGATTCCGGGATTTCCTGTTGTTCTGGCAAGTGAGTTAAAGCATTGTATTCTGGCGCATCACGGAGAATATGAGTTTGGTTCTCCGAAGAAGCCGGCAATCATGGAGGCAGTAGCTCTTAACTTTGCGGATAATACGGATGCAAAGCTGCAGACCTTTACTGAATTAATGGACAATACTACAGAAACCGGCTGGCTTGGCTTCAACCGGCTGTTTGATTCCAATGTTATTGGAACCAGGGTGGAATAACCTGTACCATCCGGCAGCCTATGAGTGAAATAACCGGTTATTGTTCCCATTGCAGCCGGATACTTATTGTCAGGCTGCGTAAGAACATGATTCAGCAGTGAATCGTAACAATCGCGGAGCTGCTGCGTAAAATATGGGACAGGATCGAATCAACAGGGAAGAACGAAGAGATATGGATTTTCAGAAAAATCAACTGCTTACAACTGAGATTATCGATATAAGCACGGAGGGAGAGGGGATTGGCAAGGTAAACGGTTATCCCTTTTTCATTAAGGATACGATCATTGGTGATCAGGTAGAGATCCGTGCAATTAAATTAAAGAAGAATTACGGTTACGGAAGATTAGAGAAGGTGATTACACCTTCTCCTTTTCGTGTAACGCCGTCCTGCTGTTTTCACAGGCAATGTGGAGGATGCCAGATCCAGGCAATGAGCTATGAGCAGCAGCTTGCATTTAAACACAATAAGGTACGGAATAATCTGCTTCGTATCGGTGGATTCGGGCCGGAGGAGCTTGACCGGATTATGGAGCCGGTTGTGGGAATGGAGGAGCCGTTTCGATATCGAAACAAGGCGCAGTACCCGATTGGCATGGATAAAGAGGGAAATCCGGTTGCCGGCTTCTATGCAGGGCGCACGCACAGTATTATTGCCAATACGGAATGCCTGCTTGGAGTAGATGAGAACAGGACGATTCTGGAAGCAATTTTGCAGTATATGAAGGAATATAGCATAAGCGCATATGAGGAGGTTTCCGGAAAAGGGCTGGTCCGCCATGTGTTAATCCGCAAGGGCTTTACCAGTGGAGAAATTATGGTGTGTCTGGTAATTAATCCGGAACACATGAAAGGCCGTACCGGGATAAGAGAGAAGAACAGCAAAAGGGAATGGCTGCCTCATCAGAAGGAGCTGATTGAACGGCTTGTGGCAATCCGGGGTATGACCAGTATATCTGTAAGCATTAATTGCGAGAAAACCAATGTCATTATGGGGACAGAAATTTATACACTTTGGGGAAAAGAGAGGATAACAGATACGATTTTCGTCCGTGATGTGGATAACTGCTTCGCACGTACCGGAGATGGCATTGCTTTTTCTATTTCACCGCTTTCCTTCTATCAGGTAAATCCGGTGCAGACAGAAAAGCTATACAGTCTGGCACTTTCCTATGCAGGACTTAGCGGTAAGGAATCCGTGTGGGATTTGTATTGTGGAATCGGAACGATTTCCCTGTTCTTAAGTGGAAGAGCATCAAAGGTCTATGGGGTGGAAGTCGTGCCACAGGCGATTGAGGATGCAAAGCAGAATGCAGCAAATAATGGAATCACTAATGCAGAGTTCTTTGCTGGAAAGGCAGAAGAGGTACTGCCGGAATTCTATGGAAGAAAAGATGCGGTATCCCATTCTGCAGGCAGCGCGGAGCAGGGCAGGGAAGGCATGCTTCATCCGGATGTGATTGTCGTGGATCCTCCACGGAAGGGCTGCGATGAGATGTGTCTTGATACCATGCTTAAGATGGCCCCGGACCGGATCGTTTATGTGAGCTGCGACAGCGCAACGCTTGCCCGTGATCTCCGGATTCTGTGTGACGGCGGCTATGAATTGAAACGCGTCCGCCCGGTCGATATGTTTCCACAGACTGTGCATGTGGAGACGGTATGCTTATTGTCCAAACTTCATGAGGCAAAGCATCATGTGAATGTGACGGTGGATATGGATGAAATGGATATTACTTCTGCTGAGAGCAAGGCTACATATGAGGAAATTAAGAAATATGTGGCTGAGCATAATGATGGGATGAAGGTAAGTAGTCTTAATATAGCGCAGGTGAAGGCTAAGTATGGAATCATAGAGCGTGAGAACTATAATTTGCCTAAGTCGGAAGATACAAAGCATCCACAGTGTCCAAAGGAGAAAGAGGATGCGATTGTGGGCGCATTAAAGTATTTTCAGATGATATAAAATAGAGATACTATTGATAATACATACCTCTATAATGTGAATTTTTCTTCATACTCTGCAAGCGTCCATAAAATCCTGCCTTCTCTAAACACTTCTTTGCAAGTTCTTCATTGTAATGAAAACTTGCTGAAACATTTTGTCCAAGTCCAAAAGAAAACAATTTAAAATCCTGGAAAACAACAGAAAATATCGACATATATTCTTTGTAATCATATTTCCTGATGTCCACATTATTTAATAAAATTTCTCCTTCTGTTGGGTCATACAAACGACAGAGCAATTTTATAAACGTTGTCTTTCCGCTTCCGTTCATACCTACTACCGCAAGTTTTTCTCCAATCTTGAATTTGAGATTCACATTACGCAGCACATAATTCTCTGTCCTTGGATATTTGAATGAAACATTACGAAACTCGATGTAATATTCGTTATCCTCCCGTTTTTCCACTGTAAGGCTGCCCTGATACATATGATTCGGGATATCCAGGTAATCATACATCTTCTTTAGGTGAGCACAATATAGTTCATTATCAGACACCATAAACATCAAATCTCTGATTCCATTCTCCTTATCGCAGCTAATCATGGTGTAATTATCTGCTAGCACACCGTCATTTGCCTCCATAAATGCTGCCTGCAGAGGTGTATTCAGAAGGTAACCCGCTTTGACAGTATCACCAACTCTGTAATCACCCTTATGAGGATACAGGGAATAGGTGAACTGGTTCAGACCTCTGTCCGCTTCCGGATTGGGGTAGGTGGCTGATTTAAGCAGGGATATCTTCATGATATTTTCTTCAATACTATAACCATACTTGCAGTCATTTAAGATACTTACACCATAATTTCCCTCTGACAGATCGGCCCACTTGTGTGCACATACTTCAAATTTTGCAGCATCCCAACTGGTATTCTGATGGGTAGGTCTCTCTAGGTTACCGAACTGAATATCATATGTGGCATTTTTGCTGTGAATGTCTACCGGAAAGGCAGCTTTTAACAGTACATGGTCCTCATGCCAGTCAACAGTGGTCACAAAATCAATTTTCTTAGAGCCCATACCAAGGATAATATCTTGGTGAATCGTAGAATTATGATACCTTCTCTCGATGCTAATACCATCCTCCAGAAGTTCTACCTTCTGTACATTATCTGCCACCCACATTTTCTGCTTATAGTAGCTGGTGATCTCCCATGCATCATATTCTCTCGGATAATCTTCAAAGATTTCCAGGCGGTTCGCCTCTGCACCATCTGCCAGGACTTCTCTTCCGACTTCCTTGTCAAATACGGATACAATGTGATAGTTATCATTAAATTCCACTCGGATCATATCATTTTCCAGTGTCTTCTCTGCAACAGATACTTTACTCTCCACAGGGCAGGCAGGGATCACCCTCCAGCCGTGAGCCGGAACTTTATCCGCATAATATACCTTGTCCTCTAGTTTGATATAATCGCTGATTTCAAATGGTGTTGGGTTAAATACAAAAATACCGCCGTCTGTTTTTAAGTTTGCCATAATTGCTGCCAGCTTCTGATCCAAAATCTCCTGGCCATCCTTCAGAATCCTTGCATATTCCACGTCTGTAACATCATAAACTTCTTTGATAGAAGATCCAGGAATAATATCATGGAACTGGTTCAGCAGAATATTCACAGTGTTCTTGTAAATAGTCTCTTCCGGATAACTGCCGCCGTTCAGCACCATATCTGCTACTGCGATGCTCTCTGCCATCAGGTATAGCAGCTCGCTCTTGCGGTTATTCTTTTTGTTCTTTGCTATGGAAGTATAAGTACCTCTGTGCATCTCCAAATACATTTCACCCACCCATTTCGGCTGCTGGCACAATTCCTTGGAATTCTTCTTAAAATCTGCTTCGATGCGGTCAAAGAATTCTCCTACCTTTTCCACCTTTGCCATGGGCATGCCTGGAATACCATATTTGAGACGCTCATAGTTCTCCATCATATCATAGGTAGGGCCACCGCCGCCGTCACCAAAGCCAAAGGTAATCAGAGTATCATTGGTCATGGACTTATTCTTATATTCTTTCCAGGTCTTATAGATTTCCTGCGGATTCAGTCTACGCACATATCCATTGATTACAGAAGTGAACACCTGACTGCCATCGATACCTTCCCAGATAAAAGTGTCATTTGGCATGGGGTTGGTCTCATTCCAGCTCATTTTCGCCGTAAAAAACTGATCCACACCACATTTTCTTAAAATCTGGGGAAGCGCACCGCTGTAGCCAAATACATCTGGCAGCCAGAGAATCTTGTTCTCCACACCGAACTCCTCCCTCATAAATCGCTTACCGTACAAAATCTGACGGATCAGACTCTCTCCATGAATTAGGTTGGTATCTGCCTCCAGCCACATAGCACCTTCCGGCTCCCACTGACCTTTCTTGACAGCCTTTTTAATCTCTTCATACAACCCTGGATCGCTTTCTTTCACATGCTGATAAAGCTGTGGCTGGCTGGACATAAAGACATAATCCCCATAACGCTTCATCATGTTGATGACTGTAGAAAAACTTCTTTGGGCCTTCTCTCTGGTCTGGGCTACGGTCCAAAGCCATGCCACGTCAATATGGGTATGTCCGATGCAGCTGACAGTACTTTCAGATTTTCCACAGAGCTTCTCGTAAAATTCTTCTTTCAGATATTTTCTGGTGGATTCTACACTGCTGTGATATTCCTCGGAATATACTTCTCTAAGATCTAGCCTGAGAAGTGCCTTATCCAGACAGTCACGGATTTTAATATAGTCGTAGGATTCTTCTCCAAGCTCCAGCATGCAAAGATAGGGCACATGTATATCATAGAAAAGTCCCTCTGGGACTACTAATTTCTCTCTTCATAATATACGAAAGTTTATGAATATAAAACATAAATGCAAACATTGAGTTACTCATCTTTTTTAAATAAGCCGTCTGTTTACTTACACATATTTACTAAACAAAAATTAGATATAAGTAAAATAAATTTGTTGACAACTCGTGTAATTGAGTGTATAATAAAATCACATTGATAAAGTGTTTTATAAAAGCATATACAAAAGAAGAAAGGAGTATATTTGCTAAAAGCAATAAATAGAAACGTTAATTTTATTTTGTTTGAGCAAAGGAAATGAGAAAAATGAGAGAGACTGTTCTTAAGCTAGAGGACATTTCAAAAATATTTCCGGGAACAAAAGCTCTGGATCATGTGCATTTTGAACTGCAAAAAGGTGAAGTACACGCTTTGCTTGGAGAAAATGGTGCAGGAAAATCTACATTGATTAAAGTGATTACTGGAGTGCATGAACCAGAAACAGGGAAAATTTATGTTTATGGAGAGGAAACAAGAATTGAGGATCCTAATGTTGCACGTAAACTTGGTATTGCGGCAATATATCAGCATGCAACTGCATATCAACACTTATCAGTAGCAGAGAATATCTTTATAGGTCATGAGCATATGAAAGGTCGTCTAAAACAGATTGACTGGAAGCAGAATAATCAGAAAGCAAAAGAACTATTAGATAGCTTAGGAGGAGATATAGATCCGACTGTGCCAATGGGAAATCTTTCAGTTGCTAAGCAGCAGTTGGTTGAAATAGCAAAAGCATTATCATGTGAAGCTAAAATTCTGATTATGGATGAACCGACGAAGGGCATCGACGTCGGCGCAAAATATGAGATCTACTGCATCATCGCCGACCTGGCCAAGCAGGGCAAGAGCATCATCATGATCTCCTCCGAAATGAGCGAGATCA
>OLGB01001512.1_pt1 | contig 27865 bp, 19 predicted proteins | sample 1605691 | NCBI WGS metagenome assembly OLGB01 (sample SAMEA3888925, study PRJEB22519) | human gut metagenome | biome: human gut; feature: human-associated habitat; material: faeces | place: Denmark | collected 2010 | reverse complement strand
TTACCTTTACACAACCCATATGTCCAGGCATTCCCTTGCCCTTGAATACACGGCTAGGGGAGGAACATGCACCATTGGAACCCTGATGACGATGGAACTTGGAACCATGAGCCATAGGTCCTCTGTGCTGTCCAAATCTCTTGATTGCGCCCTGGAAGCCCTTACCTTTGGAGATTGCGGAAGCGTCTACCTTATCGCCTGCAGCGAAGATGTCAGCTTTGATCTCTGCACCAAGGGTGTACTCCTCAGCGTTCTCAAACTTGAACTCTCTTACATATCTCTTGGAGCTTACGCCAGCCTTCTTGAAGTGGCCCTGCTCTGCTTTGTTAACACCATGTCTGTGTACGATCTGCTTCTTGCCGCTGGCATCCTTGTTAACAACCTTATCCTTCTTGTCAACGAAGCCTACCTGTACAGCACTGTAGCCATCATTCTCCACGGTCTTTACCTGAGTAACCACGCAGGGACCAGCCTGAAGCACGGTTACGGGAACGAGCACGCCATCTTCATTGAAGATCTGAGTCATTCCAACTTTTGTTGTCAAAATTGCTTTCTTCATTTTTACCTCCTGTGTTCTACATAGCGGACCAAAGTGTTTCTTGCGAAACACTTAGAAATACGCTTCACGCATTTCCCTGGCGATTGTTCATCGCACTGTGTTCTTACGTCTAAGTAGAGGTTTTTGTTGTTTTGGCTTTACTTTGAAAAACTTACTTATTAGTTGTTCTTCATCGAGATGAAAAATTAGTTATTTTTCATCTTTATGTCGATGTAAACACCGGCAGGCATTTCCAGTCTCTGAAGAGCATCAACAGTCTTCTGAGTGGGAGCCATGATGTCGATCAGTCTCTTGTGAGTTCTCTGCTCGAACTGTTCTCTGGAGTCCTTGTACTTGTGTACTGCTCTCAGAATGGTAACAACTTCCTTCTTGGTAGGAAGAGGCACGGGACCACTTACCTGAGATCCGGTCTTCTTAACAGTTTCGATGATTTTTTTGGCAGATGCATCAACAAGCTGATGTTCATAAGCTTTCAATGTAATTCTCATTACCTGATTTGCCATAAAAAAAGTCGCCTCCTTTTCGCACTTTTGTAAGTAGATACTTACTTTTTGTACGGACAAGCGGTGACTGTACACTTTCCCGTGTGTGTCTGCGACCTTTGTGCAACGCTTTCTTCTCTCCGGTCATAAACTTACACGTTGTTACTGCTCAAGGCAGATGTTAATTGGTACAGTGACTTGCCGTCAGTTTTCTAACTTGACATTCGCTCCACGGAAAACCCGATCTCCATTACTGGGAACCGGCAACCTCACGCTTCACAGCTATCATGCCACAGCAAGGATTAGTATACATTGAATTTATGGGCATTGCAAGACTTTTTTTCAAAAAATTGTATTTTTTTAGATACAATTCTTTTTTGCTGTTTTGCACAGGTTCGCCACTGTATTTTTGTAAGTTTCTTCTTATATATAATATAGCCCAGTATAATATCGCCCAATATTTTTTATGGCAAATGAAAACGTTCCCCCTTGGATGCTCTCAGTTGCCGTCGGGCTTATTCTGGCAAAATCTCTTTCTACGCCCCGCTGGTCTGATATCGCCGGGGCTTATCCTGGCAAAATCTCTTGCTGCACCCCGCTGGTCCGATATCCCCGGGGCTTATTTTGACAGAATCTCTTTCTGCGCCCCGCTGGTCCGAGATCCCCGGGGCTTATTCTGACAAAATCTCTTTCTGCGCCCCGATGGTCCGATATCGACGGGACTTATTCTGGCAAAATCTCTTTCTACACCCCGATGGTTCGGCTTCGACGGGGCTTATTACGGCAAAATCCTTATCTGTGCCCCGATGTACAAAGGTGGAGGGTATAATCGACCTGATTTTGTCTCACATACCCGCTTTCGCAAGTTCTGCTGGGTACAGATAGCTTGTTTTTGCCTCCCATACCCTCGCCAACACAAATACATAAAAATACTGACAGGCAGATGTCTTCGCTGTCCATCAGTATTTTTGTCTGTCAATATTTATTTCATCAACGGTCTGTTACAGCCGGTTCGCTTTCACATCCTCGAACTCCTGCAGCATTTCCTCGGAAGGAGTCTTGGTAGTGAGGCTGACTGCGATGATAGCGATAAGTCCCAGCCCGAAGCCTACTACCAGGGAATACAATCCGGTAGCTTTGCCCAGAGTCTGTCCGCCCACGAGAGGGATGTAATCCCAGATGATAACGGCAAGTGCACCGGTGACAATTCCGGCTACCGCTCCTGGGAAGTTGGTTCTCTTCCAATATAAGGACATCACTACCAGCGGACCAAAGGCGGCACCTAAACCTGCCCACGCGTTGGATACCAGTCCCATGACGGTGTTGTTCGGATTCCATGCGATGATGTAAGCCAGCACAGCTACCACCAGTACAGTGACACGGCTGACATTCATGACCGTCTTGTCATCCGCATCCTTCTTGAGCAGTCCCTTGAAGATATCTTCCGCCACACTGGAGGCACTGACTAACAGCTGGGAATCCGCCGTGGACATGATCGCTGCCAGGATACCACAGAGGAACAATCCTGCAATGAACGGAGCCCGCATCTCCACGGTAAATACCTTCTTGATCATCTCAATAAATACCTTCTCATTATTGCCATTCACCAGCTCCGGCAGATAAGCTCTGCCCAGGATACCGATAAATACTGCAAATCCCAGGGATAATGCTACCCAGCTGATGGCAGTAGCCTTGGACTTGGTCATTTCCTTCTCATCCCGGACTGCCATAAATCGTACCAGGATGTGGGGCATTCCGAAATATCCCAGTCCCCAGCCGAGACCGGAGATCACGCTGATGATATTGTTGCTGCCGTCACCGTTCTTCATCAGGTTCAGGAAGTTGGCACTGTCAGCACCGCTGGCTTCCAGACCGGCTGACAATGTAGTGCCGCCGGTTGTCAGAAAATGATAAGCGAACAGCGGTACTGCCAGAATACCGACTAGCATCAGCATACCCTGGATAAAGTCTGTCACACATACCGCGGTAAATCCGCCGAGGAAGGTATAGACCAAAACTACCAGCGCACCGATGGTCAGTGCCACATGATAATCAATACCGAACACGGACTCAAACAGCTGACCTCCGGCAGAAAGCGCAGACGCGCAATATACCAGGAAAAATACTACAATAGTAATAGAAGAAACCGCCATCAATACCTTCTTCTCATCATGGAAGCGGTTCTCAAAATAAGTCGGCAGCGTAACGGAATTGTTGGCGCGGATCGTATATCTGCGCAGCTTCGTGGCAATGAACAGCCAGTTCAGCGTCGTGCCGATGAAAAGTCCGATGGCGATCCAGCCGTCACCTCCGACACCGGTTAAGTAAATAGCTCCCGGCAGCCCCATCAGCAGCCATCCGCTCATATCCGACGCCTGCGCGGACAGCGCAGCGACGAAGCCGTTCAGCTTTCTGCCTCCCAAAAAGTAGTCTTCGGAATTGTTATTGCCCTTTGCATAAAACGCTCCGATAGCGATCATCATGAGTAAATACAGCACGAATGCCACAATTACCCAGCCTAACGTATTTCCTGTCATAATAGCCTCCTCAAATTTTTCTTCTTGTACATTTTCTTAATTGTATACAGTGATACGATTTATTATATACAAGAAATGGCTTATCGTCAACAGATTAGTTTGCTATCGCTGTAATGTGCGAAAGCCTGATTTGAATGTTATTTTGTCATGTTGACAGGCTGAGAATAGTTTGCTATTCTCTATCTATAAGTAAATTTTCTATTTCAAATCTTATTTAATTTCAGTATTTTGGTGAATCACCATAGTTTTCATTATTAAAAATGAATGGCATTAAAATGTCTAAAATATGAAAGGGGAATTGATGAAAACATATATAGCATATTTTGATGAAACAGGGGATGACGGAGTAACAATAAATTCATCAGACCATTTTATTTTAACAAGTTTGTATATGCCTGCAGAGAGCTGGCAGCAAAATTTTGAAAAAATGCGTATTTTGAGAAGAGAATTGAAAGATAAATATGGCTTTCATGTATCAGAAGAGATGCATACAAAACATTTTTTGACGGATAAAAATCCATATCGTGAGTATCATTGGTCAAAAGAAACAAAACAAGATATAATAAAAGCATTTACGTTAACAATTGCAAAGATGGATTTAAAGATTGTAAATGTGATTATTGATAAGAAAAAATTTAAAGATAATAACTATCACGTTCTTGAAAATGCATTGAAATATAATATACAACGTATCGAGAATGACAGCGATGGGCAATGGAATTATTTAGTGATTACGGATGAGGGCAGAATAGCACCTATGAGAAAGACAGCCAGAGCTATACGTGCATTTAATCCGATCCAATCCAAATATTTGCCTGGGTTTGTCAATCATCCGATCAGCAATATGATCGAGGATATTATGGAAAAAAATTCATCAGAATCCTATTTTATTCAAATATGTGATTTCGTTTCATTTTTTGTACATTTATATTTCAAAATCGAAATTCGGAAAGAAGAGTTACCCAAACGAGTGGGAACTGTAATTGACAAACTCTTTGTAAAACGGGTTATGGTGACGTTAAAGGAAGCGGAAAAATTAAATTTGAAAGCAAATGAGACAAATATGTATGGATTAGTAATATATCCAAAATAAAACACCACCTACATCGCATTCGCGAGTTCAGTGGTTCATTTATATTATAATAAAAGGTAAGTATAGTGTCAATAATAAATGAAAAATAAGATTGCAAGACAAAAAGCCTCGCTACAGGTATCATCTCTGTAGCGAGGTTTCTATATTATTTACGTTATTCTTAGTTCTTCTTTCTTCTCGCCAGCATTCCTGCGAGTCCGGTCAGGGATATCGCAAAGAGCATCAGCCAGATACCGAGAGGATCTCCGGTAGCCGGAACCTTGTCCAGTTCCTGCGCAGTAGCAGCAGCGGTGGGAGCTGCGGCAGCTGAGTTGTCCGTACTGTCATTATTATCGTTATTGCCGGTGTTATTGCTGCCGGTATTATTGCTGCCGGAGGTGTTCCTTGCTACCGTAAAGCTGGTGCCTGCGGCGCCGTCTGTCCATACGATCTCAAAGGTGTGACTGCCCTCGGACAGAGTCTTCAGGTAATCTGCATGTAATTCGATGATCGTGGAGCCCTCACTCACGGTATAGTTCTTGGAATCAATGATATTCCCATCTACCTTTACATTCTGGAACTTGGAATATTCACCGTTTCCTCTGATTTTGAGACTTCTTCCGTCCGTATTCTGGTTCCAGGAGCCGTTCGCGCCTTCAATGATCTGATACTGTACCGTCAATACTACGGTATCGGTGGTAACTGAACCGGCCGCATTGCTGAGAACACACCGGTACTTAAATCCGTTGCAGTCTCTATCCGTTACTCCTATGGTGTAGGTTGCACCGGTAGCTCCGGTGATGTCTACAAATCCCTTGCCGTCATTTCTGTCAATCTGCCACTGATAGGTTACGTCCGTACCGGTTGCAGTAACTTCAAACGTTGCTGTGTCTCCTACTGTCACAGATACACTCTTGGGCTGTGCAGTGACTGCCGGAGCATCCACATGGTAAAGTTCGATTTCACCGGTCAGAATCTCATAATTGGTATCCGCAGGGGTGAAGCGCCACTTGTAAGTCTTGTTCATATCGACTGCCGTGTCATTGGGAAGTACACCTGCATCATCTATCCACTCCAGTGTACCGTCTGCCGGATGAATGGTGCTGCCTGCCAACGTCAGTCCTGCGTCTGCCAGGGTCTTACCGCCTGTGGTAATCTTATGGTACTTCGGTTCACCGCTTGTAGCAGCCTGGGTAATCATAATGACAAAAGGTGCACTGGTGATCTCACTGTAATCGACATCACCTGCCTTGGTTGCTGTGATAACAACGCTTCCGACCTTAACCGGAGTCAGAACGCCATTCTCATCAATCGTCGCATCGCCTGTGCTTCTTACTTCATCCACTTTGTAAGTAATCTCGCCTGTTCCGGAGCCGCCGACCGTGCTCAGTTGCAGCTTCTGTCCATAGACCACAGTGTTGTCACCGGTGATGCGCAATGTCTCCTGAGGTTCCTTTGCCGTCAGGGTCAGTACCAGATCCTTGGTAAAGTTTTTATAATTTGGATTGGAAATCGTTACCGTCCAACAGATGGTGTCATTTTCCGCACCGGCTGTCAGCCTGTAGGTGATCTTTCCGGCTGTATTAATCATAGCCGGTTCCACCTTTGCAGATCCCGAAGTTTGTGCCTCGGAAATGCTGTATGTCCATGTCTCCCCGGCAGGAAGTCCTGTGTAATCGGGTGTGAAGGTCTTCTGCTTCCGGTCGGAGAATTTCTGCTTTAAGTTCTCCTCCTGCAATACACCGCCCTTAGCCTGCGTAATCGCTACCTTTGCGGTGGTCATGTTGGAAACAAGCTTATAGTTGTCTGCCGCTTTTCCCTGCAGGGTCACCGTAACGGTAACTTTTTTGTCTGTGCCGACATTCGCATTAACCATCTTGCCGGTCGCGGTATAATCGGAACTTGTCAGCGTTGCAACAAGTGTGTTTGTGCTGTCTTTGAAGGTCACTTCTAAAATGGTCACGGAGGTATTATTCCGCTCGTAGCTGCGGTCTTGCGTGCGCGCGGTTGCAATGCTGATAGGCTTTGCAGTAATAGTTGCCCTGGTCTTATATGTTCCGCCGGTCAGTTCATAGTGAGAGGCAAACTCACCAAGAAGTTTTACCGTTACCTCTGCATCCTGTTTCCCGGCGTTTTCACTTTGGAAAGCACCGGTCACCGTGTAGTCCATACCCGCTACCAGACTATCTATTCTCACGTCTGCCTCGTTGGCAAAAACTACCCCTGTGACGTCAGCATTCACGCTTCCATCGTATTCCTTGTTGGCAACGGTAGCCTGTACAATATGAACACGTGCCTTATTCACCGTCAGTGTGTAACTTGCCGTGCCTAACTTATAGTTCTTCGTCTCGGCGGCTGTCGCGGTAATGGTTGTCTCGCCCACTCCGACAACGGTAACCTCACCTTTTTCATTCACAGTTGCAACGGAATTGTCGTTGCTTTGGTAAGTCACCACGCCGTTGCCCATATTGGTAAGCTTATTGTTGGCAGGCTGCGTTCCATAGGAGGTCGTCACAGTGGACTTTTCAAAGCTCAGCTTCGGATCCGCCTTCTCAATGGCAAATTTCTTAACAACATCTGCAAATCCATAATTCCCCTTTGCCTTAACGGTTACGAAACCGGCATTCGTACCGGCGTTTACGTTATCACCGTAAATAATGGTGTAGTCCGTACCCTTCGTCAGCGGTCTGCCATCGATGGTTACGGTAACATCCGGTGTAATCCGTTCGCCGGTATAAGTATAAGTTGTGTTACCGCTCAGTTCCACAGTCGGTTCGGTAATAATGGGAGTAATCCTAAACGCCCAGTTTTCATCCGTCAGGTCACTTGCTGCGTTAAAATTCGAGCCGTACGCCACACTGATTTTAACCTTGTATTCACCCGCATTCATGGGCTGCACTTCCGTCTCGCCCTGATAGTATTTCACCATAACATCGCCCATGCCGGTGATGTTCGTCGCAGTCTTGATGTCTGCAGTCTTTGCCATGCCGTCATATGTCAAGCTGCCCGGTGCGGTAAAGACAAAATTTTTCGCTGCGGGATCTGCCTTTTGAATCTCATAAGTCACACTGGCTGTCACACCACCCACTGTGATGCTTGCGGTATAAGCACCGACATTGGTGGGATAGGAACCGTCAGGGAGTGTAGCACCCTGTCCGTTTCCAACCGTGTAGCTGATTGTGGGATCCTTCTCACCGGTGAGCAGTTTGTTCTCAAGTATTGCCTTTTTGTTGCTGCCATCGTAGATCAGAGTATTCTCCTCAGGTGCCTTGATGGTCACGCTGCCGCCGTCAATGTTGGGACAGTTCGTTGTATTAACGCAGGTGGCGGTAATCGACTTGCCGTCTGCGCCCAGCGTGTATTGCCAACTGTGCTGGTGGGCGCTAAGGTACAGATTACCCTGCGCATCCCTTATAACCATATAGCCCCTATCTGTATTGTCCGGCTTGAAAATCTTAGTATAGTCCACCAAGCCGGTTGCTCCGGTAGCAATCTGAACCGGAGCCTTTGGCCTGGGGCTATTGGTAGTAGCCACACCAATACTTGCAGCATTCGTCAGACTTGGATCAATGTGGATAATTGATTTTGAGTTTTCATCCTTTTCGTACAGGAAAACATCCTTTTTGGTGTTGCCTATAATCCTTGCCGTCCCACCGACCGTCATTGTAATCTCCGCAGGAATATCTGCTCCTACTCTATTGCCGGTGATAGCGCCACCATACATATTGAACACACCGGCACTGGCGTCCTGACACACACCAGCATCAGTTCCGGTGATGGTGCCGCCATACATGGTGAATTTAGGAATGCCATTGTAAGCCTTGAACTGCACACCATAAGACTTCTGATCTTTTGAGGTGATAGTACCGTCCTCGTGGTCACATAGTGTCAGATTGCCCCTCGCGAGAACAGCAATCGTCGAAGCATAATTCTGTGCTAAATTGGTGATGCACTTTCCGTTCAGACAGAGATTTACGTCACCGGAGATTTTAATCGTACCGGTAAACGTAATATTGTCCAGTAAGTAGTAGTTTCCAGTAGGAAGCACATATTCCATCCCTTTTGTGCCATTACTACTGCTTACTATCGTTCCACCACACATCATCTTCTGTGTATCTGCATTATAGGTCAGTGGAGTCCACAGAACATCGTCATGTTTAGTCTCGTGGCTGCAACTTGCGCCACAGATTGCATGCTTATGCAGCGCACCGTTTACCACATACAGACTGTTGTCGATGTTCTGCACACTGTATGTGTTGCTGCTATTATTGTCGATGGTGAACCCGCCCGCAATTTTATCCGTCAGGGTAACACCCGTGGCTGCCTCGACAAACTTCACAAAATTTCCCTCCGCAGGCAGCTTTTCAAGCGTCACACCAATACGGATATTATGCAGCACGTTTTGACCAATGGAGATATTCGTGCCGCCGGGCAGATAGACATTGCTATCGTTGCCTTTTGCATCCTTGTTGCCGGTGATGTTCACGTCCCCGGTATGGTCCGCTGTCCCGTCGACACTCATGTTCGCAGTACTTGACTCTACATACACACCGCCACCGTTAGCAGTTGCCGTGTTACCGATAACACTGCCGCCAAAGGTTCGGAACGATGTCTTATCTTTCACGGCAACACCGCCTCCGTTGGTTGCCGTGTTGCCAGTAATCGTTCCACCGTACATGTAAAAATAGCCAGAGATCCTAGAATTCTGTGTATCAGGATTATGAAAACTAGCTGTACGTATCGCAACACCACCGCCCTCATTTGCGCTGTTGTTTGTGATGCTGCCACCAGACAGATAGCCGAAGCCGCCGTTTAAGTACACACCGCCGCCGCAGTCATTGGTGCTGTTGCCGGTGATGCTGCCGCCCCACAAGTGGAAGCTACTGCGGGGGTGTACATACACGCCTCGCCCGGTCTTGTCCTCAGCATGAGTGATTTTTCCGTTGCCGGTGCAGTCGCAAACGTGTAAATCACCGGCAGTTGAGCTATCTTCGGAGCCTACTGTGATGGCATCAAAATTGCCGTTAGCTGTGATGCTGTGACCATTCAAACAAAGCGAGATGAAGCCTGTCGGATTCCAGCTCGTATCATTCAGTTTAATATTATCTGTTAGATAGTAATACTGCATGTCCGTTCCACCCTTGATGGCACGCAACTCCGCTTCCGTGTTGATTGCAGTCCACAGCACATTTTCGTGATAAGTAAGGGTGCAGTTCGCCGTGCCACAGAGACGATGCACATGTAATTCGCCGTTTGAAAAGTTGACAGCGTTGTCTAGCGCATACCTCTTATAGCCGATATCGCTGTTGAAAGCATTCAGGTCATTCGCGGTCAGTGTGTAATCATTGCTTGCACCCTTGGCGATGGCAACATACTTGTCCGTATCGAGAACCTGTCCCATGGTCACGCCAATCTTGGCGGAGCTGTCCAGCCCATTCGAGCCGATGAGAATGGTCTTGCCGCTGGGCAAATAGACATTGTTATCGTTTCCATTACCCGCGTTGTCGGTGATTTGTGCCGTACTGGACACAGTAAACTTGCCGTAATAGGGCTCAGAAATATATACACCACCGCCGTTTTTGCTAGCGACGTTGTTTGAAATCCTACCACCGGACATGGTAAACCTCATATTTCCATATGCACTCTTCAGCCATATACCACCACCGTTACCAGTAACGGCTGTGTTTCTAACGATATTACCACCAGATATATTGAATTTTACTGACTTACTAATTGTAGATTCATAGTATATACCACCACCGCTAGACGGTGCATGGTTGCTGTCAATACTACCACCGGATATAACGAAGTTGGTGCTATCTTTTGCATACACACCGCCGCCGTTACCGTTTATGGTTACTTTGTTATCAGAGATACTGCCCTTATACATGTAAAAATTACCACCATCTACGTATACACCGGCACCACTACCTTTGGCAATCTGGTTTTTGGTAATTTCGCCGTTATACAGTATCAAGGTACCCAAGGACATTATACCTCGTCCTATATTATCCTGTGCATGGGTAATCTTGCCGACCTCATTCTGACAGTCAGTGATAGTCAGTGTCGTTCCTTTCGCAACCCTAATGGTCTCCTCTCCTGCTGCACCGGTGATTGTTTTTCCATTTAAGCAAAGGTTTACACTAATATTGCAGTTCCATGTTTCATCCAGTGTAACATTGTCTGTCAGATAATAATTGCCACTACTCTTGATGTCACTCAGCCTGGAAACACCTATCCATGTCTGATTGCTATGCTTCCCACTGTCACCACAGGTCTCTCCACAAACGGGATGCCGATGCGGTACGGTCGCCGACAGTTTCACCTCACCGTTCACAAGAACCGGATAGAGGTTCTCTTTATCACTGCTAATATGATCCACATATTCTTCGGTCAGGGAACCAACAGCCCCAGACTCCACAGCTGCAGCGGCAACCGTTACGAGGTTGCTCCCAGTGGGCGTATCCTGGGTGGATACGCCGATTTTGCCGGTGAATGTGGATAATTTACTAATCCGAATTGCATTGCCGGTAGCCAGATAGACATTGTTCTGAACATCTTGACACAAGTTGTCACAGACCCGAGGAGCACCGCCGGCAATTTTAAAAGTACTATTTTCTACATAGACGCCGCCACCATTCTCGGTTGCCGTGTTATTGCTAATCTGCGCATTGCCGCTCATGGTAACCTGACCGTTTTTACGTACATACACAGCACCGCCGCTAGTGGCTGTATTGCCGCTGATTTTCGCATTATCGGACATATATAAGCAGTTACTGACTTCTCCGTCAGTGCTGGCAAATATATACACTCCGCCACCTGATGTCGTCCATTTGGTGGGAGCAATGTTGTTACTAATCTGTGCATTGCCGGACATGTTCATGACGCTTTTGTCCGACAACAGTACACCGCCAGCAGAAGCAGAGACCATGTTGTCGCTGATTACACCACCATACATGTTAAATGTGCTACCGAGCGCAGCGACGCCACCACCCCAACTTGCAGCATTGCCTCTGATTGCACCGCCATACATATTAAATGTGCTATCATGCACATACACACCGGCTCCATTATAACTGCCTTGGAGCTTATTACCACAAATAGTTCCACCGTACATGGTAAAAGTGGCGTTCTTATCCACTTTCACACCTAAATCCGACGTTCTCACGCTGTGAGTGATAACTCCACCGGTAACGGAGATGCGGTTCTCCGTATTTTCCTCGCACGGCACCCATCGAGTTAAATTATTTTCCACGCTTTTGATGAAATAGTGCGTACTCGCACTACTATTGCAGTCACAGAGAGTAAATTGTCTATTCGCTCCCTTGATCTCAATGACACCAAAATCCCCGTTTGCCGCAATGCTGTGACCATTCAGACAAAGCACCACGTTATTGTTCGGTTCCCATGTTCCCGTTGTCACGATATCCTGTGTCAGGTAGTAATATCCTTCCGTTGCAGCTTTCAGTTCTGTTTCGCTGCCTATGGGCTGCCACTCTGTCACAATGCTATGGTTATTCTCATCTGTGCATGTCGCGCCGCAGATGGGATGGTCAACATGCTGACCTTCCGCCACCGTCATCGGAACCGTCATCGGTGTATTCAACACTTCAGAAATGGCATGAAGCCGTGTCATATCCAGCTCTTCACGCTGTTCCTCGGTCAGTTCCGCCATAGCCTCGTCGATAGCTTCCAGCTGTGCACTGACACTTTCTGCATTTTCCACCGTCACTGTCTCCGGCAGAGCGTCGATGAGTGCCTGTACCTTCTGCACTGCTGCCTTCTTCTCATCATCTGCCCCGGTGTCCTGCGTGCCGGCATCACTATCGCTGACACTTTTATCGGGGGCTTCGCCCGCAGTGGAATCTTCCGTGCCGGGAGTTTCCACAGTGGTGCTCTTATCGGACGAAGTCTCTGCCTCCGGTGCCGCCGCTGCTTCTGCTTCCTCCTGCTCTTCCGCAGAGTCTGCTTCCTGTTCTGTCACCGCATCAGCCTCCTGTGCGATTGCTGTCATGGGTAGTGTGGAGAAGCAGAGAATAAATGCCAGTAACATGCTCAATACTCGTTTTTTCATAGCGTTTTACCTCTTTCCGATGGGCATAGTGATACCCATTATCTTAAAGATAACGTACCACACCTTCTCTCAGTAAAACCGGTTTCTGCATGAATCGACCCAAATATGACATGAATCGACCGAAGAGGACTTTAAATGGCTCAATGCGGCTCAATGCGGTTCAATAGCAAGTATTCCTTGAAAAAGTCTTTCCGGTATTATATTCTATTATTATGTCCTATAAAAGTTAGTTACAAAGTATACACACAGAAAGGTTTCTATATGTGGATTGCAGATCATTGGAAAGATTATGAAGTGCTGGATACGTCCAGCGGAGAAAAGTTAGAGCGTTGGGGAGATTATATTCTGGTGCGTCCGGATCCCCAGGTCATCTGGAAGACGCCCCACGATCATAAGGGCTGGAAGCAGAAAAACGGTCATTACCACAGAAGTGCCAAGGGCGGCGGAGAATGGGAGTTCTTCCATCTGCCGGATGAATGGGCGATTCATTATACCCTGCCTTTTCAGAAGGAAGCCTCCGGTAAGGCTGATCCTCTGACCTTCCATCTGAAGCCCTTCAGCTTCAAGCATACCGGCCTGTTCCCGGAGCAGGCTGTGAACTGGGACTGGTTCTCCGGTCTGATCCATGAGGCAGGCCGCCCCGTGAAGGTGCTGAACCTCTTCGCTTACACCGGCGGTGCCACTGTATCCGCCGCAGCTGCGGGAGCTGCTGTGACCCATGTGGATGCGTCCAAGGGTATGGTCGGCTGGGCAAAGGAGAATGCTGCTGCCAGCGGGCTTGCCGATGCTCCTATCCGCTGGCTGGTGGACGACTGTATGAAGTTCGTAGAGCGTGAGATCCGCCGGGGCAACAAATACGACGGCATCATCATGGATCCTCCTTCCTACGGCAGAGGACCCAAGGGCGAGATCTGGAAAATAGAAGATAATATCTGGGATTTCGTAGAACTGACCGCACAGCTTTTATCCGATGATGCGCTGTTCTTCCTGATCAATTCGTACACTACAGGATTGCAGCCCGCCGTGCTGTCCTATATGATGAATTCCACCCTGACGAAAAAGTTCGGCGGTCATGTGGAAGCCGAAGAGATCGGCCTCCCCGTCACCGAGAGTGGGCTGGTACTGCCTTGCGGTGCTTCCGGGCGCTGGCAGCGAAAGTGATCAGACTAGCATCATAAGCCAAATCAAGAAGGAGCCTCTGGTCGAGGCTCCTTCTTGATCACAGCCAAAGTCAGCAACTATCGCCTGATGATTGAATTCCAAATATGGTGCGTTTTTACTCCTCTGTTTCAATCTCCAATCTCTGAAGAATGTCTCTCACAATACCAGCATCCTCAATCAGAGAAATTCCAAAACACTTTTTTCCTGCATCTTTTAAGGAGGCTCCTATATGATAAACATTTTTCTTATCCAAGATTAAAAAGCGATCATGAAATACTTTCGTGTACCGCACTTCCAGTAAAGGATACTGGCTGTTGAAATTATTAACATCTTCTTGAGATAACTTGGTTCTTTTCAATGTATACATCACAACAGTCACATTTTCATTCTTTTTTGTGAGAAGATTCAGCGTTCCTATATCCACATAGCCATCAATTAAAACGATTTCCTTTTCCGCTTTTTGAATCAGGCTAACAATTAGGCTAAAAGCATCATATATCTGTCCATCAAAAAAGACTTTCTGATTTGATTCCTCATGGTCCGATATATATTCAAATATCTGATCCAATTTTTCATCCGTTTGCTTTTGATATTCCAGTTGTTTTAACTCCACATTACTGATACGCTCAAAAAGCAAGGCGTTATTAGCAATAAATCGCCTCATTTCCACGAATGCGCGCATAATACCAATACTTACCTTAATTGCCACTTCGCTATGTAGAACACTAGCCAACATAGAGATTCCCTGTTCTGTAAATACATAAGGAAGAGTCCTACGACCACCATAATTATTTTCGCCCTGCGCAAAACTTGAAATGCCAGTTTGGCATCTCAAGTTCTGATACTCCTCTTTCGTGAGCTGAAAACGAAAATCTTCTGGAAATCTACTAATATTTCTTTTTACTGCTCTATTCAATGCCCCTGTCTCTACTTGGTAAAGAATGGCAAGATCACTATCCAACATGACTTGCTTATCTCTAATAACATAAATCATTTTTTCAATCGACGGTCGAGTGATTTCAACTAAATCATTTGTAATACCATCCGTCTTTTTCGCTTCTGGTTTAATTTCTATCATAAATTCTCCCTATAACATTTACACGATATCCCGATACCGTACCTTGCCATTATGTTTGGAATGCCTTTCCCATAGAATTCCTTCCTGTGTTTGTTATAACCGCAGGATCAGACATTCCATGTTTATGAGATTATAGTAACAAAAGCAGACATACCTATGTCCCATACAAAGTACGTATATCGCGGTCAAAACCCCGCTGTTATTTTAGAATGTTGTAAATTTGGAATAAAAGCATGGACTTTCCGACTCGCTATTCAGAACTTCACAAGATATCTGTAGAAATAGAAAACTTCTATGCTTTGTGCACATTCTAGCATAGAAGTCTTCTGCTGGCAAGGGGTATGCTATTATCAAATATTTGTAATGCAAAACCAGATTTGTCACCTATCTTTCACTTCTGATCACAACACGAATTTTCTTAACACCGGAATCTTCCGAAGCACCCATGCGGTAGCCGTTGCCAGTGCCAGCACCAGCAGCCAGAAGACGAGCAACAGGAAAAGCAGTAACACATGCCCGGCGGCTACAGACTGCACACCGCATTGTTCCAACACCGTAAAGGGTGTGATCTTCACGAATTTATACAACAGGTTCACATACACCGGATGTACCAGGTATACGGCGAAGCTCAAAGCTCCCGCCTCCTGCCAGGGGATCCGGTGTTTTTTAATACTCCCATTCCATCCTGCTGCGAACAGAAGCACTGCAAGCAGTACTGTAAACGGATAATTGTATGCCATCTGAATGGAGAATCCCGCAAGTGTTCTGCTCAGGATCATTCCCAGAGCCAGAACCGCTACTGCAGCTGTCAGCCATACATTCCTTCCCTTGTCCACACATACTTCTCTCACCGCGAAGAGATATCCACACAGATAATACAGGAAATACACACCGCCATCCGGCAATACCGGAATACTGTTGACGTCCAGTACCTTATTCAGAAACGGTGCCACACTGCTTCCTAAGAAGATCACTGCCATCACTGCCGCAACACCCCACACCGGCAGCACACGCAGCACTTTTTTCAGAAGCGGCGTGATCAGATATAAAAACAAGATCAGATACAGATACCACATATGGGACCAGGTATGTCCCATCAGAGTCATCTTCAGTGCCTCCGGGATCATCCTGATCCGGAAGGTCCGCTCCGCCACTACCAGCTCGGAAGCTGCATACGGAACGCCGAATAGGAGGATCGCCAGTGCAATCCTCCTGCAATATTTTTTAATCATGACCGGATAAGTCAATGTACGTTCCGGATTCAGGAACAAATATCCCGAGATCAATAAAAATATAGGAACACACCAGGTCACCAGATCCATAACTGACAGCAATAATGACCGGTATTCCGGCACTATCGACGCATCTGTCACATCTGTCGCACCTGTCAGTACATGCATCAGCACCACTGCACAGGTTGCCAGTACCCGGAGCACGTCCAGGAACTGCTTCCTGGGTCCGGATAAGCCGTTTGTCATGTCTCTCCCATCTCCTCCATCAGGCGCATGCCTGCAGTATCTGTCACAGGAAGGGAGAATACTATGCTTTGTGCTTTACTCTCCAGTCCTGCTTTTTCCATTATAGCACGCATGATGGAATTTTTCTGCTCACTTTTTACCACAATGAACAACATTTCTTTTTCCGGCACCAGTGTCACGCCCAGAAACTGCTGTGCATTCTCTGTTCCGGTGCCCTTGGCATGGATGACTGTGCCGCCTGCCGCATGTACTTCTCTCGCTGCATCCATGACCAGTTCCGTATATCCATGATTGGCTATCACTACCAGAAGCTCATTCTTCGTCTCTTTCAATGTGGACTCCTCTCCTTTTACGAATTTCTGCCCGCAGGTCAGGTAATTCAATGCTTTCTTGCCGCCGACACTGCTCACGGGAATAATAAATGCAATTCCCATTCCTGGGAGATCGATCTGCATTTTCTTACGCAGAACAGGCTTGATCTGCCGCCAGGCAGCATCTGTGACAAGATGGAACAATACGCTCTTCTCCATGCCGTCCAGTCCAAAATAATCTAAGATCTCATTCGCCGCGGTTCCCATGCCGACGGTAACACTGCCGACCTGTGCGCCGTTTTCTTTATAGCATTCCACGAATTTCCTCGTCAGCTGACGATTGGTGATGGTGACCATCATATATAATTCACTCATGGGCACACCTCCTACAGTTCAATGATAGCATTCTCATCCAAAGCACCAAATGCATCCGCCGCACCGGCAAATACGCCTGCACCGCTCTTCTGCTGCTTTAACTGATATACCATTCCCAATATCTGGATCGTGATCAGCGGTGTCATGGCTACCATTGCTACCACACCGAAAGCATCTGCGACTAAATTGCCGCCCACCGCCACACAGGCACCCTGTGCTAACGGCAGTAAAAAGGTAGCTGTCATGGGACCGCTCGCCACACCGCCGGAGTCGAAGGCGATCGCTGTGAATATCTTCGGTACAAAAAAGGATAGTCCGATCGCCACACCGTAGCCCGGGATCAAAAACCATAGAATCGGAATCCCCGTCAGCACGCGGATCATCGCCAGTGCTACGGATAAGGATACACCCACGGACAGAGAAATCCCCATGGATCTGGCAGAGATAGCGCCGTCCGTCAGCTCCTCTACCTGATGATTCAGTACATAGACCGCGGGCTCCGCTTTTACGATAAAGTAACCGATCAGTGCTCCCACCGGCACCAGTACCCACCTGTAGGATCTGGCTGCCATGACCTGACCAAGGTAATTACCGGCAGACATAAAGCCCACATTTGCGCCGGTCAGGAACAGTACCAGACCGATATAAGTATACACCAGGCCGATCAGGATCTTCGCCAGCGTCTTCCCCGACAGCCGCAGGGCAAATATCTGGAACAGACCGAAAAACAATACAATGGGAAGTAATGAGAGTGCGATCTCTTTCATATAATCCGGAATCCCATGAGCGAAAAGCTGCGCCAGTTCCACGGAATCAGCGATCTCCGGGATTGCCACCGGCTGGTAATCCGCATTGGTCGGCTTATAGATCAGCCCCAGCACCATGACCGCCAGGATCGGGCCGATGGAGCACAGTGCTACCAGACCGAAGCTGTCGTCTGCCGCATGATGGTCATTACGGATGGACGCAATACCGACACCAAGTGCCATGATAAAAGGAACGGTCATGGGTCCCGTGGTCACACCTCCGGAATCAAACGCCACTGCCCGGAAATTCTCCGGTACGAGAAATGCAAGAACGAACACTGCTATGTAGAAAAAAGTTAACAACGGCGGCAGTGCCACACCGATCAGCATACGCAGAAGGGCAATGACCAGGAAGATTCCCACGCCCACTGCCACTGCCAGGATCAGCGTCATGTTCGGCACCGAAGGCACCTGTGTCGCCAGCACCTGCAAGTCAGGCTCGGAAATGGTGATCACCACTCCCAACAGAAAAGATAACACTACGATCAGCAGAATATTTTTACTCTGGGTCATTCTGGCACCCACTTTTTCTCCCATGGGGGTCATGGACATCTCCGCACCCAGGGTGAAAAACATCATACCGGCCATGACCATCACCGCCCCCACCAGAAAGCACAGCAGGATACTGGAGGTAATGGGGGCTATGGTAAAGCTTAATACGATCACGATCCCTACTACCGGCAGGACCGCCTTCAAGGATTCTGCAAATTTTTGCCGGATCTTTGGATTCAATAACTTCAATATTGGTCTTTCCTTTCTTTATGTTTTCTTTATCTTAACATGAAGCAAAGACCCGATCCTACCGTTTTTCGTGAATTTATAAAATTTTCACGGGTTCTTAACGCAATCTTTATGCGGACAGCTCCCGGTCCTGCCCAGACTGCTTTTTCACAAATTTTAAAGCCCAGACATCCACCGCGATCACAAACAGGAAAAAGAAAACGAAGATCCAGTCCGCATCCAGAGACAATGCGGAATCATAGATACCGTGTTCGATCATCGGCATGAACACGCTGAGTTTCAGGTAGCGTTTCCTGCGTTTTGTATCGCCTGCGAGTTCTGCCTCCTTCGCCACACCGAAGAAATATCCCATGATCACGCCATCGATGGCATGGGAAGGCACGGACAACAGGGCTCTGGTCACTGCCGTCCCAATGTCACCGTCCAGACAATACAGAACATTTTCAATGGCTGCAAATCCTAATGCCGAAGTCACGCAGTACACGATGGCATCGAATTTATAATTAAATGCCGGATGCTTCCATGCCGCCCATTTGGCCGCCTTCATCTTGCAAAGTTCCTCGATCAGTGCCACCCCGATAAAATTATCCAGGATCACGTAGCACAGCGTATCTGCATCCATAAATACCAGAAATACTTCATCCAGAATGATTTCCAGTATCATGGCGGGGATCACAGACAATACACCGAACAGGAATATTTTCCACAATAATCCCCTCGGCTCCTTCTCCACCTTATCCTGTCTATAAATCCATACCACCAGTGCGATGGCCGGCAATAGTGCCAATCCTGTCAGAAACATAACCTATTCCTCTCCTGTCCACATAGACGGTCCGCCCTTTCAGGACCGCCGCCATACTACATTTTAATCTAATGTTTTTCCTGATGTCAACCTAACGAAAGTATATGTTCCTATTTTTTGTGTCTTGGATTTTCCTGAGGATACCTGCCTTTTGCCACAGCTTTAGGGGAAAATATACCGGTTTTCATATATCCTTAACTACTTCTTTACACCTTGCATTGCAAAGTAATGGTACTATAGTTATAATAAATTTACAAAACAACTAACAATATTTCATGGAGGATCACACCGTGTTCCGATCATTTTCCGATAAAAAATCACCGCGGAAAAGCTTCCGCTTAAAACCACCCTTTACCAGACACGCCATCAGTATCCTGATCTGTGCTGCCTGCATGCTGTGTGCCACGCTGGCTTCCTTTTTATATCAGTCCATTGTTCCGGACAACCACGCCAATGTGGCGCTGTTCTACATTCTGGCCCTGGTGATCATCGCAAGATGGACGGTAGGATACGGCTACGGCATCGCCTGTACCCTGTTCTCCGTCATCGCCATCAATTACCTGTTTACCTATCCTTATTACAAGATCAATTTCACACTGACCGGTTACCCCATCACCTTTCTGCTGATGAGTGGGATCACTCTGATCCTGTGTACCATGACCTCTCATATGACCATCCAGTCCGAGATGATCGCAGAGCGGGAAAAGCGGCTGGCAGAGGCCGAAATGGAAAAGATGCGTGCGAATCTTCTGCGCGCCATCTCCCACGATCTGCGCACGCCGCTCACCGGCATCATCGGCAACAGCTCCCTGTTTCTGGAAAGTCAGAACGATCTAAGCTCCACCGAGCAGCGTACGATCATGACCAATATCTACGAGGATTCCAACTGGCTGTTGAATATGGTGGAAAATCTGCTGTCCGTCACCCGTATCCAGGGAGACAGCTTAAGCATCAATACCACAGAGGAACCGGTGGAGGAAGTGGTGGGAGAAGCTTTGGAGAAGCTGAAAAAGCGCTATCCCGATGCCGCCATCCGGGTCAAGATCCCTGAGGAATTTCTGATGATCCCCATGGATGCGGTGTTGATCGAGCAGGTCACCATCAATCTGCTGGAAAATGCCATCGTTCATTCCGGAAGTATCCTGCCCATTGATTTCATCGTGGAGGATCATCCGGAGCATGTCTCTTTTATTGTGAGAGACTACGGAAAAGGACTGTCGGAAGAAAAATTACAGAATCTGTTCGAGACGGGTACCTACAACAATTCCCGGAGCTCGGATTCCCGCAAAGGCATGGGTATCGGTCTGTCCATCTGCAAGACCATCATCACCGCCCATCACGGAACGCTGAGTGGCAGGAATCATGCGGATGGTGCGGAATTCTGTTTCACGCTCCCCAAAAATACAGGAAAGGATATGGATCACAGATATGAATAAGATCAAAGTTCTCTTAATCGAAGACGATAGAAGTATCAGTAATTTCATCACCGCTACCATGGACCGGGAAGGCTACAAGATCATGCATGCCTTAAACGGCAGAGAGGGACTGAGTCTCAGCACTTCTTTCTGCCCCAATGTGATCCTGTTAGATTTAGGGCTGCCGGACATGGACGGGCTGGAGGTATTACAGAAACTCCGTTCCTGGAGCGATGTTCCGGTGATCATCATATCTGCCCGCACCAAGGAGCAGGAGAAAGTCTCCGCTCTGGATCTGGGGGCGGATGATTATATCACAAAACCTTTCGGCACCGGAGAGCTCATGGCAAGGATCCGCACTTCTCTGCGGCACAGCCACGCCCAGACTCCCGGTCATGTATATAAAGCACTGGATCTGGAGATTGATTTCGAGAAACGACTGATCCGCCTGCGGGGCGAAGAGGTGCACCTGACCCAGATCGAATACCAGCTGCTCACACTTTTAGCGGAAAATTCCGGCAGAGTTCTGACATACAGCTATATCATGAATGCCATCTGGGGTCCCTATATGGACAATAATAATCAGATCCTCCGGGTCAACATGGCGAACATCCGCAGAAAGCTGGAACGGAATCCTGCCCAGCCCCAGTATGTCTTCACTGAGATTGGTGTGGGCTATCGGATGCGTGAGAATGAGAACGGTGGGACTGTATAAACAGAAATACAATTCCCGACACTGCCTCCAGCAAAATGAGTCCCGTCCCTCTGTCCAGTGCCTTCCAGACGCTGTCCAGGGTATCCATCCGGCCCAGAATGTCTATGTAAAAGAAATCCAGATAGATGACCGCCGGTGAGATCACACATCCCGGATGCAGTACCGTCCGCTCCATGAGCAGACGGTACATTTCCACTGCCAGAAATATTACATTCAGGGCATAGCCCGCACAAAGCTGATTGTTCAAAAACGGTCCCAGGGAGCTGAGTTCCATACCAAGGGGAACACTTCCTGCCCGAACCATTCCGAAGCTTAAATACATGATTCCAACACTCCACAATAGCATCGCAAGGGATGCTATTCCAAGTCCTCTGCTTAATTGACTGGAGGGAATCATTTTCACATCCTCTTCCTTTCCGAAATACCGGTATACAAGCCCCAGCATCGTCAGCGTCCCCGCCATGGAGATTCCGGCCACCTGGCAGGCAATATCTCTTCCCCCAAACAACCCTCTTCCGGAAAATAAACAGATCCCGATGACACAGTTATAGATCAAAAGCCCCAGCACGATCAGATACAGGATCCTCTTTTCACGTTTCCGCTGCTCCTGGAGCTTTGCCAGTCTCACGACTTCCGTCACAGCCTCCTCCCGGTCTCCCGCCCGCTCTCCGGTCACAATGTCCTGAATCGGCAGTTCCAACAGATGGGACAGGGACTCCAATACGCCGATATCCGGAAAACTTTCTCCATTCTCCCACCGGGATACCGCTTTGTTGGTCACCCCTAACATCCTTCCCAGTTCACTCTGGGTATAATTTTTGCATTGTCTGGCTTCCCGGATCAGATTGCCCGTTTTCTTTTTATCCATACTAATCCCTATACCTTTCTGTACTCTGCAAACTCTCAGGTGCTTTAGCACCTTTGCTTTAGCACCCTTGCTTTAGCACCTTTGCTTTAGCACCGTATGCCGGCCGATCTGTACCCTTATGGTAACAATCCTTTGGAAAATGCGCAATCCATTGTAACGAGACTGCCTGTTTTCCGTGATTTTTTCGCAAAAAAATCCCCTCGGCGAGAGGGGAGTGTACCGAGGGGGATAGAGAGAAAAGTATTTTTGAAAGAGGCGGGTTCCTTTTTCAGTTATTATAATAGCGTAATTAATTTATATTTACTGCTGTTTTTATAGCTTGTTTTGGTTGAAAATACTGTTTTTTTGTGGTATTCTGACTGCAGCACTGGGATACACCGGAAATGAGGGAACGCTATGGATATCACAACGAAAAAAGGCAGACGTGGCAGAAAAGATATTGACCGGATTATCGTGGAAAAGGGCCGCAGAGGCGATTTTTCCCCCCTGCAGCCCGATCATTATCACAGCTTTTATGAAATTTTCTATCTCTGGTCCGGAAGCTGCCGCTTCCTGCTAAAAGATACGGTCTACCAGTTGGAGGCCGGAGATCTGGTCTTCATTGCTCCGGGGGAGCTGCATCACTCTCTGTATTCCGCCGGAGAGATCTGCGAGATCGTGATGATCTATTTCAAAGAAGAATATCTGCATTTATCGGACCGGTCTGCCGACAGCCTCACTTCCATATCCGGGCAGGGGCTGCAGCTGCATTCCTTCATGGGCAGCGTTCCTACGGTATACCGGGAATATCTGCACTCTCTGCTAACCCGGATGCTCACTGAGAATTCCCGGTTCGATGAATACTCTGAGCATTTTGAGCGATGCTATTTGGAAGAGCTTCTGCTCATGCTGATGCGGTATTCCGTCATGAATGAGAAGGAGCCGGATCTGCTGAACTCCCGGGATGCGGACATCCTGCTTGCCACGAAATACATTTACAACAATTTCCGCAAGCCACTGACACTGGAAGAGGTCTCCTCCGTGGCTTCCTTAAGTCCCACCTATTTCAGCAGGAAATTCAAACTGATCACCGGCATGGGATTCAAGGAATACTTAAACTACGTGCGGCTCAAGCACGCCCAGACGGCGCTTCTCACCACCGACAGTTCCATCACGGATATCGCTCTGGAATATGGCTTCAACGACAGCAACTATTTCAAGGATCTGTTTAAAAAAGTTTACGGAAAGTCTCCTCGGGAATATCGGAAAAATCCTGATTGACGCCAGATCTACCGTGCGTCTTCCTCAAGGAATCTTCTCCAGAAGTCCTCTTCCTCTGCATGCGGAACTTCTTCCCCCTCTGCGAAGCTCTGTAAATAATTTAACACCTTCTGGTACTGGGAAGGATCCGTAAATTCCATACGCCACAGATCCTCTCCTTCCTGTCCTTCGGTGAATTTCTTACACCAGATGCCATCTTCGCTAAAGCAGGTGATATACCAGGTCTTAGGGTCACTGCCCTCTTCCGTGGTTTTCACACTCTGGGCCAGGATACTATCCACCTCATCCGGCTCTTCTGCTGTCTCCGACATACCTGTCAGTTTCTCTTCCAGCCGTTCTACCTTTTCCTTTTCGATTTTTTCCTCCAGTGCCGCCCGGATGGCATCCTGCACACTGTCGAATTTCTCTAAGAAATGATCCCACTCCTTGATCGTAAATTCTTGATTGCCGATCTGGAACTTGGTATCCGTGTCTCCGTTCTGAAGCTTGTCGTAGATCTCCTGCATTTTCTCGCGGATCTGCTCCATGAGACTCAGATCCTCTTTTTCCGGTTCTCCGGCGGTTCCGGCCGGGTCCGTTCCCGCTGCCTCGTCCACATCGGCAGTCTCTGACGCCTCCTCACTGTTATCCACGTCGTCTCCATTCTCCATGTCATCCAATTCCTTCTTCATCTGTCGGATCTTGTTATCCCTTGCCAGTGCCTCCAGGATCCGCTTCACATCCTCCGGACTGAACATGCCGATGGCCTTGGACAGGGCATCAATGTTGTCCCGGTTCACCAGCAGACTTCCACCGCCAGACAGCGGGATATTGATACAGTCCTCTTTATTGGTGGTGTCTCCCAGTGTCAGACGATTATGCTCATAATCGCAGACGAAGATCACACCGTTGTATTCAATGACGCCGTCCTCTGCCATTTCTCCATAGGGCACCTTGTCCTTTCCCTCGATATGGCGGGCCAGCTGTACGCCGCGGGTCACCGGAGTCTTCACGGTGTTGTCTTCTTTTGCCAATTCCTCAATGCTCTCCGCGAAACGGGATTCTGCTGTCTCCGTCGCACTTCCCTGCGCACTCTGTACATCCCCTGCATTTACTCGCTTCTGTGCCTCATACACAAATGTCCTTCCGTAGCCGATTCCTGTTATTGCCATAGTACTCTCCCTCTCTGAGCAGTGATTGCTGCCCTGTCGCAATGCCCGTCAAATCTTCATGCAGGCATGCGATGTTCTCGCTTCACGCAAAAACGGATGGTCGCCTCACATGAGGCAGCCATCCGTAGCTATTTATCCATCCATGGTGTCTGTATTTTCCTATATAAGAATATCGGAAATTCTCAGAAAATCCTTAGCTATCATTCGAAAATTTTTAAAGAAGAAAGATCCAGCATCATGTCTTTGGCTGTACGATCCCGGCCAAGCTGCAGGAATACATACTCTGCCAGACCGAATTTCACATGATAGGCTGCCCCCACAATGCAGGAAAAAGTGATCGTCACGAACATCTCTCCTCCCAGAATCTGCGACCGCTCAAAGGTATAGATCGCCAGAGCAAAATAGCCGCCAGTTCTTCGAGTGGGTGGAGGAAGGGCCTTCCACTTATGCGGACCGCAAGGCCATGTTCGAAGCCCGCAAGGCCGCAGTGGAAGACGAAATGAAACAGCTGGAAAAGACTCTGGATATGCTGAAATTCAAATGCTGGTACTATGAGAAAGCTATGGAAGACGGCAACGAAGACGGGATCCATGCCATGCTTCCCGATAATCTTCCCCCTGAGATCCAGCCCATCTACGACAACAGCCACGACAGATAATGTCTTACAGTTTTCCACCGTATACGGGGAATCCGCTGTTAGCGCCATAGCTTTCAATATGCTTGATGTTCTTCAAGACGTCCATATCCTCTGCGCTGATCTCAAAGTCTACCTCAGCATTGGTCTTCATATGCTCGGGATTGCCGGTCTTGGGCAGAGAGATGGTGCCTAACTGCAAAGTATACCGGATGCACAGCTGCGGTACGGAAACACCGTATTTTTCTGCCATGGCCTGAATCTCGGGCTGATGCAGGATCTCTCCGTGGGCAATAGGGGAATAAGCCTCTACTGCAATGCCGTTCTTCTGGCAGTACTCTACCAGTTCCAACGGAGTGTTGCTGATGTGGCACAGGATCTGGTTAACCATCGGTTTGATCTCAGCGGTCTCCAGCAGGCTCTCAATGTCTCCCACCTGGAAATTGGAAATACCGATTGCTTTCAGCTTTCCGGCCTTATAAGCGTCCTCCAGTGCTCTCCAGGCTGCTCTGTTGCCTTCCACATAACGGTTCTCACTCTGGTTGACTTCCACCCAGGGCTGGGGAGAGTGAATGATCATCATATCCAGATAATCCAGTCCCATTTTTGCCAGGGTCTCGTCGATGCTTGCGGCTGCGGATTCGTAAGTCTTGTGCTCTGCTGCCACCTTGGATACCACGAACAGTTCCTCTCTGGGTACGCCACAGGTTCTCACACCATCTCCCACACCACGCTCGTTGCCGTAGGCCTGTGCGGTATCGATATGACGGTAGCCCAGTGCCACTGCTGCCTTTACTGCCTCTGCCGCCTGGTCATCGGGAATAAACCAGGTTCCCAGTCCCAGTTGCTGGATCTTCACACCATTATTTAAAGTCAAAGTATTCTGATACATTTTGCTTCTCCTTTCAAAACTTATGCTTCGTTCCTTATTTTCACCTTTTTTTCCGTTAGAAACGTTTCTTACGGGATGATTTTATCATAATACCTAAAGCTAACTTTAGGTCAATAGGGGTTTTGAGAAAAATTTTCTCTTGCGGCATCTTTTCCTATATGTTATACTGAGAAAAAATCAGAAACGAAATACAGATCAGGTAACTATGTCAGCGTGGACATCTTCGGGTGTCTGCGCTTTTTCTTTTACCTGAAAACAAAGGAGGAGAATGTATATGGTAGAGCTCATAGCCAATGTGAACAATGCCATCAATGGTTTCGTATGGGGTGTTCCCATGCTGGTGCTGTTGGTGGGCACCGGTATTCTGATGACGTTCCTGACGAAATTTTTCCAGTTGTCCCACATCGGACACTGGTTCAAAAACACGGTGGGCGGCATCTTTCACGATGAGCATGTAACGAAACATACGGAGGCTGGGGATCAGTCCATTTCCCAGTTCCAGTCGCTGTGCACCGCACTGGCGGCCACCATCGGTACCGGTAATATCGTCGGTGTGGCCAGTGCTCTGGTGGCCGGTGGTCCCGGCGCCATCTTCTGGATGTGGATCGTGGCTTTCTTCGGCATGATGACGAACTACTCAGAAAATGTACTGGGCATCTATTACCGCCGCAAGAATTCCAGAGGGGAGTGGAGCGGAGGTGCCATGTACTATCTGAAGGACGGTCTCGGCTCCTATAAGGGCTGCAAACAGATCGGTGCCGTACTGGCTGTGTTGTTCTCTGCTTTCTGCCTATTGGCTTCCTTCGGTATCGGCAACATGAGTCAGGTCAATTCCATCGCAGCCAACATGACTTCCGCCTTCTCCATTCCCGCTACAGTAACCGGCATCGTACTGGTGATCATCGGGGCTCTGGTCATTGTGGGAGGATTAAAGCGGATCGCTGCTGTCACCGAGAAACTGGTTCCCTTTATGGCCATCGCCTATGTCATCGGTGCGCTGGTGATCTTCTTTGCAAATATCGGTCACGTGGGTGCCGTATTTACCGCTATTTTCAAAGGAGCATTCGGTCTGCGCGCCGTGGGCGGCGGTATCGTGGGCTCCGGTGTGAAGCTGGCTCTGACCTGGGGCATGAAGCGTGGTGTGTTCTCTAACGAAGCCGGTCTTGGTTCTTCTGTTATGGTACATTCCAGTTCCAACGTAAAAGAGCCCGTACGTCAGGGTATGTGGGGCATCTTCGAAGTCTTCGCTGACACCATGGTCGTATGTACACTGACAGCTTTCGCAGTTCTGTCCTCCGGACTGATCGACCTGGCTACCGGTGCCGTACTGGTGGATGTGTCCGGTTCCGCTCTGGTAGGTCAGGCTTTTGCTACCGTATTCGGCAGCTTCGGTCCCGCTTTCATCGCCATTGCGATCCTGCTGTTCGCCTTCTCTACTGTACTGGGCTGGAGTC
>OLGB01001509.1_pt1 | contig 27896 bp, 29 predicted proteins | sample 1605691 | NCBI WGS metagenome assembly OLGB01 (sample SAMEA3888925, study PRJEB22519) | human gut metagenome | biome: human gut; feature: human-associated habitat; material: faeces | place: Denmark | collected 2010 | reverse complement strand
TTGCGAGCAGAAATCATGCTTGCATGATTTTGCGAAGAAATATGTTCATGAGAAGAGCGCCGGAAGAAGAGCAAAGGGAGTCACGAAGTGACGAAGAGCGTGAAAACGCGGCTTTGCGAATGGCGCGGGCTGAACTGTTAGGAGGGAGCAGTGAATGTATTGCGAGCAGAAATCATGCTTGCATGATTTTGCGAAGAAATATGTTCATGAGAAGAGCGCCGGAAGAAGAGCAAAGGGAGTCACGAAGTGACGAAGAGCGTGAAAACGCGGCTTTGCGAATGGCGCGGGCTGAACTAGATTGCTTTCCCCATTGCAAATATGTGGAAAATCCTGTATACTGATATTTGAGACCTTTATCAGAGGTCAGGATAGAAGCAAAGGAAGAAAAAAGTATGAAAATCATGCCGAATCGGCTGGACAGAGGTTTTTTGAAATATCAGGATGAGTTTGAGCAGAAGGCAATTGAAGTATTGCGCTCCGGCTGGTATGTTCTGGGGAAAGAAGTAGAGAGCTTTGAGCAGGAGTTTGCCGCCTATACGGGGTCAAAATACTGTGTGGGGCTTGCCAGTGGGCTGGATGCCTTATGGCTTGCGTTCCGGGTGCTGGGAATCGGCGCCGGGGATGAGGTGCTGGTACAGGGAAATACCTATATTGCAAGTGTTATGGGAATTACCATTAACGGCGCAACTCCTATATTTGTTGAACCGGATGAATATTACAACATTGATGTGACAAAGCTGGAAGAAAAGATTACGGAAAAGACGAAGGCAATTCTTGTGGTACATCTTTACGGACAGGCAAGCGGAATGGATGAGGTTGTGCGAATCTGTAAAAAGCATAATCTGAAGCTGGTGGAGGACTGTGCCCAGTCCCACGGCGCCTGCTTTAACGGAAAAATGACGGGAACCTTCGGAGATATCGGCTGCTTTTCCTTTTATCCCTCCAAGAATCTGGGAGGCTTCGGGGATGGCGGCGCCATTGTGACGGATGATGCAAAGATTGCGGCGGATATGAAAATGTACCGCAATTACGGAAGTGAGAAGCGCTATTATAATAAGGTAGTGGGAGCAAATTCCAGACTGGATGAAATCCAGGCGGGGCTTCTGCGGGTAAGACTTTCCCATATACAGGAGCTGACAGAGGAGAGGCTTCGGCTTGCGGAAAATTATACAAAGGGAATCCACAATTCCCGGATAAAGCTGCCGAAGGTGCGTCCGGGGGCAGACAGCGTATGGCATCAGTATGTGATTCAGTGTGAGGACAGGCAGGAGCTGATAGATTATCTGAATCAAAGGGAAATCGGAACGATTATCCATTATCCCATTCCTCCTCATTTATCCGAGGCGTATGCATATCTCGGATATCATAAGGGAAGCTTTCCGATTACGGAGCATGATGCGGATACAGTTCTGTCCATTCCCATGTACAACGGAATGACAGAGGAAGAGCAGCAGGAAGTCATAGACAGCCTGAATGGGTTTTAGAGGTGGAAGAATGGATAGCAGGAAACTGTCAAAACAGTATAAACTGATATATTTTAAGGATTTAGGTGACGAAAGAGGAGATTTGGTGGTAATTGAAGGGGAAGGCATGGATATTCCCTTTGATATCAAGCGGGTTTTCTATATGTATGGGTCGGATTCCACGGTGGTAAGAGGACAGCATGCCAACCGGGAAACGGAGTTTCTGCTGGTAAATGTAGGCGGAAGCAGCAAGGTGCGTGTGGATAACGGCAGGGAATCGGAAGTGATTGTACTGGACAAGCCGGGAATGGGGCTTTATCTGCCGCCTATGCTCTGGAAGGATATGTATGACTTTTCTCCGGATTCCATTCTGCTGGTACTGGCAAGCAGACATTATGACGGAAAAGAATATATTCGTGATTATCAGGAATACTTAAAGGAAATGAAGATATGAGTAAATTATCAATTGTAGTGCCTGTCTATTATAATGAAGATACCCTGATGGATTTGTATCAGGACATGCAGGCGAAGATACTGGGTAAAATCGGGGATTACGAGCTGGTTTTTGTGGATGACGGTTCCGGGGATGATTCTTGGAAAATTATGAATCAGATAAAGGATATGAATCCGGAAAATGTACGGCTGGTCAAGCTGTCCAGAAATTTCGGGGAGCATGCTGCGCTTCTGGCAGGCTTAAGCGTCTGCACCGGGGATTGTGCGGTGACAAAGCAGGCGGATTTACAGGAGGATTCCACCCTGATTCTGGAAATGTATGACAGTTGGAAAAAGGGCAACAAGGTTGTCCTCGCGGTGCGCCGTTCCAGGGATGAAAACCGGTTAAAGGTCTTTTTTGCAAACATGTATTATTTCATGATTCGGAAATTTGTCAACAAGAATATGCCGGTGGGCGGCTGCGACTGTTATCTGATTGACAGGAAGGTAATTGAGGTTCTGGAAAGACTGGATGAGAAAAATTCCAGCCTTACCCTGCAGGTATTGTGGGCAGGCTTTCAGACAGATATGGTTTATTTCGACAGGAGGGACAGGGAAAAGGGAAAGTCCCGCTGGACCTTTGCCAAGAAGTTCAAGCTGGTAATGGATTCCATGATGAGCTTTTCCTATGTGCCGATTCGGTTCATGACCTATATCGGAGTATTATTTGATATTTTTGCCCTGATTCTTTTTATCAGTGTTCTGGCGGAATTTTTCAGCAGTGGGGTACCGATTACCGGCTGGTCCTCGCTGATGTGTGTGATTTTGCTTTCTTCCGGTCTGATTTTATCCATGCTGGGAGTTCTGGGAGAATATCTGTGGCGTACACTGGACGCTTCGAGAACCAGACCGCCCTTTATTATTGATGAACATCAGGCACCCGAAAAGCAGGAGAAAGAGGAAGCGTGAGTAGACAAAAAGGATACAGACTGCTTCGCAATCTATTGATTCTGGGAAGCATACTGGCAGCAATCAAGCTTATTTTTGTGGATTATACCATGGACGAGGAATACCAGATTGTCATGGCATACAGAAATCTGCAGGGAGATACTCTGTTTGGCACCATGTGGGAGCCCCATCAGACCTCTGCCTTTGTCTGTGCAGTTCTGCTGCGTCTATATACGGCAATCACAGGGACAACTACGGGAGTTGTCCTTTTTCTGCGTGGTATAACTACGGGAATCCAGCTTCTTTTTGCTGTCTGGATGTATCGGTTCTTACGACAGGAAACGGAGAAGGAATATGCTTTTCTCCTTGCCTGCTGTTATTTTAATGTGGTTCCGAAGCTGATTGAGATACCGGAGTTCAGTAATTTACAGCTTTGGGGACTGACTGCGGTTTTGCTTTCTCTTGGGTATTGGAGGAGAAATCAGAGGAAGTTATCATGGCTGGCGGCGGCAGGACTTGGCATGGCGGTGGAGGTGCTGGCGTACCCCTCCGATGTGATTCTGTTCCCCTTCTTTCTGGTGGTGATTGGACTGACATGCAGACAGACAGACGGACGATTACTGAAACCTCTAATATTTGGAGGAACCTGCGTCCTCTGCGGTATCCTCTGGCTGGGAGCAGTTTTTTTACAGGTGGCGCCGGAGGAGTTTTTCCGGAATATTCCCTATATTTTACAGTTTGATTTGACCCATGATGTTACAGCGGTTTCCGGTGATAAGCTGGCGGCAATCGGGGCGGATGCCCTGCGGGAACTGATTTTTGCGGGAATTTCCTGTGCTGTGGCGGGACTGGCGGGCTTAATTGCCTCTAAGAAAAGCGGAAAGTCCTTTGTGGCTGTCTTTACGGTAACGGCAGTTCTGATTGCAGAAGGGATTCAGCTTTTCTACTGGGTGATTTTGCAAAAAGGGTATGAGGATCCTCAGATTCACTGGCTGGTTGTCTGGGCGTGCGCGCTGCTTTTTATCCGGGAAACAGGAGAGGGAAAAAGAAAGTATTACGTGGGAATGGCTGCGGGTTTTCTGGTATTCCTTTCCGTGCTTTATATGAGTGATTTAAGCCTGTTTTATGCAATTCCCCATGGAATTGCAGGAATCTTCAGCGCCCTGCTTTTACTGATAGCGGTTTTGCAGAATGATTTGGGCAGGAACAATGGGCGGAGGGTGATACTTTTCCTGCTGGGAAGTCTGTGCGTGGTATCTGTTTTCGGAAAAGGTTTTGTCCTTCGGGCGGGAAAGACGGAAACAAACACGGTTCTGGGAATTGGCGGCATTATGAAGGAGGGACCGGCTGCGGGAATCCTGACAAATTATATGCAGGCATATGTCAATAACTGCGATTACGAGGATTTTTCCGCATATGTGAAGGAGGGCAGCAGCTGCCTGATTGTGACAAACATGGTGGGAACAGGCGGGACTTCCCCCTATCTGTTCAGAAATCTTTCCATCAGCCATTTCTCTATTGTGGACCCTACAAGCTATGATGAAAGACTGCTTACCTACTGGGAGCTGTATCCGGAGAAGGTGCCGGATGTCATTGTGGTGGACTGCTGGTACGGGCAGTTGATGGAGCCTGCAGACAACTGGATTATGCAGTATATAGAAAATGACTTTGGTTATACGAGAGTGGAGGATGGACGTTATGTCAGATTTTATTTCCGGTAACAGAAAAGAGGGGACAAAAAAGGGCTTCTGGCAGTTTATCAAGTTTGCGCTGGTGGGAGTATCCAACACCCTTATCAGTGAGATTGTTTATGCCATACTGGTATTTTTCAAGATGCATTATCTTCCGGCAAGCTTTATCGGATTTATGTTAAGCGTGCTCAATGCCTATTACTGGAGCAACAAATATGTATTTACCGAAAACCCGGAGGAAGAAAAAAGGGTCTGGTGGAAGGTGCTGTTAAAGACCTACGTGGCGTATTTCTGGGGGTATCTGGTAAATGCAGCCCTGCTTGTTTTATGGATTGAAATTGTACGCATCGGTGTCTGGACAAGACCCTTTGCGGAATGGTTTTTAAGCCATGGCTATGAGTCGCTGGATGAGCAGTTTCTGGGAAATCTGCTGGCGGCATTCATCAATCTTCTTATTACAGTACCCATGAATTTCCTGATAAATAAATACTGGGCATACAGACAGAAGAAAAAAGGATAAGCATAACCTCATAAAAACGGGAATACAGTATAGTAAACCCTTTTTATGAGGTTTTTTATGCAGACGGATAAAAACAAACTTTTTCACAGAAAGAAAATCCTGACAGTATTTTTCGGCTGCACTCTTATTTTTGTGGGACTTTTTGGGCGGCTTGTGTATTTATGCGGCTTTAAGGCGGATTATTATGCCCGGAAGGCAACGGAACTTCATGAGAGGGAGAGGAGCATCAAGGCTGCGAGAGGAAAGATTCTGGACAGAAACGGTGTGGTTCTGGCGGATAATAAGACGGTCTGTACGGTATCGGTCATACATAATCAGATTGAGGACGCAGAAGCGGTAACGAAAATGCTATGTGAAGAGCTGGGGCTGACGGAAGAATATGTAAAGAAGCGGGTGGAGAAATATTCCTCCATGGAACGGATTAAAAGCAATGTGGATAAGAGCATTGGCGACAGAATCAGAGAGTATGATATGGCAGGAGTAAAGGTGGATGAGGATTACAAGAGATATTACCCCTACGATACCCTTGCCAGCAAGGTACTGGGATTTACAGGAGGGGATAATCAGGGAATCATTGGACTGGAAGTAAAGTATGAAGAGCATTTACAGGGAAGCCCGGGAAGGATTCTGACGGTGACAGATGCCAGGGGAATTGAAGTGGAGGCAGCGGGGGAGCGGCGGATTGAGCCGGTGCCGGGCGAGGATTTATGGACCAGCCTGGATTACAATATTCAGTCCTATGCCACCCAGCTTGCCATTCAGGCATGTGCCACAAAGGAAGCGGAAAGTGTCCTGATTCTGGTGATGAATCCGAAGAACGGGGAGCTGTATGCCTGCGTGAATGTACCGGAGTTTTCTCTGAACGAGCCCTATGTCCTGGGGGTGGAGGAAGAGGAGAAAATGACAGCGGAGGAAAAGCAGGATGCCCTGAACCGGATGTGGAGAAACGGCTGTATTAACGATACCTATGAACCGGGTTCCACCTTTAAGATTGTAACCGCTGCGGCGGGACTGGAGGCAGGGGTAGTCACACCGGAGAGCGGTTTCAGCTGTCCCGGCTTTATTGTGGTGGATGACAGGAGAATCCGCTGTCATAAGACCACCGGGCACGGCTCACAGACCTTTACCCAGTGTATGATGAATTCCTGTAACCCGGCGCTGATTACCGTAGGCTTAAGACTGGGGGTGGATACCTATTACCATTATTTTGAACAGTTCGGGCTGAAGAAAAAGACCGGGATTGATTTGCCGGGGGAAGCGGGAACTATTATGCACCAGAAGGAAAATATGGGAAATGTGGAACTGGCAACGGTTGCCTTCGGGCAGTCCTTCCAGATAACGCCCCTGCAGCTAATAACTACGGCGGCTTCTATTATAAACGGCGGAAACCGTGTGACGCCCCATTTCGGTGTAAAGGCAGCAGGAGAAGAAGGGGAGGAAATATTTTCCTATCCGGTGCAGGAACATATTGTATCGGAGGAAACCAGCGCGAAAATGCGGTCAATTCTGGAGGCAGTGGTGGCGGAGGGCTCCGGCAGAAACGGGGCAGTGGAAGGGTACCGGATAGGGGGCAAGACAGCCACCAGTCAGACCCTGCCAAGAGGAAGCGGAAAGTATATAGCCTCCTTTGTGGGCTTTGCCCCGGCGGATGACCCGCAGGTAATTGCGCTGGCGGTGATTCACAATCCCCAGGGAGTTTATTATGGCGGGCAGGTAGCGGCGCCTGTAATCCGTCAGCTTTTTGAAAATATCTTGCCGTACTTGGGAATAATGGAGTATAATTAAAGAATGAGTAAAGCAACTGTATTTTGTGTTATGCTTTCCTTTGCAATCAGTATTTTTGTGGGACCGGTTCTGATTCCTTTTCTAAGGAGGCTCAGGGTCGGGCAGACAGTCCGGGAGGAGGGGCCCAGAGAACATTTAAAGAAAACGGGAACGCCAACCATGGGCGGGATGTTGATTTTATGCAGTGTTCTTTTTACCACTGCGGGTTTCTGGAAATCCTGTCCCGGTATGATTCCGGTGCTGCTTTTAACCACCGGGTTCGGGCTGATTGGGCTTTTGGATGATTACATAAAGGTTGTTCTGCACCGTTCCATGGGGCTTGCCCCCGGGCAGAAGTTTACAGGACAGCTTTTGGTAACAGGGGTTTTTGCCTGGTATCTGATGAGGTTTACGGATGTCAGTCTTGCCATGCGGATTCCCTGGACGGAAAACTATCTGGATTTGGGTATTTGGAATCTGCCTTTTCTGTTTCTGGTGGTTCTGGGGACGGCAAACGGAGTGAATTTTACAGACGGGCTGGACGGACTGGCAGGGAGTGTGACCGTCATGGTGGCGGTCTTTTTTACGGTGGCGGCAGCGGGAACAAGGAGCGGAATCGAACCGGTGACAAGTGCGGTATGCGGAGCGCTTCTGGGCTTTTTGCTGTTTAATGTACATCCGGCGGCGGTCTTTATGGGAGATACCGGTTCTCTCGCTCTGGGAGGCTTTGTGGCGGGCAGCGCCTATATGCTCCAGATGCCTCTCTATATTGTCATTGTGGGGATAGTTTATCTGGCAGAGGTGCTCTCTGTCATATTACAGGTAGGGTACTTTAAGCTGAGCGGGGGAAAAAGGTTGTTTAAAATGGCACCGCTGCATCATCATTTTGAACTTTGCGGCTGGTCGGAAACCCGGATTACGGCAGTTTTTACCGTTGTGACGGCGCTGATGTGCCTGCTGGCGCTCCTGGGGCTGCCATAGAAAAACTGCAACAGGAAAAATAGAAAAAACAAAAAAAGCAGAAAAAGGGGAATACGCAGAGAAATAAAAAACATGCGGGAATGGAGATTGTTATGGAAAAAGGAGAAAAATGCCTCGTTATCGGTTCCGGTATCAGCGGTATCGGTTCCACTTCTCTTTTAGAGAAAATGGGTGCGGAGGTAGTATTATATGACAGTAACGAAAAACTGACGGCAGAGGAAATCAGGGAAAAGCTTCCCGAGGGGAGCAAAGCCCGCTGTATTACAGGAGAGCTGCCGGAGGAAGTGGAAAAGGAAATCCAGAGGGTTGTCTTAAGTCCCGGTGTGCCTGTGGATGCCCCTTTAGTAGAGAAATTAAAGGCGGACGGCGCGGCAATTATGGGGGAAATCGAGCTGGGCTATCAGATGGAAAAGGGCAGAGTGGCAGCCATTACCGGAACCAACGGAAAGACAACCACCACAACGCTGGTGGGCGAGATTATGAAGGCACATCTGGGGGAAGACAGAGTATTTGTGGTGGGAAATATCGGGAATCCCTATACCTCGGAATGTTTAAAGACAACGCCGGATACGGTGACGGTAGGGGAAATCAGCTCCTTCCAGCTGGAAACCATCCGGGATTTTCATCCTGCGGTGTCTGCCATACTGAATATTACGCCGGACCATTTAAACAGGCATCATACCATGGAAGCCTATGTGGCGGCAAAGGAAAATATCACATTAAATCAGACCGGACAGGATATCTGTGTTTTAAATTACGAGAACGAATATACCAGAGATTTCGGCGGAAGATGTCCGGCGAGGGTAGTTTACTTTTCTTCTGCCCGTCCTCTGGAGAATGGCTATTTCCTGAGAGGGGATAAGATTGTCCGGGCGGAAGCGGGGAAAGAGGAGGAGCTTCTGGATATCCGCCGGGATATGAATCTGGTGGGAATCTGTAATGTGGAAAATGTCATGGCGGCAATCGCCATCGCCGAGGGCATGGGTGTGGATTTTGAAACCATAAAAAGAGTGATTGGACAGTTCCATGCCGTAGAACACAGAATTGAGTATGTGGCGGAGAAAAAGGGCGTTGTCTACTATAATGATTCCAAGGGAACCAACCCGGATGCGGCAATTCAGGGGATAAAGGCGATGAGCAGACCTACTATCCTGATTGGCGGTGGTTATGACAAGCAGAGTGAATATGATGAATGGATTGAAAGCTTTGACGGCAAGGTAAAGTGGCTTGTGCTGATTGGGCAGACAAGGGAAAAGATTGCGGACTGTGCCAGAAAGCATGGATTTGATAAAATCCGTTTTGCAGACAGCTTTGAGGAGTGCCTGAAGCTCTGTACGGAGCTTGCCGTGGAAGGGGATGCGGTGCTGCTTTCTCCCGCCTGTGCAAGCTGGGGAATGTTCCCGAATTATGAAGTCCGGGGACAACAGTTTAAGGAATATGTAAATGGATTGGAAGGATAAGAAGATTTTATGGCAGCTCGCGGTACAGTGAAACGAAGGAAAAAGGAACAATCAGAATATTTCTTCGACTACAGTCTTTTGTTTATCGTACTGTTTCTTCTGGGCTTTGGACTGGTAATGATTTATTCTGCAAGCTCCTATCAGGCGGTGACGGAATACGGGGATGAAGCCTATTATCTGAAAAAGCAGCTGATTGCGGTTATCATCGGACTGGTTTTTATGACGATTGTGGCGAATATCCCGTACCATCTATGGGAGCGGTTTGCCTTTCTGGGATATGTGGTTTCCATGGCGCTGGTTCCGCTGGTTTTGACCCCTCTGGGGGTAGAATCCCACGGCGCAAGGCGGTGGATTAGAATTCCCGGTGTGCCTATGAATCTGCAGCCCGCAGAGGTGGCAAAGCTGTGTATGATTCTGTTTCTGGCGACAATGGTGTGCAAGATGGGGAAGAGCGTGCGTACCATGAAGGGCTTTATTCTGATGGTACTGCTTCCGATGCCTGTGGTGCTGGAGGTATACCTGATAACGAAGAACTTGAGTTCTGCGGTTATCATTCTGGGAATTTCCGTTCTGATGGTGTTTGTGGCAAGCCCGGACTATAAGAAGTTTATTATTATGGGACTGGCAGGGGTAACGGCTGTGGGGGTTCTGCTGTTTGTCATTATTTCCTCCGGCGGAGAGGGAGGCTTCAGAAGCGCCCGTATTGTGGCATGGCTGGACCCGGAAAGCCAGGCGCAGGGAAAGGGCTTCCAGACCCTGCAGGCGTTGTATGCCATCGGCAGCGGCGGCATCTGGGGAAAGGGACTTGGGCAGAGCATGCAGAAATTAAGCTTCCTGCCGGAGGCGCAGAACGACATGATTTTTTCCATTATCTGCGAAGAACTGGGACTTTTCGGTGCCATAGCTATTATTCTCATGTTTATCATGCTTTTGTGGCGGATGATGATTATTGCGAACAATGCAACGGATTTGTTCGGAGCGATGCTGGTGGTGGGAGTTATGGGACATATTGCGATTCAGGCGATTTTGAATATCGCGGTTGTCACGGGAACGATTCCCAATACCGGAATCTCCCTTCCCTTTATCAGTTACGGCGGTTCCTCGGTCATGTTCCTTTTAATTGAAATCGGTCTGGTTTTAAGCGTGGCAAAGAGAATCCAGTTGAAGGAGCTTTAAGGGAAAGCGGCTTTGGAGGGGGTACAAGGTACCAAAGGGCAGTTCTCTGCATAGGATAGAATAGGTCTTTAAAATGATACCGGATGGTGGGCGATGGATTCTATTCATATTCAGGGCGGCATGCCGCTGCAGGGAAAGGTTCGGATACAAGGTTCTAAAAATGCGGCGCTGCCGATTCTGGCGGCGACCTTACTGACCGGAGAAAGCTCTTTTTTGGAAAACTGTCCAAGAATTGCAGATGTATATGCCATGCTGGGACTGTTAAGGGGACTTGGCTGTCAGGTATCCTGGCGGGAAGATGGCGTCCTGATAGATGCGAAGAATATCCGGTATACGGAAATGAAGTCGGATGCGGTATCGGGGATGCGTTCCTCCCTCTGTCTTCTGGGAGCACTGACGGGCAGGTGCGGGGAAGCTGCCATGCGCTATCCCGGTGGCTGTGTTATCGGAAAGCGTCCCATTGATCTGCATATCAGGGCACTGGAAGAAATGGGCGTGGAATTTGGAGAGGAAGAGGGTATTATGCGGGCAAAGGCACCTGCCCTGCATGGAGCGGAAATCACGTTGGAAAAGCCGAGTGTGGGAGCTACGGAGAATGTGCTTCTGGCGGCGGTGATGGCGGAGGGAAAAACCGTTTTATACGGCGGTGCAAAGGAGCCGGAGATTGATGCGCTCTGTGGGTTCCTTTGTCAGTGCGGTGCGGATATCAGGAAGGGGGAGGACTGTCTGGAGATTTACGGCGGCAGAACTCTTTACGGAACCCATTACCGGATTCCGGCAGACAGAATTGTGGCAGGAACGTATCTGCTGGGAGGTATCGGAATCGGGGGCAGCCTGTTTCTGGAGGAAGCCCCTGCCGGGGAACTGGGGGAGGTTATCCGGGTGGCAGAAGAGATGGGCGGCAGAATCTGTACCTGTCCGGAGGGAATTTTTGTGCAGGCGCCGGAAAGACCTGCGGGAGTAAAGCTGCTTTCCACAGCGCCCTATCCGGGATTTCCCACGGATTTACAGTCTGTTTTTCTGGCGGTGTCGCTGGTGGCAGAAGGGGAAGTCCGCATTGAGGAAAAGATTTTTGAAAACCGGTTCCGCATCCGGGAAGAGCTTCAAAAGATGGGGGCTTTTGTGGAGATGACAGGAGCAGACAGTGTGCTGGTGCATCCGGTGGAGAGGCTTCGGGGCGCGGAGGTGGAAGCCAGAGAACTTAGAGGCGGTGCTGCGCTGGTGGTGGCAGGACTGATGGCAGAGGGCGAAACGGTGGTAAAAGGCTGTGCCTATATTGAGCGCGGTTATGCAAATATATGCAGAGATTTCAGAGAGTTAGGAGCGAGAGTGACAGGTGTCTAAGGGAAAGAAACTGGTGCTTGTCCTGACAGTGACTGCTGTCCTCGCGGCAGCAGTCCTTGGCGTCGGGTATTATGTGAAAAGCAACTATACGGTACAGAATGTATATGTGGAAGGGAATGTACATTATTCCGAGGAGGAAATCCGGGAAATTGTCATGAAGGGGCCTCTGGGGGATAATTCCTTGTATCTTTCCTTAAAGTACCGGAACAGGGGAATTGAAGGGGTTCCCTTTGTGGATGTGATGGATGTGACGGTGCTTGCGCCGGATACCATCAGGATTACGGTTTATGAGAAGGTACTGATTGGATATGTCAAGTACATGGGAACCTATATGTATTTTGACAAGGATGGCTATGTGGTGGAAAGCTCCAGCGTGAAAACGGCGGGGGTGCCCCAGATTACAGGACTTGATTTTTCCTATGTGGTGCTGGGAGAGGCGCTTCCGGTAGACAATCCCCAGGTCTTTGAAAGTATTCTGGACATTACAAAGCTTTTGCAGAAGTACGAGCTGTCTGCAGATAAAATTTTCTTCAACAAGGCAAATGAAATCACGGTCTACTTTGGGGAGATGAAGGTGGCGCTTGGGAGCGACAGCGGAGCTCTGGAGGACAAGCTGATGCTTCTGCCGAACCTGTTATCCGGCCTGGAGGGAAAGTCGGGAACCCTTCAGATGCAGTCTTATGACGAGGGGGGAAGATACATCTTCAAGCCGGAGGAATGACAGGGAAGTTTGGGAAGGAAGTTTTAAAAAAAAGTGTTGCTAAAATAAAGAAATAATTATATGATAGGTTATATGGAATTTTATTGCGCAAAAACAAAAAGGAGGATGTACCCTTGCTTGAGATTAAGCCGAATGATGCTGAATCTGCAGCCAAGATTATTGTAGTGGGTGTTGGCGGTGCAGGTAATAATGCTGTAAATAGAATGATAGATGAACAGATAGATGGTGTGGAATTTATTGGAGTAAATACGGACAAGCAGGCACTGCAGCTCTGTAAGGCACCGAAGCTTCTTCAGATTGGAGAAAAGCTGACAAAGGGACTTGGTGCAGGAGCAAAGCCTGAGGTAGGAGAAAAGGCAGCAGAGGAAAGTGCGGAGGAAATCTCCACCGCTTTAAAGGGCGCAGATATGGTATTTGTTACCTGCGGCATGGGCGGCGGTACCGGTACCGGAGCAGCTCCCATTGTGGCAAAGCTGGCAAAGGAAATGGGAATCCTTACGGTGGGTGTTGTAACAAAGCCCTTTCGTTTTGAAGCAAAGGCACGTATGGTAAATGCTTTAAACGGTATTGAACGGATTAAGGAAAATGTAGATACATTGATTGTCATTCCAAACGACAAGCTGCTGGAAATCGTAGACAGACGTACAACAATGCCTGAGGCACTTAAGAAGGCGGATGAAGTACTTCAGCAGGCAGTACAGGGAATTACGGATTTGATTAATGTACCTTCTGTTATCAATCTGGACTTTGCGGATGTACAGACGGTTATGAAGGATAAGGGTATTGCGCATATCGGTATCGGTGAAGGAAAGGGTGATGACAAGGCTCTGGAGGCTGTCAAGATGGCAGTGGAAAGTCCTCTTCTGGAAACAACCGTTTCCGGTGCAAGCCATGTGATTATCAATGTTTCCGGCGATATTACACTGTCAGATGCCAGCGATGCAGCCGGATATGTACAGAATCTGGCAGGCGAGGATGTAAATATCATTTTCGGTGCCATGTATGATGCGACAAAGTCTGATTCCTGTACCATTACTGTCATTGCGACAGGTCTGGAGGACGTTTCTGCAAACGCTCCGGTACAGAACAGGATGGGTGCGGGAACTGCTTACAGACCGCCTATTTCCCATACTCCGGATACGACTTCTACCCAGCCGGGAGTAGTTCGTACTGCGCCCGGGATTCAGAAACCGGCAGATATCAGAAGCAATGTACAGGAAAAGACCTTAAAGATTCCTGACTTTTTACAGAGAAAATAAGAAGCAGAGTACAGTTCATAAGAAACTGGTATACAATGACAGAGGTGCGCCTTCGCAGGGAGGCTGCCTCTGTTTTTTAATTCATAGGAAATTTCGCCCTATGAATAAAAAAACGCTCCGCGAGGAGCGCACTGCGGCGGAGTGGAAGAATGTTGCACAGCAACCCGCCGCAGGCGGAGAATCTCGCAGGCGAGATTCTTTTTTTTTGTCGAAAGAAACAGAGGATATTCCCTGTGCTTTTGACAAATTCTACCCCTGAGATTCCTTATAATGGGGATAAAGAGGATGATGCAAATGCACTATGAACTTTATGCGGACAGTCTGTTTCTGATGAACTTTGGAATGAATCTGTACCTGCTTTTTCTGGTGAATTACAGTACCATGAGGACTTCCGGGGGATGGAGGCTGCTTCTGGGGGCAGGATACGGGAGCCTGTGTTATTTCATTTTGTTTTTGGGAGGGCTTTCCCTGTTTTTACGCATACTGGCAGGGGGGATTCTGGGAACGGTGGGAATGATTCTGATAGCATTTCCTGTGAAGCATTTCAGGATGTTTCTGAAGCTTCTGGAACGGCTGGTTTTCTATTCCTTTTGTATGGGTGGGGCTATGCTGGCGCTGCTTCGGGTATTTCCCTGGGGCAGAGTTTTCCTGACGAAGGTCTGGGGAATTTTGGCGGTAGGGGGAATCTGCTTTGTATGCCTGCGCAGGGGAATGTTTCAGGGAGCAATCCAGAATCAGCTTTGCCGTGCCACCCTTCACCGGGAAAAATCGGCAATCACGGTTACGGCGCTGGTGGATTCCGGCAACAGCCTGACAGAGCCTATCAGCGGGAAGCCGGTCTGCGTTGTGGAAGAGAAAATTGTACGGGGACTGTGGGGAAAGAGCATGAAGGGATTTCGGGCGATACCCTTTCACAGCGTGGGGCAGAATCATGGGATTTTAGAGGGGTATCTGCTTCCGGGACTGTCTTTGGAAATGAACGGTGTCCGCAAGGAGTTAAAGGATGTTTATATTGCTGTCAGCAGAGAGGCATTGCATCCCTCTCAGGGGACAGGCGACTCATCCATCAAAATGATTGTGAATCCCCTGCTGCTTTCAGAAAACAGCAGGGAAAAGCCGAAAAAACGGCAGAATGTGAGGGTATATGATTCTGAAAATAGCAATACCGGGGAAAATGCAGTTTAAAATGATGCGGCGGGAAAACGCCCTGTTGAGAAGGAGGGGAGAGATTCACTATATCGGTGGGGCAGAGGTGCTTCCTCCGCCTCTGGAGCTGGAAAAGGAAAGCAGTGTGATTCGGGATTTGGGGACGGAGGAGGACGCACAGGCGAAGGCAATTTTAATCGAACATAATCTCCGGCTTGTGGTTTACATAGCGAAAAAGTTTGACAATACGGGGGTAGGGGTGGAGGATTTGATCTCCATTGGAACCATCGGACTGATAAAGTCCATCAATACCTTTAATCCGAATAAAAATATCAAGCTGGCAACCTATGCCTCCCGCTGTATTGAAAATGAGATTTTAATGTATCTGCGCAGGAACAACAAGACAAGGCTGGAGGTATCCATTGACGAACCTTTAAATGTGGACTGGGATGGAAACGAATTATTGCTGTCAGATATTCTGGGAACGGACGAGGATGTTATTTACCGGGATTTGGAAAATGAAGTGGAAAAGAAGCTGCTCTTAGGGGCAATCAGCAAGCTGTCGGAGCGGGAGAGGACGATTATCAATCTCAGGTTCGGACTGGAAAATAAAGACGGTCAGGAAATGACCCAGAAGGAGGTGGCGGCTTTTCTTGGAATTTCCCAGTCTTATATCTCCCGGCTGGAAAAGAAGATTATGCGTCAGCTGAAAAAGGAAATGAGCAGTCATATTTAGGGGAGTTTGCTTTGCATTCTGTCCGGAAATCAGATATAATGTTCCTGTGGGCTTATCCCCGGGAAATTGTGAAAGAAAATGAGGAACAGACAGATGATTCGACGGGATGATATCTTGTCTATGGAATATTTGAAGAAAACAGAATTTACAGGCTGCCATCAGGGGATGCGCTACCGGCTGGAGGGGATTAAGGGAAGCGATGACACAAAGCGCCTGAAAGTGACAGTATGGCCGGAGCCTTATAATTTCTTTTCCACGCCCCAGGAGGAAAAGGAGTCGGAGGAGTTTTCCTTTGATGAGGACGGGGTTGTGGATGCGGTTGCCTGGATGAATGACAGGCTGTTTCTGGAGAAGGATAAATGGGACAATTCTGCCAGCCGGTGGGATGTGCCCCGATAACAGTAAAAGACATGGGGTTAAAAATGATAGAGTATATCATAAAGGATATGATGTCTGTTGCCAGATATCTGCCCTTCAGCCTGCTGGTGGGAATTCCGGCAGGGGTGCTTTTGGGAGGCGTTGGAAGAAAAAAAGCAGGGCGGAAAAAGGGAACAGATATCTGTGTTTTGTTGTTTTTTATTTATTTTGCCGCTTTGATTATGATTACGTTTCTGTCCAGGGAGAGCGGCAGCAGAAGCGGGAGAATTGATTTGGAGCTGTTTTCCACCTGGGGAATTAATGCCAGAAATAATGCATATGTGGTGGAAAATGTACTGCTGTTTTTCCCCTACGGCATTTTGGGAAGCCTTACTTTTCCCAAAATGCGCAGGATGGGGTATTGTGTGGCAACAGGAGCGTTTACAAGCATCTGTATTGAAAGCCTGCAGCTGGTGACAGGGAGAGGATATTTTCAGATAGATGATATTCTGACAAATACACTGGGAATGTTTCTGGGGTATCTTGTGTTTGGAATCGGCTTTGGAATCGTGAAACTTTTCAGGCGGAAAGATAAGCGCGCATAGTCCGCAGGGCATTTTTTTCCAGACGGGATACCTGTGCCTGGGAAATGCCGATGGATTCTGCAACCTCCATCTGGGTTCTGCCCTCAAAGAAGCGCAGGGAAATAATCTCATGCTCTCTTGGATTTAAGCGTTTCATGGCTTCGCTTAAGGAGAGGTGTTCCACCCAGTTTTCTTCTTTATTCTTTTTGTCGCTAATCTGGTCCATGACATAGAGAGTGTCGCCGCCGTCTGTGTAGATGGGGTCATAAAGGCTCATGGGATTCTGGATGGCATCCAGTGCATAGGTGATTTCTTCTTTTGGAATGCCGATTCCCGTGGCAATTTCTTCGATGGTTGGCTCCTTCAGGTTTTGCCGTGTCAGAGCTTCCTTTGTGTAGATTGCCTTGTAGGCAGTATCTTTCAGGGAACGGGAAACCCGAAGGGAGCTGTTGTCTCGCAGGAAACGCCTGATTTCCCCCGCAATCATGGGCACAGCATAGGTGGAAAACTTTACATTCAGGGAAGAATCAAAATTATCAATGGCTTTGATAAGTCCGATGCAGCCAATCTGAAACAAATCGTCCACATTTTCATTACTGGAAGAAAAGCGTTTGATAACGCTTAAGACAAGCCGGAGATTTCCCTCGATATAGGTTTCCCGTGCCTTGTTATCTCCGGCAGCAATCTGCTCAAAAAGGATTCTCTTTTCTTCTGCCTTTAAAAGGGGCAGTCTTGCAGTATTCACACCGCATATTTCTACTTTTCCCTGCATTATTACCTCATTTCTGCGCACGCTTTCAGCGCGTAAAAATCAATCCCGCGATTATTTAGTCTGTTCAGAGTGGTACTTGTAGTATTTACGGCTGCCCTGAAAATATTCGTTCTGAAAGAGGTCTTTTTTTCATATAGTGTGGAAAGACAGTGTGGAAAAAATAAAGGGGAAAAGTGGTGCAATGCTTTTTTCAGAATTGAAGTGCAAGGATGTAATTAACATCAGGGACTGCAAGAAGCTCGGAAGAGTGTGCAACCTGGAATTTGATGCCTGTAATGGATGTATCTGTAAGATTATGGTTCCAGGAGGAAATAAGATGTTGAGTTTCTTAAACTGCGAGCCGGAGATAGAGATTCCCTTTAAAAATATACGGCAGATAGGACCGGATATTATTCTGGTTGACATTCCCTGCTGATTCCTGTATGATGATTAAAAATAGCTAGTGTTTTTTTATGGAAGCAGTTTTGGGGAGGGATACGCTATGAAATGTCCTTTTTGCAGTCATGAAAATACCAGAGTCATTGATTCCAGACCGGCGGAGGATAATAATTCCATTCGCCGCCGCAGAGTGTGTGATGAATGTGGGAAACGGTTCACTACCTATGAAAAAATAGAAACAATTCCCCTGATTATTATTAAGAAGGATAATAACCGGGAAACCTATGACCGTTCCAAGATTGAAGCGGGGGTTTTACGTGCCTGCCATAAAAGACCGGTCAGCGCCCAGCAGATTACCTCACTGGTAGACGAGGTGGAAACGGATATTTTTAACCGGGAAGAGCGGGAAATTTCCAGTCAGGTTATCGGAGAACTGCTGATGAACAAGCTGAAGGATTTGGATGCGGTTGCCTATGTCCGGTTTGCTTCCGTTTACCGGGAGTTTAAGGATGTAAATACCTTTATGGACGAACTGAAAAAGATGTTAAAATAGGAAAAAATAAAAGCGGCTGTGCTTTAACGGGAAAATCGTTGAAGCACAGCTTTTTTCAGTTTTTCTGCCTTAAAAACCGGTACAGGCAGAGCAGATAGAGAAGCCCAAGGGCAAGCTGGCTTGCCAAAAGTCCCCAGAGATAACCCGCAATCCCGAAATGGGGAACCACATAAAAGACAAAGAGCAGTCTTATAAGGAGGCAGCAGACATTGATGAGAAAAAGTCTGCCTGCCAGTCCCAGCCCCTGCAGAATGGCAGAAAGGGTGGTATCCAGATAGAGGAAGGGACTGATAAAGCCCAGGGTTGTGATGAAATAACCAGCAAGGGGGCTGTGGAAGAGAAAATTGCCCATCCAGTTCCCGAAAAGGACGAAGGCGGAAAGACAGAAGATGCCCAGGGCACCGCAGTAGCGTAGGGTTTTGAAAACGGCAGCCTTTACAGTATCCATATTTCCGGCGGCATGGTTTTCCGAAACAACGGGCAGAAGCAGGATGGAAACGGAGCTGGTTAAGGCGTTTGGAAAGAAAATAAAGGGAAGTGCCATTCCGGTTAAAACGCCGTATACACTTAAGGCAGTGGTGGAATCATAACCATACAGGCGAAGGCTTGCGGGAATGGAAACGGCTTCTATGCTCTGGAGAAAATTCAGGGTAATCCGGTTGGCGGTAAGGGGAAGCGCCATGGAAAGAATAGCCGAAAAGGGCAGGCTTTTGAAATGCATTTTCCGGGAGGAGGCTTTTGTGATACCTTCCTTTTTATAAACCTGAAAAATAGCACCTGCGGACAGAAAAACGGAGGCAAGCTCACCGATGGTAAGTCCCACGGCGGCAAAACGAATATCCGGCTGTTCCCCTTTTGCAAGGCAGCCTGCGCAGAGGAGCCAGACGCAGCCCACCCGGGTAAACTGCTCCGTAAGCTGGGAAAGAGCAGGCACCAGTGCCTTTTTTCTTCCATAGAAATAGCCGTTGACACAGGCATGTACGGCGCTCATGGGAATGGAAAAGGAGAGGATGCGCAGCATATCGGCAGTTCTTGGCTCCTGCAGAAAGCGCAGGGCGATAAAATCCGCTGCCTGACAGACAAGAACAGCACACAGGCAGGACAGGGGAATGGAGATAAAAAAGCCTGCCCAGAAGGGGGCGGGGGAGGCTTTTTTATCCCCGGCAGTTTTTTCAGCGATGACCTTGGAGATGGCAGTCTGGTAGCCGGAGGCAGTCAGGGCGAAGGAGAGGGACAGGACAGGGCCAAGGAGCTGATAGATGCCCATGCCTTCCTCCCCGAAGCAGCGGGAGAGGTAAATTCGATAGAAAAAGCCGATGGTCCGGCTGATAAGTCCTGTAAGGGTTAAAAGGAGAGTGCCCCAGACAAGGGGGTGGCTGGATAGTTTTTTATTCATGATTCGCTCTGTTGTTTCCCCTGTGGCGGGTTTTTCTTCATTATATTCTGTAAAAGCAGTTGACAGAACAGGGGGGGCGGTGATATAGTGACAATGTAATTCCTAGTAAGTTGGTATAAATTAAGGAAATAAAAGTAAGAGGAAAAGAGGGATACATTATGATATATCTTGATAATGCGGCAACGACCAAAACGGCACCGGAGGTTGTAGAAGCGATGTTGCCGTATTTTACGGAAAATTATGGTAATCCGAGTACAATATATTCTCTTGGTTCTACCAGCAAGAAGGCAGTCAATGAGGCGAGAAGAACCATTGCGGATGCGATTGGGGCAAAGCAGGAGGAAATCTATTTTACAGCAGGCGGTTCCGAGTCTGATAACTGGGCGCTGAAGGCAACGGCAGAGGCTTATGCGAGCAAGGGAAAGCACATTATTACCACGAAAATCGAGCATCACGCTATTCTGCATACCTGCGAATATCTGGAAAAGAGAGGGTTTGAGATAACCTATCTGAACGTGGACAGGGATGGACTGATTGATTTGGAGGAGCTGAAGGCTGCTATCAGACCGGATACCATCTTAATCAGTGTCATGTTTGCCAACAACGAAATCGGTACCATGGAACCCATTGAGGAAATCGGTGCCATTGCAAAGGAAAGAAACGTATTGTTCCATACCGATGCGGTACAGGCTTTCGGTCAGGTGCCCATTGATGTGGACAAGCTGCATATTGATATGTTGAGCGCCAGCGGACATAAGTTAAATGGTCCTAAGGGAATTGGCTTTTTGTATATCCGTTCCGGATTGAAGCTGCGCTCCTTTATCCATGGCGGCTCCCAGGAGAGAAGCAGAAGAGCAGGTACGGAAAATGTACCCGGTATTGTCGGACTGGGCAAGGCAGTAGAGCGTGCCCTGCGTATTATGGATGAAAAGACAAAGCACGAAATAGAACTGCGGGATTATCTGATTGAGAGAGTGGAAAAGGAAATTCCTTACTGCTGGGTAAACGGACACAGAACGAAAAGACTTCCGGGTAATGTGAACTTTTCCTTCTTATATATAGAGGGAGAATCCATGTTAATCATGCTGGATATGAAGGGGATTTGTGCTTCCAGCGGTTCTGCCTGCACCTCAGGCTCTCTGGACCCTTCCCATGTACTTCTGGCAATTGGTCTGAAGCATGAGGAGGCACATGGCTCCTTACGTCTGACCCTTTCTGAGGAAAACACGAAGGAGCAGATGGATTTTGTAGTGGATAACCTGAAGCAGATTGTGGCAAGACTGAGAGATATGTCCCCGCTGTATGCGGATTTTGTAGAGGAGCAGAAGAAAAAGGCTGTGGAAGAGTAAGCAGGTGAAGATAAAAACGGAAAGGTGTGACAGATATGTATAGTGAAAAGGTAATGGACCACTTTCAGCATCCGAGAAATGTGGGTGAAATAGAGAATGCCAGCGGCGTTGGAACTGTGGGAAACGCAAAATGCGGCGATATTATGAGAATGTTTCTGGATATTGACGATAACGGAATTATTCAGGATGTAAAATTCAAAACCTTCGGCTGCGGCGCGGCTGTGGCAACCAGTTCCATGGCAACAGAGCTGGTAAAGGGGAAGAGTATTCAGGAGGCTTTGCAGGTAACAAATAAGGCAGTTATGGAAGCACTGGACGGACTGCCCCCTGTAAAGGTACACTGCTCCCTTCTGGCAGAGGAAGCTATCCATGCGGCTTTGTGGGATTATGCACAGAAGCATAATATTACCATTGAAGGCTTGAAGAAGCCCAAGTCTGATATCAGCGAGGGTGAGGAAGAAGAACAGTACTAGGATGATAATTCCACGATATGCGAATAGTGCGCAGCGAATTTCAGACTGTCGTTTTCCGGATTTTATATCTGTGAAGACGGCAGTTTTTTGTTTCTGCTTTGGCTGGTTGTGTTTTGGGGACGGGTAACGTATAATAAAGAGAACTGAAGTTGGTTTTTCAAAGGCGGAAGCTGTGTCTGCGCGTACTGGACACAGGCGCGTTACGAGGAAAAGAAGTGCGCAGAAACGGGGATCAGGATGGCTCAGTTAAAACAGGATTTTCTCTTTTTCTGGAAAAGAAAGGGATTTGCATACAGCCTGCTTCTTATTGCGGTGCTTAGTTTTGCCACACAGATTTTAAATCCGACAGTGGGGATAGACGACACCTCCTTTAAAATTTATTTTGTGGATGGGGTTTCACCGGCTGTTGGAAGATGGTGTATTTTTCTGCTGAATAAGATTTTCCCGCTGGCATATAATCCCTATTTTGTGGAAATGGTGGGGATTGGACTGTTTTGCATTTCCGTATCCCTGTGGTGCGTGGTATTGTACCGGGTCATGGGGGAGCGGGTTCCCTTTTGCGGGTATGTGGCATTTGCCTGTGTGATGATATCCAGCCCCATGTTAAGCGAACTGGAAGTCTGGTATTTGCAGAATGGAACACACATTGCATACGGGGTGACGGCGCTGGCTGTTTTGTGTCTGTTAAAAGCACTGGAAGAGGAGAAGACAAGCGGGAAAAACGGTCAGGAAAAAAGCAGTCGGGAAGAAGATAGTCAGGAAAGAAACAATCAGGAAATGAGTAGCCAGAAAAGAAACAGTCGGGCAAGAAGCGTGGAAATAAAGCAGGGCGCCTGTAGTATTGTTCTCTTGACGGTTGCCATCGGGTTTTATGAGTCCTTTATGATTGTCTTTCTGGCGGCAGTCTTTTTACTGTTTTTCCTTGTGCGTGCCGTGGATACGCGGTATACGAAAAAGCCCCTTTCCTGGTTTTTAAAAACGGTCTGTGTACTGGGGCTTTCCATGCTTCTGCGGGAGGGAATTGTAAGGCTTCTGACAGTGATTTTTCATCTGGAGCCCCAGCGGCATGTGCTGGAAACAAGAGGACTGGGAGATATGCTGCAACCCCTGTTTTCCGGTGAGGGTGTTGTTTTACTGTTAAAGGATTTCTTTGTGAAATATTATCTCAATGCCATTGTGTATGTGCCGGTGATGATTCTGGTGCTGGCAATGATGGTTCTGTTTTGTGCCGGGGCAGGTCTGGCAGTTTACAAAAAGGATGGCTGGATTTTCGCAGCCTTTCTGGCTGTTGTGATAACGCCCCTGCTGCTTGCCCTGCTGGAGGGAAATGCTACTTATTACCGGACGGCGCAGTATGTTCCCCTTGTAACGGCATTTGCCGTATTTGTCCTGTTCTGGCTGTCAGTGGGAGTAAAAAGCAGGGTTATCCGCTTCGCCGGAATTTTTCTGCTGTTTGTGCTTCTGTACAGGCAGGGGTATGAAATGAACCGGTGGATGTATCTGGATGCCATGAAATATGAGGATGCGAAAAGAACCATGGACAGTGTGGCGCTTTATATCCGGCAGAATCTGGATGATACCCTGCCGGTCTGCGTTATCGGAGAGTATGAGGTACCGGAGGCACTGGCGGAGGAGGCATACTGTCCGGACTGGTCAAAAAAGTATATGCTGATGGAAAAGCTGGTTTCTGCGGTGGATACCGGACTCTGGGAAAAATATAGTACGCCGGAAGGGTATGTGGCGGCAGAAACGCCCCTTTTGTCTGTGGTGAAGTGGGGAGCAAGGGCATTTTACGGATTTGACAGGGAACTGGTAAAGTTCTGGAAAATGCACGGTATTACCCTTTATGAGGACGGCAACCAGAGTCATTACGAGGAGGCGCAGAAGCTGTTTGAATCAGGCCCGGTCTGGCCGGAGGAAGGCTCTGTTGTGGAGGCAGACGGTTATATTATTGTAAATTTCGGTAACAGTTCAGCCGTGCAGGAATGATTGCCAAATCCGGCAGCCTGTGAATAGGAATGTTGAACGGTTCAGAATTTTGTATGAAGGAAAGGTTTGAAATAAATGAAGGAAAAAGTCGTAGTCGGGATGTCCGGAGGAGTGGATTCCTCCGTGGCAGCCTATCTGTTAAAGGAAGCGGGATATGATGTCATCGGAGTGACCATGCAGATATGGCAGGATGAAGCGGAGGAAGTAAAGTCGGAGAACGGAGGCTGCTGCGGGCTGTCTGCTGTGGATGATGCGAGGCGGGTGGCGGAAACCATTGGGATTCCCTATTATGTCATGAATTTTAAAAAGGAATTTCAGTGTCAGGTAATTGATTATTTTGTGCAGGAATATCTCCATGGCAGGACACCGAATCCCTGTATTGCATGCAACCGTTATGTGAAGTGGGAGGCACTTTTGAACCGAAGTCTGGAGATTGGAGCGGATTATATTGCCACAGGACATTATGCCAGAGTGGAAAAGCTTCCAAACGGCAGATATGCCATCCGAAATTCTGTTACCGCGGCAAAGGATCAGACCTACGCCCTTTACAATCTGACCCAGAGGCAGCTTGCCCATACGCTGATGCCAATCGGGGATTATGAAAAGGACGCGGTGCGTGAGATTGCAAAAAAGGCGGGGCTTCCCGTGGCGCATAAGCCGGACAGCCAGGAAATCTGTTTTGTGCCGGACAATGATTATGCGGGATTTATTGACAGGGAGGCAGGAAGCCTTGTGCCGGGAGAAGGAAATTTTGTGACGGCGGAAGGAAAAATCTTAGGCAGACATAAGGGCATTACCCATTATACAATCGGTCAGAGAAGAGGGCTGGAGCTTCCCATGGGAGAGCGGGTATTTGTCACGGAAATCAGACCGGAAACAAATGAGGTTGTCATCGGTAAAAATGAGGATATCATGACAAATGAAGTATATTGTGACAGGGTGAATTTTATGGCTGTGGAGGATATTGCAGAGCCTGTCAGGGTTAAGGCGAAAATCCGGTATAATCACGGTGGAGAATACGGTATTCTGGAAAAAACAGAGGATGGAAGAGTAAAGTGTACCTTTGAAAAGCCGGTGCGGGCGGCAACGCCGGGACAGGCGGCAGTATTTTATGATGGAGAGTATGTACTGGGAGGCGGTACTATTTTTTCCGCAGGACAGCACAAATAAATCGGAATCCACATATGATATTGGGAAAAGTAAAGTACCCGCGCAGACGCTCCGGGATGGAGGTGTGTGGGAATGGAGAGGAATCAATGGATTTTTTTAGTGGAAGAACACCCATGAGAAGGAGTAAATACGGCTCTGTTACAGGAACGATTGTGGATTTGGTGCCAATGCGGATAGGAAACCGCAGGGCAGACGGCTGTATGCTGTTTGTGACGCTGGAGAATACCGATGGGAACACGGTGAATTTTATTATGACACCTGCAACCTATGTGGTAGATTTTGAAACCCTTTCTGTGGGAATGCTCTGTACCTTCTGGTATGAGGCGGATGCCCCGATGCCTTTGATTTATCCGCCCCAGTATAACGCAGTTGTGGCGGCTCAGGTTAAAAATGAGAGAATGGTAAATGTGGGCTATTATAATACCTCTCTTGTAAATGAGGACCAGACCCTGCAGTTAAATATGGACGGCTCGGTGGATGTAAGAACCACAAACAACCAGTATTTTCAGGGAAGCCCCGCAAATCACAGTCTGGTGGTGATTTATACGAGTTCAACAAGAAGTATTCCAGCCCAGGCAACGCCGGAAGAGGTAGTTGTTCTGTGTGATTGACAAAAGGGAAAAAGCAGGCAGCGGAGAGAAAAGGAAAATTCCTTCCTCTCCGCCCTTATTCCGGCAGAAGAAAAAGAAAATAGTAGCAGGAAGAAATAAAGGCAGGAAAAGTAAAAAGAAATAGAAGCAAGAGAAAATAAAGGTAAGGAAAAAATAAAAGTAAGAAGAAATAAAAGCAAGAAGAAATAGAAACAGGAAAACATAAGGAAAAAGAGAACGAAGAAGAAAGAACGGGAACGGAAGTGAGAAGAGGCATGGAAACAGGAAGAGAAGGAAAAGTGGGAAGAAAAATAGAAAGGGAAACAGGAAGAAAAATAGCAGGAGAAGCAGAAGGAAAAACGGAAAGAAAAATGGAAGAAAAGACAAAAGAAAAAACAAAAGAAAAAACAGAAGAAATAATACGGAAAATTCAGGCGGGATTATTTGAACTGCAGGATACGGAATATCGGGACTTTCATGCCGGACTGATGCCCACGGTGGATAAAGAGAAGGTTATCGGGGTACGGACACCGGTGTTGAGAAAGTATGCCGGGGAATTAAGCGGACAACCGGAGGCGCAGGAGTTTTTGAAGACGCTGCCACATACCTATTATGAGGAGAATAATCTGCATGGATTTCTGCTGGAAAAGATAAAGGACTATGATACCTGCATGGGGGAAATGAAGAAATTTCTGCCCTACATAGACAACTGGGCGACCTGTGACGGGTGGGCACCGAAGGTATTTGGCAGGCATAAGGAGGAGCTGATAAAGGAAATCCCTGGATGGCTGGAAAGCGGACAGACTTATGTTATCCGGTTCGGGGTCAATATGCTGATGCGGTTTTTTCTGGATGAGGATTTCAAACCGGAGTATGCGGAAAAAGTGGCGGCTATCCGGTCAGAGGAATATTATGTGAAAATGGTGGTGGCATGGTATTTTGCCACGGCTCTTGCGAAACAGTATGATGCGGTGATTCCTTTTCTGGAGGAAAGACGTCTGGAAAACTGGACCCATCAGAAAACCATTCAGAAGGCAAGGGAAAGCTATCGCATTTCCCCTGCACAGAAAGAATATCTGAAAACCTTAAAGTAGGATTTGCTCCGGCTGCCTTTTTTCAAAAACAGTGTAGTAGCGGAAGCCACATTCCTTTAATACCTCTGCCGCTCTGTCGAAATGGGCGGCAATATGGTCTGCATCATGGGAATCACTGCCGATGGTGATGATTTCCCCGCCAAGCTCCCGGTATCTTTTCAAAACGCCCATGCAGGGGTGGAAATCCCTCATCCCCTTGCGGATACCGCCTGTATTCAACTCAATTCCCTTTCCCTTTTCCAGAATCTGAAACAGAATGGCATCCAGGATATCTTTATATTTTTCATAGGAATAATCCCGGTCCATGGAAGCCCCGTAGCGGACAACGTAATCCAGATGCCCATAGATATCAAAATCGGAATAAACCTCCAGATTATCCAGAATGGACTGGAAATATTCCCGGTATGCCTCCTCGTCGGGGCGGTCTTCAAAAAAGGCAGGATAGTAAGGGTCTTTTCCGTTGCAGACATGGGAGGAACCGATAATAAAGTCGAAGGGGAAGGAGTTGGCGTATGCGGTATTTTGCCAGGCGAGGTGAGGCTGCAGCCCAAGCTCCACCCCGAAAAGAAGCCTGATTTTATCGGAATAATCTTCCTTTAAGCGGGCAAGCTGATACAGGTAGGAATCTGTATTTAAAAGGAACATGCTGCCGGGAGCCTCCGGGGAATCCGGGTAGTCGTAATCCAGATGCTCTGTAAAACACATGGTATCAAGCCCCTGGGCAATACCCTGTTTTACCATTTTTTCCATGGGAGTTTCAGAATCCCCGGAAAAGGATGAATGTAAATGACAATCTGCTGTAATGGACATGGGAACCCTCCCTTTGTGTTTTTTTATAGAGTATAGCATATTTTGCGTTTTTGCAATTATTTTTCATTTACATCTTGAATTATCGGCAGAAATTAGGTAAAATAGCTTTGCTGATAAAATTTTGACAATCGGACAGGCATGTTCTGAAACGTCCGGTTTGCCGAAATAATATAAAATTATATTTTAGGAGGAAACTAAAATGGCAGTAAGAGTAGCAATTAATGGTTTCGGCCGTATTGGTCGTCTTGCGTTCAGACAGATGTTTGATGCAGAGGGATATGAGGTAGTAGCAATCAACGATTTGACCAGCCCCAAGATGCTGGCACATCTGTTAAAGTATGATTCTTCCCAGGGTAAGTATAAGTATGCTGATTCCGTAGTAGCTGGCGAAGACAACATTACCGTAAACGGCAAGACCATCACCATCTACAAGGAAGCAGATGCATCCAAGCTTCCCTGGGGTGAGTTAAAGGTAGACGTAGTTCTGGAGTGTACCGGTTTCTATACCTCCAAGGACAAGGCTTCCGCACACATCACCGCTGGTGCACGTAAGGTTGTTATCTCTGCTCCTGCAGGAAATGACCTTCCTACCATCGTATATAATGTAAACCATGAAACACTGAAGCCTGAGGATACTGTAATTTCCGCAGCTTCCTGTACAACAAACTGCCTTGCTCCTATGGCAAAGGCTCTGAACGATTTCGCTCCTATCCAGAGCGGTATCATGACCACCGTACATG
>OLGB01001507.1_pt1 | contig 27919 bp, 42 predicted proteins | sample 1605691 | NCBI WGS metagenome assembly OLGB01 (sample SAMEA3888925, study PRJEB22519) | human gut metagenome | biome: human gut; feature: human-associated habitat; material: faeces | place: Denmark | collected 2010 | reverse complement strand
TGCTACACCTGCGTCTGCCCTCCGTGGAAATCGTCAGCTTGGTTATATTAACACGGAAAGGCTTGCGTGTCAAGCATTTGGAGCAAATTTCTTGCATTATGAGAAAGATTTTTGTGATTCGGGATAACATTAGCCGCGCTTATTGTTTTCCGTTTTTCATAAGCTGTGCGGTGCTATATGGGCTATTTTAGGCTGTCTTTGGTTGCCTTTGGTTGCCAAAAGTTGCTCGCTCTCTCAAGTTATGTCAACCGTTTTGCTTACAATTTCTTCCTCTCCGGATACGCGGATAATAGCCCACGATAGCCTAAACGCAGGGGGTAAAACTTGCGGGTCTCTCAACCCGCAAGATAGGCAGTCGCATCGTTGACGGCCTGCGCGACCTCGTCCTCCTGGGACTGCCGGCGGTAATGGGTATAGACCCGCAGCGTCATGTCCAGGGTCTTGTGCCCCGCCAGATACTGCACCTGTTTGATCTTCATACCAGACTCTACCCACTGTGTGATGCAGGTGTGCCGCAGCTGGTGGGGATGGCACTTGAAGTCCAGTGTGACTTTGACCGGACCGGTCTTGCTGCCGCCCACGGCGGTTCCCAGGGGTCTCCCCTTCTGGACCGTGCGGACCTCGATGGCGGACCACATCCGCCGGAACGCCGACTTCGTGAGGCTCTGGCCATTTTCCATGCTCAGGACATACGGGGAGGCCGAACGGTGCCGTTCCTGCTCCAGCCATGCCCGAAGCATCCAGGGCAGTGTGATGGTCCTGTTGGCGGCCTCTGTTTTCAGGAGCGTGGTGACCGGCGCGTCGTTTGCGTTCGACGGGAATGTCTTGTTATGCCGGACGGTCAGCTTCCCCGCCTTCAGGTCGATGTCCTCCCACATCAGGCCCAGGATCTCTCCCCTGCGCAGCCCTGTGGTGAGCGCGATCAGACAGAATCCGTAGACCTTGCAGTCCCGGACCGCCTCCAAAAGGGCCTTCGCCTGTTCCCGGGTCAGCGGCTCTACGGTTTTCGGGTTCTCCCCCTGCGGACGGGCCTCCTGCGTGACCGGCGACTTCAGGATCACACCGTTGTCCGCCGCGGTCCGGAAAATGCCGTTCAGGATCTGGACACACTTGCCCTGCACGGATTTGCTCATACCCGCAATCGACCCCAGGAACATCTGGATGTGCATGGGCTTGATCTCCCGGATGAGCATATCCCCGAAAAACGGGAGAATATGGTTGCCCACATTGGCCCGCAGCGTTGCATAGCTGTTGGGCCGCAGCTTTGGCTCCTTGTATGCTTTCAGCCAGGCCAGCGCGTAATCCCGGAAACGAACGTCGTTTCCCACATCAACTCCGGCGTTGGCCTCCAGACGAACCTGCGCAACCCGGGCATCCAGGTCGGCCTTGGACTTCCCACTGACATATACCCTCCTTCCCGTGGGAAGCGTGACGTGCGTAGCGTATTTCTTCTTCGCCATTTGATTTTCCTCCTTGCATTTCTATCGGTCGTGGGATAGAATGAAGGGGCGGACGACCCCTTCGGTATGGCGTGTGGTGCAAAATATTGATCGGTGGTTCGCTGCCGTCCAGGTGTTCCAGCACCTGGACGGCTCTTTTTTATTTATCTGCGGGTCAGGTCATACCGGTCGTAGAAGGTCTCGACTACCCGGACAAGCCCAGGACTCAGAAACTTTTTGGCTTCATGCCAGTGACTGTGCGGGACGCCGAAGAATCCCTCCGCAATGGGCCCGGCGACCGCTGCCAACGTGTCGCTGTCACCGCCTATGGAGATCACATTACGGATGCAGTCCTCGAAGTTCTCGGCCTCCAGGAAGCACTGGACCGCATAGGGAACGGTCCCTTTGCACAGGGCGGCGAAGTGGTCAAAGGTATACTCCGGGCGGATCTCGTCAATGGTGAAATCCCAGTCATAGAAGCGGTGGACGTAGTCCGCGATGTCCGCCTTGGAGCCGCCGTGGATCGCCAGGTATGCCGCTCCGGCGGTCGCCTGGGCGCCGCAGATCCCGTCCGGGTGATTGTGAGTGATCTCCGCAGTCAGGCGGGCCAGACGCTCGCAGTCCTGGAGATCCCGCGCCGCTGCGGCCACGGGGGATACCCGCATGGCGGAGCCGTTTCCGCAGCTGTAATAGGGCCGCGGACGCCGGTCGTTCAGCCAATCCTCAAAGGAGCCGCCGTAGCCTCTGCCGGGAAAGTGTCTGCCATAGTCGCGCATTTTGGACATGAACTCCCGCTCCAGCACCGCATCCGGGGCGTCCGGGAGGAAATGATTCAGCACATCCATCACGGCAATGGTCATCACCGTGTCATCCGTGAAAAACGCCTCCTCCGGGAACAGCTCAAATTTCTTTGTCTTGATGTTGTCGAACTCATAGACCGAGCCAACGATGTCGCCGATGATCGCACCTTTCATGGGACCCCTCCTCTGTTTGATTTGCTCTCACTGTACCACGGCCCAAAGGGTCAAGGTAGAATTTCTCCTTCGGAGAAATCTCCACCTTGACAGGAAAACGCACGCGGGCGCATGACGCGGGATGCCCGTAGAAAACAGTCTGCGTTTTTTGGTGAGATTGCTCCTTGCAGAAATAGAACAAATGTTCTATTATGGTGAGTACACCACACGGCATACCGAAAGGAGCATCCCATGCCAGAAAGAAAAGAACTCTTGTCCCTTCTGCTCAGTCTGACCCCGGAGGAGCTTGATCTGGTTTCCCTTCTCGCAGAGAAAGAACTTGGTCTACGATGGCCCGAACCGCGCGCACCTCATCATCAGAAAGCGTCGTGATCCGCGCCATCAGCTGCTTCTGTTCTTCGCTCAGGTCCCCGCCAGCGGTGGGGACCTCTTTATATTTAGGTACGTCGTAGCCCATGAGCCAAAGAGGGTCTACTCCGTACGCATCCGCTATTTTTTGGAGAAATGAGGCTTTCGCGGTTCTAGCTCCAGACATATAAGAGCTCACGGTCGCCTTTCCGATCCCGAGGAAATCACTTGCCTGGGTAACCGTGGTATTCTTCATAAGGATGTTAAAGCGTTCCGAAAAGTTGGATGTCCTTTTCACCGTACTCACCTCCCCCTGTGTCGCAATAGTAGCATATCAAGATTCATTTTGCAAGAATCTTTTTCGCGAAACGCGAACTTTTTCACAAAACGCGGTTGACAACTGCGTCAAGGTGTGTTATCTTGATGCTGTTCACAAAACGCGAAAGGAGGTTGACCAAAGTGGGGGATACTTATATCACTCTTCGTGGATTAGTCGTGGCGAAGTTTGGAAGCATCAAAAAGTTCGCAGATTACCTTAATTGGAGCTATGCAAGGACATATCGGCTGGTACACATGACTCAACAGCCGGAATCCTCTGATATTTGCGCGATGGCCGACGCCTTACAACTGACGGACGGTGACACCATTGTGAAGGTTTTTATTTTGCCCTGGTGTTCGCAAAACGCGAACAATACATAACATTGACTTACTCAATCTGCGGCGATTCCGTAGAGTCCACAGGCCAAAATCAGGAGGAGGATTGAACAATGGAGACCGACACCAGACCCGCCTTTACTCTGGCGGCCCTGGCGCAGCGGTGGTCCTGCTCACCGGATGTCGTGTACGACATGCTGCGGGGCGGAAAACTGCGCGGGTTCAAAGTAGGCGCCAACTGGCGGATCAGCTCCGCCGAGGTGGACAGATATGAACAAGGAGGTGCTGCCAAGTGACAAAGGCAGAACAGAGGGCCAACCTTTCGGCCCTGATTGAACGGCTCCACACCCGGCTTCAGGAGCTGCCGGATGAGAAGCTGGACACGGAGGAGACCAACAGGCTCCTCCGGAATATTGGACAGGCGTCCGGACTGATCTACGGTCTGGACTACGAGGAGAAGGAGGACGCCCCGGAAGAGCTTCCCAACGCTCCTGCGCCCGCGGAAGAAGAAAAGGAACCCGCTCAGGCGCAGGAGCCCGCCTCCGGCGACACGGAGGAGGAGGAACCCGATCCGGGGGTGACCAAGGCGGAACTGAAGCAGAAGCTCATCGACCTGACCAACCGCTACGACGCCCTGGACGTGGCGCAGATCATGGCCGGGATGGGGTATGAGCGGCTGTCGGACATCCCGGCGTCCCGGTATCCGGAGCTGCTGGCTGCCGTGGACAAGGCCGTGAAGGAGCTGGTGTGATATGCCGCCGTCCTTACACGCCGTTTTGGGCGCCTCCAGCGCCCACCGCTGGCTGGTCTGCACCCCGTCGGCACGGCTCTGCGAGAAGCTGGCCTCCCGATTCGGCTCGGAAAGCACCCCCTACGCTGCGGAGGGGACCAAAGCCCACGCCCTGGCGGAGCTGAAGGTCCGGCAGGCGGTGTACCGGGCGGACAAGATGACCGCATCGAAGCACTCCCGGATGCCCCCGGAGGAACAGGAGTCCTATGTCGGCATCAACCAGTGCCGGTACAAATCACTCCGGGAGGAGCTGGGCGAGATCCCGAAGGACATGGAGCAGGCCACGGACAGCTACTGCGACATCATCATGGAGAAGTACCTGTCCGCCCGGGAGCGGGACCCGGGAACCAGGCTATTCCTGGAGCAGCGGTTGGACTACTCCAGATGGGTCCCCTCCGGTTTTGGAACCGGAGACGCCGTCATCGTCAGCGACGAGCTGCTGGAGATCTGCGACTACAAGCACGGCAAGGGCGTCCCGGTCCGGGCGGAGAAGAACCCGCAGACCCGGCTGTATGCGCTGGGAGCGTTGGACCGGTTTGGTACGCTGTACGACTTCCGCCGCATCCGGGAGACCATCGTCCAGCCACGCCTGGAGAGCGTGACCGAGGAGAGCCTTACCCGTGCAGAACTGATCGCATGGGCATACGAAGAAGTCGTTGCGAAGGCGAAGTTAGCCTGGGAGGGTGTTGGGGATTTTGTCCCCGGTGAGCATTGCCGTTTCTGCGCGGCCAGGGCGGTCTGCTCCGCACGGGTGGCAGAAGGGCTAAAGCTATTCCAGTTCGGCCTCACCGCTCCTGGGCTCATTCCTGATGAGCAGATCCCAGCCATCCTGGCCACTCTTCCGACCGCAGAGGCCTGGATCAAGGACTTCAAGGAATACGTGGAGAACCAGGCGATCCATGGCCAGGTCTGGCCCGGGTGGAAGCTGGTTCGCGGGAAGAGACCCAACCGGCAATGGTCCGACACAGAGGCGGTAAAGGCCCAGCTGCTGAGAGCGGGCTATCCCGCCGGCCAGTTCGAGGAGACGAAGCTGAAACCCGTAGGCGAGATCGAAAAAGCACTGGGTAAGAGAGCGTTCCGCGCGCTGGTCGGCGAGTTAGTGTCCCAGGGCGAGGGGAAGCTGACCCTGGTTCCTGCGGACGATAAACGAGTGGAATTTGCGTCTGCGGACGCTGATTTCTCAGACCTTACATCAGATTTGACAGGAGGAGACGATTGACCATGGCAAATTTCAACAAGAAGATCTCGGAGACCTCGGTCCGGCTGGGAGAGGTTCGCTTCTGCTTCGCCAACGTGTTTAAGCCCCGTCTGGACGAGGAAGGGAACCCCGACAAGTACAGCGTTCAGGTCCTGGTCCCCAAGGCGGACGCCCAGGCCGTAGAGCTGATCCGTGCCGGTGTGGAGGCCGCCAAGCAGCAGGGGGTAACCAGCAAGTGGAACGGCAAGATGCCCCCTGCCTCCAAGCTGAAGCTGCCCCTGCGGGATGGAGACGAGGAGTATCCCGATGCCGAGGAGTACCGAGGCATGTACTTCTTCAACGCCACCAGCCCCAAGGACCGCGCCCCCGGCGTCCGGGTGCTGGAGAACGGTCTTATCAGTGAGGCGCTGGACGGCGAGGACTTCTACTCCGGCTGCTACGGCTGCGTTACGGTGGGCTTCTTCCCCTACAACACCAACGGAAATCTGGGCGTCGCCGCCGGACTCAACAACCTCATCAAGACCCGGGACGGCGAAAAGCTGGCGGGCGGCCACAGCGCGGAGGAGGACTTTGGCGATCTGGTGGATCAGGCCAAGTCCTACCTGGAATGATCGGCCCGTACAAAGACCGTTTAGATGCCTGGAGGTACGCTGCGGCGTACCCCCGGGTATCCTACCCGGTCCCTGCGCTGGAGTTGGATTTCCTGCGCCTGACGGACGCGCATGAAGTCCGGCGGTGGGACGACTGGATGAAACCGATTTTAGAGAAGGAGAGGAAACAAATGCGCGACTTTACACTGAAGGACATCCGCAGTGGCTTCGTTGTCGCCTTGCGGGACGGAAGCCTGTGGTTGGTGGCCCGGGCCGGGGAGAACTTTGAGAGAATCCTGGTAAACGGTGCGGGCTCATGGGGGTATCTGGACAAGAGCTACAACAACGATCTGACGATGAAGCGCGGCGTTGAGGGCGTCCTTGGCGGCAACGAGTCCCGGGACATCGTGAAGGTCTATGGACTGGTCTCCAGCCCCCGGCACTGGCAGAACGCTGCGTCTATCAGCTCCGGTCTTGGCTACCGGCCCCTGCTATGGGCCCGTCGGGAGGTCAAGAAGCTGACAGTGGCTCAGGTGTCCGATCTGCTGGGCTACGATGTGGAGATCGTCGCAGAGGACAAGACACCCTGACCGGCGCGACCGGACGGAACAGGAGAGGAAGAACGGAGTATGGATCACACTTTGAGCCTGGACATCGAGGCATACAGCGAGACTGACATCGGGCGGTGCGGCTCTTTCCGGTACATCGAGGACCCATCCTTCCAGATCATACTGCTGGCCTTTGCCTTCGACAACGACGAGGTGGAAGTAGTGGATCTGATGGCCGGAGATCCGCTGCCGCGTGAGCTGACGAGTGGGCTGTACGACCCGCGGATTATCAAGACCGGCTGGAACAACGCTTTCGAGCGGTACGCCCTGCGGAAGCACCTTGGGCGCTACTGTCCACCTGAACAGTGGGAGGACACCATGGTATTGGCTGCCCAATGCGGGCTCCCCGCCTCCCTGGATAACGCCGGAAAGGCGTTGGGCCTGTCGGAGGACCAGGCGAAAATGAAAGAGGGCAAAGCTCTGATCCGTTACTTCTGCCTCCCCTGCCGACCGACCAAGACCAACGGCGGACGGACGCGGAACCTCCCGGAGCACGCACCGGAGAAATGGGCGCGGTTCAAAGAATACAACGGTCAGGACGTGGTCGCTGAGCGCGGCATCCGCAACCGGCTGCTGCGGTGGAAGCCCAGCGAACGGGAGCACCGCTTCTGGTGTCTGGACGCCCGCATCAATGAGAAGGGGATGCGGATTGACCGGCAGCTGGCGATCAACGCGGTCGCCATGGACCAGAAGTACAAGGAGGAGCTGACGGAGCGGGCCATCGCCATCACCGGCCTGGAGAACCCCAAAAGCGTCAGCCAGATCAAATCCTGGCTGTTTGACCAGGAGGGGAAGGAATTCCCCTCCTTAAATAAAAAGGTGATCGCCGACGTGGTCTCCCAGCTCCAGACCACCCAGGCCCGGGACTTTATGGCCATCCGCTCCGAGCTGGCCAAGTCCTCCACCGCCAAGTACGAAGCAATGCTGCGGTCCGTGTGCCCGGACGGGCACTGCAAAGGCTGCTTCCAGTTCTACGGCGCCAACCGGACGGGCCGTTTCGCCGGTCGCCTGGTCCAGCTGCAAAACCTCCCGCAGAACCACATGGAGGATCTGGCCGACGCCAGAGAGCTGGTCCGCCGCGGAAAGTACACCGCGCTGAAGGCTCTCTACGACGGAGTCAGTAAGCCTCTGAGCGAACTCATCCGCACCGCGCTGATCCCCGAGGAGGGCTGCAAGTTCCTGGTTTCGGATTTCTCAGCCATCGAAGCCCGCGTCATCGCATGGTTTGCCGGAGAGCAGTGGCGGCTGGACGTTTTCGAGAACGGCGGCGACATCTACTGCGCCTCGGCCTCCCAGATGTTCCACGTCCCCGTGGTCAAGCACGGTGAGAACGGACACCTGCGGCAGAAGGGAAAGATCGCAGAGCTGGCCCTGGGGTACGGCGGCGGGATCAACGCCCTGAAAGCCTTCGGCGCGGACAAGATGGGCATGACGGAGGAAGAAATGCAGGAGACCGTGGACCTGTGGCGGGAATCCAGCCCCAGGATCGTGGCCCTGTGGAAGTCGCTGGAAAAAGCGGCTATCCGATCCGTCGTCCGCCGGGGGTCCTCCGAGGCCAGCATGGGCGGCGTTCGGTTCGACTACGAGGACGGCATCCTCTGGATGGTGCTCCCCAGCGGCAGGCGCATCGCCTACTACGAAGCCCGGTACGCCCCCAGCCAGTGGGATCAGAACCGCAAGGTCCTCAGCTACATGGGCGTGGACCAGCAGCGGAAGACCTGGGTCCGCGTGGAGACCTGGGGCGGGAAGCTGACGGAGAATCTGGTCCAGGCCACCGCCAGAGACTGTCTCCGGGAGTCCATGCTCCGACTGGACGAGGCCGGGTATGACATCCGGGCCCACGTTCACGACGAGGTGATCGTGTCCGAACCCATCGGCGGCAGGAGCGTGGATGAAATGTCTGCGCTCATGGGGCTGCCGGTGCCCTGGGCGCCGGGCCTGCCGCTCCGGGCCGACGGGTATGAGACCCCCTGGTACAGGAAGGATTGAAAGGAGAGGTCCATGGAAAGGGAACTGACACGGGAGGAACGGCGGCAGATCGCCCGGTCCAACAGGTTGTTTCTGGCCGGTGTTTTCGCTGCGGCCATTGTAATTACGCTGATCCTGCTGCTGTGTTTTGCTCCGAACAGCGAGGAGGCCGGGCAGCCCCAGGAGGCTCCGGCCTACGTGGTTGAGGAGCTGTCCCTGACCGCCAGAGAGCGGCTTCCCGGTGACGACAGCGCAGCGGAGACCCGCTGCTGCCTTACAGACGAGGAGATCGAACAGGCGGAGAACGAACTGATCGCCGCCGCCCTGATCGCCAAGGCCAACCGGATCGACAACTGCACGGTGACCTGGTACACCGAGGACACCTGCGGAAAAGAGCCGGGCGACCCCGGGTACGGGATCACCGCCAGCGGGCTCCCGGTCGTGGAGCACCTGACCTGCGCGGTGGACCCCGCCGTGATCCCGCAGTACGCGGATGTGTTCGTCCAGTACGCGGACGGCACGATTGAGCAGCTCTGGGCCACGGACACCGGCGTCCGCGGCAACCACATCGACATCTACACGCCGGACTATGACTACGCCATCCAGTGCGGGCGGCAAACGCTGACCGTCTGGTGGCTGAAAGAGGGGGAGTGAGGGCCTGTGCTGAGTGATTTCGACTATGACGTTTTGCAGAAGAAGCGCCTGACCGCGTCGGCACGGAGGCGGGTCTGCGGCAGCAAGAGCCACCGCTGCACACTCCCGTCCGACCGGCTCACCCCGGCACAGCTGAAAAGGAGGAATGGACCCGTGAACACCTACAAACTGGACGCCCCGATGACCTGGGAGCAATTCCTGGCCATGCCGGAGGACCTTCAGAGAAAGTACCTGACCGATCTGCGGGAGCTGTACCGCGCCACGGACGATATGCTGGGGCGGATGTTCCACGTCCACCCCACCGCCGTGAGCAAGCGTCGAAACCTACTGGGCATCACCGGGGCGACGCACCGCACGAGCGTCAGCGAAAAGGAAACCATCGAGGCCAAGTGGCAGGCGTTCTGCAACGGCGTTCTCGGCGGGACCCCCTGCGGGGAACCGCTGCCGCCGGAGGCCACGGAGCCCCGGGAGGAGCACCCCTCCCCTGCCAATGTGGCCGCGGAGGTCGTTCCCGAGCCGCTGAACCTGACCGGGCTGCGGGCGTCCTTCACCGGGGAGTTCGACGCGGAGCAGTTCTTCCGCTGGGTGGCGAAACTCCCGATCCCGGAAGGGCGCGTTCGGATCAGCGTTGAGGTGACCGCCCTTTGATCTACACCCCCATGAAACACCAGGCCATCGCCTTCGACTTCTGCATGGAGCACCCGCACGCGGGGCTTTTCATCGGCATGGGCCTGGGGAAAACCGCGATTTCCCTGTCCGCCTTCGTAGAGTACAAGAGCGAGCGGTTCACTGCCCGGCGCTGTCTGGTGATCGCGCCGATCAACGTGGCCCGGACCGTCTGGGCGCAGGAGTGCCTGAAGTGGGACCACACGCGGTTCATCCGGTACAGTCGGATACTCGGGACCGCCAAGCAGCGGCGGGCGGCTCTGGCAGCGGACGCGGACCTGTACATCATCAACCGGGAGAACGTGGTGTGGCTGATGGACGAGCTGAACGGAAGCCTGGCCCGCTTCGACATGGTCATCATCGACGAGCTGTCCTCCTTCAAGTCCACAAAGGCCAAGCGCTGGAGGGCGCTGAGGAAGGCGATTCAGGCCGTCCCCTACGTCCTCGGCCTCACCGGCACCCCCGCCCCCAACGGATACCTGGACCTGTGGCCGCAGGTGTACCTGCTGGACGGCGGGAAGCGCCTGGGCCGCCGGATCGGGGACTACCGAGCCCGCTACTTCACCATGGGCGCCCACAAAGGGCATGTGGTTTACGAGTGGCGGCTGCGCATCGGCGCCCAGGACGCCATCAACCGGGAACTCCGGGACCTGTGCGTCAGTATGCGGTCGGAGGACTGGCTGGCCCTGCCCCCGGTGATCTACAACCCGGTGCCGGTCCAGATGGACGAGGCGGGCCGCAGACTCTACGAGCAGTTTGAGCGGGACAAGGTGCTGCCCCTGCTGCGGGAGAACGACAACACCTGGCTTCTGGACGCCAGCAAGGCGGAGGAGCTGGAGCGGATGACCAATCTGGTGAAGGGGGACACCGCCGCCGTGGCCGCCGGAAAGCTGCTCCAGATGGCCAACGGGGCCGTTTACGACGACGGCGGAAACATCTTCCACATCCATGACGCCAAGCTGGACGCCCTGGAGGAGATCGCGGAGGCCAACGCCGGGAACAGCCTGCTGGTGTTCTACGGATACCAGCATGACCGGGACCGCATCCTGGCCCGGTTCCCCCAGGCGGTTGCGTTCTCCGGAGAGGAAAACCTGGAGGCGGACTGGAACGCCGGGAAGATCCCCATGCTGGTCTGCCACCCCGCCAGCACCGGGCACGGGCTGAACCTCCAGTTCGGCGGGCACATCATCGTCTGGTTCGGACTCACCTGGTCCCTGGAGCTGTATCAGCAGGCCAACTCCCGCCTCCCCCGCCCGGGGCAAACGGAGAGCGTTGTTATTCACCACCTGATCTGCCTGGGCACCGCCGACGAGCGGGTCATGGAGGCCTTGCAGGGCAAGGACGCCAGTCAGCGGTCCTTGCTGAGTGCCCTGAGAGGGTATTTGACGGAAAAAGCTGTTTAAGAGGAGGCGGGCGGCCATGCTCCTGGTCGAGCTGGCAAACGAATACGACGAAGCCGTCCGGATTCTACGCCAGCGGATCAGGGAGTTGGAGGACCGGCGGCGAAACACCCAGGATGCTCTGGAGCAGAGTATCCTGGCCCGGCGGACGGCTGATCTGCGAGCGATTCTTCGGGACACCCGAACTCTGGCCGAAATCTGCCGCCGTTACTACGAAAGGAGCTTCTGGAGGGATGAACACTTCTGCCTTCAACACCCGGGCCAGCGAGCACCCGGGCGACATGGCGGCATGGCTGCGGGCGCACGCCGAAACCAACGACTCTCAACTGCGCCGGGTACACCGGAACCTGAAACGGGCGATCCGGGAGGAGCTGACGGAGCGGCAGCGGACCATGCTGCTGATGCGATACTCGCAGGGCTTCTCCATGGCACGGATCGCCAAAGAGCTCGGCGTAAACCGGTCCACGGTATCCCGGACCCTGGCCCGGGCCAATAAACGGCTGGAACGGGCGCTGAAATATTCGTTTTGAGGAGGGCCAAACATGTTCTTATGGATGTGCAGATATTCCGGTGACGAGTGGCGCTGCTTCGTAATAGCGCCAAGCCGTGGGCGAGCCAAGGCTCTGTTCCAGGACTACTGGAAAGAAGGTGACTTCACAGAGGTTCGGTGCAGAAAAGTAAAGTCCGCCGATGGAGCAGAAGCGGGGGTTTACGACGTGAACTGCCCTGTTCTGACGGAGCTGGGCGTCCACTACCTGACGGAAGAAGAAATTGAACTGGAGGGATCGGTGTGACGGACTTTATTTCGTCCGTGGCCGCCTGGCTGTGGCTGCTGCTGGGGATTCTGGTTTGCTACGACGAGCGCAAATGGAACCAGAAGTTCGGGGAACTGTACGACGAACTGAAACAGAAGATCGAGGAGGACTGACCATGGATTTCATCACTTCGTCCACTATCGGAAACTACCCGCAGATCCGCTTTATGAAGGAGTTTCTGATCGGGCACCCGGGATTTATCGCTGGTGGGTGCTTCAAATCTGCTTTCCTCGGGAATAAGCCGCACGACATTGACATGTTTTTCCCGGGGATGACCGAATTTGCGGACACCGTACGGTATTTCACCGAAAACCAGGAAGATTACGAACGCGGGTATCAGAACCGAAATGTGGAGAGTTTCATTCACAAAAAGTCCGAAATCCGCATCGAATGTGTGAAAAAGGTCTTTGGTACGCCGGATAAGATACTGTCCGGGTTCGATTTTACGATTGCGAAATTCGCGCTGTATGTGGAAGCGGAGCCCCCCGAGGACGAGGACGAATCCTGGCACTACACAGACTGGGTGATGTACCACCCCGACTACTTTGAGCACCTCCACATGAAGCGCTTAGTGGTGGATGACCAAATGCGATACCCGGTATCCACGTTCCATCGGACCTACAAATACGCGGCATCGGGTTTTCTCCCCTGTCGGGAGACAAAGCTGAAACTAATCCGGGCGCTCAGAGACCTGCCAGAAGTCAAAGACGAGGACCTGGCAAACTCCTTCTATGAGGGGGTTGACTGACCATGGACTGTTTCAACCACATCTGCCCGTTTCGAGTGAATGAGACCAGCAACCCAAACCGCTGCGAGTGTACGGCTTGCCCCAACAAATGCACCGGGGACGTGCTCATTACCGACAACCGGACACAGACGACGGAATACGACGGCCTGATCGAACGGCTCAAACGCGAGACCTATTGGCTCGGCAGCGGGCAGCCTTACAGCCACGATGTTCACCCTGTGATCTGCGACGAGGCTGCCTCCGCCATCACCGACCTGCTTGCCCGCGCAGAGGCGGCAGAGACCAGAGCGGAAAAGGCAGAACGGTGCATCAACGACATTGAGGACGACCTAGACCGTGGAAACGACAACGATTGGGCGCGGGAACACATCGCAGAGTACCGCAGCCAGAAGGAGGAATGAACGTGGAGCGGTTGACTTATCGACATGAGGATCAACACGGAAATCCAACAAACCACATATCCCCTGATCCGAAATTCGCATACACCCGCAGAGAAGAGTGGGGCGAAAAAGTGGCTGTTCGCCTAGCCGCATACGAGGACACCGGCCTGGAGCCGCAGGAGATCGAGCGCATCGTGGACGCCTACGGGCGCGGGCATACTCTGCGGACGGAATCGGCGGAGCGGTTGGAGATCATCCGGGAGATTCCGACGGGCCGCTTGCGGGAGCTGGTTGAGGCTGACCAACTAATCGGGAAAGAAATATGGGCAAAGGAAAATACGTTTCACATGTTTTGGAAGGACACCGGAAACGTGGGCCGCGCCGGAGTTCAGTACGTCTCCATTCTAAAGAACGGGGATATACTTCTGCACACCCAGACGTGCGCGATTTCATTTAGAGAGATCGGAAAGACTGTGTTTCTCAACCGTGACTCCGCCGAGGCTGCGCTGAAAGGAGAGCAGGATGGCTAAGTACATTGACCGGGAGAAGGCTGAGTTAGGGGTACAAGGGCTGACCATTGTTGATCCTGCGGTAGCGGCCTACGCTGAAGCGGTCCTCTCTATCCTGCGAAACGCGCCCGCTGCCAACGTAGCCCCGGTTGTGTTCTCACGACCCGTCCGGGTCTTTGACGACCCGTTTTCGGGCCGAAGGTTCACTACCTGCGCCCGCTGCGACGGAAAAATCAGCCCGAGAGACCGATACTGCAAACACTGCGGAGCAAAGATGCACGGAGGTGTGCAATGAAACGAATGATCTCCATACGTATCATAGACGATAATCGCGCCGTCAGGCGCCCCGTCGTAATGGTCCGCCTGAAAGAAGGAGCTTTGGACCACGCCTTCCAGGTGAATCTACGCGGGTCCAAGCCTGACGAGGTAGCTCGGGACATACAACATGCCGTACAGAAGCTGCTGGATGACCACGTAATGCCCCAAGAAACAGCAATGAGCCACTGGGAAAAACGGGAAATCTGGGTACACGGGCCTAATGGAAACCCGGAGTCCGTGGTCGGAACCGAATACAGGTGCCACAAGTGCGGGAAAGTCGTATACCTGGAGGAGCCGCACTGCCCAGCATGTGGAGCAATCATGCGCGAACCTAGAGAGGAGGACATGTAAAATGAACGAGACCAAAAAGAAGGCCATGCTGTCCCAACCTATGGCCGGGAAAACGGAGGCCGAGATCGTGGAGACCCGCAGCCGGGCCATCGCCGCCCTGGAGGCGCAGGGCTACGAGGTCGTGAACACCCTGTTCACGGATGCGTGGTACAGCCAGGAGAAAATGGAGGAGCGCGGCGTGGTGCAGATCCCCCTCTGCTTCCTGGCCAAGAGCCTGGAGAACATGTCCCTGTGCCACGCCGCCTACTTCTGCAAGGGGTGGGAGAGCGCACGGGGATGCCGGATCGAACACGACGCAGCCGTCGCCTACGGGCTGACGGTGCTCTATGAGGAGGAATGACTATGGACCTGGCAAACAACATCAACAGCGTGATCGAGACTCTGTGTGAGAAGTTCGGGCTGGCCTGGGGAGAAGCCTCCAAGCTGGTCCCGGAGATCATCCTGTACGGGAGACTGCGACAGATAACGTACACCGTCCTGGCCGTTCTGGCGGTCCTGGCGGGTGCCTGGCTCCTGTGGAAGATCTACCGCATCTGCCTGCGCCGCAGGGGGAGACAACACCTACCGCGGCGTATTCTACTACATCGACGACCGGGGAACGGATCTGACCGGCCTCTGCGTGCTGTCCGGTTTTCTCCTCGCCGGCGGAGTCATCGCACTTCTGATGTTGGTGCCCGGCACGATCATCTGGTTTGCGTCTCCCAACGTTGCCGCGCTGCGATACATCCTGGACCTGATCTGAGAGGAGGACGGCGTATGAAATTCAAAAACCCGAAAACCGGGGAGATCTATGATGTACAGAACAGTTGCGTTGATTCGCATTTCTGCGCCCATATCGATGTGTGTCCTAATTGTCCCATCCACACCGTGAGCGGCCCATTGGATTGCCCGGAATGGGTGAACGACAACCCAGAGAAAGCCGCCGAGCTGATGGGCTATGAGATAGTCCGCGAGGATGAGCCTCCCAGCATGAGCCCCGGAAACCCCGAAAATCCCACCCGGGCCATAGCCATCGACTTCGACGGTACGCTGTTCAAAACCCGATGGCCGGAGATCCTGGAGCCTAACCGAGAGGTGATCGACCGAGCACTGGAAGAGCAGAAAAAAGGAGCTCAGCTGATCCTATGGACCTGCCGGGAAGGAAAGCTGCTGAAGGACGCCCTGGACGCCTGCGAACGGGAGGGGCTGCGCTTCGATGCGGTGAATGACTCTCCTGAAGACTGGAAACGGATCTGGGGTACTTCCCCTCGGAAGGTCGGGGCCACGGAATACTGGGACGACCGGGCAGTAAATACCAAAGACTGGAGGTCATCCACTGTGACTAAGCCCGCTCCTACTGATACGCCGCGGACGACTCCCTCTGAGGAACATAAGGACGAGGCCGGGCCGGACCCCAGCTCCCGGCGGGGCATCCTGCTCCAGGCGACCCGGTGTGTCTGCGGGGACCGGGACCAGGACTACGGAAGCCCGGAAAACAGTCTCTCTGCCATCGCTTCGCTCTGGGCGGACTACATCAAGGCCAAGTACGGCGTCTCCGCTCCGCTGACAGGGGTGGACGCCTCCGCCATGATGGTGCTGTTCAAGATCGCCCGGGTGGCCACCGGCCACGGGAAGGCGGACAACTGGGTGGACGCCGCCGGATACGCCGCCTGCGGGGGCGAGATCGAGGCGCGGAAATGCTGACTACGCCGGACCTGACGGAGGCTCAGTGGCAGTGGGTGATCGACCGGTACCGGGAAGGATACCCGCAGACAGAGCTTTGTAAGTTCCTTGGCATGTGGCGCAACTCTCTTTTCCGGAACCTGCAACGGCGCGGCGTGATCCCCTACGGACTTGACGAACTTGAGCCGTTGGAAAGCCGAAGGGCGGAGTTCGAGGCGCTGGGGAAGGAAAAGACGGAATCGAAGAAACCGAACAACAAATTCAGATACTGAGAGGGCGGAATGACGTATGAAAACGGAACTGCTGAAAATCAAGGGAGACTGGCGGGAGGTAGTGGACGACTGCCGGTCCACCATGGGTAAGGAGGAGCTGGGGCATGAACCCAGCCAGAAGTTCAAGCGGGAAATCCTGATCGCCGAGCACAGCCCCATCCGGGACCTGATCTTCAAGTGGCGCTGGCCGGATATGCCCCACTGGGTCACCGTTCACTGGGTCCGCCACAAATGGGAGAAGTTCGTACGGACCCAGCGCTCTGACCGCACCGGGATTCCGCGGGAGAAGCTGCCCCAGGACGAGCCGCAGACCTTTACCGGCGAGGCCAACACCCAGCACCTGATCGACACCATGCGCAAGCGTCTTTGCGGACAGGCGTCCCCGGAGACCCGCGCCTATGCCGAAGATCTGAAACGGACCATTGCCGAGGTGGAGCCGGAGGTTGCCGGGGTCCTGGTCCCCAACTGCGTGTATCGGTGCGGCTGCCCGGAAAAAACCTGCTGCGGCTACTGGCAGAGACTGAAGCGCAGGACCAACGGCGACATCGTCAACGAGGACATCCAGGAGCGGTATGACCTCTATAACGCGGTGTTCCGGGAGGACCACCCAAAGGAGGGCACCTTATGAGCAACGCAGCGCTGTCGAAGCTCCTGAAGGAGCGCACCTGGCAGGCCCAGTGTGGGCCCATCGATCAGGCTGAGTGTCGTGACACTCAGCCTGGACCCGGTTCTAACGGGGAAAAGCGGCCCCCCGCCTATCAGCTGACTTATGAGCAGATCGAGGGCATCAAGCGGCAGGCGGCCCGGCGGGCCACCTACACCGCCTTTCTGCTGATGATGTCGCTGCCCTGCATGGCCCTGCGGGACGGCTTCGGATTCGGGGCCGAACGCCTAGGCCGGTTCCAGGACCGGCTGGTGCGGCTGTACGAGGAATATGAGGAGGGCCGGATCACATTGGAGGACTGCCGGGACACCTTGAAGGCGGAGACCGGCTTCTCCGTGGAGAGGGTGTGGAAATGACGGACATGGTATGGAAGGCCATGGGCCTTGTGTCCCTGTACATCGGCGGCTTCATCGCGGCGTCGCTGATCCTGGCCCGGGCGGCGTCCGGCAAACAGGAGGAACCGGATGACGGCGATATTACGGCGGCACTCCTCTGGCCCCTGATGTTGGCGGTAGTCCTGGTCGCCGCCCCCTTCAAGGGCGCCGCTTGGCTGCAAAAGCGGATCTGGGCGGATGTCAAGCGGAAGGCCGATGTGGACGAGGAGCCGGACAGCCCGGATGAGCTGAGGGGGACCGGGGACTGTCTGCGCCGCATCATTTGGGAACACTCTCACAACATCGCATACATTTCCGTGTCCCCGAAGATCTACGACATTCTGATGCGAAGGGAAAGCCTGGCCGTTGGGGTCCTCCGTCACGAGGGTCAGACCGAGGCGGAGGTCCTGTTCCAGGGGGTTCCCATACGCCCGGACAAGCAGCTGAAGGGGTTTAGTTTCTACTGGAAGGAGGCGTTCTGATATGAGGGACTACACGTCCATCCCGAAGTATGCCGGAATGACGAAACCGTCGGCCCGGTACAACTACCTGCACGATCTCCTGGAGGAGTACCAGGGACATACGCCCCCGGCGAAGACCCCGGTCTGGGGCTGCTCCCGCCGGTCCTCCCTGCCGGAAAACGACTGTCGGTACTGCACCCTGTCCGGCTTCCTGGGCGGGGACCCGGAGGTCTGCTGCAACTGGCGGGCCGAGGCGGACCCGGACCGGGCGATCTCCATTCTGGAGGAGCTGCTGGGAAAGGCGGGCCGGAGAGAGGCCGACCCGGTTAGCCGGGGAGAGAAAATTCAGTACATAGCAGATCACTATGGTTTGACGGCGCAGCTGGCGCAGACCCGCGAGGAGTGCGCGGAGCTGATCGTGGCGACCAGCAAGCTCGACCGGGCGAAAACGGACGCCGAGCGCCGCCGGGCCACGGACCACGTCACGGAGGAAATGGCGGACGTGGCAATCATGCTGCGGCAGCTTCGGTATCTGCTGGACAACAACACCGCGCTCCAGCTCCTGACGGAGCAGAAGCTGAACCGGCAGATCCTGAGAATCCGGGAAGAAGGTGAGGCCGATGCGCAGAGCTGAACCGGAGCGACCCCTGGAGCCGAGGGACCTCCCCCTCCCCCGCTGCCCCGTGTGCGGGGCGGAAGGGCCGGAGAAGATCATTCGGGAACCCGGCGGGCCGGTGCTGGGGTGCGACTTGTGTCTGTGCCTGTATGACGCATGGGCCTATTTCGACGGGCAGGAGGACGGCGATGGGAGATAAGAAACGGACCTACCAGCTGCTTTGCAGCGAGCCTCTGACGGACTTCGACAATCAGGTGCTGCGGATGCTCCAGTACCTGGCGGACCGGGGCTTTCACCCGGACGGCGGAGTGTTTGTGCTGCTGGACGCCGAGTCCGATCAGGTGACCACCTACTACCATAACGCCTCCATGCGGGACCGGATTCTGGCCAAGGGCTTCATTGACCTGGACATCCAGGCGGACAACATCGCGGCGGCTCAAGGAGGCCTGGTACTCCGCAGGGGAGAGGAGTTTGAACTACCCTTGGACAAAGACCCGGATAACTGGCCCGTATTCGGTCAGGACGACGACGCAGAGGAGGCGGACACCGATGGAGACGAAACATGACCCCGCCCGGGCCTTCCTGGAATCCGTACGGGAGGCCCGGGTGACCCTGGCCAGGTGCCGCTGGAAGCTCCAGCAGGCCAAGGCCCAGTGCGACCAGATCACCGCGCAGATCAACGTGTCCGGCGTTTCCGGACACGGCGGGGACGGGCACAAGGACGCCCGCTGGGCCGCGCTGGCGGACCTGCGGGACCTCCTGGAGGAGCAGTACAACCGGGCCCTTCGGGCGGAGATCGAGGTGGAGCGGTTCCTGTCCAGGATCGAGGACTCCAACCAACGGGCCGTCCTGCGGATGCGATACGCCGACTGCCTCCCCTGGACGGCGGTCCAGGAGCGCCTTCAGGCAGGAGGCATCTACTATTCCGAGCGGCAGATTTTCCGGCTGCATGGTGAAGCGCTCCAGACGGCACGGCGGCTCCACCGGGAGCTGTACCCGGAGCAATACGAACAGGAGGGCGAACCATGAAGATCGCAACGGCACGGCAAAAGACCTCGAAACGTTGGAGGACCCAGGAGATAACCTGGGAGCAACTGCTGGACCGGCTGCGCAAGCCCCTCTACACCGGGGAGACCGTGCGAGAGTACAAGGCCATGAGCAAGGAGGACCGGGACCGGGCCAAGGAGGCCGCCGGGGGATTCGTGGGCGGAGCGCTGTCCTGCGGGCAGCGCAAGACGGAGTTCGTGACGGAGCGGTCCCTGCTGACCCTGGACGCGGACCACGGCAAAAAGGGAGCCTGGAAACGGGTGACCGCCATTTTGGACTTCAAAATGGCGGTGTACTCCACCCACTCCCACACGGAGGACGCCCCCCGGCTGCGCTGGATCATTCCCACGGACCGACCGATGACCCCGGACGAGTATCCGGCGGTGGCCCGCCGGGTGGCGGAGTGGCTGGGGATCGAGACCATGGACCCCACCACCTACGAGGTGGCCCGACTCATGTACTGGCCCACCTGCTCCAGCGACGGCACCTATGTGTTCCGGTCCCAGGAGGGGCCTGTACTCCGGGTGAGGGATGTGCTGGACACCTACGGCTGCGGGGACGCCTGGAGGGACTCCACTCTCTGGCCCATTTCCAAGACCGAGAACGAGATCCGGCTGCGGTCCATGCGGAAGGCCGGGGAACCCACGGAAAAGCCCGGCATGGTGGGCCTGTTCTGCCGGACCTTCGACGTGCCCGGCGCTATCGACGCCTTCCTCCAGGACGTGTACCTCCCAACCGACAAGCCGGACCGCTACACCTTCTCCCGGGGGTCCACCTCCGCGGGCGCCATTCTCTACAACGACGGGGCCTTCCTGTTTTCCAACCACGCCACGGACCCCTGCGGCGGGCAGAGCGTCAACGCCTTCGATCTGGTCCGCATCCACAAATTCGGTGACCTGGACGCCGATACGGCCGCTGACACGCCGGTGACCAAACGGCCCAGCTACGCCGCCATGTGCCGGTGGGCGGTCACCCTTCCGGAGATCAAGCACCAACTGGTGGAGGAGAGACGGGAAAGCGCGGACGCGGACTTCGAGGACATGCAGGGCCAGGGCAGCGAGGCGCCTGCGGCAGAAAGCGGCGGAAAGACCGACGAGGACCGGGACTGGGAGAGCCGCCTGGAGCTGAACCACAAAACCGGAGAGTGCGAGCCCACGGTCAACAACGCCCTGCTGATCCTGCTTCACGACCCGGCCCTGAAGGGGACCTTTGGGTATGATCTGTTCGCGGAGAAGCCCCGGCTGCGGGGAGACGTGCCCTGGCGTCCCAAGGGCAGCGTGCGGGCGGACACGGGCCGGGGGACGGAGTGGACCGACCAGGACGAGGCCGGTCTGCGGTGGTATCTCCAGCTGCGGTGGAAGTACAAGTCCGAGAAGGACTTGCAGAACGCCCTGGAGCTGGCCATGCGGGCCAACGGGTTCCACCCGGTCCAGGAGTATCTGCGCGGCCTGACCTGGGACGGGGTCCCCCGGCTGGAGACGCTGTTCGTGGACTACCTGGGCGCGGAGGATACCCACCTCACCCGGACCATCACCCGCAAGTGGTTCAGCGCAGCGGTGGCCAGGGTCATGCGCCCGGGCTGCAAGTTCGACAACTGCCTGGTGCTCTGCGGCCCGCAGAACCTGGGCAAGTCCAGCTTCGCCGACGTGATGAGCCGGGGCTGGTTCCAGGACTCCCTGGTGGACATGAACGGGAAGGACGGATACGAGGCCCTGCACGGCAGCTGGATCATTGAGCTGGCGGAGCTGGCCTCCACCAAGCGCAGCGATGTGGAGACGGTCAAGACCTTCCTCTCCAAGCGGGAGGACACCTACCGCCCCGCCTACGCAAGACGCGCGGCCACTTTCCCCCGCCAGTGCGTGTTCTTCGGCACCACCAACGAGGCCGAGTGGCTCAAGGACCGCACCGGCAACCGCCGGTTCTGGCCGATCACCGTCACCCGCCGCATGGACCGCGCGGCCCTGGAGCGGGTGGCCGACCAGGTATGGGCGGAGGCCAAGGTCTGCTGGGAAAAGGGCGAGACCCTTTGGCTGGATGACCCGGAGCTGGAGGCCGAGCTGCGGGAGACCCAGGGCGGCAGCATGGTCCAGGACGAGCTGGAGGGCCTGCTGGGAGAGTATCTGGACACCCCCCTCCCCGACAACTGGGACGACCTGTCCCCGGAGGCCCGGCGCGACTATATCCAGGGCGACCTCCCCGGCGTGGACCCGTCCGCCTGCACCCGTCGCCGCGACCAGGTCTGCATCACGGAGATCCGTGTGGAGCTGCTCTCCGAGGACCGCCGCAAGTTCGGTGGCAACGACCTCACCAGCCGCCGTCTGGCCAACCTGATGAACAACCTCCCCGGGTGGGAAAAGGAGCGCAGAAAGCGCCGCCTCCCCGGGTACGGGATGCAGTGGTGCTATGTGCGAACCCCCTAAACCGCCGCCGGAATCCGGCCTGCGGGCCGGAGAACTGTCCGTGAACGGAGGACAGTCAGGCGGTGGCGAGCCGCAAAAGGGCGGTTCCGTATGGAACACGTCGGATCGGAAAACACACTGAAACCGGACCGAACGATTCCGTGCGGGGCCGCCTTTCAGGCAGGGGGTCAGGAATATACAGGTTTATGGTCATTGGATCGGGCATTGGATCGGGCATTGGATCAGTCAATGGATCATTCTCAAACCATTGGGAGAGTAAGGATATACAATATATTGATCCAATGATCCATTGTTTTTAATAAAAACATCTGCAAGAAAAATTCCTACGCAAAATTTCATTTTTCAAGTTGTGTAATATACTATATAGAGAAATCCATGCCATTGGAATCAAAGACACCTGTATCCCTTGCGGCTCTAGGGATTGAAGGGTGATCCATCATCGGATCAAAGACAAACGAATGGATCGGAGGTGTTTTTGTGGGTTCGCAGAAGGTTCTGGAGACAGAGGTGGAACGCTATCTCCGTCGGCGTGTGGAGGCGCATGGTGGGCTATGTGTGAAATTCATACCCGATTATGCCAGAGGATTTCCGGACCGGGTCCTGATGCTGCCCGGCGGTACGCTGGTATGGGTGGAGACAAAGAGACCGGAGGGCGGCAGGCTTTCTCCCGCGCAGAAAGTGACGCATGTTTTGCTGCGTCGGCTGGGACAGCGGGTGGAGGTTGCCTGGACCAAAGAGCAGGTCGATCAGCTCGTAGGCGAGTTGGCCGGGTCCCTGCACGGCGTCTGAGTCCCCGTGTCTCCGCATCCCCGCGTGCGTGAGAAAAAGAGATCCCCTGGAACTGGAGCACAGTTCCAGGGGATCACGGTTTTAGGGGAACAGTTGTTTTCCTTCTTCGTCGCGGCAGGTTATCTCGAGCCCATAGCGGGTCTCCAGATCTCCGATGATCGCCAACCACAGGGATAACCGGTCCTCGTAGTCGTCGGTACTGACGAGAAGCTCTGTCTCCACGTCAAAGCTGGCTTTGGCGTGGTACGTTATTGTCCTCGCTGCTCTCTCATTTGGCTTGCTGTCCATTGTTTCCTCCATCTCTTCATCGCTGCGGCCTGCCGTCCACATACAGCCGGTAGCCCGCTGCCTTCATGCTGCGCAGGACTTCCCGGGGGTAGGTGAGGCCCGGGTCGTCCCAGGCCATATACACCTTCCCGTCCTTGCGGATGCTGAACTTGTGCTGCCGTTCGTAGAACGGCGTCTGCTGCCGGGGCATGGGTCAGCTTTCCTCCCGCCGGTCGGTGCTTACCAGGGCCTCGTTCGCGGTTGCTAGGGCTTCCAGGACCTTCTTCCTGGTGGTTTCCGGGAGACTGGTTTCGTCGTGGGTGAGGTCCAGGTACAGGGTTTGAATGGCTTTTCGGTATCCGCTTCGCGGGTTGCGCCGTCTGAAGTACACTCCGTTCTCGTCCTTGCAGATGTCGAGCGGGTCGCCCTCCGTGATCCCCAGCTCTGCCCGGATGTCTTTCGGAATCACGACTCGCCCCAGGTCGTCAATGCGCCGGGAAAGCCCGGTCTCTTTCAACATGCTCTCGTCCTCCTTATGCAATTTGTGGTTTCCCACGACGGGAGCTCTGCTCCCGTTTCGGCTGGTCACCGTCCAGCTCTCGTCAGGTGGGTGGGATTGGTGATACCGAAGGTATCCAGAAGATATTCCAGCTCTGCCTGTCGGTCCGCCTGTTTCTCCCGGCACCAGGAAAAGGTCTTTTCCAGGTGCCAGGTGTTGCAGCTTCCCCTGCGGGGGTGCTGCCGGCGCTTCCCGCTCATTTGTGCTCGCCCCGTCGGGGCCGCTCGATGGCGTCCACGACCCGCAGCAGACCGGACGCCAGGCTGCTGGCCCCCAGGATCAGCAGCAGCAGGGTGTAAAGGTCCATGGTCTGCCCTCCTTTCACCGGGACAGCAGGTCGTACTGCTCCCGGGTCTCGTAGCGGTCGTGGACGGGGATGGGGTAGTCCGACGGGAAACGGCTGTCGCTGGTGGAAACGTAGTTTCCGCCGAACATGGGGCCTAAGACTTTCTCGCCCCGGTCCGGGTTCACCGGCTCCGCGTGGAGGTAGGTGCCGCCCCCGAACTCGCGCTTTATCAGGCGCAGGAGCGTGGGGTCGTCCGTTTTGGCGTCCACATAGCCGTCCTCGCAGATCAGCAGCAGCCGGTCGGACGATGCGCTGACTCCCCCGTTCGTGTAGTCCTCCAGGCGGGGACTCCGGTACACATAGACCGGCAGCGCCTTGACGGTGTTCTGGTTTTCCATGAGATCAGCTCCTTTCGGTTGGTCGTGTGGTGCTGTGGTTTCCCACGACGGGAGCTTTGCTCCCGTTTCGGCTGGTCACCGTCCAGCTCTCGTCAGGTGGGTCACATTTCCACGGTCGTCCCGTACACCACGGGTACGAGTTCCGTGTGGTCGCTGTCGTAGTCGTACTGCTTGGGGGTGCCGTTGGCGGTGTACGCCATCGCCCCGGAGACCCGGACGGCAGCGTCTGCCTGGTAGTCATAGCGCCAGACGCCGTTGATCTCGTCGATCAGGAAGTCCTCGTTCTCCATCAGCCCGCCGCCGGGGAGCCGGACAAACTCGCCCTCGTCCAGCCACTGGAGCACCTCGCAGTCCCCGTCGTCCACGGTATCCGTGGCCCAGGGGGCCTCGTCCAGGTACTTGTCCCAGTCTGCGTAGCAGTTCCAGCCTCCCAGGCTGCGGCAGTGGTAGTAGGACTTCTGGTAGGACCCGTTGGAGTACAGGACCCCTTTATCTTCGATAAAGTCACCGATGGTGTAGATCCTGCCATCCTTGGTAAGGAAGGCCATTTTGCTCTCGACGGCGTTCTTCACCAGGAGCATAGCGTCCTTGTTGGTGTAGAAGCGCGGGAGCGCCCGTTTCAGGGGTGCCAGCTGGGTGGCGATGTACTCCATGGTGTCGGAAATCCCCTTGCGGGGGGACACAGAGGTGATGATGCCGTTGTGAGCGACGCCGACATCCGCATAGCTCTTGAGCTTTTTCAAAGCTCCGATGCTGTCGGTGATGGGGAAGGGATGGGTGTTCTCCGGCTTCGTGCCCCCGTGGGTGGTGATGCGGAAGTGCATGACCAGGGGCGTGGCGGTCAGGTCCAGCCGCCGCTCCAGCTCGTCCAGCTTCTTGGCGAAGGATTTATACTTCATAAATCCTTTTTCGATGCGGACCTTGTTGTTCTCCACATACATGATCCCGGCGCCGTCGCTGTTGACGTTCCACATATTGCGGATGGTGTCACGGGTGGGCATGGCCACACCGGAGGGTTTTGCAGCGATAATGCACATAGACACGTCCTCCTTTGCGCTGTTCGATTTTCAAGGTCGGGCCGTAGGCCCGGTGGTTTCCCACGACGGGAGTTTTGCTCCCGTTTCGGCTGGTTACCGTCCAGCTCTCGTCAGGTGGGGGCCGGGGCTCACAGGCCCCGGCTCTGGCAGTAGGCGTTCAGTTCTTTGAACTGCTCGATGCCGACCACATCAGCCCATTCGGCGTGGATGCACTCCGTAGGAGTGTGGGTCATGGCGAACTTGGTCAGGTTGCTCGCCAGCTGCAAGCTGGCGATGATAGTGTCGCGTTTCAGGGTTCCCCTGAAAAACCGCAGCTCGACGGTCTCGCTGTTGCATAGGTTCACGGCCTGGTAGCGTCCGTAGTTGCAGGTGCTCAGGGCGAACTTGGTGAGTTCGATGTCGCGGTAGCTGCACTCGGAGCGGTAGCCGCGGCCCATCAGGTCCGGCATCCGGGCCCAATCGTCCAACTGCTCCTTGGTCCGGCGGGAGAACTCGGTCAGCTGCTTTCGCAACTGATAGGCCAGCAGGACCAGGTTCCCGGCGGTCCGCCGCTGGGACTCGTAGTCCTCGCCCATCTGTCTGCGGCCGATGTGGATGTGAAGGCCGCAGGTCCCGGCCTCGTGGCTGGTGTAGCCCTGGTGACGGCACTGGCGGCTGATCTCCGCCCAGCGGAGATCGTACTGGTGGTACGCCAGGGAGCAGGGATGGGTGACGATCTCCACGCCTTCCTCGCCCAGGGAGCCGTCGTGCTTCATGTAGATGGGCTGGGCGAGCTTTGCAAGCTCGTTGGTGAGCGCCATGTGATTCCGACCCTTGTCCACCTCCAGCTCTACGCCGAAGGTGAGCAGCGTGGCCCGGTGGTCCTCCCGGCGAGCCTCGCCGGAGCGGTACTTGAACTCGGGGTCCGGCTTATAGCCGTAGCCGTGGAAATCGGCGGACCGGCGACTGCTGATGCAGTCGTCGCAGAGATACTCGTCCGCGTCCTCGTCCCAGTAGGCCTCGCCGCTCTGGAACAGCCGTCCGCAGTCCCCGCAGGTGTACCAGCTGCGTTCGTAGCAGTCGTCGCAGACAACGTTGCCGAAGTTGTCCTGGTGGAGGTACATGGAGGAGTAGTAGCTTCCGCAATCGTCGCAGCGGTAGTAGTTGTCATCAGCGCAGCTCTCGCAGACGTATGCCTCCTGGCGGGTTCCCGAGTTCACGGTCACGGCGTCGTCCATGGGGAACAGCTCGCCGCAGTCATCGCAGATGAAGTAGTCGCTGTCAGCGCAGCTGTCGCACACCATGTCCCCGTCGTGGGTCTCGTGCATGTGGCTCTCGTGGTGCCACTCGCCGCAGTCCTCGCAGCGGTAGTAGCCCAGGTTGTGCAGGCAGTCGGCGCAGAGGACCTTGTCCTCGCCGTCGATGCAGACCTCGAAGAGGTCCTCGTCGACGCAGCCGCACTCCATACAGGTACGCTCGTTCGTGGTCTCGTTCATACGTGTCCTTTCTCGGGGCTCTGCCCCGTGCCTGGCTTGTGCCCCAGGCGGCAGATTTACACGGGCTGATGTGTTCGGTTTTCGAGGTGCCCAGCGGCGTCCCGTCGGACTGCCGGAGCCGTTTGGCCCGTCGGCCTTGCGGCAACACCACCTCAAGGCCCCCTAAGTACGTATGTCAAGGTGGAGATTTCCTACGGAAATACAACCTTGACATACGTACGTAAGGGGGTCTAACGACCCCCGGCGGCCCGGCTCCACCGCCTCCCGACGGCAGAAATGCCGCATCCCGTAGGGATGCGAGAGCTGGGAGAGCCAGATCGGTGCCGGGCAGCGACACCGCCTCCGTAGGAGGCGAGGAACAGCCAAAGTTGTCAGTGAATGTCAGTACCACTCTGTGGTACTGTGTAAGCTGACAGGAAGCACGAGGGGAGGTGAGAGCGTGCCGCGTGGAACTCCTGAGAACCTGGTACAGAACCGGGATTTTTCGCCGGAGCAACGCCGGGAGTGGAGCAGGAAGGCGGGCCTTGCGCGAGGCGCTCAGCTCCACCGCCAAAAGCGGCAGCGAGAGATTCTCAAAGAGATTCTCTCACTGACCTGCGATGACCCGGCAACGGAGCGCAAGCTGGAACAGCTTGGCCTGGACCCCACGTTTGCCGGGGCCATGAACATGGCCGTCGTCCAGCGGGCGATGCGCGGGGACGTGGAGGCTGTGCGCTACATCCGCGACACCCTGGGCGAGAAGCCCTCCGAGTCCATCAACCTCGGAGTGTTTGACACTCCGGTGAAGTCGCTGGACCTGACGAAGCTCTCCGACGCAGAGCTGGAAGCTCTGGCGGATCGGTCCGACAGCGAGACGGAATAAGTGCAAAAGGGACATCAGGTAGCACCTGATGTCCCTTCTTTGTTGCCGATTGGTTTCCTCCTTCGTCCTGGTGTTTCCTGAATCCCTTGTGCTGCAAGGGATTCGGGGGCCCAGGGCACCAGCTTAAACAGCTGGTTGCTCCTGCAAGCAGGAGCAAAAGGCCTCCCCTGAGGGGCCGCAGCACATGCCTCCCCCGCGCCGGGCCGTGGGGGCCACGGCGCAGCCGTGGTGCGCAGCATACCCCCACCCCCGGGTGATGCGCATATACCTGGGCACACCCCCCCCCCCCGGCGCCCCCCCGGCCCCCCCCGCCCCCCCAA
>OLGB01001491.1_pt1 | contig 28073 bp, 25 predicted proteins | sample 1605691 | NCBI WGS metagenome assembly OLGB01 (sample SAMEA3888925, study PRJEB22519) | human gut metagenome | biome: human gut; feature: human-associated habitat; material: faeces | place: Denmark | collected 2010 | reverse complement strand
CCGCCGCCACATCCGCCGCAAGATCGACAAGCTGAAGGCGGAGCTGGAGGAGGTGCGCCGTGTCCGCGCCACCCAGCGCCAGCGCCGCAGCAAGAACGAAATCCCCGTGGTGGCCATCGTGGGCTACACCAACGCGGGAAAATCCACGCTGCTGAACGCCATCACCGATGCGGATATCCCCGCCAACAACCGCCTGTTCGACACGCTGGACACCACCACCCGTTTGCTGACTGTCAGCGATACGCTGGACGTGGTGATCTCCGACACGGTGGGCTTCATCCGCAAGCTGCCCCACCAGCTGGTGGAGGCCTTCAAGGCCACGCTGGAGGAGCTGGAATACGCGGACCTGCTGCTCCACGTCATTGACGTGTCCAATCCCGAGTGGCAGCAGCAGTCCCAGGTGGTGGAGAACCTGATTTTGGAGCTGGGCGCCGGGGAGCTGCCCCGGATCGACGTGTTCAACAAGTGTGACCAGCTCCCGCCGGGGGAGATCATGCCCCACGGCGAGGACATCGTGTCCATCTCCGCCCGCACCGGCGCTGGGGTGGATACGCTGCTGAAGAAGATTGCCGACCGGCTGGACAGCGGCAGCCGCCGCTGCGTGCTGCACCTGCCCTACGACAAGGGCGGCTTGCTGGATATGCTCTACCGGGAGGCCAAGGTGGAGTCCGTGGAGTACGGCGCCACCATCGACGTGACGGCGGTCTGCACGCCAAAGGTCCTGGGCCGGGTAGCGACCTACGCGGAGCCGCCCCAGTGACGGACATAGAAGAGGAGGACGGGCCGTGAGCGAGATTTGGGTGCCCTTTGAGAACGCGGAGAGCGAGTTTGTGGAGAAGCGGTCCCGCTTCATCGGACGGGTCTTTCATGTGGAGAGCGAGGCCGAGGCCCGCGCCCGGATCGAGGAGACGAAAAAGCGCCACTACGACGCCCGGCACAACTGCTGGTGCTACCTGCTGCGGCAGGGGAACACCGTCCGCTACTCCGATGACGGGGAACCCCAGGGCACAGCGGGCCAGCCCATGCTGAACGTGTTCCAGCGCCTGGGCGTCACGGACGTGTGCTGCGTGGTGACCCGGTACTTCGGCGGGATCCTGCTGGGGGCCGGGGGATTGACCCGGGCCTATTCCAAAGGGGCGCACGACGCCCTGGCCGCCGCCGGCATCTGCCGGCTGAGCCTTTGGACGCTGTGGACCGTGCCCTGCACCTATCCGCTGCTGGAGCGGGTGAAGCTGGAGATCGCCGAGCGCGGCGGCGTCATCCGGAACACGGAGTACGCCGCGGACATCCGATTGACCGCCGCCTTTCCCGAGGGCGGGGCGGAGATGTTTTCCGTCCGGCTGACAGAGCTGTCCGCCGGTGCTCTTTTCATGGAGGAGGCCGGCGAGGAGCTGCTGCCGGGCCCCCGCCGGGAGATCAGCTGAAAAACAAAGACCCGGGAGAACACTTGGTTCTCCCGGGTCCTTTTCGCCTCAGTCCGTGGCCCGCAGCTGATAGCCCAGCTCCTGGACCTTCTGCCGGATCTCGGACTGCCGGACACCGGTGGAATCGTAATCCACCGCCAGGCATCCGCCGGGGCTGACGCTGACGGAGGTCACCCCCGGCAGGCCGTCCAGCGCCCGTTTGATCCGCTTCACATCGTGGGCCCCGGTGGGGTCCTCCAGAGAAAAATACGTGCTCAGATGTGCCATATGCATGCCTCCTCCCGCCATAGCTTGCCCGGCGGAGGCGGGATTTATCGCTGGGCATAATCCGCGCCTGCTGGGACATACAATAGGGATATTGTATGATATCGGGAGGGATGGACGTGGAGCGGCTGCGCAATGCGGGACGGGAAGTCCTGCTGTTTTTGATGGGCGGCATGGGGTATTTCTGCCTGGAGCTGCTCTGGCGAGGCTGGAGCCACTGGACCATGGTGCTGGTGGGAGGACTGTGCTTCATCGGCGTGGGGCGCATCAACGAGGTGCTGGACTGGGACACGCCCCTGGTGCTCCAGGCGCTGATCGGCGCCGCGGTCATCACGGTCGTGGAGTTTGCCAGCGGGTGCGTGCTGAATCTGTGGCTGGGGCTGAACATCTGGGATTACAGCGATCTGCCGCTGAATGTGCTGGGGCAGGTGTGCCTGCTCTACGCGGTACTGTGGTATTTCCTGGCCCTGCCGGTGATCGTGGTGGACGACTATCTGCGCTGGCGGCTGTGCGGCGGCAGTTGGCCCCGCTACCGGCTGTTCCGAAGGAAACCGGCCTGAGAGACAGCCAAGCGCGGCGAAACTCTTTGGTTTCGCCGCGCTTGCAGCATGGATCATTTGCCGGTCTGCGATTTCTGAGAAGCAGGATCCTCCATTTGCTTGAGCAGGCGCCACAGGGTCACCCGGCTGATACCGAGCTCGGCCGCGGCGCGCGTCTTGTTGCCGTGACTGGCTTCCAGTGCCGAAAGCACGCGCTCCCGATCGCAGATCGGAGCGGGGGCTTGTCCGCCGCTTTCAGCCTGACTGATTTTTTTGCCGCCCAGCAGATGGACGAGCAGTTCGGAAGGAGAGGTGCCGGGTTGGAAGAGAACGGCGAACCGCTCGCAGAAATTTCGCAGTTCCCGGACGTTTCCGTACCAGGGCTGTGCCTGTAAAAGCGCGTAATCCGCCGTGGTCAGGTGAATCTCTGTGTGGAACCCCTCCCGCTGCCGGAATTTTCGGATAAAGCTGTCCACCAGAGGCGGGATATCCTCCTTTCGCTCCCGCAGAGGAGGAATATTCAGCTGGAGCACATAGAGCCGGTAGTACAGATCCTGCCGGAATTTTCCCGCACGCACCAGATCTTCCAGATTTTTGTTGGTGGCTGCGATGACCCGGATGTCGATGGGGATGATCCGGCTGTCGCCCAGCCGCATGATCTCACGCTCCTGCAGGACTCGCAGGAGCCGCCCTTGGAGTCCCAGCGGAATCTCGGAGATTTCGTCCAGGAAGATCGTTCCCTTGTGCGCAATCTCGAACAGGCCTGCCTTTCCGCCCTTGGCGGCGCCGGTGAAAGCGCCCTCCACATAGCCGAACAGCTCGCTTTCCAATAGATTTTCCGGTAGGGCGGCACAGTTGAGGGCCACAAAATTGTTTTGAGAGCGGCGGCTGGCGGCATGGATGCTCTGGCTGACCAGCTCCTTCCCGGTTCCGGATTCTCCGACGATCACGATGTTGGAATCCGTTCTGGCGAAGGCCTTGGCCTCCTGCACGCACTCCAGCATTCTGGGGGCGCGGATGATCATTTGATCAAAACTGTATTTGGCACTGTGTCCCTTGTGGTGCAGGGTCATGCGGAGCTTGTCCTCAGTGGTCTGGATCTGCGAGGCGTTGAGGACTGTCACCACACTGCCGACGACGGCGCCGTGCATCAGCAATTCGACCTTCTTTACCGAAAGGTGCGTATTTTTATAGGGGATGATCTCGTCATATTCGCCGGAGAGCGAGAGGATCCTGTTCAGCGCAGGGGAGGAGAGCACCTCGGCGGCTTTCCGGCCCAGATAGTGTTCCCTGGTGGAGAGCTGCAGGATGCGGATGGCGGCGGCGTTCAGAAAGGAGACGCAGCCGTTTCGATCAATGGCAAACAGCCCTTCGTACGCGTTATCCAGCAGGGTCTGGAGGCTCAGAGCTTTCTCCCGCTCCGCAAGGCTGATCTTTGCAACCTGCTTGGCCTCTGCGATGGCATTCCAGAAGGTATCCCGACCGGAGAGGATCTGCATGGAGGGAATCCCCAGCTCCCGTGCCCGCTGACAGCCGATCTTTCCGCCGATTATCACCCGTTTTCCATCCCGGACCGCCCGCTCCACAGTCTGCCGGACCTCCTGATATGTGTTTTCTTTTAGTGTGTACGGGGTCACATCGACGCTGAGCTGCTCACCAAGCTGCTCCACGCCCATGACCATGTTCTGGGTGCCCAGGATCGCGGCTGGCACGCCGCTGTAATTGTGGCGCAGGCGAAGCAGCATTTCCACGATATCCGAGCCGCTGACGATCAGTTCCACAAGCGGCACGGGGAAAGACCGCTTGCACAGGTCCAGATAGGTGCCGCCCCGAGCGATCATAACGTCGCACTCCGGCGCGTTGGTCAGGACTTCGTCTGTGGCTGCGGCGACGATCGTCTCCAGGAGGTAGTGCGTGTTGTCCTGCACCTGCCGTTTCATATAAGCAGTGTGTTCTTGAAAAACCTCCTGAGCCAAGGGCTCTGCCTCAGGGTAGGGAAGCGCGATGCCAATTCGAATCAAGGAAAGACCTCCTTTTGCCGCCGGGGGTTCATGGCGTGCACAATAGACTTGCTGCGACGGGAAGCTGCTGCGATATACTATAACAGAGATGTTTCAGTTTTACAAGGAAACGTTTCGGTGAAACAGTTTGTTAACGCTTGAAAAGGAAGGGGAAAGGTGGACTTTTCAAAGAAAAAAGAGAGGATCCGCGGGAACATATGAAGAAATCAGCTGGAGAGAAGAGATTGTTTCTGCGGCTGCTGAAACAAATTCAAAGGATGTAGTGAAAAATCTGACAAATTTGAAACAAGGTTTTTGGAGGCCTTCTCGGGAAGATGGATAAAATATTAACATTCTTTTTTGCAAAATAACGAAAAAAGCAAAGAAAAATTTGATATTATAAAAGTGGCACGAAAAATGCTAATATATTCTGGCAACTGTATCGGGATCCTACGGACCCAAATCACAGTGCTGATTTACGAAGGAGGAAGATTCAATGAAAAAGACGAAGAAACTGCTTGCCCTGCTGCTGGCGCTGCTGCTCACCGGTTCACTGCTGACGGCCTGCGGCGGTTCTGAGGATGAGGTTCAGGAGGACGCTCAGGATCAGACCACAGAGGATACCCAGTCCGGCGACAGCACCGAGACCGATTGGCCCACCAAGCCCATTCAGATGATCGTGCCCTTTGACGCCGGCGGCGACACGGACTTCAACGCCCGGCAATATGCAAAGTATCTGGAAGAGGAACTGGGCCAGCCTGTGGCGGTGAGCAATGTGGTGGGCAACAGCGGCATGCTGGCTGCCAAGGAGGTCTATGATGCGGACGCCGACGGTTATACCATCCTGTTCACCCATTCCTCCATTAACGTCAACACTGCCGCCGGTACTTCCGATATCGGCATTGAGGATTTTGAAATGGTGCGCGTCTGCGGCCGTCCTGCCGTGGAGGCCATTGCCGTCCGCAGCGACTCTCCCTATGAGACCCTGGACGATCTGGTGGCCGCTATCAAGGAAAATCCCGGCGACTTCATCGTGCCCGCTTCTATCGGCGCCACCTCTCACTATGCCTGCCTGCTGATGGAGAAGGCCTGCGGCGTGGAGCTGAACATCGTCAACTCCGGCGCCTCCAGTGACCGTACTGCCGGCCTGAAAGGCGGGAATTTCGAGTTCATCATCAATCCCTACGGCACAATGAAGTCCTTCATCGACAGCGGTGACTTCCGGATCCTGGCCACTGTGGGCGAGGAGCGCAGTTCTCAGTTCCCCGACATCCCCACTGCCAAGGAGCTGGGTTATGAGGACCTGGTTTCCGTGAACGCCTATTATATCCTGGTTCCCAAGGGTACTCCCGAGGCCATCATTGAAAAGCTGGGCGCTGCCATTGACGATATTTCCAACAACAATGAGGAGTACGCCACCGCCATTGCCGAGGCGTATTATCAGGATACCTTCCTGCTCAACCGCGAGGACTCCGTGGCTTACGCGCAGGATGAGCTGACCCGTTTCATGGAGATGTCCGCGGAACTGAAGGGCGAATAAGCCGGCGCTCTGTAAAAATCAAAAGTTAACCATCAACCACAAAACTCCGCAGGCGAGTGGACGAGCTCGCCTGCGGAGTATTAGAGAAGAGAAGAGAGGAGATGAAGCACGATGTTCCGTTATCGCCGCACCATTATGTCAGCCGGTGTCCTTGCGGTGTCGCTGTTTTATTTTATATATGCGCTGCTGTGCATCGAGTCGCGCCATGTGCGGGGTGTGCCGGATTCCGGGTTTATTCCGCGGATTGTGGGCGGTCTGCTGGTCATTCTGAGTGTCATCATGACGGTATCTGACTTCCGCAGGAACCGGAGGGAGCCGGACGAAGCCTCCAGCACGGAGAAAAAAGAGAACAGGAACGTCCTGGGCACCGCTGTGCTCCTGCTGGTCTACATTTGCCTGATCGAGCCCCTGGGCTTTTTGATCGCATCCGTCCTGTATCTGTTTGCGCAGTTCCTGTACCTCACGGAAGTGAGCAATCTGCGCCGTCCAAAGACGTATGTTTTGTATTTCGTGATTGCCCTGGTGGTATCCACCGGGATCTACTACCTGTTCCTGAACGTGTTCCACCTGATCCTGCCGGCAGGTATTTTGAAGTGAAGAGGGAGGTCGCAGTAAATGAGTATGATCCTTGAAGGTCTCCAGATGATCTTCACCCCCGGCTGCCTGCTGATCATGGCACTGGGCGTGGCCATCGGCATTATTTTCGGCGCGATCCCCGGCCTGTCCGCTACAATGGCCATTGCGCTGTTTCTGCCCATTACCTTTGAGATGGACGCTGCCCACGGCATCGCGCTGCTGTTGGCGCTGTATGTGGGCGGTATTTCCGGCGGACTGATTTCCGCCATATTGATCAACATTCCCGGCACGGCCGCCTCCATCGCCACCACCTGGGACGGACATCCCATGGCGTTGAAGGGCGAGGCGCCCAAGGCACTGGGCGTCGGCATCGTGTTCTCCTTCTTGGGGACGCTGTTCGGCGTCGTGCTGCTGATGGCCATTGCTCAGCCGATCGCTGATTTTGCCGTGACGTTCAGCCCCATGGAGTACTTTGCCATCGGCCTGTTTTCCATGACCATGGTCATCGGACTGTCCGGTGATTCCATTGTCCGCGGCTGCATCGCCGGATTGTTCGGCGTGGCACTGGGAACGGTGGGCCTGGCCCCCATCGACTCCGTCAAGCGGTATACTTTCGGAATTTACGACATGCAGTCCGGCTTTGATCTGCTGCCGGTGCTGATCGGCCTGTATGCGGTGACGGAGATCTTTATGCTCTCCAAGCACCGGGGCGAGGCGGCAGCGGACATGAGCGGCGAGGTGGATAAGAAGTCCCTGAAGATCAAGGGCTTCGGCTTTTCCATCAAGGAATTCAAGTCCCAGCTCGGAAATCTGGTCCGCTCCTCCGTGATCGGAGCCGCCGTTGGCATCCTGCCCGGCATCGGCGGCAGTGCCGCCAATGTTCTGGCCTACTCCGCTTCCAAGAGCGCCTCCAAGCACCCGGAGAAATACGGCACCGGCATCATCGACGGTATCGTCGCCTCGGAGACCTCCAACAACGCCTCCATCGGCGGCGCCATGGTCCCGCTCCTGACGCTGGGCATCCCCGGCGACACCAATACGGCCATGCTGCTGGGCGGCCTGATCGTTCAGGGTCTCGCCCCGGGACCCATGCTCTTCTCCACCAACGGCAGCTTTGTCTACGCCATCTACATCGCTCTGCTGCTGGCCAGCTTTGTCATGCTGATCGAGGAGTTTTTCGGTCTGCGGCTGTTCGTGAAGCTGCTGAACATCCCCAAGCACATTCTGCTGCCGGTGATTTTTGTGATGTGCGTGGTGGGCGCCTTTGCCACCAACAACCGCATGTTCGATGTATTCAGCATTTTTATCTTCGGCGCCATCGGCTATATCTTCAATATGGTGAAGCTGCCTCTGCCTCCCGTCATCCTGGGCTTCATCATGGGACCCATCGTGGAGGAGAAGCTGCGTTCCGGACTGATGTATACCAACGGAAACTTCTTCGCGTTCTTCCAGCGTCCTGTGACCGCCTGCTTCATGATCCTCACGATCCTGGTCCTTGTGTGGTGGGGGGTCAAGTATGTGCGGAAGATGCGCAGCAGCCGGAAAACGACAGCCTGAGAGGGGGATGCAGATGTACAACGCACATAAGATCACGGATAAAGTTGCCCAGGGAAAAATTGCCCTGGGATCCCACGTGGGCTTCGACAGTCCCTTTATCACCGAGATGATTGCCGGCTGCGGTTTTGATTTCATCTGGATCGATGGAGAGCACAGCGCCATTGACCGCAAGGACATCCAAAATCACCTGATGGCCTGCCGGGCCGCCGGAGCCGCCGGCATCGTGCGGGTCCCCTGGAATGACCCGGTCATCATCAAGGCGGTTCTGGATATGGGCGCCGACGGCATCGTGGTGCCCATGGTCTGCTCCTTGGAGGAGGCCAGACAGGCCGCCGCCGCCACCCACTATCCCCCCTACGGCATCCGCGGCATGGGTCCCAGGCGGGCCGTCAACTACGGCATCTGGGATAAGCAGGACTACGTGGACAACACCGACAAGTACGTCCTTACCATCGTGCAGATCGAGCATATCGACGTGGTGAAGGATCTGCCGGAGATCGCAAAGCTGCCCGGAATCAGCGGCTTTGTGGTGGGGCCCAACGACTTCTGCATGAGCATGAATACCCCGGAGCGGACCTACACCGTCAATGACCCGGAGGTCCGGGAGCAGTTCGACAAGATCGGTGAGGCCCTGGCTGGGAGCGGAAAGCTCTTTGGCGTCTCCGGTGCCTGCAGCGAGAGCTTCGTCCGGGACTGGGTCCGCAGGGGCGTCAACTACATCGCTATGAATTTTGACTTCAACTACATCGTCAGCGGCGCGCAGGGCGTCTTGCAGACTTCCCGCAGTGTGCTGGAAGCGATGGGAAAGGCATATTGAGATGAAATTGCTGACACGTGAGCAGCTGGAGGCGCTGTCGAGATTCGACACGCCGACCATCTGCAACGCTATCGAGGGCTTCGGCGTCCGGGGGCGGACGGAAGGCTTCACCCGGCCGGAGCTGCGGCTGCGTTCCGCCATGAGCGACAAGCCCATGGTGGGCTACGCCCGGACCGGTGTGATTTCGGCCCGGCATCCGGCCCGCCCGGAACACGCTGAGGTCATGGAAGCGTATTACCGTCAATACGAGGGATTCGATCTGCCCATGGTGGCCGCTATCCAGGATCTGGACCGGGTGCCTGTAGGTTCCTTCTGGGGCGATGTGCAGGCGACTGTCCACCGGGCCCTGGGCTGCATCGGCGTCATTACGGACGGCGGTGTGCGGGATATCGAAGAAGTCCGGAAGGTCGGCTTTTACATGTTCTCCAAAGAGGTCCTGATCTCCCACGCTTACATCCATATGGTGGAGGCCGGGACCGAGGTGGATATCTGCGGCATGACCGTGCGGCCCGGCGACCTCATCCATGCCGACCATCACGGAGCCATCGTGATCCCGGAGGAGATCGCCGGGGAGGTGGCGGAGGCCTGCGTCCGGGCAATGGATGCGGAAAATGCCCTGCTGGAGCCCTGCCGCGAGGCCATCGCCCGCGGCCAGCGGGTCACCGCCAGGGAGATCATGGTCTGGCGCAATGAGATGCAGCGCCGCCGGGCCTCCATTGCCGGCCGGAACTGACATGCTGCCAAGGCGCTGAAGTGCCTACCTGGGACGAGGCCTGCGTTTTTCCGCAGGCCTCGCCTTGTAAAGTAGAGGAATCCATAAGCTGAGCGGCGTTCCCCGTTCAGACGGGAAGCAGAAGAAGAGACACGGCCTTGGCCGTGTCTCTTTCTTCACAAGGGATGAGCGGTGCTTTCCGGATGCGGTCCACCGATCACTGCATGAAGGTGCCTTCCACCATCTGGTCGATGTAGGCCAGATACTGGTCCTGGACCTCCGCGGGGACCAGGTCGCTGAGGCCGCCGGCGGACAGAACGCCGTTCTGCATGGTGCCGTAGATGACCTCTCCGCCGAAGGTGCCGCTCTGCACGGCCTCCATGCAAAGTCCCACCAGAGAGGCGTTGTCGGTGACCTGGCTGCAGATGATGCACTCGTTCTGACCCAGCAGATCGGAGGGCTGGGCGATGTCGAAGATCTTCACGGAGCCGCTGGCGGCGTTGGCCTCGTCGATGGCCTGCCGGGCGCCGGAGTCCACGGCGGAGGCGTCGCCGAAGAACACGTCGGCGCCCTCGTCGATCATAGCCTTGGCGAACTCAATGCCCTTGTCGGAGGCGGAGAAGTCGCCGGAGTAGACGATGTCCAGGGTGCTGACGGTCTTGCCGGCCTGCTCGCCCACATAGGCGGCCGCCTCGGCATAGCCGTTGTACTTGCCCACGGTGGTGTCCAGCTCCATGCCGCCGATGAAGGCGATGGTGCCGGTCTCGGTCATGAGGCCCGCCAGAGCGCCGGCGATCCAGCCGACCTGCTGGGCGTCGGGCAGCAGGGAGGTGACGTTGCCGTTGACGGCCTGCTCAGGGGTGCCGGTGCCGCCGTTGAGCAGGGCGAAGGCCACATCCGGATACTCCTCGGCGGCCTGGAGAACAGCGTCGGTGTACTGGTTGCCGGGGGCGTAGATCAGGTCATAGCCCAGGTCGCAGTAGGTGACGATGGTCTCATAGTAGGCGGACTGGGCGATCATGTCGGAGACCTCGGTGGCCCAGCCGTGCTCAGCGGCAGCGTCCACCATAGCGTTGTAGCAGGACATGCCCCACCCGCCGTCGGAGATGCTGGAGTCGCAGATCATGGCCACCTTGTATTCTTTGTCTCCGCCAGACTCCTCGGTCTGGGCGCCGCCGTCATCGGCGGCCGTGTCGCCGCCACCGCCGCCGCAGGCGGCCAGGGACAGGACCATCGCCAGGGATAAGAGCAGAGCAAACAGTTTTTTCATCATTCTTTCCTCCAATTCTTGTGATCCGTGGTTTGTGGTGCGTTCTATGCTCTAACAGCCGCGCAGGCGGCGGTTATTCCTCACTGATCCTCCCGCAGGTAGGGCTTGCCGGCGCCCTTGGGACCGGCCTTCTTCATGCCGATCAGGGCCAGCACCACCACCGTGGCGATGTAGGGGATCATCTGGAAGAACTGATAGGGGATGCCGAAGCTGCCCACCTGGAGGCGGATCTGCAGCGCGTCGCAAAAGCCGAAGAACAAACACGCCAGCAGCACGCCGGCGCCGGTCCAGCGGCCGAAGATCACCGCCGCCAGGGCGATGAAGCCCCGCCCGGCCACGTTGCCGTCCACATAGGTGTTGGAGTAGCAGGTGGTGAGGTAGGCGCCGCCGATGCCGGCCAGGGCGCCGCAGATCACGCAGGCGGCGTACTTCACGCCGATCACGTTGATGCCCAGGGTGGCCGCGGCCTTGGGATACTCGCCCACGGCCTTGTAGTTGAGGCCGGACTTGGTCTTGTTGAAGTAGATGGCGGTGAAGATCACCAGACCGTAGGCCAGATACACCATGGGGGGCTGATCCAGCAGGAGCTTGAGCAGGAAGTTGTCGGTGCTGATGCCCAGGGTGGCGGAGAGGTTGTTCATCAGCGTCACCTGCACCAGGGTGCTGCCGGCGCCGAAGTAGACCCGGTAGATGAAGGCCGCCAGGGCCGGGGCGAAGATGTTGATGGCCATGCCGTAGACGATCTGCTCAGCGCAAAGCGTTACGGTGGCATAGGCAAAGACCAAGTTCACCAGGATGCCCACCGCCGCGCCGGCCGCCACACCCAGCATGGGGCTGCCGGTGATGAGGCTCACCAAAAAGCCCGCCAGGGAGCCGATGGCGGCCAGACCCTCCAGGCCGATGTGGACCAGGCCTGCCCGCTGGGAGTACAGCTCCGCCAGGGACAGGAAGATCAGGGGCGTGGCCATGCGGATGCTGGCCAGCAGCAGATTGGAGATGAATTCCCAACTCATGACGTAGCGGCCTCCTTTCTGGTAAAGAGGCGGTCAATGGCCGCCTTGAACTGGGGCAGCTTCACCATGGCGAGGCCCGCCACGGTGAACACGATCACCAGGGCCTGGATGATGTCCGAGACGCTGGTGGGCACGCCGGTGGCCGCCTGCATGGTGGTGGAGCCCACCCGCAGCGCCGCGAAGAAGATGGCCACCAGGATGGTCGCCAGGGGGTGGAGCTGGGCGATCAGGGCCATGGCCACGCCGTCGAAGCCGTAGCCGGAGGCGAAGCCGTTGATGAGCCGGTACTGGGTGCCCAGCAGCTCCGCGCTGCCGCCCAGGCCCGCGATGACGCCGGAGACCACGAAGCTGAAGAGGATGTACCGCTTGACCGCGAAGCCGTTGAACTCCGCCGCCGTCATGTTCAGTCCCACCGCCCGCAGCTGGAAGCCCTTGGAGGTGTAGAACAGGAAGTAGTAGACCAGAAGGCCCGCCGCGATGGCGATGACGAAGGCCGTGGTGGCCCGCAGGCCGAACAGGCGGCTGAGCTTGGTGGCGTCCGGAACGGACATGGTCTGGGGCACGCTGCCCTCCCGCAGCCAGTTGGTGTACACCACGCCCATGAACAGGGTGGCCACGTAGTTGAGCATGATGGAGATGATCATTTCGTTCTGGCCCCGGTAGACCTTGAGAAGGCCCGGGATCAGCGCCCACAGGCCGCCGGCGAGAGCCCCGGCGATCAGGCACAGGATGATGGCGGGGAGACCCTCGATCCCGCTCTGGGTGGCCACGTAGCAGCAGGCCACGGAGCCGATGATGAACTGGCCCTCGCCGCCCAGGTTGAACACGCCGCAGCGGTAGGCAAAGCAGGCGCAAAGGCCGGTGAAGATCAGGGGCGTTGCCCGGGACAGCGTGGTGCCCACGTTGCGCAGGTTGCCGAAGGCGCCGGTCCACAGGGACTGCAGCGCCGTCAGGGGATTGGCGCCCAGGAAGGCCATGACCGCGCAGCCGATGGCGAAGGCCAGCAGCACGGAGACCACCGGCACCAGCACGCAGATCAGCTTGTTGCTGTTTTTCATATCCGTGTCTCCCTCCTCACTTGCCGGCCATGGCCAGACTGATGTCCTGGATGGGCGGTTCCTTGCCGGAAAAGACACCCATCACCTGTCCCTCGAACATGACCACGATCCGGTCGGAGACCTCCAGGATCTCGTCGAAGTCGGCGGAGATCAGCAGCACGCCGCAGCCCTTTTCACGGGCCTCGATCATGGTGTCGTGGACGAAGCGGGTGGCGCCGATGTCCAGACCCCGGGTGGGGTGGACCGCCACCAGCAGGTCCGGGTGGCCCTCCAGTTCCCGGGCCAGGATGACCTTCTGCTGGTTGCCGCCGGAGAGGTTCCGGGTCTCCTGGTCCACGGAGGTGCAGCGGATGTCGTATTTCTCCCGCATCTTCTCCGCATACTCCCGGATGGCCCGCTTTTTCAGCCGGAAGCCCCGGGCGGAGGAGAACTGGGGGGTGTCCGTGGATTTGAGGACGATGTTCTCCTGGATGGACATGCTGCCGATGAGGCCCATCTTGTTCCGGTCCTCGGGGATGTGAGACACGCTCTCCAGAATAAAGCCGTTGGGGGTGAACTGGGCCACCCGGGACCCCTTCAGGTCCACATGGCCGGCGTCCGGCGTCAGCACGCCGGTGACCACCTGGGCCAGCTGGCTCTGGCCGTTGCCGTCCACGCCGGCGATGCCCACGATCTCGCCCCGGCCCACGGTCAGGGACACGCCGCTGAGGCCGTTGTGCTTGGACTCCTTGTGGTAGTCCACCTTCTCCAGGGACACCACCGGCTCTCCCGGGGCGGTGATCTTCTCGTAGTGGGAGGGGGTCAGCTCCCGGCCGATCATCAGGTTGGCCAGCTCCTCGCCGTTGGTGTCGTCCCGGTTCAGGGTGCAAACGGTCCGGCCTGCCCGAAGAATGGTGATCCGGTCGGAGATCCGCATGACCTCCCGCATCTTGTGGCTGATGAAGATGATGCTCTTGCCCTCGCCGGTGAGCTTGCGCATGATGTCGAACAGGCCCTCCACCTCGATGTCCGTCAGGGCGGCGGAGGGTTCGTCCAGGATCAGCAGCTCCGCACCCCGGTACAGGGCCTTGAGGATCTCCACCCGCTGCTGGGCGCCCACGGCGATCTCCGTGATGGGTTTGTCCAGTTCCACGTCCAGGCCGTACCGGGCGGAGAGCTCCAGGATCTCCTTTTTCCGGGCCTCCCGGTCGATAAAGATCCCCTTCGTGTTCCGGTCGCCCAGGATGATGTTCTCAAAGACCGTCATGGCCTCCACCAGCATGAAATGCTGATGGACCATGCCGATGCCCAGCTTCACCGCCTGGGCGGGGGAGTCGATGCGGACCTTTTTGGCGTCTAAGTAGATGGCGCCCTCTGTGGGCTGGTACAGCCCGATGAGGACGTTCATCAGCGTGGACTTGCCGGCGCCGTTCTCGCCCAGCAGGGTGTGGACCTCGCCCCGCCGGACGGTGAGGTCGATCTCCCTGTTGGCGTAGAAGTCGCCGAACCGTTTGCTGACGTGCTCCATTCTCAGGAATTCATCCAACGTCCATCCCTCCTTCATGGGTGCTCATCCCGCCGGGACAGGCGGGCGAGCATCAGTTGCTTTTTCTCCTGCAAGGTGTAGATCATGGGCTCCGCCCAGGAGTACTGCCGCAGAAAATCCCCCTGGAAATGGCAGATGGCGTCCTCGTCCCCCTCCAGAAAGCGCTGGTAGTCGGAGTCCACCAGCTCCAGCCGCAGCTGAAGGCTCCCCCTGGCCCGGAGGATCAGCTCCTCCGCGGCGCAGTCCCGGAGCGTGTCCGTCAGCTCCTTGATGGTGCGGCGGTAGCCGGTGCTGTCGGCTCCGGCGGCCTCCTCGCCCCAGAGGCACTCCACGATCTCGTGAATGGACACGGGACAGCCCTGCCGGTACAGGCACAGGGCCATCAGCTCCTTGGCCTTGGCGGAGCGGAAACGGACCGGCTCCCCGTCCACCAGCATATCGAAGGAGCCGAAGGTGCGGAAGAAAAACCGCTTGCTCTGCCGCCGGCGCAGGAGCTTGGCCCGCTCCATGACGTCGGCGATGTCCTCCCGGTCAAAGGGCTTGAAGATCATGTAGTCCGCCTTCATCCGCAGGGCGTCCACGGCGAACTTGGGATGGGCCGTGGCAAAGACGATGATGATGTCGCCCCGGATCTGCCGCAGGCGCTGGGCCAGCTCCATGCCGTTCATGCCGGGCATGTCGATGTCCAGCAGAGCAAAGTCCACCACATGGCCGGCGGCATAGGCGATGGCCTGGTCGGGGTCCGTGAATTTGCCCACGATCTCAAAGTCGGGCATGTCGGCGCATTTCAGCTCGAACAGCTGCAGGTCCAGCAGCATGTCGTCCACCAGGATGGTCTTCAAAGCGCCTCACCTCCCTTTTCTATGTAGATTATACCAAATGAAGCGTACGGGAACCGTACGCTTCATTGTGGATATTGTATAGAATTTGTCAAAAATTGATCTGCACTCTTCTGATAGGACAGCACCACCCGCGTGCCCTGTCCCGGGGCGCTTTCGATCTCGATGCCGCAGCCGGGGAAACGGCTGAGCCGGCGGCGCACATTGCCAAGGCCGATGGAGCCTGCCTCCGTAGCCGCGGTGGGGTCGAAGCCCGGGCCGTCGTCGGCCACGGTGACGCGCCAGTGGGTCGGCGTCTCGTCCAGGGTGAGAGTGACGGTGCCGCCGCCCACCTTGGGCTTGATGCCGTGGAGGATGGCGTTCTCCACCACCGGCTGGATGGTCAGCACCGGCAGGGTGAAGTCCGCTTCCGGCGGCACGTGATAGAGCATGGTCAGCCGGTCGCCCAGCTGGGCCTGATTGATGTCGGCATAGGCCCGCACCGCCCGCAGTTCCTCCCGGAAGGAGCCCATGCCCCCGGCGGCGGTGGCCGCGTCCAGGGTGAAGCGCAGATATCGCGCGAAATCCCCGGCCATTTTGTAGGCGGCGTCGGGCTGCAGGACGATCAGGGCCTGGAGAGAGTTGAGGGTGTGGTAGAAGAAATGGGACCGGATCTGGCTGAGGAGCATATCGGTCTGCTCGTGCTCCAGCTGGGTCTGGAGCTGGAGGATCTCCCGCCGGGCAGCCTCGGCCCGCATCAGCCGTACACGTTCCAGGTTGTAAGTGCCCGCTGCGGCCAGCAGGCTCAGCAGCAGTCCGATGGTCAGGTACAGCCACAGACTGGGCCGGGCATACCAGGGCCGCAGGGGAGAGAGGGTGATGGTCCAGTCGGCGTTGAACAGCTCCTGCCGGAGCGTCACTGACTGCCATCCGCTCCGGGGCGCCGTCTCCGACATCAAAATGGTCTGCCGCTCCCCGGTGTCCGGATTGATCCGCCAGACCTCGCAGGCAAAGCCCTGGTCGCTGACCCGCTCCACCGGGCTGCCGGAGAGGACCTCCGGGAAGTCCAGCGTCACGGAGACGATGCCCCAGAAGGTCCGCTGCCCGGCGGCATCCTCCAGATATACCGGCAGCCGCCCGGCGATGCCCAGGCCTCCCTGAACCAGCTCGAAGGGACCGGCGATATAGAGCTCGCCCTTTTCCATGGCGGCCCGGGCCTCCAGATTGCCCGCGCCTTCCTCGTTCATATCCAGGCCCATGGCGCTCTCATTGCCAGCCAGGGGATAGATCGCCTCCACCACGCCGCCGGGAGCGAAGAGCACGTTCCGCACGAACCGCTCCCGCAGCAGAATGGGAGCGACCTTTTCAAAGCCCTGGTAAGAGCCGCCGGTTTGGATCAGATAGGCCTCCAGCACCCGGGTCTTTCCCATTTCAGAGAGCAGCGTCTCATAGGTTTCCGAGCCGATGGACTGGGCGATATGGGACATGCGGTCCCGGTCCTGCTGGATGGCGCCGTATTCCATGTATGCGGTCAGCAGCAGCGCCGCCGCCAGCACCAGGGCGAACACGCCGCCGGCGTGGACCCACAGCCGGTATTCGGTTTTTCGATCCTCCATGGCGGCGCCTCCCCTCCGTCTCCAGCATACGGTATTTTTTGCCGTTTGTAAAGCGGGAGAGAGCGCCGGGAGCCGGAAGAAAATTTTCTGCGGAAAATGAGACGTTCGGCTGGAAAACCCGGTATTATAGGTGAAAGGCCTTTCCAGGAAAAACAAGAACAGGAGACATGCCCATGCTGACGGAAGCGGAATTCAACGAAGCCGCTGAGCGGTATTTGAATATGGTGTACCGCATTGCCCTGAACTGGTTCGGCAACGTCCCCGACGCGGAGGACGCCGCCCAGGAGGTGATGCTGCGGCTGTGGAGGAGCGGTCCGCCGCCGGGGGAGGAGGAGCGGCTGCGATACTGGCTGGCCCGGGTCAGCGTCAACGTCTGCAAGGATCTCTCCCGCACGCCCTGGCGGCTCCACACCGTTTCCCTGGAGGAAGCGGCGGAGCCTCTGGCGCCGGAACCGGAGGACCGGCAGGTGCTGGAAGAGGTCCTGCGCCTGCCGAAGAAATACCGCGTCCCCCTGTACCTCCATCACTACGAGGGTTACTCGGCGGCGGAGGTGGGGGCCATGCTGGGCTTGAATGTCTCCACCGTCCGGACCCGGCTGGACCGGGCCCGGCGGAAGCTGAGACAACAGTTGGAGGAGGGCTGAACCATGCGGACGAAGTATCAGCGGGCCTTTGACCATGTGGCCGCCTCCCACCGGCTGAAGGAGGAGGTACGAAATATGACGAAGCAGGAGCGGCGCGCGCTGCACCGGCAAGTGCCCAAGACCCTGCTGGCGGCGGTCCTGGTGGTGCTGCTGCTGGCCGGGACGGCGCTGGCCGTCAGCACCCCGGGCATCCAGGACTGGTTCCGCCAGTACTGGCAGGAGGCCACCGGCCAGACGAAAATGGATAAGGGCCAGGCCGCCGCCGTGGACGGCCTGACCCAGAGCGTGGGCAGCCAGGCCGCCGGGCAGGAGCGGGAGGAGGATGTCATCGTGGAGCTCCCCGGGGCGGTCGGGGAGGAGACGGCCCCCGCAGCGGGGCCGGAGAGCGGAACGTCATCTCCGGCATCCCGGGAGGAGAATGCCGCCGGCCCGGAGGATACGGCACAATCCCCGGCCGCCGAAGCGGCGGCCGCGGCGTCGGAGGTCACGGTGACGGTGGATTCCGTCACTGCCGGAAAGTCAAATCTGTGGATCCTGCTCCATGTGAGCGGCGATTACCAGCCGGGAAAGCACTACTCCTTCTGGTCCGGATGGCTGGAGGGCGCGCCTGAAAAGAGCTTTGAGGAAGTAGGGATCGTGGTCAGCACCGGGATCATTTTCTCCCGGGACAACACACGGGTCCGGGAGGATGGCAGTCTGGAGATGCTGGTGCGCTATGAGAGCCCGGACCCCACCGCGGACCTGACGGAGAGCCGGGACATGACATTGGAGCTGGAGGACCTGAGAGCAGACGGGGAGGTGCTGGTGAAGGGCCGCTGGGAGGTGCCCATCTCCCTGTCGGCCACGGAGACCCAGCCGCCCCTGGTGCTGGAGAACGTGACGCTGCCGCTGACGGAGGACGGCGTCACCCGGCAGGTGACCTATCAGAAGGTGGAGGTCACCTCCACCGGCGTGCAGCTGACCTGCGCGCCCCAGGACTGGAAAAACGCTCTGGCGTTCTATGATATGGTCCTGGTACTGAAGGACGGTTCGGAGGTCGCTACTGAGGGCGGCCGCGCCAACTGGGTGGGTGAGGCCGATGTCAGCCCTTATGTGGGCAGCTTCGCCTGGAAGATGCCGGTGGACCTGGACCAGGCCGCCGCCCTCCGGTTCAGGGAGACGACAGTGCCTTTGGCCTGAGAAGCGAGAAGCAGCGGGACGGAATGCTCCGTCCCGCTGCTTTGCTGCGGGGTCACTCTGAAAACGTCAGGAGCTGCGCCAGGGCTTCCAGGTCCGCTCCCTGGGGCAGATAGTAGTCGCCCTCAGACTGCAGAGACGGACGACCCATGGGGATCACCGACAGAGATTTCTCCCGGACCACGATCCAGACCGTGCCCTCCGGGCCCTCGAAGCAGACCTCCAGCAGGGGGCGGATGCCGGAGAAGGTGTACGTCCCGGCAAGGGCCTCCAGCTTCAGATCGCCCAGCCTGGAGGACAGGGCCTCCGGGTCGGCGCAGCGGCAGGGCACGGTCCGCATCTCCGTGTGCCACTGGACTGTGCGGAGTGTATATGCCTCCTGCCCGTCGGGAAAGAACACCTCCGCGCCCCGGACAGGATCGTAGGACAGGGCCGTGAGGCTGCTGGTCATCAGCAGGGCGAACATCAGCACGCCGGCCAGCAGGGCGCCGCCGTGGCGGCGGGGCGGATGGACCACGCTGCGCAGCCGGTAGCGCAGGGTCTTGGCCGAGGCGGAGAGACAGGTGGTGAAGCCCCGGCCGTTCCCGGCGGCGGAGAGCAGCAGCTCCGCGTAGCGGCGGCGGGCGCCGTCCCTGGCGTCCAGCAGCACCGTCTCGTCGCAGCTGAGCTCCAGGTCCTGGGCGCTGCGCTCCTTTGCCAGCCACATCAGGGGGTTGAACCAGCACATGGCGGTGCAGAACACCAGAAAAAACTTGGCGGCGCTGTCCGTCCGGCTGATGTGGATGATCTCGTGGCGCAGGATCAGCCGCAGGTCCTCCGCCGTGTACGTCCGCTCCGGCAGCACCACCCGGATGGACCGGGAGAAGAGACCGACGCTCAGCGGTGTGGACACGGCCGGGGAGATCAGCAGGGGGAGGCGGACCTTTTTCCATCCGGCGCTTTGCTGTTCCTCCTGCCACAGCGCCAGATCGCCCGGGTCCTCCACCGGCCGGGCGCTTTTGAGCAATGCGCGGCGGAAGCGCAGATGGTCCGCGATCTTCCACCCCAGCACAGCGCAGAAGCCTGTGGCCCACACCGCCCCGACCCAGATCACCGGCACCGGCAGGGACACCACCCACCGCGGCTCCGACCGCTCCATGCAGGGGTAGGCGGTGAGGTACAGGTAGGTGGGCAGCAGCCACAGTGCGGCGCAGGTCCGGGCGCTGATGCGTCTGCGCAGCAGCGGCAGTGCCGGCAGCAAAAGGGCGTCATAGACGCAGATGCTCAGGAAAATGGGAAAGCAGAGCGACAGCAGGGCTCGCGCCGCCCGCTCCGGGCCGTAGGTCAGACAGAGGAGGATGGCCGTAAAAGCCACATAGAGCGGCAGCACCCAGCCCGCAAGATACGGCAGATACCGCTGGCGGGGCTTTTTGCCGGGCGCGTCCGTTTCCGCCTGCTCCCCCGCGCGGAGGAAGGCCCAGACCGTTGCCCCGGCAAAGAGCAGAGATACCAGTACCCGGGCCGCAGTCTCCGTGTAGAGTTCCGAATTCATGAGACGTTCCTTTCCGGGAGCGGCTGTCTTGCCGCCGCCCTCTTGTGAGGATGGATGTACGGGCGCTCAGCCGGAGGCCGCCTCCAGCAGGGAAAAGACCGCTGTCCAGTCCGCGGGCTCCCTGAGATGGTAGACCCGGTCGGAGAGGACGGGGGCGCTGGCGGCGTCGGGGAAGAGCTCCAGATAGTGGTCCTCCAGCACGGCGGTGTAGGACCCGCCGGGCCCGGCGTATTCCACGATCAGACCGCCGTCCTTCCCTCTGGGGAGACCCAGGGAACGAGTGGCGTAATTGCCGTCCAGCTCACCCAGCTCCAGATCCCCCAGAAGCCCGGTCAGGGCGGCGCCGTCGGCGCAGGTGTACTCCGTGCTCTCCCAGTCCTCCCGCCAGGCGACGCGCTGGACAGTGTAGTCCTCAGGCCGGCCGGTGGGGAAGAGCAGGTCCCGCCCGGCGCCGCTGTCTGCGACCAGGGCGGGCCAGCCGCCGGTGGACAGCAGGGCGAAGATCAAAACGCCCACCAGGGCCGCTGCGGACCGCCGCTCCGCGGCCGGATGCAGTACAGACCGCAGCCGGTAGCGCAGGGACCGGGCCGAGGCGGAGAGGCAGGTGGTAAAGCCCCAGCCGTCCCCGGCGGCGGAGAGCAGCAGCTCCGCGTAGCGGCGGCGGGTGCCCTCGTCCGCGTCCAGCAGCACCGTCTCGTCGCAGCCCAGCTCAATGTCCTGGGCGCTGCGGTCCATGGCCAGCCACGTCAGGGGGTTGAACCAGCACAGGGCGGTGCAGAACACCAGGAAGAACTTGGTCACATTGTCCCGGCGGGAGATATGGACCAGCTCGTGCCGCAGCACCAGCTCCAGCTCCTCCGCCGTGTACGCCCGCTCCGGCAGCACCACCCGGAGGGCCCCGGGAAAGAGGCCGATGCTCAACGGCGTGGCCGCGGCGGGGGAGACTACCAGCCGGTAAGGTGCCGACGGAAAGCCGGCGTCCGTCTGGACCTTCCGCCACAGGGCCAGCCATTCCGGATCTTCTGCGGGGCGGGCCCGGCGCAGCAGGGCGCGGCGGAAGCGCAGGTGACCGGCGATCTTCCCCACAAGAACGGCGCAGAACCCGGCGGCCCACAGGGCGCAGGCTGCCTGCACGGCCATGACGGGCAGATGCACCACCCAGCGGGGCCGGTCCAGCTTCATCTGGTTCAGGTTGGCCAGGAGGACCAGATAGTTGGGCAGCAGCCACAGCACGGCGCAGGTCCGGGCGCTGACGTACCGCCGCAGAAGAGGCAGGGCCGTCAGCAGCAGAGCGTCATAGACGCAGACGCTGACCAGTACGGAGAACAGCACGGACAGCACGTGCCGGAAGGACAGCAGGCCGAAGCAGGGCAGCAGCGCGAAAATCAGCATCAGCGGCGGAAGCCAGAAGGTAGCCAGGTAGGGGATGTGCCGTCGCCTCCCGTCCAGGGGCGTTCCGTCACCGTCCCGAAAGCTCTTTTCGCTGACGGCCGCGGCCACTGCCACTGCCGCCACCAGGCAGAAGATCTCCCGCTTGGTGAGGAGGGAACTGGCGGACATGGTCCGTGCCAGCATCTCATCCACGCTCATAGGGCGTCCCTCTCCAGCAGGTCCCGCAGCTGCTCCAGCTCCTCCCGGCTCAGCCCGCTGTCGCACAGGGCGGCGGCGAAGGTGGATACGCTGCCGCCGCAGAGTCCCCGGAAAAAGGCGCCGCTCTGGGCGGCCAGGTAGTCCGACCGGGACACCAGGGGCCGGTACACTCTCCTCCGGCCGGCTCTCTCCGCGGTCACAAAGCCCTTTTCCCCCAGCCGGGTCAGGATGGTCAGCACCGTGGTGGGCGCCATGGGGTGGGAGGCGCGCAGGCGCTCCTCCAGGTCTGCGGCGGCCGCAGGGGCCTCGCAGGCCCACAGGGCCTGCATCACTTCCAGCTCTCCGTCCGGCAGACGGCGGATGGTCGGAGTCATGGGATCACTCCTCTACATTTGTAGTATATTAATATTCTACACTTGTAGAACATAACTGTCAACAGAATTTTCCCGCGCCCCGGGCAGTTTCTAAGGTTCGGTTAAGCTGCGGGCGGTATCCTCTCCGAAAAGAGGTGTGTGTATGAAGCTGCTGTATGCGGAGGATGAGGCGGCCATGTCCGAGGCCGTGGTGGACATTCTGACCTATCACAACTACATGGTGGACGCCGTGGCCGACGGGGCGGACGCCCTGGCCTATGCCCGCCTGGAGCACTATGACGGCATCATCCTGGACATCATGATGCCGAAGCTCAGCGGGCTGGAGGTCCTGCGGCAGCTGCGCGCCGAGGGGTGCCGCACGCCCATTTTGCTGCTGACGGCCAAGGGGGAGATCGAGGACCAGGTCCAGGGCCTGGACCTGGGGGCGGATGACTACCTGCCCAAGCCCTTTTCCATGGAGCTGCTGCTGGCCCGGGTCCGGGCCATGCTGCGCCGCCGGGAGGAGTTCACCCCCAATGTCCTGCGGCGGGGCAGCATCACGCTGAACCAGCAGACCTACGAGCTCTCCGGCGGCGGCCAGACGTTTGTCCTGCCAAAGCTGGAGTATCGGCTGATGGAACTGCTGATGCTGAACAAGGATGTGTATCTGTCCTCGGAGGAACTGCTGGTAAAGGTGTGGGGGTACGACACCGAGGCGGAACTGGGGACAGTGTGGGTCTACATCTCCTATCTGCGCAAGCGCTTGGCAGCGCTGAACGCCGACGTGACCATCGCCGCCAGGCGGAATGTGGGCTACCGGCTGGAGGTGGCGGAATGATCCGGACCCTCCAGAAAAAATTTGTGATGACCGCTATGGCGGCCATCACGGTTCTGATTGTGTTTATGCTGGGCGCCATCAATATTGCCAATATGGTCATCGTGGGCGGGCAGATCGACCGGACGCTGCGGGTGGTGGCGGAGCACGAGGGGGGGGAGCGGACTGCTGCCCCAGCCGGACACCAGTATGCCCCGGCCCTTCATGGACCCGCCGAAAAACGACTACGACACGTTCCTGTCCTCCAATTTCTTCGTGGTCCGGTTCGACCGCAGCGGCGCAGTCCTCTCCGTGGATGTGAGCCGCACCTCCGCCGTGACGGAGGCGGAGGAGGAGGAGATGGCCTGCCGGATCTATGAGAGCGGGGACGAGAGCGGACGGACCGGCCGCTTCCGCTATCTGCTGGGGGAGAGCCGGTCCGGCCGGGGCAGCGCCCTGGTATTCCTGGACACCTCCGTGGAAAACCTCTCCTACCTGCGGGTGCTGCTGCTCTCCGGCGCGGCGGGTCTTGCCTGCTGGGGGGTCATGCTGCTGCTGGTGATCTTCCTGTCCCGCCGGGCCATCCGGCCCACCGTGGAGAATATGGAAAAGCAAAAGCAGTTCGTCACCAACGCCGGACACGAGATCAAAACGCCCCTGGCCATCATCCAGTCCAACACCGAGGCGCTGGAGCTGTTCCAGGGGGAGAGCAAGTGGAGCCGCAACATCAAGGACCAGACCCTCCGCCTCAGCGGTCTTATGGGGAACCTCCTGGCCCTGGCCCGGATGGACGAGGGGACCGGACAGGCCCATCCCACCGACGTGGATCTCACCGGCCTGACGGAGGCGGCGCTGCGTGGCTTTGCCCAGCCCATGGAGGCCCGGGGACTGACCCTGCGGGCAGACATCCAGGCGGACGTTGTGCTGCGGGCGGACCCGGCCCAGATGGAGCAGCTGCTCTCCTTGCTGCTGGACAATGCCGTGAAGTATGCCGACCAGGGCGGCACCGTCTGGGTCAGCCTGGCCCGACTGGAGAAAAAGGTCCGGCTCAGCGTGCAGAATACCTGCGAAACGCTTCCCCAGGTTCCGCCGGAGAAGCTCTTCGACCGCTTCTATCGGGCGGATGCGGCCCGGACGCAGAAAAACGGCGGATACGGCATCGGTCTGGCGGTGGCCCGCTCCATCGCCCAGGCGAACGGGGGAACGCTCCGGGCCGAGTATCTCCCGCCGGACCGGGTGGACTTCACCGCCTGCTTTTGACAGCCTGGAACAGGCGCCGCTCTCGCGGCGCCTGTTTTTTTCGGGCTCTAAACTTCGGCTAAGGTACGCGCGGTATCCTGTTCACACAACCATCAAAGAGGAGGTCGAACCATGGAGTTTCGTCATGAGTGGAAGCATGAGATCGGCTACGCCGACCTCGTGGCGCTCCGCTCCCGGCTGGCGGCGGTCATGGAGCGGGATGCGCACAGCAGTCACGGCCGGTATCAGATCCGCAGCCTGTATTTTGACAACCTGGCCGACAAGGCCCTGCGGGAAAAGCTCGACGGCGTGGACCGCCGGGAGAAGTTCCGGGTGCGCTATTACAATCAGGACACGTCCTTTATCCTGCTGGAGAAAAAGTGTAAAGTGAATGGGCTTTGCGGAAAGCTCCAGGCGGAGCTGACGCCCCGGGAGGTTCGGGCCATCGCCCGCGGCGACAGCCGCCCGCTGGCGGACAGCGCCGCGCCCCTGGTGCGGGAGCTGGCGCGGAAGATGGACACCCAGGGCCTGCGGCCCAGGACCATCGTGGACTACACCCGGGAGCCTTTCGTCTGCGCCCCCGGAAACGTCCGGGTGACGCTGGACTACGGCATCCGCACCGGTATGGCCTGTACGGATTTTCTGGACCCGGACTGCGTCACGATCCCCGCGGGGGACGCGCCGGTGATCCTGGAGGTGAAGTGGGACGCCTTTTTGCCCTCTGTGATCCGGGATATCGTCCAGGTGCCCCGCACCCACTCTGCCGCCTTTTCCAAATACGCCGCCTGCCGGATCTACGGCTGAGCGGACCAAAAACATCAAAAAGAAGGAGCTTTTCTCACATGACTTTTCAGGACATTTTTAAATCCAGCTTTCTGGAGAACGTCGCCAGCATCTCCATTTTTGACATGGTGCTGGCCATGGTGCTGGCCTTTGCCATCGGCATGTTCATCTTCCTCATCTACAAAAAGACCTTCGCCGGCGTCATGTACTCCTCCACCTTCGGCGTGACGTTGGTGGCGCTGACCATGATTTCCACGCTGGTGATCCTGGCGGTGACGTCCAACGTGGTGCTGTCCCTGGGCATGGTGGGCGCATTGTCCATCGTCCGGTTCCGCACCGCCATCAAGGAGCCTCTGGACATCGCCTTTTTGTTTTGGTCCATCGCCGTGGGCATCGTGCTGGCGGCGGGGATGATCCCGCTGGCGGTGTTCGGCAGCGTGGCCATCGGCGTATTTTTGCTGATCTTCGCCAATAAGAAGTCCCACGTGAACCCCTACATCGTGGTGATCCGCTGCGCCGACCACGACAGCGAGGCGGCCGCCACGGAGTTTTTGCGCAAGCAGGTCCAGCGGCTGGTGGTCAAGAGCAAGACCGTCCAGAAGGGCTCCGTGGAACTGAACGCGGAGGTCCGCATGAGGGACGACAACACCGACTTCATCAACATCCTCTCGGAGATGACCGGCGTTACCAGCGCCGTCCTGGTCAGCTACAACGGGGACTATATGGGATAATGGGGAACTGCCATGTCAACCCACAGATCGATCGACAAAATCTGCAGCGCCGCCATGGCGCTGGCGCTGCTGCTGACGCTGGTCCTGATGAACGGCTCCGCCTTGGGTATCCAGACCGCGGACACCGTCATGGACTATGAGGACCGGCTCTTTGACACCTCCGCCGTCCACACCATCGACATTCAAATGGACGACTGGGAGGGATTTCTCGCCGGCTGTACCGACGAGGAGTACGTCCTGTGCGACCTGGTGATCGACGGGGAGAGCTTCAGCAACGTAGCCATCCGGGCCAAGGGCAACACCTCATTGACCCAGGTGGCCAGCTACGGCAACGACCGGTACAGCTTCAAGGTGGAGTTCGACCACTACGACGGCTCCATCAGCTACCACGGCCTGGATAAGCTGAGCCTCAACAACATCATCCAGGACAACACCTACATGAAGGACTACCTGACCTATCAGATGATGGGGTACTTCGGTGTGAATGCGCCCCTTTGCAGCTATGCCTACCTCACCGTCAACGGCGAGGACTGGGGGCTGTATCTGGCGGTGGAGGGTGTGGAGGAATCCTTCCTGGAGCGCAATTACGGCGGCGGCTACGGCGAACTCTACAAGCCTGACAGCATGAGTATGGGCGGCGGCCGGGGCAACGGCGGCTTTGACCTGGCCGACTGGGAGGACGGCGGCACGGAGGACGCCTTCGACCCGGAGACCTTCTTCCAGGAGATGGAGGACATGGGCTTCCCCGGTATGGACGGCGGAATGCCGGAGCCGCCCGGGGACGGCACCTTTGCCGGCGCCCCGGAGATGCCGGACGGGGAGTTCCCGGAGGCTGCGGAGGCTGCGCCGGAGGGCGGCGCCTCCGGCGATGTGACCGCCGGAGACCAGAGCGCGGGCACCCCGGAGGACGCCGGAGACACAGAAGGGCAGACCCGGGAGGATACCGGCAAGTCCGACGGACGGCAGTTCGGCGGTATGGGCGGCGGCATGATGGGCAGCGACGACGTGTCCCTGGTCTACACCGACGACTATGACAGCTATGCCAACATCTTCGACAACGCCAAGACCGACATCACCGACGCCGACAAGGACCGGCTCATCGCGGCGCTGAAGCAGCTCAACGAGGGGACGGACATTGAGACAGTTGTGGATGTGGACCAGGTGATCCGCTATTTCGTGGTCCACAATTTCGTCTGCAACTTCGACAGCTACACCGGCTCCATGATTCACAACTACTACCTCTACGAGGAGGACGGCCTCCTGTCCATGATCCCCTGGGACTATAACCTGGCCTTCGGCGGCTTCCAGGGAGGCGGCGACGCCACGTCCATGGTGAACTACCCCATCGACACGCCGGTCTCCGGCGGCACGGTGGAATCCCGGCCCATGCTGGCCTGGATCTTTGCCGACGAGGAATATACGGCCCTGTACCATCAGTATTTCTCAGAGTTTATCGCCCAGTATTTCGAAAGCGGCTATTTTGAGCAGATGATGGCCGAGACCAAGGCCCTGATCGCCCCCTATGTAGAGCAGGATCCCACCAAATTCTGTACCTACGAGGAATTTGAGACCGGCATCGACACGCTGGAGCGGTTCTGTCTGCTGCGGGCGCAGAGCGTCCGTGGACAGATGGAGGGGACCATCCCCTCCACCGATGAGGGCCAGACGGAGGACGGCAGCGCCCTGGTGGATGCCTCCTCTATCACGATCTCCGACATGGGCTCCATGAACAACGGCGGCATGGGCGGCGGTATAGGCATCCGGGATCGCGGTCAGACGGGGGAGGGAGATCTCTCTGCTTCCACGGGCGCGCCGGCGGAGCAGGAGGGCTCCCAGCCGGACGCCGGGGAGCCATCGGCGGGCAGTCCGCAGGGCGCGGATGGCGCCGCCGACGAAGCCTCTGCCATGCCGGAGCAGCAGACCGCTCCAAATGATGTTCCCTCTCCGGACGCGGCAGGCGGCGGGCAGCCGTCCGCCGCCTCCGGCGGCGCGATCCAGCCGGACCGCCTGGCGGACAGGAACTCCGCAATGACGTTCCCGGGGAATGCCGCTGTGTCCAGAACGACAAGCACAAATACTTTACTGCTGTTGGGCGCCAGCGCGGTAGTTCTTCTGATCGGCCTGCTGATTGCGGCCTTGTACCGAAAGCGCGCCTGACGATCTCTATGATACCACTCCGCCGCGCTTTGATCCCCTCATCCCGGCGCGGCAAAAACTCTCCGGGAAAAACCGCCTAGTGGGGCGGTTTTTCCCGTTTTCAGCCATGACTGAGCGGCTGGGGAAATTTTCTTTTTGCCTGTGGAACCTTTTTACATTTTTTTCGTCTGACCTTATAGTGGATCGTATGGAGAAACCCTATGGATACCAGCCGAAGAGAATGGAGGTACGACGATGAAGAAGCTGCTCTCCCTGCTGCTCAGCATTCTGCTGCTCACCGGCGCGGCCCTGCCCTGGGCCCAGGCCGCAGGCGGGACTGACGGAGA
>OLGB01001489.1_pt1 | contig 28086 bp, 32 predicted proteins | sample 1605691 | NCBI WGS metagenome assembly OLGB01 (sample SAMEA3888925, study PRJEB22519) | human gut metagenome | biome: human gut; feature: human-associated habitat; material: faeces | place: Denmark | collected 2010 | reverse complement strand
GTCTGCGCGCACTTGACACAAACTCGAGATGCGCAAAGAGCGTGCGCAGAAATGGGGATTAGTATGAGTTTTATCAATTATTTAATCAGCGGAATCAGTCTGGGAAGTGTATATGCGCTAATTGCACTTGGATACACGATGGTTTACGGCATTGCAAAGATGCTGAATTTTGCCCATGGTGATGTCATTATGGTAGGTGCTTTTGCCACTTATACGATTTGCAGTACAATGGGATTATCTCCGGTTATCGGGGTGCTGGTGGCAATTGTACTCTGTACGCTTCTTGGCATGGCGGTTGAGAAAGTTGCATACAAACCTTTAAGAAAGGCATCCTCTCCTCTGGCAGTTCTGATTACAGCCATTGGTGTCAGCTATCTGCTTCAGAATGTAGCATTACTGATATTCGGAACAAATACAAAGGCATTCACCTCCGTGGTTCCGGTATCCCCTTTAAAGCTGTCAGATGGTCAGATTGTGATTACAGGGGAAACGATTGTTACCATTATTTCCTGTATCGTTATCATGGTTGCCCTGATGCTTTTTATTAAGAAAACAAAGGCAGGGCAGGCAATGCTTGCCGTTTCGGAGGATAAGGGCGCTGCCCAGTTGATGGGCATAAATGTGGACGGCACAATCGCACTTACCTTTGCAATTGGTTCTGCATTGGCTGCAGTGGCAGGTGTTCTTTTATGCTCTGCATACCCGTCCTTAAATCCTTATACAGGTTCTATGCCCGGTATCAAGGCGTTTGTCGCTGCGGTATTTGGTGGAATCGGTTCTATTCCCGGTGCTTTTATCGGTGGAGTTTTACTTGGAATTATTGAAATATTTGCAAAGGCTTATATTTCTTCTCAGGTAGCGGATGCGATTGTTTTTGCAGTACTGATTGTTGTCTTATTGATTAAGCCCACCGGTATTTTAGGCAGAAACATTCAGGAAAAGGTTTAATAACCAGGCACGGAGGGAAAGAAAATGTTCAAAAAATTAAAGACATTTGCCGGAGGAAAAGCCGGAAAAAATACGATTTTAACCTATGGAATGGTAATTGCAGCATATATTATCATGGAAATTCTGATGTCGGCAGGACTGACCTCCAGTCTGATAAACGGTATGCTTGTGCCTCTTTGTGTATATGCCATTCTGGCTGTTTCCCTGAATCTGACAGTCGGAATCCTGGGAGAACTGAGTCTTGGACACGCAGGATTTATGTGTATTGGAGCCTTTTCAGGTGCTTTCTTTTCCAAATGTATGCAGGCTGTGATTCCTGTAGCGGGAGTACGTTTTACTCTGGCCATTTTAGTTGGAGCGGTATGTGCCGGTATTTTTGGTATTTTAATCGGGATTCCCGTATTACGTTTAAAAGGAGATTACCTGGCAATCGTAACTCTTGCCTTTGGCGAAATTATCAAGAACCTGATAAATATCGTCTATGTCGGACTGGATGAAAATGGTTTCCATTTTTCTACCAAGAATACCATGGAATTAAATCTGACGGAGAATGGACAGGTCATAATTCAGGGAGCCCAGGGTATTACGGGAACTCCCAATGATTCCAATTTTACCGTTGGAATTATATTGCTCCTGATTACCCTGTTTATTGTGCTGAATCTGATTCATTCCAGAGCTGGTCGTGCAATCATGGCAATCCGGGATAATACAATTGCGGCAGAATCCGTAGGTATTCCGATTACCAGGTATAAGCTGATGGCATTTTCCATTTCTGCAGCCCTTGCCGGGGTGGCAGGCGTGTTATATGCCCATAATATTTCCACCTTGACCGCACTTCCGAAAAACTTTGGTTATAATATGTCCATTATGATTCTGGTGTTTGTTGTTCTGGGAGGAATCGGAAATATCAGGGGGTCGATTATCGCGTCAGTTCTTTTAACCCTTTTACCGGAGCTGTTAAGAGGCTTAAAGGATTACCGTATGCTGATTTATGCAGTGGTACTGATTGGAATGATGCTGTTCAACTGGGCACCGGCATGCATCCAGTGGCGTGAAAAGATGGCTTTTAAGCTGAAAAATATGAAAAAGAAGGAAAAAAAGGAGGAAGCTTAAGATGGCGTTACTGGAGGTAAAAAACTTAGGCATTTCTTTCGGAGGCTTAAGAGCAGTGGACGATTTCAGTCTGGAGATTGAAAAGGGATGCCTGTATGGTCTGATTGGACCAAATGGTGCCGGAAAGACAACGGTATTCAACCTTCTGACGGGAGTTTATAAACCCACAGAGGGAATTATAACACTGGACGGACAGAACATTACCGGCAAAAAGACAATTGACATAAATCATGCCGGAATTGCAAGAACCTTTCAGAATATCCGGTTGTTTAAGGAACTGACTGTGGCGGAAAATGTAAAGGTTGGACTTCATAATCAGCTGCAGTATAATACTCTGGAGGGCATTTTAAGACTGCCCAGATACTTCGCGGTAGAAAAGCAGATGCAGGAGAAGGCACTGGAGCTTTTAAAGGTATTTCATCTGGAGGAGGAAGCAGATACGCTGGCTGCCAATCTGCCCTATGGAAAACAGCGTAAGCTGGAAATTGCGAGAGCTCTGGCAACTACCCCGAAGCTGCTGCTTCTGGATGAGCCTGCCGCCGGTATGAATCCCAATGAAACTCAGGAACTGATGGATACCATCCGGTTTGTTCAGGAGCATTTTGATATGACGATTCTGCTGATTGAGCATGATATGCGTCTGGTAGGCGGTATCTGCGAGAAGCTTACTGTATTGAACTTTGGCCGGGTACTCTGTCAGGGAAAGACATCGGAGGTATTGAACAATCCGGAGGTTATTAAGGCGTATCTTGGCGAGTAACACCAATGTTATACTCAATAGAAATGAGGAATAGAATATGTCCATGTTAGAGGTAAAGAATTTAAAAGTATATTATGGTATGATACAGGCAATCAAGGGAGTGTCTTTCCATGTAGAAGAAGGGGAGATTATTGCGTTGATTGGTGCCAACGGAGCGGGAAAAACAACGATTCTTCATACGGTATCCGGTCTGCTTGCACCCAAGGAAGGCAGTGTTACCTTTGAAGGGCAGGATATTGTGAAAATTCCGGGACATAAAATTGTTTCTATGGGAATGGCACATGTACCAGAAGGACGGCGTGTTTTTGCGCAGCTTTCCGTGCTTCAGAATCTGAAAATGGGAGCTTACACCAGAAAGGACAAGGAAGAAATCCAGCAGACTTTAAAGACTGTATTTGAGCGCTTTCCGAGGCTGGAAGAGCGTCAGAATCAGTTAGCCGGAACCTTAAGCGGCGGCGAACAGCAGATGCTTGCCATGGGACGTGCCCTGATGTCCCATCCAAAGATTATTCTGATGGATGAGCCTTCCATGGGACTTTCCCCTATTTTTGTAAATGAGATTTTTGATATTATTCAGGAGGTCAGCAAGAGCGGTACCACGGTGCTTCTGGTAGAGCAGAATGCAAAGAAGGCATTGTCTATTGCTGACAGGGCATATGTTCTGGAAACCGGAAAAATTGTGCTGGAGGGCAAGGCTTCCGAACTTCTGGATAATGATTCGATAAAGAAAGCGTACCTGGGTGAATAAAAATCGGTCCGGCACAGTTCTGGCATCAAATATAACTGGCATGTGTGAAAAATATACGCAGAAGTAAGGATTCGTGCTATAATGTGTACAGAAAAGACAGGGAAATGAGGGATTGTGATGAATAATATTGTTATTACAATTGCAAGACAGTATGGAAGCGGCGGAAAGACAGTCGGCGAGATGCTGGCGGAAAAATTGGGCATTCATTTTTACAATAAGGAATTGATGAAGCTTGCCAGCGATGAGAGCGGAATTAATGAAGCACTTTTTGTAAACGCGGATGAGAGGGCAAGAAGCGGGCATTTGTTTGGCAATGTTCCCCATGTTTATGCCGGAGAACTGATTCCCCCGGAGAGTGAGGATTTTACTTCTGCTGACAATCTGTTCAATTATCAGGCGAAAGTTATCCGTGATTTGGCAGAAAGAGAATCCTGCGTCATTGTAGGGAGATGCGCAGACTTTGTTTTACAGGATTACGAGAATGTACTGAGTGTTTTCGTTCATGCCCCCCATGATTTCTGTATGGAGCAGGCAGCAAAAAAGCACAGCATGGGTACGAAGGAACTGGAAAAATTTATTCAGAAAACGGATAAATACAGGGCAGAGTACTATAAATATCATACCGGAAGGGAATGGACAGATGCCAGAAATTATGATTTATGTCTGGACAGTTCCAAGCTGGGATTTGAACGCTGCGTAGAAGAGATTATTGCCTATATGAAAGTGCGTTTTCCGGAAAACTAAGTGGACGTTAAAGGAAAAGGCATTTGGAAACCAAAAGGAAATCAGGGTTTTAAGAGAATCTGGACATCCGGAAGAATCAAGGTATCAAAAGAGATTAGGATATCAAAAGAGATATCAGGATATTAAAAAACAGGGAAAGTGCTGATTGTAGCGTATCCCTGTTTTTTTGTTACGTGTAAAGGGGACAGAACCCATTTGCCACATTACCGATATCAAAATAATCTATATCAAAATAATCTATATCAAAATATCCATATTAAAATTGCTTATATGAAATTTCCTATGGATAATAAGCCATACAGATTACTTAAAAAGGCGAAGCACACCAAATACTCTTCCCAGAATCTGACAATCCTCTACAATAATAGGATCCATAGTGTCATTTTCAGGCTGCAGGCGGATATGACCGTTTTCTTTGTAAAAAGTTTTTACAGTAGCAGAGTCATCAATCAGTGCCACAACCATTTCTCCGTTCTTTGCCGTATTGCAGGAATGTACAAATACCCTGTCACCATTGAAAATACCGGCATTAATCATGGATTCCCCCCGGACATTTAAAATAAAGGATTCGCCCTGAGGAACCAAATCTGCAGGAACCGGAAAATACTCCAGAACATTTTCTTCCGCAAGAATAGGCTGTCCGGCAGCAACATTGCCCACGACAGGGATGCTTACCATTTCTGTACGAACCATCTGGAAGCTGTCATCACAGATTTCAATGGCTCTCGGCTTGGTAGGGTCACGCCGGATATATCCGTTCTTTTCCAGAGTTTCCAGATGGGAATGTACGGAAGAGGTTGATTTTAAATGAACTGTTTCACAAATTTCTCTTACGGTAGGGGGATAACCCTTCCGCAAAATCTCGTCTTTTATATAATCTAATATTTCCTGCTGTTTTGTAGAAATCTTTCCACCCATGTAATGGCTACCTCCGGTTTAATGGTTTATCAATTCTGGAATCATTATATCACAGGAAAACCCAAAAAGCAAACATATATTCCAAAAATATGTTCGATTTTTATATTGACAAACGAACGTTCGCAACTTATAATGCATACATAAGAACAAATGTTCCGAACATACGAACACGTTACATGCTATATATGATAACAGATTTACGATACAGGATTTTCAGAGGAGAGGATTCGTTATGAGAAATGTACAGGAAATGAGTGACAGAGAATTAAGAAGGTACAGAAGAGTATTAAGACTGCGCAGGGAACGCAGAAAAAGGATTATGGCGACCGCCGGCACAGTTCTGGCAGTATTTTGCATGGTTCTTATCTGTTCCCTGTCATATGGCTCTATTTCTACCAGGGCGAATACAGGATATAAATACTATAAAAGTGTAACAATCGCTGCTGGAGAGAGTCTGTGGGAGCTTGCTGATTCTTATATAGATTATGATTATTATAAAGATAAGAATGCCTACATTGCGGAAGTACAGAGTATCAACCATATAGAGGATGCGTCCTCTGTTTCCGCCGGGCAGGAAATTGTAGTACCTTATTATTCCTCTGAATATGTTTATTAATAAGGTTAATAAGGCATTTAAGGTTATGGCTTTTCCCGGAGGTGGACATATCTGGCAGCTGCCCGTCTGCGTTCATCCTCCTGGGCAGCGTAGTGTTTTCTGGTGGTATTGACATCCTTATGTCCGAGAACATCTGCCACAAGATAAATATCGCCGCTTTCCTTATAAAGAGCAGTACCATAGGTACTCCTTAATTTATGGGGAGTGATTTTTTTCAGGGTGGTGACTCTGGAAGCATATTTTTTCACCAGATTTTCTACGGAACGCACAGACATTCTGCGTTTTTGCAGAGATAAAAACAGGGCATCCTCATGACCGGATTCGGGAATAATATGTTCCCGTTCTTCCAGATAATCCAGCAGCGCCGTTTCAACCTCATCTCCAAAGTAAACAACTGCCTCATACCCGCCTTTTCGACGGATTTTTATACCATCTGTTTCAAAATCAACATCAGATATATTCAAACCGACACATTCCGATACACGGATTCCGGTTCCCAGTAAAAGAGTCAACAGTGCAACATCCCGCAATTTTGTCTTTTGATGATAGACAAGCTCTTTTTCAGTCAGCTTTGTGCCATCCTCTACCTGGTCGAGCAGAATAGCAACCTCGTTTGGTTCAAGCCGTATAATAGCCTTTTCGTGCTGTTTGGGAAGGGGAACAAGAGCGGCGGGATTGTTTTTCAGCATTTCAGACTGATAAAAGTAGTTATAAAAGCTTCTTAAGGAAGCAAGCTTTCTTGATTTTCCACGCTCATCATTTGTAATTTCCTTACCATCCTTCTCGTACAGAGATAAATATTCCAGATATTCCTCGATATCCTGTCTGTGCAGTTCATCCAGAATGGAGAGAGGAAAATCTTTGATTTCCATTTTGGAGCAGACAGCATTTTTCTCATGTAAAAATTCAAAGAACAATCTGATATCATAGGCGTAAGCGAGCCGGGTTCTGGCGGAAGTATACTCCTCAATTCCTTTAAAAAAGGTCTTACAGAAGGAGGGCAGGGTGTCCACAACCGCTCTCATTTTTAAGATATTCTGTCTGTTCTGTGCATCATGATAATTATTCGGATTGATTACTGCCAAGGTATTTGTCCCAACCTTTCCCAAAGTCATTTTGATTTTCGCTTTGTATTGCGGTAAAAATGCGTTTTTTTACACCCGGATTTTCCAGATTTAACTGTCGGAGCAGATTTTTGATATATTCCCGTTTGGTGTGACCGTCTACGGGACAGGGGCTTTTTACCACCGGCAGGTTATATTTTCGTACAAAGCCAATGACCTCTGCTTCCTGCAGATAAATCAGAGGACGGATAACCGTTAAGCCCGTTTTATCCAGATGGGTAACGGGCAGAAAGGTATGGAAACGACCTTCGTATAACATGGATAAAAGCATGGTTTCCACTACATCATCCATATGATGGGCGTAGGCAATTTTATTGCAGCCCAATTCATGTACAGCCTGATTCAGGGCTCCCTTACGCAGCTTTGCACAGAGAGAACAGGGATTATCCTCTTTCCGTTCCTCAAAAACGATTCTGGCAATTTCAGTAGGAAGGATTGTATAGGGAATATCCAGATTTTTGCAAAAACCTTTTATTTCGTCCAATTGCAGATTTTCCCAGCCTAAATCTACAGTGACTGCCTGAAGCTTAAAAGGCATGGGATAAAATTTCTGCAATTTATGTAGGGCGTATAGAAGCGTAAGACTGTCTTTTCCGCCGGAAATTCCAACTGCGATGCAGTCATTTTCTTCAACCATATGATAATCGTCCACAGCCTGCCTGACACGGCTTAGAACCTGTTGTAATTTCATCGGCTTTCTCCATTAATCTTAGGTGTTTTTTTACTCTTTTTATTTTATAATTTTTATATAAGAAAAACAATAGCAAAATGCACTTGTAGGTTTGCTGTATAAATAGTATTATAAAAGCAGCAGGTCTTAACAGGACAGGCCATTTAGCTGAAAGAAAGGTATGGGCAGAGTATGAAGTTTAAGTTTAATAATAAATATGTGAGATGGGGCGTCACACTTTTTCTGGTATTTGCCGCCAGTATTTTATTTTATTATTTTGTTTTTCACAGTTCTAATATTCGTGCCAACATAAAGACAATAACCAGTATTCTGATGCCGGTAGTATGGGGCTTTGCCATTGCCTATTTACTGACTCCGGTGCTGAATTTCACAGAGCGGAAATTATTGTATCCCTTAACGGAAAAGCTTCATATAAAGGAAAGCAAGAAGAGAAATTCTGTGCTTCGTGGAATAGGAATCCTTATAACAGCCTTTCTGTTTGTGGATTTGATTTATTTCCTGTTTTATATGTTATTGTCCCAGATTGTACCAAGCGTGCAGAATATCGTTGGAAATTTTGATACCTACAGTGATAATTTTACAAACTGGCTGAATAAGGTTTTGGAGGACAACCCGGATTTGGGAGATTCTCTTGTCAGGCTGGTAGATAAATATTCCGATGAATTGAGCAAATGGTTAAATGACCTTTTGACGAACACAGCATTGCTGATTAAAACAGTGTCCTTGAGTGTTATCGGTGTGCTGGGCTTTTTATGGGATTTCATTATCGGGTTTGTTATTTCTATCTATGTACTGGCGAGCAAGGAAAAGTTTGCCGCACAGGCAAAAAAGATTGCCTATGCTTTATTTGAGCAGGATACAGCCAATATTGTTATCAGAAATTTTCGCTTTACCCATAAGACTTTTATCGGCTTTTTAGGCGGGAAAATTGTGGATTCCATTATCATTGGAATACTTTGTTTTATTGGTACCTCTTTTATGCACACGCCTTATGCAGCACTGGTCAGTGTTATTGTGGGCGTGACGAATATTATTCCTTTTTTCGGTCCTTACTTGGGAGCCATTCCCAGTACCATATTAATCTTTATTGTAGACCCGGTACATCCCCTGAACTGTGTATACTTCGTTATTTTCATTCTGGCATTGCAGCAGTTTGATGGAAATATTCTGGGCCCGAAGATTCTCGGAAACTCTACCGGTCTTTCCGGCTTCTGGGTTATCTTTGCCATTACATTTTTCGGCGGACTCTTTGGAGTGGTCGGAATGATTGTGGGAGTACCGATTTTTGCAGTTATTTATGCAGCTATCAAATCCTTAACCAATGCCCTGCTTCAAAAGAAGAAACTGCCTGTAGAATCCCAAACCTATGAGCGGCTGGATTATATGGATGAGGATGGTGTTCATAATCTGCCTGTTCCGGATAGGAAAACTCAGAAAAAGGATATTACAAAGGATGTATTTATCCTCCGACTTCATAAGAGAGAAAAAGCGGAAAAAACTGCAAATACAAATAAGGAAGGTCAAGAGGAAAAACAGGAAAACAAAAATGATGAAGGCATTGATACGGAAATCCGGGAAGCAGCAGAAGATATGAGAGAAGAGAAATAGCAAAGCATTTTAAAACGATAATGATGCGCTGCATACAATGGAATTAAAAAATGGGATTTAACAAAATAAGAAAGCATTAAAACAATAACAGCGAAAAAACGTTAAACTTACAGAAAAGGGGACTAAAATGAAATTTGTAATACAGCGTGTCACACAGGCAAGTGTAACAGTTGATAATGAAATGATTGGGAAAGTCGGAAAAGGTTTCCTGGTGTTAATCGGAATCAGCAATACCGATACAAAGGAAATTGCTGATAAGATGCTGCGAAAGCTGATTGGATTAAGAATATTTGAGGACGAAAATGGAAAGACAAATCTGGATTTAAAGACTGTCAATGGCGAATTACTGTTAATTTCACAATTTACTCTTTATGCAGATTGCAGAAAGGGAAACAGACCTTCCTTTATTAATGCAGGCGAACCTCATATGGCTGAGGAACTGTATCATTATATTGTGGAAACCTGTAAAAAGGAAATTCCTGTGGTACAGAAAGGTCGTTTCGGTGCAGATATGAAAGTTTCCCTGTTAAATGATGGTCCCTTTACAATTATTCTGGATTCAAGGGACATTATGTAATGAAGTAGAGAATTGTGTTAACTATTCGTTAAAGTGCCAATTTTGCGAGCAATCGCGCCTTGTGCTATTGTTTGCAAAATTGCAGTTTAACGAATCAGTTAGACAACAGTAATGTGATAGATTCATCCGTTACTACGGCGCACTTCACAAGCCGCCAACCGTAATTATTCAATGCTTGTGAATAACGCATTTCCCGTTGCATCCTATCAGGTGTTACTACAACAAGCCGGGCATAACTGGCTAAAAAGGTATGCAAATACCAACTGACAGTTTTCATTTTTTGTCCTCCTCAAAAGGAATATTTATCCCGGCAGGCACCGGGATAAAAGTGCCGGATGCGGCTTGAAAAACCAAATCTTGATAATTTTTGTATTTTGCCATAGGCATTTCAAACTGATGAAACCCGGAAGAATCTTTCCAGTGGTAAATTATGGTGTCAATCCGGCGCTTTAACTGCTCAAAAGTATCAATAGCACGCTCATCCACATCCCGGACATTATCCCAGTAAATCATTTCCGGGGTTTTTACAGAGGTGATATGCACCTCATTCCAGAGAGTAGCAATATTGTGATACCGGGCGTGTTGCTCTGACACATACACATCCAGAAGCGTCAGTAAGAGAGAATAGGGGAACTGCCCGCGGTATTCATCCATGAAAAGAACGGGCTGACACATATAATTATCAAAGCACCCGCTACTATAATCCGTCATAAAATAGACGGCATCCACTCCACGGGATTCAATAAGAGCCTTTGCGCAATAAGACTTACCGGAACCGGATTCACCAACGTGCCAGACTACTTTCACATCCCGCATAAAACCGACTTCTTTCCGTTTCATTTGTCGATAAGCTGACACTATCAAATCCTCATGCCTGCGGTAGGAAAGTGACATTGAAAGAATTTGCTCCGGGGTTTGTCCAGAGGAAAGAAGCTGTTCTAAAACTTCCAAATCCCTACGTTGCCCCTGACAGCCTTTTATCTCACCATGGCGGGCAATAGCAATTATTTCTTCCCCTTTTTCCTCAAAGCGCCCGCGCTTGTTTATGTAGTCCTCTGCCTGGTCTTTATTTCCCTTTGTGGGTTCAAAGTGCATACCAACAGCATAAGATTTCTTGATGACAGAAAACCTCATAGCCTTGACATCCTCTAAAACCATGTGAACATGTTTCAGACCATCAGCAGAAATACAGTAAATCCATGCCCCGGTTCTTGTGGGAGAGGTTGAAACCCAATCTTCACATAACTTATCAACTATTTCCTGCGGTGTTCCGGGATAACCATGTTCTTCCGGATTATTAAAAACACAAAACCAACTCTTTGTAACGGCATCCATATGATAGCCCCCTTTTTATTTTTGTAACGAGGTTTGTAACGCGTGGCGGTTACAAAATAAGCCCAGTAAACACAAGGGTTTGAAACGATTTGTAACGTGTAACGAAGTGGGGGGTAATACTATACCCCCACTTCGGAGTTACGGCAAAGCCACATCATACCCGCCAGTCAAAGCGCTCCACCCTCACCAAAAAGCGGTTCGGGTTACAGGCAGACGCTTTTCTCAGGTCACTGCGCGCCTTGCGCTACGTTCCAAAGCTTCATGGGCAAACTTTAGAACCCGGCAAAAATCAGGTATCCGGTAACTTTCAATTTTTTATGGGTTATTAAAAGCGCAATTTTAAAGTAGCCGCCAAAAGGGAAGCATCCTGCAGAGTGTCGCGCGGAGGTTCCCCCAAAATCCCAGAATCAGGCTCAACGCATAAGGGCGCGCGCAATTCCTATCCCTTGCGCGCAAGTACGCGTTGAGAATCCACATTACAGCATCCCCGCTCTCTATTGCTTTAAGGATTCATAAATCCACCGGAAGAGCAGGAACGCACGGAATATCACTTCTATTGCAAATACAAGCCCTAAAACTGTAAGCGTCAGATTTTTGGGGATAAAAAACCAAAGTATCCCCGTAGCATCTGCCAGATATTGAATCAAGGCAGACAGCACCTCATATATTTGAGTTGCTATTTCTGGGAACTGAATCAGCATTATTGTTCCAACAAACAAAGCAATAAAAGCAAGCATTATCAATGCAGCAGCCATTCTATTTTTCCTCCCCGTCTGGTAAATCATCACCTGTAATCAAAGCCCATTTGCGCCACAAATACCGCAAAAACGCGGTTACAATCAAAATTCCGGATATGATATGCAAAGAGTTGTACAAGAGCGGGAACCTGTCAGCAATCACATTTAAATCAAAGCTGTATGACTGCCACAAAGTAACCCCACTCAAAGAAAAAGAGGGGAAAGTAAGCGTGGCAGAACCGCTTGACTTTATGGCTTCCAGAAAATCAGACATCAGCTTGACGGGCATTGTTATGATTTCCCATTTCCCCAGAACCCCAGTAACATCAGAAACACCACTGTCCATGGAATCAGTGGCATCCTTAATCGTGTCCTGTTCCTCTTGGTAACGTTCATTTTCAAGTTCATTTTGTTTTTTCTGTTCATCTGATATATCCTGAATCACCTTATCTGTTGACTTATCAGCTATATGAATAAATTCGATATCTTGATTATAAGTAACCGATTTTACAGTTACAACAGATTCATATTCAAAGCTATTTGCCATTACAAAGGGCGAATCATAGCGGATATACAAAGGGAACTCAATTATAATGTCGTAACTGTAATCAGAGTAAGCATCCAATACAGGCACATTAAACAGCGAAAAAGCCACCTCACCGGAGAGCACATCACGGACAGAATCCACGGACATAGGTTTCAAGGTTACAGCCTTATCATAAGAAGCATTATCATTTTCAATGTATACAGTAGGCTCCCCATACTGATAGACACCCTCAAAGGTGGTTTTATTGTCCAAATCAATGTCAAGACTGAAACGAAACATAGGATTAGAAAGAGCAGTTCCCACATGACCGGAATATACAAACCGGGCAGGCAACCGCAACTTGTAATTTAAGACATAGGCTGTACCGTCACGATACCCCAACCCGGACACATTGCTTGTTTCTGCTATGGTTACGGAGGAGGGGGAGAGGTTAAAGGATTCATTCGGATATACCGTCACATTTTCCCCGGCTTTCCACTTATGCAGGATTATACTTTTGCGAATATTTGTAGTTTCCCCGGAATCCGCATAGAGAACAGGAACCCCGTCCAATGCATACGGAGATACAGCCATATTTTCACTGTCAGCTATCTGAAACATATTTTCCGGCACCGTAATATTACTGTCGTAATCCTCCGGCACGGAATCATCAGACACGATTCCCAACAATGAATTATACAACTTCTGAAAAGACCGCCAGACATGATTCCCAGTACCGTCATCATTGCCAAATTTTCCCAGTTCTTCCGAAGATGAAGCAATCCCACCAATAGGCACATACGGCGCATCCGTAGGCTCCGGAGTGGGTTCTGTCGTAGGTTCTGGGGTAGGCTCTGTCGTAGGCCCCGGGGTGGGGGTTGTCGTTGGTTCAGGTTCTGGCAATATAACAGATACAGAAGATTTACCAGAATCACTAGCACCGCCCGCATAATAGCCGGATAAATAGTAAAATCCAGAATCTTTTACAGAGGAAATTTCAAACTCATTTACACCCGGACTATATAAAAGAGAACTTGTGCTAGTAGACGAAGAAGCAGTACCCAACAATAACTCAATAGAATTTGTAGATATATTAAAATCTTTAGTTGCGGTGGCATTAGTATACGAATTACTCCAATAAGTTATATTAGGGCTGTAAAAATCAGCAGAACTCCAAAAAAAAGCAATAAATGCCCCAGAGGAGCAAGCAGTATTATCAAACTGAATACAAGCACCATTTTCAAGTTCAGAAACAGGAATCTGATAGGTAAAATATTGGGATGCAAGCGTAGAACTACGTTGCATAGTCCGCATAGGCTGATAAGACCCAGACACGGCACCTTTAAAAAAGACAGCCCCTGTACGCTGATTTATAGTAGCCGCCGCGGAAGAATGAAAAGCCGCTATATTGAACATGAGCAGAAAAGCTGAAAACGTGTATAACAGTTTTTTCATCATAAGCCCCCCTTTGCTATGCGCCGAATCTTGCGCACCTGATACATATGGTCCATAGTCAACACCAAGCAGAAGATAACTAACAGTATCAATATCTGCCGCAATGTAAAATCTGATGAAGTGGCTAATGCCGGATATGTGTCTGTTAAATCCGTATAGACCAGAGCAGAAGCCGGATTCAAATAAAAGTTGGAATCATACATCACGGAAAATGTACCGTAGTTGTAAGTATTCCACTTTGCCACCTTAACCGCGCCGGAGAACTCTGAACCTGTCCACGTCAAATCTTCTCCGTATGCGAATATATAGTCATATTGCGACACCCGGGCGGCTATATAGTGTTCTGTCGGGGAAAGTTTTGAAAGGTAGCCCCGCATATATTCCAAATACGTCCCTGATATGGAACCGTAATAGGAATCGTAAGAGGAGAGCGGGGCAGGGATATAAAAATCCCCGCCTGATACAGAACCAATCGGCAAAGATTCATCAATAACAACCGTTTCTGTTAAATCCCTACCGGATACAGTTTGTAATTCTTCCGCATGAACAGTATGCGCAGCGCCTGCTGTCGCAAAGGCGCACGCGCATACCAACGCAAACAAATATTTTATCATAAAGTATACCCCCGACCAGTAACCCATGTTATAACAGTGTTTACAATCCAAGTACCTACAACCCACGTCACCGCATAGGGTGCAGACAACTTTACAACCTCACCGAACACCTCTAACGCTGTCAAATCCATTATTCCTTAACCTCCTTATCACTTGCCGTGTATCGTATCGCTCAAAATCTTCCGGAGCAGGAAGATAAATTTTAACCGCACGGGGAACAAGTTTTGTGGTTATATCTTCCCCGTTAGCAATATTTGTTGCCTTAAAAATTTGTTGCCGAAATATAAGTCCTAAATAGTTATCGCAACAGACTGCATACTTAAACTGCTCCCGGAAAGGTTTAGCCAACCGCCCGAACACCTGAGAAGTACCAACAATATGCTTTCTGGACTTTCTCTGCTGACTTACCAATTCAAATATGTGTACATCCATTCCTTTTGATTCCAACGAATTAAATTCAATGTGCATTTCATCCAAAAGGAATATGATTCCTAAATCCCCGTTATCTAACAGAAGCATCTGCTCCGGCGACTCATAAGCAATAACCTTATTAGGTAAATCCCAAGTAAGGGAAAGATTAGTACAAACAATAGCATCAGGATACCGCGAACAAAGATTATATACATAATTGACGGCTGACAGGGTCTTACCTGACCCCTGCTCCCCGCAAAAACATATAATACCGTCGCACTCCATTCTGTCCGGGTTATTCTTTGCCTGTTCCCGCTTAAATAAAAATGATTCCACAAGGTTCGGAATCATCAAATTATTTTTAAAATACTTAATTTCTCCTGCCATAAAAGAAATAGGGGAGCAGTAGCGCCCCCCTTCCTCCAGTTCTTAAAAATTTAGAATCCGGTTTTACCCTTACGAACAGCGGACATGATAGCTCTGTACGCTTTTCTTGCGCCCCACCAAAGGAACACAAATCCGATACCCGCAACAACGATTGCACTCATAACCCCGACAATCTGAGTGATGGAGAACTGGGCTGTTACATCCGTGATTACTTTAGCCCAGTCAGACGCGGATACAGCGGCATTTCCGCCACCGCTCAAAGCAAATAAAAGTGTTTCCATGTGTCAATTTCCTCTCTTTCTTTTTTTCTATGCCAAGCGTAAAACGCATGGTTACTTTTTCGCAACAGGGCGGATATCCTCAACAGAACCATATCTGTTGTAAAACAAGTCCACATCATCACCCAGTGCCAAGCCCATAACTACGGAATAGCAAGTAGACTTTGCAGATACAAACACCGATTCCGTTCCCAGACCGATAATTCTATCATCCGGATAGGTGAGGTGTAATGTTACACCTTTCACGGGCTGCCCCGTCTTTTTAGATACATAATCAACTGTCTGTTTTCCCACTACTTTTTTCATTCTTTTTTTCCTCTCTTTCTTGAATTGTGGTATAATAACAAAAAATACAGAACCCAAAAACCATGTGAGGAGGATTTACCGCTAGGTTTACCCATGCCACCTAAAAACAACCGCGCTTTCTTCTGATTGCCTGTTTTATCAGGGCGGATTTACCTCCGAGGGTTGCCAATGCACCCACAACAACCGCGCTAACATATAAATCTGGTATGGTGCTATTAAAGTGCTAGCACCTCTTGAAATACAAAATAGCATAAGTGCTAGCAAAATGCAAGCACTTTTTTTAAAAGGAGTTTCTATGCCGAGTAAAAAACCTATGGTTACATTACGAACTGAACAAGATATAATAGATAAGCTAAACATTATAGCTGTACAGGAGGGAAGAAGTCAAAATAAGGAATTGGAATACATCCTAAAACAATACATCCGGAACTATGAATCAGAACATGGAGAAATAAAATAGCCGTCTGACCGCGCAGGAGCCTCAAAAAGGCACCTAAAGGACAGGACGGCAATAACTATACTAACTATTCGTTAAAGTTGGCTTTTGCGCATAGTTGGATAACGCAAAGAAACTACTCTGAATTTCTGGGAAAACCTGATTCAGAAAAAAAGTATGCTGCAAGCTGGGCGCGGGAACTAAAGGGTGCATCGGATTGTAGTAATTCCTTTAACTCTGATTTGGAATAAAAGGCGGCATCAATCTGTTCATTTTCAGAAGTATTATCGGAAAAGGTTCCTTCGACCTCCACAAAGGCAATATAGGTGGTGGTATCTGAAAAGGCAACTGCTGCAAAGGAAGGCGGTAAAATCCGGAGAATTTTTTTAACCTTCAGTCCTGTTTCTTCATAAAGTTCTCTGCGGATGCAGTCCTCTATGGTTTCCTCCGATTCCAGCATACCGGCGCATAAATTATAGACATAACGGTTTACACCCATCCGAAATTCGTGCAGTAAAAGCATTTTGTTTCCGCAGGTTGCCACAATGGAAACACCGCTCGGTCTGGTGCCTAAATCCTTCTCACTCTCCAGCTCTCTTCTGCTGATAATCTCATATACCTTTTCCTTACCGGACTTATTATGGTAGGTTAAGGCATAATTTTTCAAATATTTTCCATCTCTGACTTTTTCAAAGCGAATCAGTTTCATGAACCTGAAAATCTCCTGTATTGCTCCAATAAGGGCATATTTTCCTTTTTTCGGGTAATCTCTACCAGCCCAAGCGGAGTAATGTCAACCACCGTGACCGGCATTTTATCCTTTTTTACTTCATCCTTTAAGGTCTGTAAAAGTATCTGCCTGGAAGTTTCTTCCGTAAGATTAATAAAGTCTATGACAATAATGCCGGAAAGATTACGAAGTCGTAATTGCAGGGCAATTTCTCTTGCGGCTTCCTGGTTCAGAGTAAGAAAGTATTCTTCTCTTCTTTTATTGCTTTCATATTTCCCGGAATTGACATCGATTACCGTCAACGCCTCTGTCGGCTGGATAATCAGGTAGCTGCCGGATTTTAGCCAGACCCGTTCAGAAAGGGCTTCCTTCATTTTGGTTTCCAGTGAGTAAAGCTTGCTCAGGGACAGCATATTATCCCTGTAAAGCCGGAAAGGTTTTTCCGGAAAGCTCTTGGCAAACAAGTGGCTCAGTTCATCGTAAAGGCTGGCATTATCCGTAATTATTTCAGTGTATTCCTCAGGGAAAAGCATCTGGGACAGAAAAGTTTCATAGGGATTTTGCGATTGCCTGATACGTCCAAAACAGGGCATATGGGAAGCTGTCTGCAATAATGTCCTGTACTCTTCTGCCAGTGATGCAAAGGCTTCCAGAAGTTCTTTTTCCGGCAAATCTTTAGCTTTTGTCCGGACAATCATCCCGGTGGGAATACGCTGCATCCGGGGAATTGACGGTAAGGAGGCAAGAAAGCTGTCAGAACATTCCAAGTGTTCTGAACATCCCAAACTGTCTGAATTTCCAGAATCAGAGGTCAGGATATCGGCTTTCTGTAAAAGGTCTGTGATACTTTTCTTTTCTCCGGCAGAGAGCTTTGTGGAATAATGTACTCCCTGAGAGCCAAATTCCAGAACAAAATATTCATTGGAAACAGTCAGCTTTGCCGTAACAGATGCCTGTTTTGTTTTCTGGGCATCCCGGATAATTTCCACAGGAAATTCGTCCCCCTGCAATACTCTTCCATCAAAGCTTCTGTTCTGCAGCAAAGGAAATTTGGCATCTTTCAGGGAAAGAAAGCAGATTTCTCCCGCTGTAATTTCAATAAAGCAGGCATTTATATTTGACAGTACTTTTTGTACCTTTCCCATATAAACAGCACCAATTTTGCTTTGGTTTTCTTCCGGAAAGCCGGCTGCCAGCAGACGGTTATTTTTTAAAAAGGCTGCACATCCGCGTCCCTGATAGTCTGTAAAAATTATCTTTCCGGCATCGCTGTTTCTGAAGGAGTGTTCTTCCGGTGATAAATGAACGGTTTGTTTGTCTGGAATGATACGGCTCATGCTGTTATTTCTCCTGTTGTTATCTCTCCCAGAGAAGTGAAGACAGGTGTTTCCGGGGTTCCGGTATTGGTAAAAATGTCTTCTCTGGTGATGAGCAGGGCATTTTCCTGCAAGGTTTCTCCTGTCTGGGAAAGGATTGCTTCAATTACCATACCGGGCTTGATATTTCCTGCACTGGAGGCATCTAACACCATGGAAAAAGCGTTTCCGTCCCAGGTTAAGGAAAAAATACCCGGTTTTAAATCAAGCTCCCGGGTTCCCTTTTTAGTAGCTTTTGTATAGGGAACAGTTTCCCTTGCCATGAATTTTTCCAGTTCGGCGGCAAGGTCACAGTGAGGCGCCCTTCCCTCCCGGAAGCAGACCGTATAGGCGGCAGAAGCCACACTTGCCATGGCATTTCCCGCATTATCCGGCAGTATGTTTACCGAAACAATCTCAATTCCCGGAACGCTTGCCTGATTCAGCCTGTTTTTAATATCCTCGCAGGAGGTGATGGAATTTACCTCAATATCCATATACTCCCCTCTGCTGGTCAGTCCGACTCCCAGAGGAGCAGCAAAGGTCATTATCTGATGGGGGCTGTAACCGCCCGTATAGGCAATATCAATCTCCGCCCGGCGGATAGCCTTCTGAAAGAACCGCATAACGTCCAGATGCCCGATAAAACGGACAGAACCGTATTTAGAAAATCTGACACGAAGTTTCATAATATAATAAATTTGCTCCTTTTGTATTCATGCTGTTTGTACCAATTTGTATCAATGTTACGTTGGATGCCTGCCGTATTATTTATTGTACTGCCTGCTGGATTGTTGTAATTTCTTATGTCTTTTTATGCTCTCGGCTCAAAGCAGATACCGCCGCCGAATCTGGCAGCACCGCAGCCCTGACATTTTAATTTACAGTTTTCAGAAATCTGTTCCTGCTGTGCCTTTTTCCATTCCCGGATTAAAAATTCCTTTGTGACGCCACAGTCAATAAAATCCCAGGGCAGGATTTCATCCGTGCTGCGTTCCCTGTGGGTATAAAATTCAGCAGATAAACCACATTCCGCCAGGGTTTCCATCCATTTTTCGTTGTCATAGTATTCGCCCCAGGCATCATAAAAGCAGCCTTTTTCATAAACTTTGCGGATAACCTCGCACAGCCGTCTGTCGCCTCTTGCCAGAACACCTTCCAGAACACTGACATCTGCTTCATGCCAGTTATATTTGATGCTCTTCTGATTGAGCTGCTCGGAGATTGCCTTTCTGGTCTGATATGCCTTTTCAATAAATTCTTCCTTTGTACACTGGGCTGCCCACTGAAAGGGGGTAAAGGGCTTTGGAACAAAGAAAGAGGTACTGCTTACAATCTGGATTTTTCCATTGACACGCTTTTCCTTGGGAACCGTTTCAAAAAAGGTGGCTGCAATCTTGTTGGAAAGCTCTGCAATGCCCCTGATATCCTCTTCTGTTTCTGTGGGAAGCCCCAGCATAAAGTAGAGCTTTACTCTCGTCCAGCCGCCTTCAAAGGCAAGGGCAGAACCCTTTAAAATGACTTCTTCAGTCAAGCCCTTATTGATAACATTGCGCAGTCTTTGGCTGCCTGCCTCCGGTGCAAAGGTCAGACTGGATTTTTTTATATCCTGTACCTTGCTCATGACATCCAGCGAAAAAGCATCTATTCTGAGGGAAGGCAGGGAAATATTGATATGTTTTTTACTACATTCTTCCAGCAGAAAATCAATCAGCTCCGGCAATTTGCTGTAATCGCTGGAGCTTAAGGAACTCAGGGAAATTTCCTCATGACCGGTATTCTTCAGCATTTCCAGTGCCCATTTTTTTAACGTATCCACGCTTCGTTCCCGTACCGGGCGGTAAAGCTGTCCTGCCTGACAGAAGCGGCAGCCTCTGATACAGCCTCGCTGGATTTCCAGCACTACCCTGTCCTGAGTGACCTTAATAAAGGGTACAACGGGCTTCATCGGATAAAAGCTGTCCGTTACATCCATAACAATTTCCTTCAGAATGGTAGTCGGAACACCCGGCTCTGTGGGCTGAAAACTCTCTATCGTGCCATCTGCATGATAGGTTGTCCGGTAAAAGCGGGGAACATACATCCCCGGTATTTTGGCTGCCTTTAACAGAAATTCCTTTCTGGACAGACCTTCCCTGCGGCACTGTTTATACAAATCCAATAGTTCCCTGTATCGGGTTTCTCCTTCTCCGATATAGAAAATATCAAAGAAATCTGCCAGAGGCTCCGGATTATAGGTACAGGGGCCACCGCCTATGACAATGGGATAACTTTCATCCCTGTCTGCTGCGTTTAAGGGAATCTGCGCCAGGTCCAGAATCTGCAGGATATTGGTATAGCACATTTCATATTGGATGGTAATTCCCAGAAAGTCAAAATCCTTTACAGGCTCCTGGGATTCCAACGCGAACAGGGGAATCTGCTCTTTCCGCATGATGGCATCCAAATCAAGCCAGGGGGAATACACCCGTTCACACCAGACATCCTCCCAGGAATTGAACATTCCATATAAAATCTGTATTCCAAGATGTGACATACCGATTTCGTAAACGTCAGGAAAACACATGGCAAAGCGGATATCTACCTGTTCTTTATCCTTTACAACGGAATTTACCTCATGACCGATGTAGCGCTCCGGTTTTTCCACCTTCATCAATATATCATCATTTAAAGCTAATGTATCCTTCATCTTAATCCTCATTTCTGCGCATCAATCTATTTTTGCACAAAATCGTTAATTTCTGTGTGTGCTTCTTTGTAAAACTGATTTCATTTTCCGGACATCCTCTGCAGAGCTTTCCAGACTGCTGTAACGTGCCCGCTCATAAATATCTGCCATTCCCTCCAGCTTCAATACCCTTTCCGCATCTCTGGCTGTTTTACAGGAAAGTATTTTGGTGTCTGCTTCTGTTGAAAAGGCATCTGCCTCCTTTAACAGCTTTTTCCGGTACAGCTTTCTGATTTTTTCAGCAGGAGAAAGAAATGCAAAAAGAGAAAATGCATCCGAATGATGGGAGGCTTTCCTTTCTATTTCACATTTTTCCCGAAAATCTGTATTATCCTGCTGGAAACCTGCTCCATGCTGTAAGGAAAAGTCCAGTTGGAAGCGTTCCCTGATAAATCGCCAAATCCGCAAAAAAAGGCGGATAATGACAAATATCAGGAAACAGAAAAAAGCAAAAACAGCCACATATTCCAGAACTTTCCAGAAAAGGGAGGGTTCTCCTGCGGGTAAATCCATTCCTGTGACTGACTGATTCGCACCAACCGCTTCTTCAATCAGGACTTCCTCCGCCCCTGCCCTTTTGGGAAAAAGGGAAAAAAGGAAGCGCAGAACAGAAAGAATGATATTTTTCAGAAAATGCAGGAGGCTTTCCAGCCATTTCACATTCATGCCCAAAAGTAAAACAATGGTTCCACCAAGGGTATACGTCAGAACAAGCCCCATACCGGAATGAAACATTTCAGCGGCAGGCAATACGCCGCTGCTGCTCTGATTCACAGATAAAAAGTTCAGATAATGCCGCATAAAGTAAATCAGAAGATAAAGGGCAAAGCATCCGATGAGGGTAAAGGCAAAGTAAGCCTCCCAGGCAGGAACCTCTGCGTGGTACAAAAGTAAAATGCCGAGCAGGGAAATTCCGATTCCCACAGCGGGCGGAATCGGCTGTTGCCAGGGAGTATCTGCCCGGAAACGGATAACCATGGACTGTACCATATAAAAAATGCCGCATAAGACACAGATAACCCGACAGACAATATTCTGGGCAGGAAAAACCAGACAAAGAAGCGGCACAGCCAGACTGCAGAGTAAAAAAGGGAAAAAGTGTTTTAGTTTTATTCTGGTAAAAAAGGTAAAAACAGGAAGGAAACCGCAACAGACCCACATCAGAAAATCCGGGCTGGAAATAGGGAAAAGCCCGGAAACACATCCCATAATGGTAAAAGCCACAGGAAATAAAAGCCAGTGGTTCATCTGCTGTGTCAACAGTTCTGATATAAGAGAAAGCTGCTCCTCCAGCCTGTTTTCTCCTGTCCTTTTATTTCTATTCCTTTTTGTTCCTGATTCCTGAACAGTATCTGACAAGGTTATGCCTCCCTGTAATATGTTTTAAAACTTATGTATCCAGATGGATAAAGCGGACTCTTGCGGAAATCCCGGAGGGAAGCTCCGGCTCCTGCTTTCCATTTAACGGATAAAACCAGACATAGTCCCTTCCGGTATCCTGATAACGCTGCAATAACTGTAAAAAATCCTCATACTGATTCGGCGCAACAAAGCAGGTCAGCAGTCCGTTCTGTCCTTTGATAAGCATTTCCTCAAAAAGCTCTGTGAAGTCCGCGACAGGCTTTTCCAAATCAAGACGTGCCAGACCTCTTAAGATGGTGTCCAACTGTCCGTTCCCCGATTTCGCGGTAATTTCCATGTGTTCCCCTGTCAGTCCATCCAGAGCATTTCCAAAACAGGAAACCTGAATACCCTGCGCCAGAAAAAAGGAGCACAGTCCGGCAACAATCCGAAGGGAAGCTTCCACACAGTCCTCCTTTTTCATAATGTTGTCGTCCTCCACATTATAAAATACCTGTACGCTTTTTAAGGAAGTATAATTTTTCTGATTGACCTTTAAATCCCCTGTTTTGGCAGTTGCCTTCCAGTTGATATCCTTTATGTCATCATAGGGTTGGTATTCCCGGATGCCCCGATATTCAAAGGGGTCCTCCAGAAGATGCCTTCTGGCAAGTACTTCTCCGTTCAACTGTGTCAGCGAACGCTTAAACTCTGCACTTTCAAAGGGCTTCGGGTAGACATAAATGCTGGTATGTACCGGAAAATCGTCTACCATCTGTGTTGTAAAAAATAAATCACTTGCTACCAGAGTAAGACTGTCAATGGTATAATATCCTCTTCTTCCGCCCTCAAAGGTCAGAGTTCTTGTAACCTTCTCTCCGCCATTGATGCGGAATACATCATTCCGGTAAAACTGGTCTGTCGTCCGGGAACCCTTCTGGTCAGCAAACAACAGATGCTTGTCAGTCTTAAATTTTACCTTCAGCATGGAAAGAGGCAGTCTTTTTCGGTTTTCAATGATTTCCTTTAATTCCCCCTGTTCACCCTCCCAGACATGCTCTCTGCTAAAGGACAGGGTAACGTATAGTCCCTTTTCCCAAAGTCTGGTATAAAGCTGTCTTTGAATAAAAAGCAGACAGAAGAAAAGAACACCAATCGCGATTATCTGTATCATAGGGTAAAATCCTCAGTAGGCACCGGCAGTCTGTCCAAAAGCTGTCCAATAAGGGACTTTGCATCCTCTGTACCGGAGGCACCGTAGCCCAATACAAGCCGGTGTGCCATTACCGGAACCGAAAGCAGACGGATATCATCAGGAATGACATACTCCCGCCCCTGCAGATAGGCATATGCTTTTGCGCAGCGCAGCAGGGCAAGACTTCCACGGGGGCTGACTCCGGAAAGAATATTTTCCGCATTTCTGGTAGCATCCACAATATCAACCAGATATGCCATTACACAGGGATGGACAAAAATGTGGGATGCTTTTTCCCTTGCAGCAAGCAGCTCATCCAGAGTCAGCACGCTGTCCAGCTCTGCAAGAGGCTCCTTTTCCGAATAACGGTTTAAAATGGCAAGTTCTTCTTCCTTTGTGGGAAGTCCCATGGAAAGCTGCATGACAAAACGGTCAAGCTGGGCTTCCGGAAGGGGAAAGGTGCCGGCTGTTTCAATCGGATTCTGGGTCGCAATAACAAAAAAAGGATTGCCGGGGACATAGCTGACACCGTCTATTGTCACCTGGCGTTCCTCCATACATTCCAGAAGTCCCGCCTGGGTACGGGGCGTGGCACGGTTGATTTCATCTGCCAGAAGGAGGTTTGTAAAAACAGGTCCCTTTCTGAAAACAAATTCATTTTTCTGTCTGTCAAAAATATTTAAGCCGGTAATATCCGTGGGAAGTAAATCCGGCGTGAACTGAATCCTGGAAAACTGTGCATCCAGTGTTTTTGCCAGCGTTTTCGCCAGCTTTGTCTTTCCTGTTCCGGGAACATCCTCCAACAGGACATGTCCGTCTGCAAGAAGGGCTGTCAGTAGAAGCAGACAGGTTTCCTCCTTACCCACAATCACTTTATTTAAATTTTCCAAAACCTTTTCTCTGATAAATGCTCCATTTTTCATCCGCAAATGGCCGCCTTTCCAGTGCATTTTCAAACCAGCACTTCTTAAAAGTATATCATAATGTCAGGGGCTTTGCAATGAATGAGGGTTCTGAAAAGCGGGATATATTTTGTCAATAGTTATGCGACAAGTTTTTCAAAAAAAATTATGCCAGTTTCCTTATTTCCTCTTCAAAGAGTTTTGCCGCTGTTTGAAACTCAAAAATCCCCCTTGGATAATTATTTATCCAGGTTTCTATATATTCAATGTCCCTGTCCTGTTTTTCGTCAAAATCTTCCCCTTTTGGAATATGGCGGCGGATTAGTCTATTTGTGTTTTCATTGCTTCCACGTTCCCAACTACTGTATGGATGACAGTAAAACAGAAATGTTCTTTTCTCTCCTGGGTGTATTGCTGACTTTTCCAGGCCGTCACAATCCGAAAATTCCACGCCGTTATCAACCGTAATGCTTCTGAATATGTTTTTGAACATATCGCCCCATTTCCGTTCTATTCTGTCCAGGGCATCCACCACGCTTTCTGCTTTCTGGTCCTGCAATTTTACTATTATTTCATTTCTGGTCTTTCTCTCTGTCAAAACAAGCATACAGGACTTTGTTACCCCTCTTTTGCCTTTCACGGTGTCCATTTCCCAATGTCCAAACACTTCCCGGTTTTCCACCTCTTCCGGGCGTTTTTCAATGCTCTGCCCTGCTGCCGCCCGTTTCTGTACCTTTACTTTTTTATTGTGTTTCTTTCTCTTTCCTTTCACTGGCAAGTCCTTATTTGTCAATTTCAGAAAAATGCCGTCATCAATATACCTGTAAAGTGTCCGCACACTTATGGTTGTTTTAAATTCAATTCCGCTTTGTGCCACTGCTGCCAGTGCGGCTTCCGGGCTGTATTTATCATTCACAATCTTATTTTCTATATACTCCGCAAGCGGCAAATCATTTCCTATTTTAATACTTCGCCCTTTTCCCTGGGCGTTCCAGTCATGTGCCTTTTGCCCTAAATCACTGCTGTAACGTATCTCTTCTGTGTAGTCGCTATTTCTGTGTGTATAGGCTCCCCTTTTTCTTTCTCTCCAAACGGTTGTTCTGTGTACTCCTAAATACTTTGCTACCTCTTCCGGCGTATGCCCGGAATTTAACATGGTTTCCATTTTAATTCTATCGCTTTGTGTTAAGTGTTTTCCCATGTCAAATTCCTCGCTTTCTTCTATCCCCCTTGATTATACTTTTTATTTATATTGCATTGTTATGGGCGTTGTGGGGTCCAGGCTCCCAGTTCTATATTTTGATTAGGACGGTTCCCAACCGCCCAGGCGTGCCGCCTGTTTGCCTGTCCTGCTTGCACGCCGCCCGGTTCTCATTAAACCCTGGCTGTAACTTGTCAACCTACACCGCAACGCCCACCATTGCAACCCGTCAACTGTTTATAGGGGCTTCGGACCCTCACGCCGCCCATGGACAACGTGGCCGTTTTAATTGCCGGGCGGCGTAGTTGCCGCCCTTTCTGCTATGCACAACGGGCCTGTTCAACCCATTTCTTTGCTTCCTCTTCGCTTCCAAACCAATCATTATAAATGTCTTTTCGGCTTGTGTTTGTGTATGTGCTTTCTGGGCACTCTTCCGCTTCTTTTGTTGCTGTAATTGCCGCTATGGCTCTTCCTCTATCATCAAATGAAGATGTTACGCAATACCATGTTTTCATAATATCGTCCTTTCTTGCGACACATTGGCCGCCCTGGTTCCTGCTTATTCTGTTTTTCCCATTCGTTCATCAATTGCCTGGTTTATAAATTCATTTACGCTTTGCCCTGCTGCCTTGGCCGCTTCCTTTATTACTGCCTTTTTCCCTTTTGGCACCTTAATTTCTATACGGTCATAATTCATTTTGTTGTATTCATTTTGGTACGCAATCTGGTTAAACTCTCCGCTTTTTGTTCTTGGCATTTTCTCAACCTCTTTCTATTCTGGCAAATTCACGCTTCCTTTCTCTTGCCAAATGGTGTATAATTTCTTTTAACAGATTGGGCGGCTTTGGCAAGTCCACCGCCCTTTCTGAACCCCTAAAGCCTATTCGTTAGGCTTTTCTTTTTTTGCCATGTTTCTGACTTCCTGCACGGCCTTGGCAACCTCTTCCATGTTCTTGCAATTACTGAACTTGTCGGCTACCAGATTTAAAATGACTTCCATTTGCTTATCTGTCATGTTCTCTTCCATGTTATCTCCTTTCTATGCTTGCCCATGTATTTGTTAAGGTTCTTCCTTAACTGTCTTTATTATATCGCATATGTCGGCATATGTCAATACATATTACGACATATTTTAATAAAATTATTTAACCCCCAATACACTGTTTTTTTGCATATTGGGGGTTCTTTTATCTTCTACTTTCTATTACGAAAATGATTTCATTTATTTTTGCCTGGTTTGCTTCATTGCTTACACAACGCACAATTCTGTCTTTTCCGTCTGCCGTTGTAATTGTTATTCCAATATAGTTTCCCATTTTCTTTTCAAACCCTGTATTTTGGGATATGGCAACAATCTTGTCATACATAAGCGTTTCCGTTTTTGTTTGGCTTCCGTCCTGCTCAAAATAAAGGCACCTCTTTTCTGTTGTTGCCAATACTGCCGTTGAAAAAACTAATTTTTCCGCCTGGCCTTTACCCTGGATGCAATAATCAATCTTTTCTCCTGGCATCAGTGTTTTTCCGAAAACATTTTGTGCCATAACCTCTTCAATTGGTTTCTGCTCTTTTGCTTCTTTTTTCTTTCCAAAAAGTCCCATGGCCTATTCTCCTTTATCGTTTTTATACCCTGTCATCTAACGTCAATTAAAAAACTGGACTGGTATTAGTCCCATTATATCACACCCATGCCCCTAAAATAAAGTAAAAAGGACTGGTATTAGTCCAGAAAGGGGCCGTAAATGTTTCAAGTCAAAATAAAAGAAGATGAAAACAATACAATTGGCCGCAATATACGGCGAATACGCAAATCTCGCCACATGGGGCAAACCGCCTTAGTGCGTGAATTACAATTACTTGATATTGAAATCACACGGGAAGCCTTGGTAAAAATAGAACGTGGTATTCAGCACATACAACTTTCCCAGTTGCGTGGCATTCGTGATGTTCTATCTACTTCCTATGAAGAATTATTGGACGCATAGCATTATAATAGGGCACGCCTTTTATTGACGTGCCCTGTGTGACATATTCTTTTTCCTTTGACCTTTAGGAAGTGTTTCTTTTTACTTCAAGAACTGATTTACTTCGTTCTGTACTGCCTGGTAATCATACCCGGCGGCTTCCAGGCGTTCTTTTCTCTGTGGGTTGTTTCCCCACTTCCCGGCAATTACTTCTTTGGCTACCTCTGCAACGCTCTTCTGTGGTTTTGCATTGCCGTTCAGTATCGCATTTACCTGGTTCTGCACCGCCTGGTAATCATACCCGGCGGCTTCCAGGCGTTCTTTTCTCTGTGGGTTGTTTC
>OLGB01001488.1_pt1 | contig 28096 bp, 24 predicted proteins | sample 1605691 | NCBI WGS metagenome assembly OLGB01 (sample SAMEA3888925, study PRJEB22519) | human gut metagenome | biome: human gut; feature: human-associated habitat; material: faeces | place: Denmark | collected 2010 | reverse complement strand
AATCATGTTCTTACGCAGCCTGACAGCAAGTGTCTGGCTGCTGTGTGAACTGTAACTTATAAACTACTTTTTTTAGTGTACACGATACCGGAGGTTTTTTCAAGACGGTATTGCATGGTATTTCAAAAGTATTTTGAAAGTATTCCAAAAGGTTCCCTTACAGGATTTTATTTACTGCAGATACCAGCGCATCTATAGAACTTTGGATAATATCGTCCTTGATACCAACGCCCCAGTACATCTTATCTGCATGCTGGATGCCTACGAAAGCGGCTGCCTTGGATGAGGATCCCATGGAAATTGCATGCTCTTCGTATACGGAAAGCACATAAGCAATACCAAACCTCTGCTTCAATGCTTTGCTGACTGCATCCAGACGTCCATTACCGGAGGCCTTGACGGTTTCTGTTCCATCCGCAGTCTTAATGGTAACCGCAGCTTCAATGTCTCCCGGTTTTTGTACGAAATGGCATTCCGTGATATCGAACCTGTCACGTACCGTAACATAATGGGACTCAAAAATTCCGAAGATATCGGCCGGCGTCAGCTCACTGTGCTTCTCATCGGAAATACCCTTAATAAGATAACCAACCTCTTCTCTCATATCCTGTGGCAGGGCAATACCAAAGTTCTGCTTTAAGATAAATGCAACGCCACCCTTACCGGACTGGCTATTGATACGGATGACATCGGATTCGTATTCACGTCCGAGATCCTTCGGATCAACCGGCAGATACGGAACGGTCCACTTGTCTCCACTCTTTCCTTCCTCCCACCATGCCATTCCTTTGGAAATCGCATCCTGATGGGATCCGGAGAAGGCAGTAAATACCAGATCTCCGGCATAGGGAGTACGTTCATGCACATGCATACCGGTAAGACGCTCATAGGTTTTACGGATCTTCATGATATCGCTGAAATCCAGTCCGGATTCCACACCGTGAATGGTCATATTCATTGCAACCGTTACGATATCCACATTACCGGTTCTTTCACCGTTTCCAAACAGAGTTCCTTCCACACGGTCTGCACCTGCCAGAACACCAAACTCGGCATCGGAGATGCCGCAGCCTCTGTCATTGTGAGGATGAACGCTCAATACCACGCCATCACGATATTTGAGGTTCTTATGCATATATTCCACCTGTGTTGCAAACACATGCGGCATCGCATTCTGTACCGTTGTCGGAAGATTTACAATCACCTTGTGTTCCGGAGCCGGCTGCCATACATCCAGAACGGCATTACATACCTCCAGGGCATATTCCATTTCCGTTCCGTGGAAGCTCTCAGGGCTGTATTCAAAGGAGAAGCTTCCATCGGTATGATCTGCAATATCCTTTAACAGCTTCGCACCATCTATGGCAATCTGCTTTACTTCTTCTTTGGATTTCTTAAACACCTGCTCCCGCTGTGCCAGGGATGTGGAATTGTACAGATGTACAATCGCATGCGGAGCTCCCTTTACTGCCTCAAAGGTCTTCTTAATGATGTGCTCTCTGGCCTGTGTCAATACCTGAATGGTAACATCATCCGGAATCATATTCTTCTCAATTAAAGCACGGACGAACTGGTACTCGGTGTCAGAAGCGGCAGGGAATCCCACTTCAATTTCCTTGAATCCGATCTTTACCAGCATGGTGAAAAATTCCAGCTTTTCATCAAGACTCATCGGCTCAATCAATGCCTGATTCCCGTCACGCAGATCCACGCTGCACCAGATCGGCGCCTTTTCAATCGTGTCCTTCTTCACCCAGTCATAGGTCGGGGTTGGCGGTAAAAAGTACGTTTTTCCATATTTCTTTGCTGCATCCATGATTTGTTCTCCTCTTTTCTTATTTCGATTTATTTGTTTTGTTTTCTCCTTGTTGCAGACCCGCAGTTGCTTAATTCTTACTTGCAGCAGACTCGCAAATTCGTGCTTCGCACTCCACGCCCTGCTACGCATGGCATTTGCCCGTTGATGTGTACAGGAAAAACAAATGTCTGTTACACAGCCGCTTGTTTTTCCTTTGCACACATCAAAAAGTCCCTATGAAATCTCCCCCTCAGAGAGATTTCATAGAGACGTAAATTCAATCTACGCGGTACCACTCTACTTCACGATTCCTCGTGCACTCGTCAGCACTAACATGCCTGCTCCTTTCTACGGCGGAGACTCCGTCCGAACCTACACAGAAGCTTCTGCCCGATTAACTGGTCGTGCTTCCTTCAGCCGGCTGCTCAAAGGTGAGTTCCTAATTCACTTCTGACTGCCTCGCACCTCCCGGCAGTTCTCTGCTTTCCAGATCCTTACTACTATTCCTTATCATTGCATTTATGCGCTATTCAATTACCAGTCAATCATAACATATGCCCCATGAAGTTGCAAGTGCTTTTATCATAAAAGTGCTATTTATGGCACATCGTAATCGCTATGACACCTCCGTCACCGTAAGAACTCCTTCGTTTACCACAAACGAAATATTCTGTCCGGCAAAGCTCAGTCCATACTGTCTTTTCTCATCCCTGTGATACGATGGACGCGGATCCTGGGAAAGAAGCTTTTGCAGTACTTCCTGGCGGTCCGCCGGAATCCGGTCAAGAAATTCCTTCGGAATCACAACCTCCACATGATAATCCATCGCTTCTTTGGCAAAGCCATCCCACGCGTCCGGATGACAGTCTGCATAGGGCAGATACGGTTTGATGTCATAAATTGGCGTCCGGTCCCGCAGGTCCACACCGGAAACCTCAAGCACCGGCCCTTTTTCTGTTTCCTTAACTGCGTCCAGGTGTACCGAGGATAAGCCTATGGGATTGGGCCGGAAGGGTGATCTCGTTGCAAAAACTCCCACTCTGGTATTTCCACCGAGCCTCGGCGGACGTACGGTTGCATAAAATGCGACCGGTCCACTCCCTGAAACTCCCACAGAAGCCAGATGTAATTGAAACCTTCGAGCCCCTTAACGGCATCCATGGAACGATATTCCGGTTCAAAAATAATTTTCCCCTTCAGCTCCTTCACAAGACCGCTCTGCCTTGGGATGCCGAATTTTTCCGGGAGATCCGTATGAATATATGCGATTGGTTTCATCTGCCCTTCTCCTGTCCGTTTCCATTCAGATCTCGATCTCACCTTCAAATACCGTCGTTGCAGGGCCGGTCATATATACAACATTTTCTTTTCTGTCCCAGAAGATTTCCAGATTACCGCCCAACAGCTCTACCGTAATGCCATCTTCCGTCAGTCCGTTTAAGATACTGGCAACCGTAACGGCACAGGCACCGGTCCCGCAGGCAAGCGTTTCACCGGTTCCACGCTCCCACACACGCATCTGTACCCGCTCCCTGTCAAGAACCTTTACAAATTCCGTATTGACTCTCCGTGGGAAACACTCGTGATGTTCAAATAACGGTCCGATCTTCGCCATTGTCTCATCATCAATCATCTCATCCACATAGACAATTGCATGCGGATTTCCCATGGAAACGCAGGTCATGCGGTATTCCCTTCCATCGACTGTGATCGGTGTGTCAACTACAGGAGACTGTTTTGCCACAACCGGGATTTCTGCGGCTTCAAGAACCGGAGAGCCCATATTGACACGCACCTTCGTAACCCTTCCGTCTTCAACGGACAGCTCCAGATATTTGATCTTCCCACAGCTCACAATCGACAGGGAGGTTTTCCGGGTAAGGCCATGGTCGTACACATACTTTCCGACACAGCGGATTCCGTTTCCACACATCTCGGAACGGCTTCCATCCATGTTGTACATTTCCATCTCGAAGTCTGCCACATCACTTGGATTAATGAAAATTACACCGTCCCCGCCGATCCCAAAATGACGGTCACTCAAAAACTTTACGACCTCACTCTTGCGTTCTGCAGGGATGATCTCCCGCGCTCCGTCCACATAGATATAATCATTGCCGCAGCCATGCATTTTTGTGAATTTCATTGCATAAATCTCCCTTCTTAAAAATACTATAGTAAAAAAGATATCTTAAAGGATTTCCCATGAGTGCCAAAACCAAAATCATCGTACTTCGTATGAAAGAATTAATTTATACCGGTATTTTTATTGCGCTGGGCCTTCTGCTCATCATTCTCCTCATCGTTGTTTTTTCACCGAAAAAGAGAGAAGAAGCTGCTTCTCCCACACAGGAACCCACTTATGTACCAGGTATTTATACAACCTCTCTGATGCTCAATGACCGCACTGTCGATATTGCTGTAACCGTAGATGAGAATAATATCAATGACATCCGGATGGTAAACCTGGATGAAGCCGTGACCACCATGTTTCCTCTGCTCGAACCAGCCTTTGATGATCTGGCAAATCAGATCGTGCGCAACCAGTCCGTCAGTGATATTGCCTATTCGGATGACAATAAATATACCTCGCTGGTATTACTGGATGCGATTAAGACCTCGCTTGGCAAGGCAAAAACCGGGGTGCACTAAGCTCAATCTGCGCCTCCGGCTTGCTTTCACTAAGTGCTCTACAAGCATAAGACAACAGTGCCACTTACTGTTGTCTTTTCTATTCCCTGTATTATCTGGCTTTCCTTAATAAGCCCTTCAGCTCCTCTACGGAAAACTTATAGGCTGTATTACAGAAATGACAGTTAACTTCAATTTCCTGTCCGTCATCAATCATATCCTGAATGTCCTTCTTCCCGATACTGATGATTGCCTTCTCTACCCGGTGCCTGCTGCAATCGCAGCGGAATTCACAGGGACTCTGTTCCGTGATCACAGGATCCATCCCGGCAAGCAGCATCTGCAGCATTTCTTCCGGCGTCTTTCCCTCATCGAGAACCTTTGTTACTGTGGAAAACTCTGCCAGATTTTTTTCCAGCTGCCCAATCACCGCTTCCTCGGTAAAGGGCATCAGCTGGATGATAAATCCGCCCGCCTGCTTCACGGTATTGTCCTTTTCCATCAGAACACCGAGTCCGACACTGGACGGCACCTGCTCCGATGTTGCAAAATAATAAGTAAGGTCTTCCGCAATCTCTCCGGATTGAAGCCCGGTCTGTCCGACATACGGCTCCTTTAAACCCATATCCTTAATGACGCGTAAAAACCCATTGCCGATCGCCCCTCCGACATCAAGCTTCCCGGCAAGGCTCGGAGGCAGCATGATCTGCGGTTCAATGGCATAGCCCTTTACATGACCTCTGGAATCTGCGGTCACAGTCATTCCCTTTAACGGACCATCACCGCTGATCTGTAAGGTCAGAAGATCATCCTCTCCCTTCAGCATCTTTCCCATCATCACCGCTCCCGTCATCAGGCGTCCCAATGCTGCGGTTACCACCGGGCTTGTATTATGAACCTGTCTTGTATGTTCCGTTAAATTCCTTGTTGTAGCAGCAAAAGCCCGGATCTGGGCATCTGCCGCCGTGGCTCTTACAATATAATCCATTCTTCTGCCTCTCTTTACTGTTCACGGATACCTCTGTGTGAACCATCATTGTTTTCCGTGCTCCCTTGCAATTACATAGATACGCTCGCTGGTTTCTGTCGGAGCCTTATGTGTCTTCTCATCCAGGGCTGTCACGAAGATAAGCCCTGCCTTTTCAAGGAAGGTCTTCATTTCCTCCAGGGTATACCCTCTCTGATAATGGGTCTCCGTAAACCTGCGGTACAGATCGTCCTCCTGACGCTCAAACACTGTTAGATCGTATTCGTTGATATGATCCTCACAGCTATAGAAATTCTCCCAGATAAAGCTGCAATCCTCACGGTTTTCGGCAATCGTGGTATCACCGATCACCTCTTCATATTTATAAATCGTATTAAAATCAAAGATAAAAATCCCACCGGGGAACAGGTAATTGTTCACCAGATGGAAGGTCTGAAGCACATCCTCATCCATCAGCAGATAATTCAGGGAATCACAGACACTGACAACGGTTCCGACCGTACTGTACAGATCCAGCTCCCGCATATCCTGACACAGATACAGAATATCACTCCCGGTCTCAAACTTCTTATCCAGGGCGATCTGCAGCATCTCTTCGGAGCTGTCCACCCCAATCATGTCATAGCCCTTTTCATATAAAAGCTCAGTGATCGTTCCGGTGCCACACCCCAGATCCAGTACCAGATTCCGTTCCGAAATCAGGGCATCTTCTTCGGTCACTCCGGGTTCTTCCTGCACTTCTTCAAATTCCTGTACCTCTCCGGATTCCGGTGCTTCTTCAAATCCCTGTATATATCCGGATTCCGGTGCTTCTTCAAGCTCCTGCACTTCTCCCGGTTCACGTACCGGACGGCTCACACCGTAAGCTTCAATCAATGAAGCAAGAAAATCTGCCCATTGTTCATATGGGACATCCCCCATAAAGGTATCATAAACTTCCGCAAAATCCGTATATGCTTCCATTACAATACTCCCTTCTCTTTAGCCAAGCAGTGCCCCCGCTGCTCCAAAGACGCCCATGCTGGCTGCCATCATAATCATACCGGCAAGCAGCACACCAAGCATTACGGCAATCACACTGTCCTTAAACTTCATATCCAGAAGGCTGGCTGCCAGTGTTCCGGTCCATGCACCGGTTCCCGGTAACGGAATCCCTACGAAAAGCATCAATGCCACAAAGAGTCCGCGTCCTGCTTTCTCCTGCAGCTTTTCTCCGCCCTTCTTCCCCTTTTCCAGACAGAAGGTAAAGAATTTGCCAATGACAGGCTTGTCTGCTCCCCACTCCAGGATCTTACGTGCAAACAGATAAATAAACGGAACCGGCACCATATTCCCGATAATGGATACCACATAAGAGGTCCAGATCGGCAGCCCCATTCCCTGTGAAATCGGAATAGCACCACGAAGCTCAATTAACGGAACCATAGATACCAAAAAAACAATCAGATATTTCTTTAACATAGCATTCTCCTTAACAATCTTCAAACAAACTTTCAATATTTTATAAGTGTCTCTCAAGTAACCATCCCTGTCCGAAACATCTATACCGGAGCATCCATTAGCCTGTTTTAACCAAGAATCTCCTCTAACGCTTCGCACAGCTTCTCCATCTGTTCCGGCGTTCCGATCGTAATTCGTAAATAGTTTTCGATACGCGGCTTGTTCCAGTGGCGCACATAAATCTTCCTCTTGCGCAGTTCATCAAAAATCTGCTGTGCCGGAACCTTTTCATGTGCTGCAAACAGGAAATTACTCTTCGAATCCGTGAACGTGAATCCCAGATTCTTTAGCTGAACCTTCGTCCATTCTCTCGTTTCAATGATCCTCCGGACAGTATTTTCAAAATATTCCCTGTCCTTCACTGCTTCCACGCCAAGCTCAATTGCCGGCAGGTTCATCGTGTAGGAATTATAGGAAAACTTCACGTCCTTCAGATACCCGATCAGCTTCTCACTGGCGATCGCAAAACCGATCCGCATACCGGCCATGGCGCGCGACTTGGAAAAGGTCTGTACTACCATGAGATTATCGTATTTATGAATGAGCGGCAGCATGCTTTCTGCCCCGAAATCCACATAGGCTTCATCGATAATGACTACCGAACCGGGATTTCCAGCCACAATTTCCTCTAATACACTGCAGTCCTCAAAGATCGCCGTCGGTGCATTGGGATTCGGAATAATGATTCCCCCATTCGGACGGAAATAATCCTCCTTGCGGATCCGGAATGCTTCATCCAAAGCACAGGTTTCATACGGAATTTTAAAAAGCTCTGCCCAGACATCATAAAAGGAATAGGTAATATCCGGGAACAGAATCGGCTTGTCACTGTTAAAGAAGGTCATAAATGCCATTCCAAGCACATCATCCGAGCCGACTCCGACAAACACCTCGGATTCTTTTACCTTATAATAGTCGGCAATCGCCGCAACGAGCTCTGCCGCATCCATATTCGGATATAACCGCAGCCTGTCCACGCACAGCTCCTTTGCCCGCTTCTCTACTCCCGGTGCCGGAGGATACGGGCATTCATTGGTGTTTAACTTAATCACATCCGTATCCTTTGGCTGCTCGCCTGCGACATACGGGACTACTTTTCGTACATTTTCTTCCCAGCTCATGTTGTTCCCCATTCGTAACTGTATCGTTATCCTTATTCTAATTTGTGTAGTGTAACTATTCCGTACACCATCCGTAAGACCGCTGCTGACACAGCTTAAGTTTTACTCATGTAACGCACTTATGGTATCATCTATCCCGGCTCTATGCAAGATAATTCCTTCTGATAATAAGCCTCCTGCTCACTCATGGATAATGCATGATAGCACGCAATGAGTCCTTCAAGGGGAATTTCCCTCTGATAACGGATGTTCAGAATACTCTGCTGCTCATAGGCGGCATTATAAAACCACAAAATTGCTTCCTCATAATCCTGCCGATTCTGATAATACTCTCCCAGAATACAGCAGACCTCACTGCTGGCCTCACTGGCGGCATCCTTCATTGCATACTGGTACATCGTAAGTACATCCCCTGCTTCAAAGCAGCTCCGCACCACGACCGCAAGCGCCGTCTTCAACCGGTCCGCATCTGTTTCGCTGTCTTTCACAATCGAAATAAAATAATCCTTTGCATGGATTAACTGTTCTTTCGTTCCGGCCACGAACAGCTCCCTCGCATAAAAATCAGTCAATCTCTTTGAAAGTGCCTCTCCGCGGGCAAGGAGCTGTTCAAAAATTGCAATGTCACGGTCTCCGTGATTGTGCTCCGGCTTATGGGTAATCTCGATCTCGCTGTCATAAACCAACGGAAGGAGACGTACCGTTTCATGAACCGGCTCGGTCCACACAAAGTTCCGAAGCCGCTTAAACAGCTTGGGACGGAGCTCTCTGTCAAAATTATAGACTGTGCCGTTTGCAAGCTGGTTTCCATAGTACATCTGCACAATTTCCACCTCCGGCATCAGATTTTCCTTTAAAAGCCGGAATTTCTCATGATTCTCTTCATCAAGCACCTCATCGGCATCGGCTGAATAGATATAATCACAGGCTGCTTTTTCAAAAGCAAAATTCCTTGCCTTTGAGAAATCATCGCACCAGGCAAAATCATAAATCCGGCCGGTATACTTCCCTGCAATCTCCTTCGTCCGGTCTGTCGATCCGGTATCCACGATAATAATCTCATCCATGAGATCGAAGATAGAAGCAAGACACCGGTCTAATACCTTCTCTTCATTTTTGACAATCATACATAAACTGATCCGAATCATGGCTTCCTCTTTTCAAAGAAGCCGATACACAGGTACATCTGTCTGTATTTCCGATGTACCGCATATCGGCTTTATCTTTCTTAAACTGTAACTATCCGGAATAGTCCCTTCCGCTTACAGCACCTTGGATAGGAAATCCTGCAGACGCTGGCACTGCGGATTGTTAAAGATTTCGGAAGGTGTATTTTCTTCCATAATAATTCCTTCATCCATAAACAGCACCTTCGTTCCGACCTCTCTTGCAAATCCCATTTCATGGGTAACAACCACCATCGTCATACCGGAATCTGCAAGCTCCTTCATAACGGCAAGAACCTCACCCACCATCTCCGGATCGAGTGCGGAGGTCGGCTCATCAAACAGCATGACCCTTGGATTCATGGCAAGGGAGCGGACAATCGCAATACGCTGCTTCTGTCCACCGGATAACTGGCTCGGGAAGGAATCTGCCTTTTCTTTCAGGCCGACACGCTCTAAAAGCTTCAAAGCATTCTCACTGGCTTCCTCCCTGCTCTGCAGCTTCAGCTTCACAGGTGCAAGGGTAATATTATCCATAATGGAAAGGTTATTAAAAAGATTAAAGTTCTGGAATACCATTCCCATATGCTGACGTACGTGATTGATGTTTACCTTATCACTTGTAATCAGCTGTCCATCAAACCAGATCTCACCGCTTGTCGGTGTTTCCAGTAAATTGAGGCATCTAAGGAACGTACTTTTACCGGAGCCGGAGGGACCGATAATAACGATCTTTTCTCCCTGATGTACATGATAATTCACGCCACGAAGTACGTGGTTATTGTCAAATTTTTTATGAAGATCCTTAACGATTATCACTCTTACGCAGCCTCCTCTCCAATACACCCAGCAGAATGGTTAAAATCTTGATAATCACAAAGTAAATCACTGCTGCACCAATCAATGGCATAAATGCTTCGTAGGTTCTCGAAGAAATCTGGTTTGCGGCTCTGGTAAGATCTGTCAGGCTCACGTAACCGACAATCGCGGTCTCCTTTAACAGCACGATAAATTCATTACCGATCGGAGGCAGCACATTCTTGATTGCCTGTGGAATGACTATATAGATCATGGTCTGTGCCTTGGATAAACCAAGGGATCTGCCTGCTTCCGTCTGCCCCTTGTCTACTGCAAGGATTCCGGCACGGACAATCTCTGCCACATAAGCGCCGCTGTTGATACCAAAGGAAAGAACTGCAACAAGTACACCGTTCTTACAGCTCTTCATAATGATGAACCACATAATTAACAGCTGCAGCACCGACGGTGTTCCACGGATCACGTCAATATAGCAGTTCGCGATAAAGGACCAGATGGTTCCCTTTCCTTTCTTTCCGGTGGAAAGCTTCATCAGTGCAATCACCGTTCCAATTACCAGTCCGAGGATTGCGGCAAAAAACGCAACCTTCAGTGTCACTCCCAGTCCGGCAAAATATAATTTCCACCGGTCTTCTGCAAGGAATGCTTTATAAAAGCTTCCTTCTACCTTGTTCAACCATTCCAACATCTGTGCTTAACCCTTCCTGTTTGACTATGTATATGTATGTGCTCTACATGTACCTGGATACTAAATTCGTACTTCGCTTCGCTCGTTCTCATTAAGTGTCCCGGTACCGTTCGCACTAAGCTCAGACTTCTCCTTCGGATCGTCTTCTCTAAGTGCTCTACACTCAAAAATGATCCACTGGATCATTTTCTCACATGCATGGCAATGAAAAGAGGATAGCATAATATGCTATCCTCTTTGATATGCTATACGCTATATTGAATATTAACACATAAATGATTATTCTTCAATATATGTCTTTACCAGTTCATCAAAAGTTCCATCTGCCTTTAATTCCTCAATAGCCTTGTTGATGGCATCTACTAAAGCAGTATCTCCCTTGGGAACTGCAATTGCATAATATTCCGGTTCGAACTCAAACTGTGCACCGTCTACTGCAGTAATCTTGGAACCGTCATCCTGGAACTTGCTTTCGAATACGAGTGCCGGATTCTTGTCAATGATGACACAGTCTACTCTTCCGTTGATCAGATCGTTTACTGCATCCACACCCTTGTTATAGGTATTCACTGTAGTTCCTTCGATATCGGATGCAATGAAGTCACCTGTTGTACCAAGCTGGACACCGATGGTCTTGTTCTTCAGATCCTCTGCGGTTGCAATCTCACTTCCCTCAGGAAGAAGAACATACTGAACTGCTTCATAGTAAGGCTCGGAGAAATCAACTGCTTCTTTTCTTTCATCGGTTATGGTCATACCTGCAATTGCAACATCAATCTTGTTACCGATGGAGGATACTAAGGATGCGAACTCCATGTTGTCTACCTGAACGTCTACGCCAAGCTTCTCACCGATTGCCTTGATTAAAGCGATATCGAAACCATCTGCTTCTCCATCATCCCCAACATACTCAAACGGAGGGAACTCTGCGTTCGTGCCTGCGGTAAGCATACCATCTGCAAGAGCTTCGGAAACAGCGGCTTCTGTGTCAGCGGTTTCTTCTGCTGCATCTGCAGCTTCTGCAGTTTCTTCTACTGCTGCACCATCTGTTGTGGTATCAGCTTCTGCTTCAGTAGTTTCTGTTGTGGTGTCTGTGGCTTCTGTGCTGCTTCCGCATGCGGTCAGCATAGCCATTGTCATTGCTGCTGTTAATAAAACGGCTAATAATTTTTTCATAACTCTCCTCATTTCTGCGTTTCTAAACGCGAATCTAGTTTCTAAAACAACTAAAATCTATCACGGCAGATTCGGAAAGTCGATAGTTTATGCAGTTTTTTGTTATAGTTATACATGCCTTAAATGGTAAAGGTCATCTCCTTGTCAAGATACACGGACTTTTTCCTGCCATCCTTCACCACATAAATCTCCCAACTGCTGTTCTTTCCGATCAGGAACAGATCCGGGCGGATGCTGTAACGGTTCGTTGCAGCACGTTCCTCAAGCTTCTCCGTAATCCGGATGTAATATCCTTCTTCGGAAAGTGTCACGGCAGCTCTTCCCAGATACTTCATTCTGCCTTTGCCATTATCGTTATAGACTCTCACACTTCTTCTCAGATAGAGAAGTAACAGTACAATCGCTGCCAGAGAAAGAACCGTTCCTGAAGTAATGGACAGCATCTTAATGACCGGTGTAAAGACTGCCCATCTGCGCTTCAGCACAAGCGGTTCACCTCCTGCATCCTCCGGCTGTGCCGCTGCCGTAGGAAGTACCACGCTCTCTTCTTCTACGATCTTTGGCAGCACCTGCTGGGTTGGAGATGGCGCCGGCGGCACAAGGACAGGCTCCGGTGTCAGCGAGGGCTTTGGCACGGCAGGCTTTTCCTGCTTTCTCACCGGAGCTTCTTCGGTTACTTCTGCAACAACCGGCACAGCAGACGGAGAAGGCTTCACAACCGGTTCTGCCGAAGGAACCGGTGTCGGCAGCGGCTCCTTTGGGGCTTCCTCACCGCCTTCATTTCCATCGTTTCCATCACTTCCTCCATTGCCATCTCCGTCTCCCTCCTGCCCGGAGGAATTGCCATTGTCACCGGTATTCTCCTTTGGTGGATCAGGAATATAGATCTCCTCTCCTTCTTCCCTGCCACAGGTTTTCTCATAATAGTCAATATCCTCCGGTGTTTTCGTACAGGTGAGCTCATAGGATTCTATCGTTTCTTCTGTCTTCCCACAGTTCATCCCATATCCGGTCACCTGTCCTTCCGTTATGCTGCAGGAAAGGCGGTAGCCCGTAATGCTTCCGTCCTTTCCACAGGCAAGATAGCGATGCCCTCCGCATTCATAAACCCTAAAGCCGTCACACCCATGTCCATTTCCGTCCCAATCATGAATCGAGCCACAATCATAAGAATGATATTCGATATGGCTCTGGCAGGAATCATTATGACTTCCCTCTGCATAGCAGGAATCACCATGACTATGATAAACTGCCGTATAGCAGACTCCTCCCTGGTTCGTGCTACCCTCATGGGCATGAACCATTTCTTCTCCGTAACAACCGCCTCCAGCCGTTTCATCCCCGGTATGTACATGATAAACCGGAGTGCTGTAGCAGCTGCCACCTTCTGTTTCATTTCCTTCATGGGCATGATATACAGGGTTTGAAAAGCATTCACCTCCATTCTGTGCATCTCCGGAATGTTCATGCCTTATGGTCTGTGCCGAAGCCTGCATTCCCATTCCTGAAAGCAATAAGGTTCCTGTCATCAGCATGCCGAAAAAGGCTGCTGCCATTCTTCCCTTTTTATTCCTGCTTACAACTCTTCGTTTCTTTTTCTGTCCGATATTTCTGGTTCTTCTTAAAATTAATTCAAATTTTCTCACGTTACTTTCCTTTCTTTGTCTGATTTGTAATCTGTACTCATTGAAAACCGGTTGGTACAAAAAAGGCACCCTTTGTGAAAATCACAGAAAGATACCCTTTATTTCAAATTCGTATTTACTTGTCCTTCAAAGAAAGTGTTTGTAGAATACCATAGCTTTCAACAGACGTCAACTCATTTTTCAGGATCAGCCCGAAATTTCGTTGAACGTTATTTCCGGCTAATTTTCTTTCCCACAATATATTGTGTTCCATTTGCCAATAGCAACGGCATTCCTGTTCCCAATGCAAGATAAAACCATTTTCCCACATCACTTCCGCCAATCGCATAAACATAATTGATATCAGAAAAGAACTGTGCTGTGTCAAATTCCGCACACCACACAGTGGTACGGGAAAGCAGATAACAGATCAAATTCACCACAAAGAACCAGAACACATGATGCATCATAATGGCATAGGTATGTCTTCCGATTTCCATGAACCATGAACAAGCAGACGGAATTCTGCTGATCCAGTCCGAGATCCGCAGCCAGAATGCAATTCCGGTCACCACAGTAAGATAAGGAATAAAGGCGGCATTGGCAAACCCGGTTACCCATACTGCACTGAAGGCAAGCCCCCGGCAGCATATTGTAGTCAGAAGCTGGACTCCCACTACAACAAAAAAGTACCGGCCATCACTGATTTTATTTACCCTGTTCTCTAATTTTTCCTTATAAATACGTCCCAGCTGGAAGCCCGGCATCATAAAAAGAAGTCTTCCGGGAAATTTATAATATCCCCAGACATGTCCTCCCTTTGCAAGCGCAACCGTAGCAATTCCGAGTAGGAGAGATACCGCGAAGATCAGCCATTCCTTCTTTAAATGAAGAAAAGACAGCACCTTCCTGCCAAGTACATTGAGAACCTCAATCAAAAACAGTGCCGGGACAAACCATGCCGGGAACTGATACAGAAACTGATGCCCGCTCACAAACGGCTCTATAAAGAGATTCCACAGCGTCAGTTCTCCTCCAATGGAAAAGCCTGTGCGGTGCAGAAGCACTGTCAGAATTCCATAGGCCAGATTCCAGATGAAATAAGGAATCAGCAACGCTTTGCACTTTTTACCAATATATCGTAACAGCTGCTGCTCCGCTTCCTCCCGATAAAAATAACCGGAAACAAACAGGAAAATAAACACATGGAACGAATAATAAGGAAACAGCCCACCCACATCAAACAAGGAATATCCAAGATGTCCTGCCACAACCAGAATCATACCGATTGCTGACAGAATCCGCATTTGTTTATTTTCTTCCCGCATAAGCTGCCTCCCCAACTGTTTCTCTTGTCTGCCGCTCAAAAAAAGTGTATAGTAAGCGTACAATTGATTTTATTATGATGGATTTGTATTGGAGTTGTCAATGAAACTGAGAAAATATACGATTTTAACCTTATTCCTGTTCCTATTCAGCACGCTTTGCTTAAATGGCTGCGCCTCTTCCCGTCCAGAGCCTGCCACGCCTTACGATGGCACGGTCTATATAAGAGAGTCGGAGCTGCTCTCCTACGACCTTGCGGAATATGAAACGATTCCCACAAATCCCAACGGCTCTTTAAGTGTTCCTACTTATATTACTAAACTGGACGATCAGTATTTCATCGTGGACTGCTACCACAATCAGGTTATTTACAACGAGAATCTGACCGATCCCCTGTACCTGTGGAAGGTGATGACCAATGACCTTTCCATGGGACATACGATTGCCAGCGACGGCAATGTCTATCTGATTGACGATACTGAAAATAACCGGGTTCTGATTATGGAAAAGATGCAAAACAACAGCGGTGAAACCGTTTATGTGCCCACACAGGAATTCACCGGAATCGGCAACCGGCCTCATTACATCATATACGATGATTATACCGACACCTTTTATGCATGGAGCTCCCAGAGCGGGGAAATGTTCCTTTTCCGCCACACAGACGATTCCACGCGCATGTATCTGACGAAGATTTTAAGTATCCCGGAGCTTGACGGTGTTTATGTGCGCTCCTTTACGATTCTGGATGACCGGATTTACTTTGTCTCCGGCAATTCCAACATTATTGAGGCCGACCTTTACACCTTCGAGGTATTAAACCGCTATCCGGTTCCCGACGCAATTGCCGGCATGATCCAGCTGGAAAAAATCCAGAATTATTACTATATTACAGTTTCCACCGACATCACCGGAAATCAGGATTTCGCCACCCTGATCCGTGTGAAAAATCTGAAGGATCTGGAAAAAGGCAATTACGAGGATGTCTATGCAAACTTTTTAGGCGGCGGCACCCCGTACAGCCTTACCAGAATTGACGACCGCTACTATCTTACCGAGCATCGTCTTCCCGGTCACTCCATCTGGAGCTTCCGCGTGGAAAACGATGAAATCACGGATGTCGAGGCTATTTACTAGGGCTGCTGACCTGCTCCGTAAGATATAAAATAAGCTGCATTACGGATCGCGCACCGGAATTTCCGGGAACGGTACCGTAAGCCTGCGCTCCCTTTTCTCATCCCGTTCAAAGGTCTCCATGGTTTCCCTGGAGGCTTTTTTTACAATCTCATGGAACTCGCGCGAAGAAATCAACAGGCACCCCTGACCGATAATAATCACCTGCTCAAGACCATCCGAGGTCACGACGGTGATCTGATACTTCTTCGAATATTCATGGGTAAACCGTTCAATGTAATGATCCGCCGTCTCTGCCTCTTTGGTATACACGACATGAATGTTATGATAATCAAGGCACTCCGTCGGGTGTCCCTGCAGACGGTATGCATCAAAAACAGCAATCAGCTCCCTGCCGTCAATCGCCTGATAATTGCATAAAAGATCAAGGAGCTGTCCTCTGGCGCTGTCAAGATTTACCTCTGCCAGCTCCTTCAATTCCTCCCATGCAAAGATGACATTGTAGCCATCCACCAGAAGGTATTCCGCCTTTCTCTCCTTCGGACGGTATTCATAGGGCTTTGCCTCCACCGTGCGTGCAACAGGCTTCTGCACACTCCCGGCCTCCTGCTTATCCCTTCTGCGGTTCGCCCCCGAAGCCCGGTCGATGATGGCATCCACCTCCTCCGTTCCCAGTGTCGTTGTGATGGTAGTCTGCTTCCTTCGTCCGATCTCTTTAGCCAAAGCATCTTCCTGCATTCTTCTCTGTGAAAGAATCCCCGGAAGATGCATGTATTCCGGCACCTCATACCATGGCACGACAAAGCCTGCTCCGTGTGCACAGAACACGGAATCTGCCGTATTATACACATCCCGCTCCGGATCATAACCGCATTCTTCCATGACCTCCTCCGGATTGTGACAGGGACCATACCCGTCAAATGTCATAGACCAGATCCCCTGACCTCTGGTATAGGAAATCACCATCTGTCCATAGTCCCCAATTGTTTCCATCGGAGCCCGACCCTTTAACACACTGTAGCCTGCGCGCTCCACTTCATTACGAAAAACTGCTCCGGCATTCGACAGATCCGTCATGGCACGTCCCACATACTCCTCCGGAAGCTCCAGCCGGAATTCCATAAACGGCTCTAAAATCCGGCAGTCTGCCTGCATCAGTCCCTGACGGACAGCCCGGTAGGTTGCCTGCCGGAAATCACCGCCCTCGGTATGCTTCTGGTGTGCCCTGCCGCTCTTTAATGTGACATGGATATCCGTAACCGGTGCTCCAAGCAGAACGCCACGGTATTCCTTTTCCATGAGATGGGTGAGCACCAGCCTCTGCCAGTTCCGGTCCAGCTCATCCTCACTGCAGTCGGTATCACAGACAAATCCGCTTCCGGGCTCTCCCGGCTGCAAAAGAAGATGTACCTCTGCATAATGACGCAGCGGCTCATAATGTCCGACTCCCTCTACCGGCTGTGCTTCCGGTGCAATGGTTTCTTTATAAAGAATTCTTCCCTTGCCAAAGGTGACGTTGATGTCATATCGTTCCTTCATGATCCGTTCAAGAATTTCAATCTGTACCGGTCCCATCACATGCGCCGTCAGCTCCTTCGTATGCGGATTCCATTTCACCTGTAACAGAGGATCCTCTTCCTCTAACAGATGCAGCTTTTCGATGACGGTGTTCATCTGATTTTCCTGTTCCGGCAACACACGATAGCTCATTACCGGTTCGAGCAGAGGATGCGTCTGCTCCGTTTCCACACCAAGTCCCTGTCCGATATAAGTCTGCGAAAGTCCGGTCACCGTACAGATCGTTCCTGCCTGCACACAGTCTGCGAGCTCGAACTTTTCTCCGTTGTAGCAGCGGATCTGGTTCACCTTTTCCTGCCATTCCTCCTGCTGCCGGTTCTTTCCGGTAATCACTGTCTTAACAGGGAGCTGCCCTCCTGTGATTTTCATATGGGTCAGCCGGTTTCCCTGCGGATCCCGTGTAATCTTATAGACTCTTGCCCCGAATTCCGTATGATAAGCAGCCGGCTCTCCATAGGTGTCAATCCCTTCAAGGAGCTCCTTCACGCCTTCCATCTTCAACGCAGCGCCAAAGAAACAGGGAAACAGCTTTCTCTCCCGGATCAGACGCGCAATGCTCTCCCTCGAAACCTCACCGGTCTGCAGATACTGCTCCATGGCTTCCTCACCACACATGGCAACGCTTTCCATAAAGGCATCCCCATGCGGCAGCCGGAAATCCACGCACTCCCCAGACAGACGCTCCTGCAGCTCCTGATATACCGCATCTGCATCCGTTCCCGGCTGATCCAACTTATTCACAAACAGGAATACCGGAATATGATACTGGGATAATAGCTTCCACAGTGTCATCGTATGCCCCTGCACTCCGTCCGCTGCACTTACCACCAGCACTGCCAGATCCAATACCTGCAGGGTACGTTCCGCTTCTGCAGAAAAATCCACATGTCCCGGCGTATCTAACAGAATCAGTTTGTCCTCATGCACAGGCAGCACCGCCTGCTTGGAAAAAATCGTGATTCCACGCTCCCGCTCCTGATTATCCCTTTCCAGATAGGTATTTCCTTTATCTACACGCCCTATGCTGCGGATGACACCACTTTCATACAGCATTGCTTCCGACAGTGTTGTTTTCCCTGCATCCACATGGGCGAGAATTCCCATTACGATTGTTTTCATGTTCTGCTCCTTGTAGCCTTCTGCGTAACTGCCCCGTACTCTCACAGTGACCCTTCTACTTATTTAATAATAATGTAACTATTCAGAACCACATTCGTAAAACCGTTGCTAACGCAACGTAGTTTACGAATGTGGTTACTTCGCCATATAAATTATGCCAAATGTCCTTACGAATGTGAGCATTCGACGTCCATCTTGTCATAATTTGCATGGCTCTGAATAGTTACATAATAACGATTTGTAAGAGGAATGTACAGAATTGTTTTCCTGATTATTAAAGAGTTCCATTTTAACATGCGAGCCGTGTTGCAAAACAACGAATTTCTTCTCCGCGAGCTGCGCACCCCCTGCGGAGCTTTTGCTTTATAGAATCAAAACAGGAGGACCGCCATAAGCGATCCCCCTTACTGATGCTCATCATATTATTGCGAACTTAACCGGATCCTCTGATCAGACCTCAACAAGCTCCTCCTGCCCGGTCTCCTTTGGAGTAACATGCTTCTTCCACTTACCCTGTAAATACCGCAGAAACGTGAGTACTCCGGTCAGCAGCCAGGTAAAGGCAGTTGCCAGCCATACGCCCCAGACTCCGACCTGCGGGATCAGGGTTAACGGCTTTGCAAAGCAGATTCTTCCCATCATTTCGATGATTCCATTCATAAATGCAAAGGCTGCATCTCCGGCTCCGTTTAACAGGCCTCTCGTAATATAAATCATGCCAAGCGGCAGGTAAAACCAGCTCGTAAGCTTTAAGGCATGCGCTCCCATTTCAATAACCTCAGGCTCACTGACAAACAGGCGCATGATCGGATTGCCAAAGAACTGTGCAAGCGGAAGCATGGTAAAGGAAAAGACAGCCATTAAAAGGAATGCTATCCGGTAACCCTTTTTCACACGCTCCAGCTGACCGGCACCGATGTTCTGTCCGGTATAGGTAGAAACCGACATACCCAGGGAATTGTAAGGCTGCTGTACCAGCTGTTCAATCCTGCTTGTAGCAGTAAAGGCAGCAACCACGACTGATCCAAAGGTATTCACAACGCTCTGCAGTGCCACACAGGAAATCGCAATCAGTGAGCTCTGAAAGGCCAGCGGCACACCCATACGGATACACTGCCAGATAATTCCACGGTTCAGGGAACGGTATTTCTTTTCAATCCTGAAGAACGGATTCTTTACCAGAGCGAAAATCAGGCTTCCAATACCGGAGATCAGCTGCGCAATAATGGTTGCGAACGCAGCGCCTGCCACCCCCCAGGAAAAGCCACGGATAAACAATAAGTCCAGTACAATATTAACCACACTCGATACCATCAGAAAATACAACGGTGTCTTGGAATCTCCTACCGCACGCAGGATAGCAGATACCGCATTGTAAAGGCTCACACCCAGAATTCCACAACAGATGATCGTCATATATAAGGTCGAGCTGTCCAGAATGTTATCCGGTGTATTTAAAAAGATCAGAATCTTTCTTGCAAAAATGACGCCAATGCCTCCCATCAGGACCGCACAGAACAGCATGATATAAGCCGCGTTGATGATGGTGTTCTTCACCTGATCGTTCTTTCCTGCGCCAAAATGCTGGGAAATAACCACACCGGTACCGTTCGCCATACCTCCGCACAGGGAGAAGATCAGGAAATTCAAGGATCCCGTTGCACCAACGGCAGCAAGCGCATCCGCACCGACATATTGTCCTACAATGATAGAATCCACCACATTATACAACTGCTGAAAAATATTTCCTATTAATAACGGAAGCATAAAGGATACCAGTAATCCCAAAGGCTTTCCTACTGTCATGTCTGTTACATATGTTTTTTTCATAAAGTTCTCTCCTCTTCTATGATGTTTATAGCATAGCAGTGGTTGGGAAACTATAAAAAAGCGCTCCGGAAATTGTCGATATCTATCTGGGTTTATGGTTTACAGGCTGTGTAAACATTCAGCCATGCTCATTCATAAGCTGCCGGATTGTACAGTTTAGCTGACAAAGATACTTACTTTCCGGCACCTTATTTCATGTCGGGCGTCTGCCCTATAGAAATGATTGTATAAGCTGTCCTTCGTGAGCAAGCTTCCACGGTCATCTTATACAATCATGACTGCAAATCAGTAACCGTTCAGCCATGCTCATTCATAAGCTGCCGGATTGTATAGTTTAGCTGACAAAGATACTTACTTTCCGGCAGCTTATTTCATGTCGGGCGTGCGCCCTATAGAAATGATTGTATAAGCTGTCCTTCGTGAGCAAGCTCCCACGGTCATCTTATACAATCATTTCTGCATGGCTGAACTGTTACACAATCTGGCACTTTTGATTACAATTTGGCAGATGCCCTTGCTTTTTCCTGATAATGCGGTTAAAATGCAAAAAGTGCCGTTAGGGGCGGCAATCGAAAAGAAAAGGAGAGAAATTTATTATGAAAAAGAAGTTATTAGCAGTATTATTGACAGGAGCTATGGTAATGTCCATGCTTACCGCATGTGGCGGCGGCTCTGAAGAGACCAGCACCGACACCGCAGCTGAGGAAGTTGTAGAGGAAGAGGATACCGCAGAGGATTCCGCAGCAGACGGAATGTGTTCCGATGAAACCTTCTCCGCTTTACAGGACAATTACGCAAGCATGGTAGAAGCTTACAACGCTGTTAAGGATCTGTATGAAAGCGATGAGATTGAAGCTGACGATTCCATCGAGGATGTAATGAACCAGGCTGCAGATGTAATCAATGAGATGGGTGAAATCTCCCAGGATACCATTACCGAAGAAGATGCTGAAACTCTGAATTCCGCAATGCTTGACATTTTAGATGCTTTATCCTTACTCGTTGATGGTATGACTGAAACAGACGCTTCTGCTGACGCAGCTTCCGAGGGATGCTCCGATGAATCCTTCGCCACCTTACAGGACAACTTTGCTGCATTATCCGAAGCCTATGATGCTGTATCAGACGCTTATATGTCTGACGAAGTAGAACAGAACGACGACATCGAAGCAGCTCTGAACGAAACTCAGGATATTATGACCCAGATGGGTGAAATCTCCCAGGACACCATCACAGAAGAGGATGCTGAAGTATTAAATGATTCCATTCTTGCTCTGTTAGAGGTTCTTGACTCTGTTGTTGATGCAATGTAATTAAGCACATAAGCATATAATTATATGTAATTATTCAGTAATGCAGAATTATTTCACAGCTTATCTGTAAACCACATATACAAAAAGGGAGTAATTGTACTCCCTTTTTGTATTATACTAGTATACGCAGGAAAATGAGGAGGGAAACTTTTTCATGGTCGCTTTGTATTTTGCAGCCTTTGCATTCTCTGTTTTGTTGTTAATTCTGACTCTCGCCGCAACCAGCCAGTATCGCGGAAATTATCACGTACTTTCTACCATGACTACCGCAATTGTCAACTTCGGTTACTGGCAGCTTGCCATGTCACACAATCTGGAGGAGGCTCTTTTAGCAAACCGGATTGCCTATCTGGACGGAACCTTCCTTACCTTATTTATGTTCCTTGCGGTTGCCCAGTTCTGCCGGATCAGGGTTCCGGCCTTTATGGTTACTGCCATGTCCATTGCCGGATTTGTGGTTCTCGGGCTTGCCTATACCGGCGGCTACAGCACCATTTATTACAGCAATGTCTCCATTGTCCGGCGCCATGGTGTCACCTTCCTCGTTACACAGGATGGACCGGCTCATATTCTTTATACCTGCCTGATTGTGGTTTATGTAGTCATTGATCTCGGCGTTATGGTCTATGCCTTCCGAAATAAAAATAAGGTCTCTTATATCAATACCTTTTTCCTTCTGGCTACGGAGCTGTTCTGTATTGCTGTGTATGCCATCGAAAGCTTTACCATATGTGAAATCCAGCTTCTTCCCTTTGCCTATGTGCTGAATATGGTGCTTTTATTTGTGCTGTTCCGCAGAACAAATCTTTATGACCTGTCTATTAATGCCGAACACATCCGGGAGGAACGCCGCGAATATGGTTATGTATCGTTCAGCCGCCATGGAAAATACATCGGAAGCAATGAAGTCGCCAGAAAATATTTTCCGGAGCTTGAACGTCTCCTGATGGATCACAGGATTCCACCCAAAGAGGAATTTCTGTATGAAGAATTCGGCAACTGGGTACTGTGTTTTAACCCGGATAGCAATAAACCGAGGTATTATACCAGAAATGACCGCATTCTCAAATGCCGGCTCAGTTATTTTACCATGGGAAAACAAAGCCACATTCAAGGCTACCTCATCGAAATAACCGATGACACCAACCAGCAGCTCCATATTCAGGAGCTGAATGAAATGGCACGTAAGGCAGAAGAGGCAAATCTCGCCAAGAGCACCTTTATTGCCAATATGTCCCATGAAATCCGCACCCCGATTCATGCCGTGTTAGGTATGAACGAGATGATTATGCGTGAATCCGGCGAACCGCAGATCCGTGTATATGCCGGAAACATCAAGAAATCCGGCAACCTCCTGTTATCTCTTGTGAACAACATTCTTGATTATTCCCGTATGGAACAGGGAAACCAGAAGCTGCAGCCTGTTACGTATGAAACGGGTAAGCTGTTAAGCAATACGCTGGATGTCATCCGGCTGCAGACAAACAACAAAAATCTCCGTCTGGAGATCTTTATTGATGAACATCTTCCCGTAAAACTGATTGGTGACGATCTGAAATTCCAGCAGATTCTGTTTAATCTGCTGACGAATGCGGTGAAATATACCAATGAAGGCTATGTCCGTTTATGTATTTCCCAGAAAGAGCGTCTCGGAGATTCCGTATCCATTACCGTATCGGTCGAGGATTCCGGTATCGGAATCCGTAAGGAGGATATTGCCCACCTCACCAATGCCTTCTGCCGTGTGGATGAGAAGCGCAATCGGAATATAGAAGGTGCAGGACTTGGTCTTTCGATTGCCAGCCAGCTATTGCAGCAGATGGGAAGCCAATTAATGATTGACAGTGAATACGGTGTGGGTTCGATCTTTTCCTTTGAGCTGCTCCAACAGATTGCAGATCCTGCAGAGCTTGGAGGCTTTTCCCGGTTTTCGGAAGAAGACGGGGAAGATCCGGAAACGCTCTCTCCTGCGCCTCCCCGCTTTACCGCGCCGGAGGCAAGGATTCTGGTAGTCGATGATAATCAGATGAACCGCTTTGTCTTCCAGGGGCTCTTAAAATACCTGCAGGTACAGGTCACCCTTGCAGAAAGCGGAAAAGAATGCTTAAATGCCATTGCCGCCGGTCATTTTGACCTGATCTTTGTGGATCATCTCATGCCGGTGCTCGATGGAATCGAAACACTTCATATTATGAAAAAGCGCAGCGGACATCTCTGTACAGACAGCAAGGTCATTGCCGTTACCGCCAATGCCTATCCGGGTGCACGGGATGTTTATCTTAAAGAGGGATTTGATGATTTTCTCGAAAAGCCGGTCGAAGGAAAGCAGTTGGAAGCGATTATTTATCAATATCTTCCCAAAAATCTCATCCGGTTCGCCGATGAAAATATTGAAAATATCCGGAAAGAAACCGGGATTTCTTATAAAGCAAAAGCAGCTGCCGAAAATGTTTCCGCAACAGGTGACGCAATCCTTACCGGGCAGCTTTCCCGCATGGGGATTGATGTAGCAAAGGGACTGTCCTATGCCGGCAATGACTGGAGCTTTTATCTGGAAGTATTGAAGTGCTTTACAGAAGAATATGATGTTAAAAGGGATTTATTGCTTACACGCAGGAAAACTCTCTCCGAAGGCAGCCAATTTGATGCCTTCACCAATCTGGCTCACCAGCTAAAGGGCGAGTCCCGTGGAATCGGGCACATGGAGCTTGGAGAGAAATTTTATCAACTGGAAATGGCATCCAGGGCTCACCAGAAGGATACCCTGATGGCTCTCTTTCCGGATACACTGGATCTATGGGAGCATGTCGTTACGTCTTTGAGAACCTGTCTTCCTTAAGCTGCTGCCGGATCTCTCTTTGAAGCCGGACCGGGATCGGAATCACCGCTGAGTTCATCATTTCAATCTCTGCCGGGTCCACATTCCGGACATACAGACGGTTAATGAGATAACTGCGTCCCACCTTAAGGAACTCCGGATTCTGTTCAAAGTCTTCGCAGACCTCGGACAGAACTTTCGTTATGGAAATGGTATCGGTAAGCGTATGGATCAGTGTCACATGGCGGCCTGTTTCAAAATACAGAATATCCCTCAGCGGAATCTGCAGCTCCTTCCCCTGCACATTGATCCGGTACTGCTTCGAGGTTCCTTCAAAGATGGGTGTGCAGCGGCGGATGGCATTCATGAAATCCTCATGGTCATAGGGCTTTTGCAGATAATACAGGGCATCTACATTATAGCTGTCCATGGCATGCTCCATCGAGCTTGTCGTAAAAATCAGTCCGCCCTCATAATGCTCCTCACGCAGTGTATGCGCCACACTCATACCATCCGGATCATCCATATAGATATCCAGAAAGATAAGTGATGGCTTCTCCATGGTTTCCTCATATCGCCGAAGAAGCTCTTCTCCGGATTGAAAGGATTCTATCGTAATCTTCTGATCCTGATGTGACAGATACTCCTGCAGATGATGGTTCAGCCGCAGCAGGTCACTTTTAGAATCATCACAGATGTAAATGGTCATTCCTGTAATTCCTCTTTCCCCTTGACTGTCGTATATCCATTGTGTTATTTCATTATAACCCTATATTGAGACATGGTAAACCATTTTTATCAATCGAGCACCATTTCCTCTGCCGGGTCTGCATACTTATCCAAATACAGCTGTGCTGTCTGCTCATCCATAGAAAACCAACGAATCAATTTCTGAATAATGATCTCCTTGGTTTTCTTTTCTTCAAGGTTGTCTTCAATTAACCGTCTGATTCCCGCTTCCCGCTCTTCTTCACGACCCTCCTTTATTCCTGCTTGGTGTCCCTCTTCTTTTCCTTCTTTTATTCCTTCTGCTCTTCCCTCTGCTCTTCCTTCTTCTCTTCCTTCTTCTCTTCCTTCTTCTCTTCCCTCTGCTCTTCCTTCTGCTCTTCCTTCTGCTCTTCCCTCTGCTCTTCCTTCTTCTCTTCCCTCTGCTTTACCCTCATTAAAAAAATCCTCTCTTATTTCCCGCAATGCCTGACACATATCATATTCCTCCCGTTGATTCTCATTCTGACTTTTGTATGTTTCCATATTTTCTTCAAAAAAGCTACGACCCGTCATGGTTGCTATCGCCTCCCAGGTTTCTTTGGATAAATGTGCATATCGTTCCATCATAAATTACAGAAATGGAGTAACTATTCAGAGCCATGCAAATTATGACAATATGGACGCCAAATGCTCGCATTCGTAAGGGCATTTGGCATAATTTATATGACGAAGTAACCACATGAGGTAAACTACGTTGCGTTAGCAGCGGTTTAACTAAGTGACATTGGTTCTGAATAATTACAAATGTGATATCTGCACGATATAAGTGCCTTAATTTGAATTAGAAAATATAGATGATTGATCGCAATTTCTTCTTATGCTCATCTGATTAACAAAATCAGCATAGCAGAACTTTTGGTGAATTTCAATAGTTTTTCGTTTATTTATAGGAAAAATTTGTTTAAAATTTGTTTCTATATAACAATTCAGCTATACAGAAATGATTAAGCAAGCCTGAACTGTTTCGATACAGAATTCATCCAAAACATCAGATAAAAATTTATCAAGGTCTGAGGACAGGATTTCATTGACATACAGAAAAAGGGCGGTACAAACTGTACCGCCCTTTTCTTTAGTAGTATACAAGCTCTTCACTCTGTCAATGTCAGAACCTAATCTGACGTAGTGCTGCTTACTGTAACAGAGACAGAACACCCTGATTGGACTGGTTAGCCTGAGCCAACATTGCCTGACCTGCCTGAGCCAGGATATTGTTGTTGGAGTACTTAACCATCTCAGTAGCCATATCGGTATCACGGATCTGGCTTTCTGCACTGGTGGTGTTCTCAACTACGTTGTCAAGGTTGTTGATCGTGTGCTCAAGACGGTTCTGAACTGCACCGAGAGCAGAACGCTGGGTGGATACTTTCTGGATTGCTTCTTTAATAGTTTCAATAGCATCACGAGCATTGGTATCATCTGCGCCATCAACCTTCAAACCATTTACTCCTAGACCTTTAGCAGACATAGCATCCAAATTAACAGAAATCTGATTGTTAGAAGTTGCATCAGCACCAACATGAAGTGTTAATGATAAAGCACCCGTTAAATCCTGCTTTGCAGTCACAAGCGTGCTATCAGGCGTAAGCTTATTTCCTAATGCATCATACACATTTTTAGCATCAGATCTCGCAGATGTAGTAATTGTTGTTCCAGCCGCATTTGTACTTGAAGTAAAGTAACTATCTAATGCATTCTCCGGAATTCCATTACCATCTTTGTCATAATACTTCATCGTCTCGCCATTACCATATCCAGCTGTAGCTGAACTTGCAGTAATTGTTTCTGTACCGACCTTAGTAAACTTATCTGTCTGACCTACACCTACTGTACCACCATTATTAACTGTTAAGTTAATACTTGCAATTTTCTTTCCAGTATTATCCTGAATTTCATAAACACTTCCTGCTGTTTGTTCAACAACCTTATACTTTTCTGTTCCATTAAGCTTAAGTGTGATAGAATTATCAAACTTAGCAGGATCTGTTGCATTCTTTTCACTAGAAGAAGTAACACTAAATCCCTGATCTCTAATCAATTTAGCTACTTCGTTCTGTGCCTCACCAGAAGCTGTTGCAGGATCAAAAGTTACAGTTAATTTATTACCATTGTTAGAGTCTGTAGTCGGCAACTTAACTTCAGCAGCCTTACCAGTAGCCGTATTATAGGTATACGTATAATCCTTAGTTGCATTCTGGTCACCCTTTAACAGATAAGTTTCATTGAATTTAGTTGTCTCAGATACACGATCAATTTCCGTAGTTAACTGATCAATTTCATTCTGAATATAATCCCTATCTGTTTCAGAATTAGTTCCATTTGCAGACTTAACAGCCAACTCATTCATTCTCTGAAGCATATCCTGAACTTCGTTCAGTGCGCCTTCAGCAGTCTGCACTGCAGAAATACCATCCTGTGCGTTGGAAGAAGCCTGTGTCAGACCTCTGATCTGCTTTCTCATCTTCTCACTGATGGAAAGTCCTGCTGCATCATCTGCTGCACGGTTGATCTTGTAACCGGAAGATAACTTCTCTGTGGACTTAGCCTGTGTCTTTGTTGTAACACCTAACATTCTGTTAGAGTTCATAGCTGTAAGATTGTGTTGTACTACCATAATTCATTCCTCCTTGAAATTGTTCACTGCTTCCCTGCAGTGATTGTTTTATTTATTGTGCAGATTTCTTTTGAAATCGTACGC
>OLGB01001485.1_pt1 | contig 28114 bp, 25 predicted proteins | sample 1605691 | NCBI WGS metagenome assembly OLGB01 (sample SAMEA3888925, study PRJEB22519) | human gut metagenome | biome: human gut; feature: human-associated habitat; material: faeces | place: Denmark | collected 2010 | reverse complement strand
GGATTGTTGCTCGGAGGGCTGCGGCCCTCCGAACCTCCCTGGGGTTTCTCGACAGTCTGTGGGGCAGCCTGTAAAGGCTGCCCCTTTTGCATGGCTTCCCAACCGGCATTCCATTGTCATTAGCAAAAAAGCGCCTTAAAAATTTCCTCAAGATTTGTCAAAAATCATATTGACATGCGCAGTCGTTTGTGGTTTAATATCACCTGCTTTGAAGTTTACTATTTCTAAACTCAAAGTTATGTATCACCTTCACCTCACCATTGTAAAACCAAAAGGAGGCTTCGCTTTGGAAATTGGTGCAAAGCTGCGCGAGCTGCGTATCCAGCGCGGCCTTACGCAGGAGGAGCTTGCCGACCGCTGCGAGCTTAGCAAGGGCTTTATCTCCCAGGTGGAGCGCGATTTGGCTTCCCCTTCCATCGCAACCCTCATGGACATGCTGGAATGCCTGGGGGTAACGCTGCAAAACTTTTTTAGTGACAGCAGCGCCGAAAAAATTGTTTTCTCCCCCCAGGACATGTTTGAAAAAGAGGACGTTGAGGAAGGGCGTAAAATTACCTGGCTGGTACCCGACGCGCAAAAAAACAGCATGGAGCCCATCCTGCTGGAATTGCAGCCCGGCGGCAAAAGCCATGTGCTGCCCCCGCTGGAGAGCGAGGAATTCGGCTACGTGCTGCGCGGGCAAATCACCCTGGTGGCCGGCAAGCGCCGCCACACCGTCAAAAAGGGCGGAAGCTTCTGCTTGCACCCTTCCGCCACGCACTACATTGAAAATTCCGGGGCCAAGCCCGCAGCCGTGCTTTGGGTGTCCACCCCGCCCAGTTTTTAACGAACGATAAGGAGATGGCCGCCATGATTGACCAGGAGCACCTCATCGACCTCCGGGGCATTTCCAAGGAATTTGACGGAACCCGCGTGCTGAGCGATATTGATCTTTACGTGCGCAAAAAGGAGTTTGTCACGCTGCTGGGGCCCAGCGGCTGCGGCAAAACCACCACGCTGCGCATCATCGGCGGCTTTGAATACCCCACCACCGGCTCTGTGCTTTTTGAAGGCAAGGATATTACCGACCTGCCCCCCTACAAGCGCCGTGTAAACACCGTTTTTCAGAAATACGCGCTCTTTCCCCACCTAAACGTGCAGGACAACATCGCCTTTGGCCTCAAAATTGCCAAGGTTCCACGCGACGAAATCAAAAAGCGCGTAGAACGCATGCTCGACCTGGTTAACCTAAGCGGCTATGACAAGCGCATGGTGGATCAGCTATCCGGCGGCCAGCAGCAGCGCATCGCTATTGCCCGCGCGCTGGTGAACGAGCCCGAGGTGCTCCTGCTGGACGAGCCCCTTGGCGCGCTGGATTTGAAGCTGCGCAAGGAGATGCAGCTGGAGCTCAAAAGCATGCAGCAGCGCCTGGGCATCACCTTTATCTACGTAACGCACGACCAGGAAGAGGCCCTCACCATGAGCGATACGGTCGTTGTCATGCGCGACGGGCACATCCTGCAAATTGGCGATCCCAAGCGCATTTACGATGAACCCGTCAACGCCTTTGTGGCTGATTTTATTGGAGAAAGCAACATCCTGCGCGGCACCATGATTCGCGATGAACTGGTGCATTTCAGCGGCAACGATTTTCCCTGCGTGGACTCCGGCTTTGGCGAGAACGCGCCTGTGGACGTGGTAATCCGCCCGGAGGATATTATGCTTGTTGGCGAGGATATCGGGCAAATCAAGGGCGTGGTCAAAAGCGTGCTGTTTAAGGGCGTGCACTATGAAATGATGATCGATACCGGCGAAACCGTATTTAAGGTGCACTCCACCGTTATGCAGCCGCAGGGCTCCCGGGTGGGCGTAAACATCGTGCCCTACAACATCCATATCATGAAGCCAATGGAGGCGCCTGCCAATGTATAACATGACGCTGCCCTGGTGGGCCTGGGCGCTGATGGGCGCGGGGCTGGTGTGCTTCGTAGGCATGGTAGCCCTCTCCATCCGGCGCAATCATGGGGTTAAGCGCAGCCTATTCGCCTCCCCCTATACGCTGTGGATGATCCTTTTCACCATTCTGCCCTGCATTTTGGTGGCCTATTACGCCCTCACGGACGCGAATGGCGCGTTCACGCTGGATAACTTCCGCCATTTCTGGGATTCCAACTATGCCAAGAACCAGCTCTATGCCCAAATGGGCGACGCAGCCGCTTCCTTCATTACCCGCGGCACCGTGAATGTGGATACGCTGGTCTACTCCCTTTGGATGGCCTTCCTGTGCACGCTAATCAGCCTGCTGCTGGGGTATCCGGCCGCGCTGTTTATGGCCGATAAGCACATGAAGATCGGCTCCACAATTGTGGTCCTATTCATCATCCCCATGTGGATGAACTTTCTTCTGCGCACCATCGCCTGGATGAGCCTTCTGGAGGATCAGGGCCTGATCAACCGCTTCCTGCGCCTGCTAGGCTTTAACGGCGTGCAGCTGATGTACAACTCCGGGGCGGTGCTCCTGGGCATGGTGTACAATTTCCTGCCCTTCATGGTGTTCCCCATCTACACATCGCTTAGCAAGCTGGATCCCAAGCTGGGCGAAGCCGCGCAGGATCTTGGCTGCAATGAATGGCGCACCTTCACCCGCGTAACCGCGCCGCTTAGCCTGCCGGGTGTTATCAGCGGCGTCACCATGGTGTTCATGCCGTCGGTTACCACGTTCTTCATCCCGCGCATTCTGGGCGGCGGCAACACCATGATGTTTGGCGACCTGATTGAAAGCAAGTTCCTCACGGAAGGCAACTGGAACGTGGGCAGCGCGCTCAGCCTGATCATGATGATTCTGATTTTGGTAAGCCTTGGCGTGCTGCGCCGGGCCGATCCCGAGGGCGAAGGAGGGTCGCTGATATGAAAAAGCCGCGGCTGTTCTTCAAAAAGTTCTATCTGTCCTTGGTCATGCTGTTTCTTTACATCCCCATTGTGGTCATGCTGTTCCAATCCTTTAACGCAGGCAAAAGCCGCGCCAAGTGGGAGGGCTTCTCCCTGCGCTGGTATGCGGAGCTGTTTAGGGATCGCTCCATCATGCAGGCTTTGCAGGTAACGCTGGTTGTGGCCATTATCGCGGCCATCGTTTCCACCATTCTGGGCACGCTGGCCGCCATTGGCATTTACAGCATGAAAAAACGCCCGCAAAGCCTGATGATGACCATTACCAATATCCCCATGACCATGCCGGATATTGTTACCGGCATATCGCTAATGCTCCTGTTCTTGTTTACCAAGGTGGAACGCGGTATGATAACCATGATCATGGCGCACATTACCTTTAACACGCCCTATGTAATCCTGTCCGTGATGCCCAAGCTCAAGCAGATGAACAAGCACAGCTACGAGGCCGCGCTTGATCTGGGCGCCACGCCAACCTACGCCCTTACCCATGTGATTATCCCGGAAATCCGCCAGGGTATTGTAACCGGCGCGATGCTGGCCTTTACCCTCTCCCTGGACGATTTCACCATCAGCTATTTCACTACCAGCCCCATGGTGCAAAACCTGTCCACGCTTATCTATTCCAAGGCGCGTATCGGTATCGACCCCACGCTTAACGCGCTGAGCGCTTTAATGTTTGTGGCGCTGCTGGTGCTTCTTATCATCGTCAACCGCCGCACAGCTGACAACAGCCAAAAGGCGTGACGCATATTCCTACTCTATCAAACGGGAGGTACTGTCATGAAAAAGTGGTTGGTTCTTCTGCTTTCCCTGGCGATGCTTCTGCCTGCCTGCGCCACGGCGCAGGAGGTTGTCAACGTGTACAACTGGGAGGACTATATCGACGAGGCCGTTCTGGATCAGTTCGAGCAGGAAACGGGCATTCATGTCAACTATATGCGCTTCACCACCAACGAGGACATGATGGTTTCCGTGCGGGCCAACCCCGGCGCGTACGATGTGATCTTCCCCTCCGAATACTGCGTGGAGCGCCTTATCGCGGAGGATTTGCTGGCCGAGATCGATTACGCGAACGTACCTAACATGTCCTACACCCTGGAAAACCTTCTGAACCCGGATTACGACCCCAGCAACGCGCATTCCGTACCCTACATGTGGGGCACCGTGGGCATCCTGTACAACACCAAGATGGTTTCCGAGCCGGTGGACTCCTGGGGCATCCTGTGGGATACCAATTACATAAACAACGTGTTCATGCTGGATTCCATCCGCGATACCATGGGCATTACGCTCAAGTATCTGGGCTATTCCATGAACACCCGCGATCCCATCGCCCTTGAGGCCGCCAAGGAAAAGCTGATCGAGCAAAAGCAATCCGGCGTGGTAAAGGCTTATCAGGTGGACGAAACCAAGGATAAGATGGTACAAAACGAGGCCGCGCTGGCCGTGATGTGGTCCGGCGACGCGCAGTACGCCATTGACCTGAACGAGGATTTGGCCTATGCCATCCCCAAGGAAGGCAGCAATGTATGGGTGGATTGCATGGTCATCCCCAAAACGGCCAAGAACAAGGCCAACGCCGAAACCTTCATCAACTTCCTCTGCCGTCCGGATGTGGCCCAGAAGAATTGCGAGGCCATTTGGTATTCCAGCCCTAACACGGGCGCGATCGAGCTCATGGGCGAGGAGTACACCTCCAACACCACCATGAACCCCGCTGCCGAAGATGTGGCCAACTGCGAATACTTCCACGATATTCAGGACTTCATCGCTATCTACAACGCGCTCTGGCAGGAGATCAAAAACGCGAAGTAACGGGGCGCGCTCCCTTCCGGGGGCGAAACCCCTACGCGCAGGGATAAGCGAATAAACAAGGGCCGCCCGCTGGAAGCCTTCTTCCAGCGGGCGGCCTTGTTTGCTATTCCGCTAGCGCTATTGCCTTCCAGGCGTTTCGGTATGCCCTGGCCTCCATTACATCACCCCGCGGAAGCCCTTGCCGATAATTTCTCCCGTATTGGTAATCAAAATGAAGCAATGCGGGTCCGTCAGTTTGGCAAACTGGCGCAGCTTGATGGCCTGATAGCGGTTTACCACCGTAAGGATGACCGTTTTATTCTCATGCGTGTAAGCGCCCTCGCCGCGCAGCTCCGTAGCGCCGCGGCCAAGCGTGCTCACAATAAAGTTTACAATCTCATTCGGCCTGCTGGTTATGATCTGGAAGCATTTATGCACCTTGATGTTTTCCAGCACCATATCCACAATCACGGATTTAAGCGCCAGGCCCAGCATGCTGAACAGGCCCGTTTCCATGCCAAAGGCCGCGCAGGCGGCTACGGTGATCAAAAAATCCACGCACAGCAGGCAGTTGCCGATGTTCACGTTCGTATGCCGCTTCAAAATCATGGCAACGATATCTGTGCCGCCGCTGGAGGCCTGCATATTAAACAGGATCGCGCTGCCAATAGCGGGCAGCGTAACCGCAAAAATCAGCTCAAGCAGCGGCTGGCTGGTAAAGGGATGCGCCATGGGATACAAATATTCAAGCCCCCAGGTAGCGCCGCTAAGCAGCAGGCTGGTATAGCAGGTACGCACCCCAAAGCTTTTGCCAAACACCATAAAGCCCAGCAGCAGCAGCGCCTGGTTGATGATAAACACAAACGCGCCCGCCGAAAGATTGGGCGCATAATGGGCCAGGATAATGGAAATGCCGCTCACGCCCCCGGTGGAAAAGTTATTGGGAAACTTGAAAAAATACACGCCCAGCGCGATCAAGAGCGTGCCAACGGTAAGCATGCCAAAGTCCTTTAGGGCCTGTTTTTGTGTTTCGGAATGCATTGTTCTGCCTCCAACTGCGTTTGTGGTTTCACTTCGCTTATTTTATGCTATAATAAAAATAATTGCAATCCCTAATTTTTTGGATACAGGAGGTATGAAACCATGTCCCCCATCCACCTTGCCCTGCTTGGCACGGGCTTTACCTTTTTGGCAACGGCGCTTGGCGCGGCTACGGTTTTTTTGTTCAGGAGGGATATCCCGCATGGCATGCAGCGCGCCTTTCTTGGCTTCGCCGCCGGCGTGATGATTGCCGCGTCCGTATGGTCGCTGCTGATACCCGCTATGGAAATGGCGCGGGAAGTGGGCCAGCCCGGCTGGCTGCCCGCCGGCGGCGGATTTGTGCTGGGCGGCCTGTTTTTGCTGCTGCTGGACCGCCTGCTTCCCCACCTGCACCCCGGCAGCGACCAGCCCGAGGGCTTTAAAAGCTCGTTTGCGCGCACAACCATGCTGGTGCTGGCCGTAACGCTGCACAACATTCCCGAGGGGCTTGCGGTTGGGCTGGCGTTCGGCCTTTCAGGCACAAGCAGCGCCATGTCCCTCTCCGGCGCAATGGCGCTGTCGCTAGGCATGGCGCTGCAAAATTTCCCCGAAGGCGTGGCCATTTCCCTGCCGCTGAAAAAGGAAGGGCTCAGCAATACCAAAAGCTTTGTTTATGGCGCGCTCAGCGGCATTGTGGAGCCCATCGCGGGCGTTTTGGGCGTGCTGGCAGCCTCAACGGTTACGGGCATAATGCCCTGGCTGCTTTCCTTTGCGGCGGGCGCGATGATCTACGTGGTGGTAGAGGAGCTTGTGCCCGAGGCAAGCCTTGGCGAGCACAGCCATACCGGCACGCTTAGCGTAATGCTGGGCTTTTTGGTCATGATGGTGCTGGACGTGGCGCTCAAGTAAGCGAAAACTCTACCCGCACGGCCCGCCCCAGAAACGCAACATCCGGCAAGGCGCAGGTTTCGGCGGCATATTCGCGGTCGTAGCTTTGCAAAAGCACGTTGAGCGCATCCAGCTTTTTCACCTTGCGCAGGAAGCGGTGCTGATGATACTCCACCAGCATTACAGCGCCGTCTATGGGGCTGGCGGACGGCACGACCAGGCACAGGTCGCCCTTTAAAATGCGAAAGCCGCGCATGCTGTCGTCCGGCGCGCAAAAATAGAACACCTTGTCCGGCGCAGCGCCCTCGATACGCCCGTCCAAAACCGGCAGCAGGCGGTGATCCACTTCCTTGAGCACGGCGTTATACACCGGCACGCGCTTCATTACGCTGGTAAGCGCGTCCAGCCACACGCCGCCTGTAACCTGCTCCTGGCTTTGGTAAACGGCCTCGCTTTCCGCTGCTGCTTTGGGTTTGTTCGCAGGCGGCTGTACGGGTTTTTTAGGCGCAACGGTTTCCAAATCTACCGTGGCGGCGATATCATCCAGGGTGAAGCCTTCCTCGTTATGCTCCTTCAGGCCGATCTTTTTCAGGATGCGGCGCGCCTGGTCGTCCGCAATGATGCGCTTGCCCTCCTCCACATCCTTCAGATAACCCTCGCTTACGCCGCCAAGCCTGGCAACCTGCTTTAGCGTCATATTCCTGCGCAGGCGCTCGGTGCGCAGCAAATCTCCCAAACGGCTCATAAAATCATGCTCCTTACGAAAAGTACGAATGTGCGCAAATAGCGGCCCATAGAGTATACCACACTTTTAAAAAAAGCGCTCGCCTTTCTTAGGGCGCTTGAAAGCGCATGGGGCCGCCGTCCTGCAGCTTTTGCGTTTTCCGCCTTCGTCCCCGCCTCAAACTGCCTGTCAAAGCGGAAAAGTTTTTGCCGTTTTTCCACAATTTCAAAAGCTTTGTGCATAAAACACAACTGCTGATTGCAATAGGGTTGAATTTCAGTTGACAAAGCCATAGCGACAGTTTACAATGAACTGTGCATCATATACAGATTCTCAAGTGTGTGATGCAAAAGGAAAAGAAAGGATGGACAGACGAATGAAGAAACTTCTCTCACTGGTTCTGGCCGCCGCCATGCTGCTGTCCCTGGCTCCCGCCGCCTTCGCGGAAGAGGCTGAAGCCAAGACGCTCACTGGCAAGGAATACGGCGTGGACTACACTTCTCTGTATTCTCAGTTCGGCAAGGACATTACCATTGCCGATGTGATCGAGGATGAGGAAACCGGCTTTGCCTACATCGAAAAGGATGGCGTTGAGTACGAGCTGGGCCTTGACTTTCTGAGCATGGCCATGGTTTACAACGCCGTTCCCGCTGGCGATTACGAAACCGCCGACGACGCTTACGCCGCCTGGTGGCGCCTGTATATGCAGCGCTGGAACGCTTTGCTGCCCGAAATCCCGCTGTACTCCAACGAGTACTACGATCTCTATAACGCTCAGATCAAGGGCATGGACGAGCATCCCACCAACCCCTATTGGGGCCCCTCCGACGCTCTGATTGACTGGACCTCCGAAAAAGAGGACAACAGCATCATCATCGGCAACACCACCGACCTGTCCGGCAAGTTCCGCTACGCCAACTTTGGCGGCTCCAACCCCGGCGCGGCCGACCTGGATGTGCAGGAGATGACCCGCGGCCTGGAAACCGTCGCCACCACCAAGGAAGGCGGCTTCGAGTGGAACGACACCGTTGTGAAGTCCCACGAGGAAGTTATGAACGATGACGGTTCCAAGACCTTCACCGTTACCATCTATGACGACCTTAAATTCAGCGACGGCAGCGCCGTTACCGCCAAGAACTATCTGGTGCTGGCCATGGCCCTGTCCTCCCCCGTTGGCGCGCAGGCCGCCGGCAAGGACCATCAGCTGCTCAAGAGCTTTGTAGGCTTTGATACCTTCAACACCTACGACGGCACCGAGGGCAGCGGCACCAAGGAAATGGCCGGTTTGCGCCTGATTGACGATTACACCTTCTCCGTAACCGTCAGCGCCGATTACGAGCCCTATTTCTACGACATCTCCTATGGCCAGCTGTATGCCGATTACGCTCCCGCCTGGATTGGCGAGGCCGATTTGAAGGACGACGGCAACGGCTGCTACTTCACCGACGAATTCTATGCCAAGGACGCTGATGGCAAGTTCGTAACCGCCGCTACCATCACCGCCACCAGCCTGAACGCCGATACCTCCATGCCCTACTCCGGCCCCTACATGGTTACCTCCTATGACGGCGCCGATAAGTCCGCCGTGATGGAGCTCAACCCCAACTTCAAGGGCAACTACGAGGGCGTGAAGCCCACCATCGCCAAGGTGGTTTACAAGAAGATCATCTCCAGCACCCAGCTTCAGGACCTCACCTCCGGCAACCTGGACTGCATCAGCGGCATCACCGGCGGAGATGAAACCAACGAGGCCCTGGCCCTGGCCGACGGCTCCGATGGCAAGTATGTTTACACCCATTACAGCCGCGCCGGTTACGGGAAGCTTGGCTTCCGCGCCGACTACGGCCCCGCCAAGTTCTCCGAGGTTCGCGAGGCGATTGCCTACTGCATGGACCGCGCCAAGTTCGCCAAGGACTTCACCGGCGGCTACGGCGGCGTTGTGGACGGCCCCTACTATGCCGGCAGCTGGATGTACAAGGCCGCTGTGGATCAGGGCATGCTGCTTAACGCCTACGCCACCTCTGTTGACAGCGCTATCGAAACGCTCACCGAGGGCGGCTGGGTGTACGACAAGGACGGCAACGACTACGTCGAGGGCGTGCGTTATAAGAAGATCCCCGCTTCCGAGGCTACCGAGAACGATATCAACTACAAGTCCAAGGATGGCGCTTATGTGACCACTCAGGTTGCCGGCGACTACTACATGCCGCTGGTTCTGAACTGGTACGGCACCACCGATAATCCCTTCACCGATCAGCTCATGACCGGCTTCGCCAATAACGATAACCTGACGGCTGCCGGCTTCAACATCCAGTATACCATCGGCGATTTCAACCCCATGCTGGACGAGCTGTATCAGGCCGCGGTGTACGGCTACTACTCTGGCAGCCCGATGTACTCCGTGTTCAACTTCGCGACCGGCTTCACCTCCGCCGCTTACGACTACGCCTATAACTGGACGATCGATCCCGGTATGTACGATGATTATTCCATCTGCTACCTGAAGGACGAGGCCGATATTTACTGGCTGAAGTAATCTCGGAACAACCCAATTTTGAATCCCTGTGGATTCAGCCATCCACAAGGCAGGGCTTTATGCCCTGCCTTGTGGTGTCATTACAGTTTGTGGGCATACGCTGCCGCCCCCACAGCCGGAGCGAGGGATTGCAATGGGCAGATACGTTATCAAAAGAATCGGGTACATGGTGGTTGTGCTAATCGTCCTGTCTTTTTTAATGTTCCTGATTTATAACCTGGTACCCAGCAACCGTGCCTATACGGATGCAAAGGCAGAAATCCAAAGTATGAAAAAGGGCATATCCGCCGCGGATATGAATTCCCGTTTTGATGAATTGTATTTAAAGTATCAGCGCCGCTATGGCACCGATACCAACAACATGGTTATCCGCTACCTTCGTTGGGTAGGCCTGTACCCGCTTTACGACGGCTCGTACAGCGGCCTGCTGCAGGGCAACTTCGGCTATTCATACGAGGCCCGCGATCAGGTGATCAACGTGGTCAAACCGCGCATGGCCAATACCGTATTTATCAATATATTCGCAACCATCCTGGCCCTGGGCATCACCATCCCCCTGGGCATTGTTTGCGCCGTAAAAAAGAACAGCAAGGGCGACCAGCTTGTGCAGATGTTTACCATTATCGGTTACAGCCTGCCAACCTTCCTGATCGCCATCCTATTTATCTGGGTTTTCTGCTCGTTGCTTGGCATTCTGCCGCCCAGCGGCATTAAAACGCCTGGCAGCAACTATACCGGCTGGAAGTTCTTTACCGACCGCATGTACTTCCTGGCCCTGCCGCTGATTACCATGACGTTTTGCTCCCTTGGCGGCATGACCCGTTATGTGCGCGCTTCCATGATTGAGGCGCTCTCCATGGACTGCATCAAAACCGCGCGCGCCAAGGGCGTAAAGGAAAAGGTCATCATCTATTCTCACGCCTGGCGCAACGCGCTCATCCCCATCGTAACCCTGGTAATCGGCTGGTTCCTGGGCATCTTTTCCGGCTCGCTGGTCATTGAGCAGATGTTTGCGTTAAACGGCATGGGCGATTTGATGATTTCCTCGCTGCGTACCGCGGACTTTGACGTGGTCATGCTTTTGCAGGTGTTCTACGTGATGCTGGCGCTGCTGGGCAACCTGATTATCGATATTGCCTACGGCCTGGTTGACCCGCGCGTGCGCGTGAGCAAATAAGGGAGGGAGAGTTACCAATGAGCAAAAAGCAAAACGCTACCTCCCACAAGGCCGGGAAAACCGTGTTCGGCTGGCTGAAACGCGCGTTTTTTGGCGCCAGCAAGGAATACGCCCAGCAGGAGCTGGAGCGCCAGGAGCAGGCCCGCATCAGCGATGTGCAGGAAATCGTAAGCCCTGGCAAGCAAATTGTGCGCAACTTTCTGGAGCGTAAGCTGGCCGTGTTCGCGCTGTGCGTGGTTATCGCTATGTTCCTGTTCGTATTCATTGGCCCCCATTTCCTTACCAACTACGCCGACGCTTATACCGAGGTTACGCAAAAAAGCGTTCCCCCTACCATGAGCATGATGTCCGTTCCGCGCGAGCTGCAAAACGACATCAAAATGATCGATAGCTGCGGCAGCTTCACCGTCGGCCTGTCCAACGCTGGCAAGGTGTATGTGTGGGGCGCAACCAAAATTGGCACTACCGGCATCAACGTAGCCGATATTCCCGAGGAAGTTAAAAACGCTAAAATTGCCATGGTTGCCGCCGGTATTGACCACATCGTGGCCATTGGCGAGGACGGCAAGGTGTATGCCTGGGGCAACAACAAGCTGGGCCAGTATGGTTACAGCCAGGCAATGCTGGATAACCCCAACATCGCCGTAATGCCGCTTGAGCTGATTGAGAATGGCGTTGACGTTGCCAACGTGAAAAAGCTTACCTGCGGCTACCAGTGCTCCGCTATTTTGATGAACGATGGCAAGCTGTACCTATGGGGCAACCGCCATACCTATGCCAACATCGATAAATTCCTGGGCAACGACGGCCTGAAGGATATCGAATTCCTGCTCAACTATATTGTGGGCGTAAACGAGAAGGCTACCAGCATTTACACTGGCACGCGCGGCCTGTATGGCACCGTACGCGAAAACGTGTATAGCCCCACCGAAAAAATCGCCAAATACCTTGGCGACCGCAAGATTGAGCGTATTGTTTCCACCAATGATACCATCTGCCTTATCCTGGACGACGGTTCCATCTGCCTTTCCGGCGATTTCACCTCCGACTGCCTGCCCATTCCCGAGCTGGCCGAAGGCGAGCATTTCCTGCCGGAAACGATCAGCGCGGGCATATACCATTACAGCGGCATTACCAACCTTGGCAATGTGTATTCCTGGGGCCGCAATACCTTTGGCCAGTCCTCCGCTCCTGCCAAAGCAAACGGCGCCAGCAAGCTGTTTGCCGGCGCTTTCCAAAACTATGCCGTGGATGAAAGCAACAGGCTTCAGGCAACCTGGGGCCTGAAGGGATATCTCTTTGGCACCGATACCTATGGCGCGGATATCTTCCAGCGCATCTGCGCGGGCGGCCGCATGACCATGACCATAGGCGCGGTGGCGGTTATTATCTCCACCATCATCGGTATCATCATCGGCTGCCTATCCGGCTACTTTGGCGGAAAAGTGGATATGTTCCTCATGCGCGTAACGGAAATTTTCTCCGCCATCCCCTTCCTGCCCTTCGCCATGATTTTGACCTCCGTTATGAGCCAGATGACGCTTAGCGAGGATATGCGCATTTTCATTATCATGGCCATTCTGGGCGTACTCAGCTGGCCCAGCCTGGCGCGCCTGGTGCGCGGCCAGGTGCTTGTGGCCCGCGAAAGCGAGTATGTAACCGCCGCCAAGGCCATGGGCGTAAACGAGCGCACCATCGCCTTTAAGCACATCCTTCCCAACGTCATCTCCGTTATCCTTGTTACGCTCACGCTGGACTTTGCGGGCTGCATGCTTACGGAATCCCAGCTGAGCTACCTGGGCTTTGGCGTACAGTATCCGCGTCCTACGTGGGGCAATATGCTCAATGGCGCAAATAACGCCACCATCATCGGCAACTACTGGTGGCAGTGGGTCTTTACCTCCTTCTTCCTGGCGATCACCACGATCTGTATCAACATCGTTGGCGATACGCTGCGCGACGTGATGGACCCCAAGTCCAATATTGATAAGTGAGGTGGGATAAGAATGCCGCTGCTTGAGGTAAAGAACCTTCACACCTACTTCAAAACCAAAAAGGGTATCGTGAAGGCTGTAAACGACGTATCCTACTCCCTTGAACCGGGCAAAACCATCGGCATTGTGGGCGAGTCCGGCTCCGGCAAGTCTGTTTCCGCCATGAGCATTTTGCAGCTTTTGGATGCAAACGGCTACATCGCCAGCGGAGAGGTGCTCTTTGAGGGCCGCGACCTAACCAAGCTGCCCCTTAGCGAAATGTACCATATCCGCGGCAACGCGATTTCGGTCATTTTTCAGGAGCCCATGACCTCGCTCAATCCTGTGTTTACGGTGGATAGGCAGCTAAGCGAGCCTTTCATCATCCACCAGGGCAAAACCAAAAAGGAAGCGCATGAGCTGGCGCTGAAAATGCTTGCCGATGTGCAGATCCCTAACCCCGAGGCTGTGATCCGGCAATATCCGCATCAGCTGTCCGGCGGTATGCGCCAAAGGGTGATGATTGCCATGGCGCTTGCCTGCCGCCCCAAAATTTTAATTGCGGACGAGCCTACCACGGCGTTGGACGTAACCATTCAGGCCCAGATTTTGCGCCTGATGAACGAATTGCAGGAGGAAAAAGGCACCAGCATCATCTTCATCACCCACGACCTGGGCGTGATCAACGAAATGGCGGACGATGTAGCCGTTATGTACTGCGGCCAGGTTGTGGAAAAGGCCTCCGCGCGCACCATCTTCTCTGATTGCAAAATGAGCCATCCCTATACCGAGGGTTTGATGTTCTCCATCCCCCGTTTGGATTCCAAGGACAAAATCGAGCCCATTCCCGGCGTAGTCCCCCATCCCCTGGCGCTGCCCAAGGGCTGCAAGTTCGCGCCTCGCTGCAAGTATTGCACTGCCAAGTGTATGGAGCAGGAGCCCGCGCTTGAGGATGTAGGCAATGGCCAGCTGATCAGATGCTTCTATCCTGAAAAGGAGGTGCGACAGAGTGCAGCACACCAAAAAATTACTGTCAATCACTAATCTGAAGAAATATTTCCCCGTTGCCAAAACCTCTGTCTTTCAGAAGAACCAGCTATATGTGCGCGCGAACGAGGATATTTCGCTGGATATTTATGAGGGAGAAACCATAGGCGTTGTAGGCGAATCCGGCTGCGGCAAAAGCACGCTTGGCCGTGTGCTGTTGCAGCTTTATCCCCAAACGGCCGGCAATACCATGTATTACGGTTCCACACTGGCGGAAGTAGCCCCGCAGTATATGGAGGATACGCTCCGCCATATGGACCGCTACCGCGCCAAATACAAAAAGGCGCACGAAAAGGCCGTGGAGCTGAACCGCAAGGTAGAGGAGATCGGCGAGGAAAAGGCGGACTTTTATCTTTTGCAGGATCGTAACCTCGCCCGTTGTGAGGAGCAGACCTGCCTGAACAATATGGTCAAAATTTTGGGCGGCTTCTTCGCCGTTGATCATAACGACCAGGGCCGCCAGCTCATCCTGCGCGTGTATGAGGAAAGCGCCAAGCGCGCCAGGCTGTTAGAGCAGCGCGCAAACGTTGCTGTTGCCTACGATCATCGCAAGGCTTCCGCCGTCGCCAAGGGCTTGGGCAAGCTGGAGCAGCGCCTGCAAGCGCTGGACCGCGAGCTGGAAGCGAAGGAGCAAACCGTAAGCGACCTGAACGCCCAGCTGGAGGCTTTGCGCGCCAGCTATGCGGACAATCCCGAGTTTGCCAAGTATGAGGCCATGCGCGACGACGGTATCGATCTGGCGCGCCTGAAGTATAAGGAGCAGCGCAGCCTGCGCAAGGACTTGCAGATTATCTTTCAGGATCCGTATTCCAGCCTGAATCCGCGCTTCACCATTGGCCAGATCATTGAAGAAGGTTTGGTTACCCACAAGTTCTTTAAGCATGGCTCCGAGAGCATGCGCAAGTATATTGTGGAAACCATGGAGAAATGCGGTTTGCAGGAATATATGCTGCATCGCTATCCCCACCAGTTCTCCGGCGGCCAGCGCCAGCGCATCTGCATCGCCCGCGCGCTGGCGGTTAAGCCTAAATTCATCGTTTGCGACGAATGCGTATCCGCGCTGGATGTTTCCATCCAGTCGCAGATCATCAACCTGTTGCAGGAGCTCAAGGAGCAGGAGCACCTTACCTACATGTTCATTTCGCATGACCTGTCCGTGGTGCGCTACATCTCCGACCGTATTTGCGTGATGTATTTGGGCAACGTGGTGGAGCTTGCCGAGGCGGAAACCATCTTCAACGATCCGCGCCATCCCTATACCGTGGCCCTGCTCTCCTCCATCCCCACCACCGATCCCTCCAGCCTGGACAAGGAGCGCATCCTGCTTGAGGGCAATATTCCCAGCCCCATCAAGCCCCCGTCCGGCTGCAAATTCCATACCCGCTGCTACATGGCGTGCGACAAGTGCAAGCGCGTTCCGCCCGAGCTGCGCGAGGTGGAGCCAGGCCACTTCCTGGCCTGCCACTTCCCCGAGCGCAAGCTGGACGAGAACGGCAATTACCTGTTTGAGCTGCCCAAGATGCAAAAGAAATCCAACCGCACCTCCGTGGCGCAGCAACAGTAGGCAGGTTGGCCGCCATGTTCCTGAAGCGTTTGAAAAAGTCCACGCCAAAGCAGGAAGCCGAGTTTCGCGAGCGCATGGAGCAAGTGCCCTTTGTGGATAAGCTGATCATGATCGGCACGGCCTTTGTGGTCATTGTACTCCCCTGCCTTGCGGTGATTACAGGCATGTCGCTGCTGGTAATGTGGATTCTGGGTATGCTGTAAGGCGCGGAAACAGCCGCCCCTTGCAGATGGAAAAAGGCCATCGCCTTTCAATTGGCGATGGCCTTTTGCTATGGGGCAAACTGTTATGGCCTTTATTACCAAGCGCCCTCATGGGGCTGGTTTATCCGGCAGCATACCGCAGCTCGCCGCGCACAAAAACCATACACGGCTTCAAATTACCGTCCATCAGAAGCAGGTCGGCATCGTATCCGGGTTTGAGCGCGCCCTTGCGTCCGTCAATCCCCATCACCCTTGCCGGAGCCGCCGTCATCATGTATACGCAGTCCTCCAAGGGAATCTCCGCCTGCTTCCACATCACGCGCAGCAAATCATCCGCTGTGGCAATGCTGGAGGCAAAGGCGCTGCGATCCGGAAGCTTTGCCACCCCATCCTCAATGATGACCGGCTGGCCGTTTTTGCGGCTGCCAAGAATGCTGCTGGAAACATCCAGCCCCGCGCAGCGCATGGAATCCGTGGTCAGGCAGGTTTTCTCACGCCCCTTAACGCGCCATACCAGCCGCAAAAGCTCCGGCGGCAGGTGGCGTCCGTCGGCAATCACCTCAACGGTCAGCTCATCCAGCACATAGGCGCTTTCCAGCACGCCCAGCCTGCGAAATCCGTTTTCCCGCGTAATGGTGGACATGGCCGAGTACAAATGCGTTACATGGGTGTAGCCGTGCCGCAGGGCCTCGCGTACATGGCGCAGTTGAGCGTCCGAATGCCCGATGGAGGGCAGCACGGCATTGCGCACCAGCACGTCGCCAAATTCCATTGCGCCGCTTCGCTCAACGGCTGCGGACCAGCGTTTGATGGAGCCGTCAGCAGCCTCCAGTATGCGCATATACTCCTGCGGATCAGGATCCTTGATATAAGCCGGGTCCTGCGCGCCGCGCTGCGCCATGCTGAAGTATGGCCCCTCCAGATGCAGCCCGTGCAGATACGGCATGCCCTCCTTCACCTTTTGCGCCATTTGAAACAGGCGGATGGTTTCCAACAGCTCCTCCAGGGTGCAGGTCAGCGTGGTGGGCAACAGCGTGGTTACGCCGTGGCGCAGATGCATGCGCGCGGCGGTCAGCATATCCTCCAGCGTTCCATCCATAAAGTCCGACCCGCCCGCGCCATGGGAATGGATCTCAATCAAGCCCGGGCACAAATAGCAGCCGTGGCCGTCGATCGTCCGCACAGCCTCTGGCGCTACATCCTGCGGATCCAGCGCTTCAATTCTGCTGCCGGCAAAAAGCAGGCTGCCAGCCCGCACGCCCTCTGGCAGGATCAGGCGCACGTTTTGAAGCCATGTGCGTTCCACTTCCCCGCCTCCTTAGCTCAGCAGCGCCGCGCTGTCCTGATCCAGGTATAAAACGGAGCCGGGCAATCCGCGCAGCACCGTCGCGGGACAGGCCTCGCCAACAGGGCCCTCAACCATCGCCTTGACCGCCTTGGCCTTGTAAGCGGTAGGCGCCATGCAGAAGTGATAGGGCGCCTGCGCAAGCGTAGGAACGGTAAGCGTGATGGCGTGCGTAGGCACCTCATCGATGGAAGCAAAGCAGCCGTCGTGCACCTGCTGGATGCGGCAGGTTTCATCAAGCTTGACCACCTTTACCTTTTGGGGGTCATGGAAATCCGCCTCGTGCGGGTCGTTAAAGGCGATGTGACCATTTTCCCCAATGCCCATGCACACGATATCCACCGGCGCTTCCGCCAGCCTAGCAGCATAAGCCCGGCACAGCTCATCCGGCGCGCCATCTCCCCGTATGTAAGTAACGGAGCGGAAGTTGCGGCGGTCAAACAGCCTTTGCCGCAGAAAGTTGCCGAAGCCCTGCGGCGCATCGGCCGGCAGGCCGATGTACTCATCCATGTGGAAGGCGTCGATGCGGCTAAAATCAATGGATGGATCTTCGGCAATGGCATTGAGGAATTCATTTTGGGATGGGGCGGCGGCAAACACAACACGGATTGCGGGCTTGCTTTCCAGCAATTTTTGTACGCAGGCAGCAAACTCTCCGGCCGCAGTACGCCCTAGTTCCTGCCGGTCTGTGCTGATGCTGACTTCCATTTCATCAACGAAGACTCGTTTCGTCACAGCATTTTCCTCCTGTGAAATTCAGAAAAGAACGGGTTTGCCGGTTCGGGAGGATTCATACACGCCCAGGATAATTTCCAGAGCGGGCCGGCCCGTTTCCGCAGGGGCCATCAGCTTTTCGCCATGGAGAATCGCGCCCACAAAGTTGCGAATCTGGCGGGCATGGCCGGACACGTCAATGGCCTTGGGGTCGGAACTGGCCACGTTGGTCGCGCTCACGCCCACCGGCAGGCCGATGTCGTACCCTTCGCAATCCCAGCGCAGAATGGCGTTTTCCTCCAGCACCACGCTGCCCTTGTCTCCGCAAATTTCAATGCGGCGCGGATAACCGGGGTAGCAAACGGTGGAGCCCTCCAGCGTTCCCACCGCGCCGGAGGCAAATTCCAGCGCTGCGGCGGCGGAATCCTCCACTTCAATTTTGCGCTGCTGCGTGCGGGCGTAGCCCACCAGCGATTTTACCGGGCCCATCAGATAGCGGAACACATCCACGCCGTGAATGCCCTGGTTCATCAGGCATCCGCCGCCGTCCATGGCCTTGGTGCCGCGCCATGCGCCGGAGGCGTAGTATTCGTCGGAACGGTAGTATTTCATTTGCAGGCTGCCGGATACGATGTTGCCCAGCGCGCCCGCTTCAATGGCCTTCTTCACCGCCTGCACGGCAGGGGCGTATCGGAATTGGGAAATAATGCATACCTTCACCTGCGTCTTGTTTGCCACGGCGATCAGGCGGTCGGCATCCTCAAGGGTAAGGCTCATGGGCTTTTCGCATACCACATGCTTGCCGGCGTTCATCGCGTCAATGGCCTGCTGGGTATGCAGCCCGCTGGGCGTGCAAATGGTAACGGCGTCAATAGCCGCATCCCCAAGCATGTCCGCCAGCGTATCGTATTTCTTGATACCGTGCGCGGCGGCAAAGCGTTCCGCGCTGGGCGCATATGCGTCCACGCAGCCGATTGTTTCCGCGTCCTCAATGCCTTCAATGGCGCGGAAGTGGAAGTCGGCTATCATACCGCAGCCGATAATGCCAAAACGTACTTTTTCCATTCTGATTATGCCTCCATCCAGCGATACACGTCGCGCAGCCGGTCCAGATACAGGCGGCTGGCCTCATAGCCGCCTTTGGAAAAGGACGACCCCTGAGGGCGCACCAGATCCTCGTCCGACATACGTATGACGCGGTAATGCGTTTCCAGCGAAACCCACCCATTGTATTCATCGCGCCTGAGCGCGTCAAAGATGCCATGAAAATCCACATCGCCCTCGCCCAAAGGCGCGGGGGTCATTTCGCTGCCGCGCTTGATATCCTTCACATGCACATGGCGAATCCAGGGGCGCAGAATGCGGTACCCGTCCGGGTAGGGCGGCGGAGCGGTTACATCGGCCAATTCGTTGCCAGGGTCGTATACGGCCTGCACGCTTGCGCGGTCAACCATTTTTAGAAATTTCACCAGCTCGGCGATGTTCACCGCGTTTACGCTTGGCTCGGATTCCAAAACCATCGTCACGCCCGCGTCCTCGGCAACGTCCGCCAGCTTCTGGTACATCTCCGCGATTTCGGGCAGCTTAGCGCCGCCGTCGTGCAGGTTGAAGAAGTTGAAGGTGCGTATAAGGGACACATTCCACTCGTGCATGGTTTCCATAAAGCGGCGAAAGGCCTCCTCATGCTGCCTGCGCACGGCAAGGTCGCCAAAATCGCACTTGTACATGGGCGAGGAAACCGCACAGATGCGCAGGCCAAAGTCCTCCGCGACGCTTTTGACAAACTTCACATCCGCCTTTTCCATTTGGAAGGGATTCTTTTCATTGACCGAACGAATTTCCAGCCCCTGCAGGCCGTATTCACGCGCCATCTGCGCCGCGACCTTCAGATCCTGCGAAATTTCATCGGTAATAACGCTTGTTGTGTACATACTACCTCCCTGCCAAACGACGGAAACCACTAAATCCGCAGTTTCCGCCGTTCGCTTTTCTTAATACTCCATCATTTCGACGATGATGTTGTCGCTTGTTCTAAAAAAGCCAACCACATGGCCTGCCACCGAGGGAAAAGGCGCGATGAGCACTTCCAGCCCCTCGCTCTCCTTTGCGATGGAATCCACATGATAAGCCACATGAGGGTTCTGCTGCATAAAGGGCGGCGCCGGGCTATCCGGCTCATAGCGCAGCCATTCCACGCGAAAAGGGTGCTTATGGGGATCCGTCACCCATACGCGGGTCTTTTGCACAAACCGCTCACCAGGCTGTTTCTGCATGGTTGTAAGCCCTACGTGATCAAACTCCCTCAAGCCGCGGCCCCCTTCTTTTTGCGGCCGAACAGCTTTGCCTTGATACGGGGATAGCAGGGCAGCTGCTGCACCACCAGCACCAAGATGAACAGCAGGAAGAAGATGCAGATGGGCCGGGTGAAGAAGGGCAGGATGCTGCCATCATGCAGCATGAGCGCACGGCGCAGGTTTTCATCCGCCATGTTGCCCATCACCACGCCCAGCAGGAACGGGGCGGACGGATAGTGCATGTAGCTCATGGCAATGCCCAGCAGGCCAAACACAAACATCAGCTTGATATCGAACATGCGGTTGTTGACCACGAACGCGCCGATGACGCAGCATACAAACACAATGGGCATTAGAATGCGCTGATCCACCTGTAACACCTTAACCGTCAGCTTTGCCATGTTGTTTGCGATCAGCAGCATCACCAGGGAGGCCATGAGCATGCACACTACAACCAGATACAGAAACTCCGGGGTTTCGCTCATCAGCAGAGGGCCGGGACGGTAGCCGTGCATCCAGAACGCGGCCAGCAGCACCGCCGCAGGCGCGCTGCCGGGAATGGCCAGCGACAGCACAGGAATCACCGCGCCGCCGACCGCGGCATTGTTGCCGGCCTCGGAGGCGACCACGCCGTTAATTTCGCCCTTGCCCCACTTGTCGGATTTGTAAACCTTCTTTTCAGACCAGTAGGCCAGCCAGCCGCCGGTATCCTCGCCCACGCCGGGGATGGCGCCCATGGCCATGCCCATCAAAGCAGAGCGCACGATATTGAGCTTGTTGCGCTTGAGGATGGCCCAACCCTCTTTTTTGTGAAACTTTTCAATGTTTAGCACACTGCGCGCGGCGGCGCTGAAGGAATTGACGATTTCCGGAAAGCCAAACAGGCCGATCATGACGGGCAACAGGGAAATGCTGGCCGTCAGGTTCATGTTGCCAAAGCTGAAGCGCGCGAAGGAGTGTACCGTATCGCGGCCCACCATGGCCACAAGCAGCCCCACAAAGCCGGATATCCAGCCCTTGATGGGACGGCCGCCGGAGGTAAGGGAACCGCAGATGATGATGCCGAACACGCACAGCAGGAACATCTCGTGGCTCTGGAATTTGAGCGCTATGCCAGAGATAATGGGCGTGAGCACAGCCACACAGGCAACGCCAATGACGGTGCCAAAGAAGGAGCTATGGTTTGCCACAAAAATAGCCAGCGCGCCCTTGCCCTCGCGGGCGATGGGATAGCCGTCCAGCGCTGTGGCGGCGGAGGCCGGCGTTCCGGGAATGTTAAGCAGGATGGCGGACTGGCAGCCGCCGGAAATAGCGCCTACATACACGCCCAAAAGCGAAAGCACGGCAAGCCCGCCGTCAAACGAATAGGTTAGGCCGGTCAGCAGCGCAACGGCCATGGTGGCCGTCAGCCCCGGCAGCATGCCAAAGATGAGGCCCAGAAAAACCGAAACAACCAATACCGCGATGCCCTGCCAACTGCAAACGATGGCGAATGCATCCATCACATATCCAAAAAATTCTGCCATATCGCTTGCCCTCCTTACGGCATCGGTACGGAAAAGGCGTACTGGAACAAAAGCACAATACCCGCGCTGGCGCACAGGGCAATAACGCCCATCTTCAGCCATGTCTTCCAGTTCTTTTCCGGATGCGTATACATCAGCGTTGCAAACAGCACAAGGAACGAAGCTACGCCAAAGGACAACCTGCCCAGCAGCCCGTACACGTAAATGGCAAAGATCACAAGCCCGCCAACCGCCTTCCAGAACCTAGGGCTAACGACCGTGGCCTTTGCGGAATGAACCAGCTGCAAGGCATAGCTTTTCACACTGGCCCTGCGCAGGGAGCCAATAAGCTGGATTAGGGCCATTACCATCAAAAAGGCCGCAAATACCGTTGGCATAAACCCGGTGGATTCATAGAAGGAGGAAACGATCCTGCGGCTGAGCTGCTGCTGATAGTAGCCCTGGCAGGTAACCATAATGACGATACAAACCACAATAAGAATCAGGGAGGTCAAAAAATCCAGATGCCCCTGATTGTCGTGCGCTTCGGTCTGGCCAAAAGCGTCCCGCTTTTCTTCTTCCACGGCGGCTTTTTCCACCGCGGCAGCTTTGTTTTCAAGCTCTGCCAAGCCAAACTCCACCTTTCTTTCTGGGTTGAAAATAACCTGATATCTGAAAAACGTGCCCTAAAAGCACGTTTTTCAGAAAAGAGTCGCTCAGAAAGCGCATTCCTTAACGGGGATAGCCGTAAATCTCGGGGCTGTTGACGCCAGCGCCGCTGTCGAAAAGGATCCAGCCGGAGTCATGCGCGGCGGCATCCTTGAGCGCGTTGGAGTCCGCCAGATTGTAAGCGGAAAGGATAACGCCCTTTTCAGTGGCGAAGTTCTTGGCAGCCTCGCTCTCGCAGGCCTTCAGGTAGGAGGCCTCCAAAATGGCCTTTACATCTTCAGGCACATCGGCGGGGAACAGCAGTCCAAAGGCGTCGCCGCAGGGCAGCACAGCCTCGGCCTCGGCCATAAAGTTCTTGAGGGAGGGAATGGTGTAGTCCACGCCGTCCAGCACAAGGTCTTCCTCGGTCAGGGCAGCCAGAGCGATCATATCGCCGGAGCGCAGATAGTCGATCATTTCATTGGACAGCTGGGGCGTAAAGTCCACCTCGCCGGCGATAACGGCGGTAACGGCAGCCGCGCCGCCCGAGTAGGCGATGTGCTTATAAGCGCCGGTGGCGGGGTTAAAGGCCGGATCCACGGAAGCCAGAATGCACAGGTTGGTATAGCCGGTGGAGCCAAGGCCCGCGGTGCCGCAGGTAGCGGTACCATCCTTGATGGCAGCCAGCAAAGCGTCGAAGGTCTGATATTCGCTGTTCTTGCTCACGGCGATGATGCCGGGCACATAGTAAGCGGCCAGGAAGTCCCAATCCTTAGGGGACCAGTCCGCCAGGCCCATCACGCCATGGCTGTAAGGCGTTGCGTTGGCGATGAGCGTATAGCCGTCATGGGGAGCCAACAGGCAATCGTTCATGCCGACGGTGCCAGTTGCGCCGGGGGTATTCACAACGCTGATCTTCTGGCCCAGGTCCTGTTCCATTTCAGCGCACAGCAGGCGGCCGATCAGGTCGGAAGAGCCGCCGGCGTTCCACGGCACGATCAGGGTCATGGTCTTGTCCGGGAAAGCGGCCAGAGCAGAACTGGCGCTAAGCACAAGAACGGCTGCAAGCATGAGGGCAAGTAGTTTCTTCATGAAAAAGATCCTCCTTATTCATTGTTCGGGATTGGATTGCCCAACTCGTTACGCGTATTATACCAAATGAAGAAACTGCGCGCCATGCAAACTGTTTGCCAAAAAAGGGCGAAAAAATTGTATGGTTTTTTGATACACAATGTATTAAAATAATATAGTATAAGTGCTTTTTTATGGCCGGGCCTTCTTTTTCGTTGCCTATTCCTGCTGCGCATCCGCCATGCGGTCCAGCGCGTCAGGGTTTCCCAGATAGCGCATAAGCGCCTCCTGCAGCTTGTTGCGGCTGGAAACGCCAATAACGGCGTACATCTTCTTGATACGGTAATTGACCGTGCCCAGCGATACAAACAGGCTGCGCGCGATTTCCTCCAGGCTGCTGCCGCGCATGATGCCGCCGATCAACCGCAGATCCAGCGCATCGCAACGGAACAGGCATTTTTCCAGGGTTTCGATGGCCAGACTGGTTTCATCCGCAAAAGCGTTTCGCAGGGTATCGGCGTCTGCATGAAAAGCGCTTTTTGGCTTTTCGGGCAAAAAAGCGGTGCTGCCGCGCGGAATGAGCCTGTGCTCAAGCGCAATCGTCATGGCCCGCGTATCGGGCGAGCGCTCTATGTACTGCCAGATGTCCACCGTTTTTCGGCCCATCTGGTAGTAATCCAGCTCCGTTGTGGTCAGCGTCGGCCGGCACAGCTGCCCCAGTAGCAAATTGCCCGAGCCGGAGATAAACAAATCCTCCGGCACGCGTATACCCGCCTCCGCAGCTAGCGAAATCAGCCGCACCGCCGCTTGGTCGTTCACGCATAGCACCCCGTCGTAGGAGCCGGCCGCCGCCAGCATCCGGTGCGCACAATCGTCAATTCCCCGCTCCATGGAAAACACGTCCGCCTCGCCGGAGGGCAGCCCGGCATCCCGCATCGCGCTATGGAACGCGGCCACGCGGATGGTGTCGTTCACGTCCCAGGGAATCATGCCAAAACAGGCTAGCCGCCTGCGGCCGTTGGAAACAAAGTACTGCACCATGTCCTGCACAAGCTGGCTGCGGTCTATGGCAGCGCCGCTCACGCCGCAAAACGCGTCCGGCTGCGGGCCTGCCAGCACGCAATGAATGCCGCGCGCGCAAAGCGTTCGGATAACCCGGGCCGCCCAATGCTCGTCGGAGCAGCACAGCACACAGGTTTGCACGCCGCGGTTTTCGGGAACGTCCATATGCGACGCGGCTCTAATCACCGTCAGGCCCGCGCGGGAGGCCTCCGCCTTCAGCCCGGCAAAGCAGCGCATATACCAGCTGCTGCATTCGTAAGCCGGATCAACCACCACATACATCTCTTTGTGTACCATTCGCGTCCCCCCTGCCGTTGCTTGTTCGACGGCCGCCGTGCTTTTCCCTACCTGGGTTTGCACAAAATCCCCATTCATTTCACAGTAAGGAGGCGCTCTATCATGCGTTTTGGCTATTGTACAGGCTTTGCCGCCGGAATGACCGGCCCGGTTGATTACGGAACGCTGGAGCTGATCGAAACTGCCGGCTATGACTATGTTGAGTTTCCGCTGATGCAGCTATCCAGCCTGGAGGAGGAGGCCTTTCGGGAACTGACGCGGCGTTTGTCGTGCATGCGCGTCGCATGCGACGCCTGCTGCAACATGTTTCCCGCAAGCGTGCGCCTGCTGGGCGAGGAAGCCAGCCCGGCAGCCATCATGCAGTATCTGCAAACCGCCTTCCCCCGCATGGCCGCGCTGGGCGTGCGGAAGGTGGTGCTGGGCAGCAGCGCCGCCCGCCGCCTGCCCGACGGCATGGACAAAGCCGAGGGCGTCAAGCGCCTTGCGCACCTGCTTGCCGAAACGGTAACGCCTTTTTTGGAAAGCTACGATATTCAGCTGGTGATGGAACCCATCGGCAGCTACGAGGCGAACTTCATCCATACCCTCCCAGACGGCATGGAGGTGGTGCGCTCAGTAAACCATCCCCGCGTTCAGCTCCTGGCCGACAGCGTGCATTTGCTGTATGAAAACGAAACGCCTGAGCACATTGTAGAATTTGCGCCGTACATCCGGCACATCCACCTGTGCGAGGCCGGGCGCGCGTTGCCCGCAGGCGCCGTTTCGCAGGGCCTTGGCGCGATCCTTGACGCCATACGCCGCATAGGCTACAACGGCACTGTTAGCTTTGAGCCCATGCCGCACAGCCTTGCGCAAATGCGCGCCGCGTTGCAAACGGTCCGGCTGGCGCTTGGCAGGGAATAATGCAAGGAACCTGCCCTGATACGCCTCAAGCCACGGGCGCTTTTCTGTACGCAGGCATGAAAGGCAAATCCTATGATATGCTATTTTTCCCTTCCCGGCTTGGAAGGCTAGGGCATTGCCGGAAAGCGCCTGCCGGGGGGTATATACCCACGAAACATGAAACAAAAGGCTTACTCTTTGAACGAATCCGTTCCCGCCTTGGCATTCTTGACACAGGCAACAATACAATTCCTTTCCACCACGCAATCCTGCGCATGCGCGAATTGAATCACGCCATGATACCTTTCTGCGTAAACCGGCTCCTCCATCGTGCTGGAACCGTAGCAGGGGATGCTGTAATCAATCTGCCCGGCGTTGATGATCGCGTTATCATGCACCCATACGTTTTTGCAGGATGAGCAGAAGCAGGCCAGCCGGGGGCAGTCGATAATCGTATTCTTACACAGCTCAACATCCTCAAAAACCGGATAATCCGTCCGCCCGTTTGGAAGGTATACGCCCATATAAATCACGGCCATTTGCCAAGCGTTCAAATCACAATGCCGGATTACGTTATTCTGAATCAGCAAATCTGTCACGCCCTGCCCCTCGCTCCAGCGGCTTTCGCAGCCGGTTTCAATCTGTATGGCAGCGCCCTGGATATTTTCAAACAAATTTCCTTCCACAAGGCCGTGGCTTCCCTGAAGCAAAGCGCCTCTGGCACGGTTATTGGTAAACCGGCAATTCCGTATCACATAGTTATCAGTATGAAAGGTTGTGTGGAAGATAACGCTTTCCGCAGGCAGGTATTTCGGTAACGGCTCGGAAAGCTTTAACAAGCAGGCTTTGCCGTCCGGCTGATAGCGCGCTTCCATCACCTCCGCCCGGTATCCAAGCGGCGATAAATCCGGGTTGCGCAGCTCAATCCTGCTGCCCCGCTCCAGCAGCATGTTCGCCCTGCTTGCCCGCAGCGCAAGCAGCGTGTAATCATCCATTCTGCGCACGCCCATGCAGGAATTGTCGTGTAAATTGATACAGTCATCCCCCGCCGCGGAAAAATCGCAGTCCTCAATCAAAATGTTCCCCTGCGAGTTGCCAACATGCAGGCAATCCACCGAAACAGAAATGCTGCGCGCCGTTCCTGGCCTGGGCAGAATCCGGCAATCGTCAAAATGCAAATGGCTCACATATCCGTTGCTAAGAAAGCCATGGCCCGGGCAGCCATACAGCGTGATTCTTTCAAAGGTAATATGGCTGCTGGCGCTGGTTCTAACCGCTACGCCGTCGTATTCAAAATGCCGGAAGTTATAGCATTGCCCTGGCTTAAAGTGTTCGGCCGCCCACCGGGGATCCTGCGTATAAAAGCGCAGCGCGTTTGCTTCCAGCCGCTCCGCCCCCGGCTTAAGGATCTGGCTCAGCTCCCTAACAAGGCGGCGCATTTTTTCATCCTCCGCAGGGTCGCCCGTTAAATGGATATGGCCATTTTGATAGGGCCTGAACTCAAATCCGCCTGGAAACCCCGGCGTATAACGCCACGGATCAAACGGGCCCACAATCCGTATTTCAAAAGGCAGCGGAACCTTTTGGCAGGCGGGAAAAACGATGTCGATAAAGCTGCCGTCCTCCGCTACGGAAGCAATCCGGCCCACAGTGGCCAGCGGGGCATCCTCCCATGCCCAATCCATCGTCAGGTTTTTCATATACACACGGCGGCAGTTGCGAATATCCCAATATGCAACTGGGGTATGGAAGATCAGCTCGCTGCCGTTGCCCTCTATCGTAACGTCGCTTAGATCATGAAGGGGAAGATGCATATCCTCTGGAGCGTTGTAGAAGTGATAGACGCCTTTTGGAATGCACAGCACAGCTCCTTCCGTTTGCCGGCACGCGTCAATGGCGCTGCGGAAAGCGCGCGTATTGCAAAAGCCCGTTTGGTTTCTTGCGCCAAAGTCCACCGCGTTAATAATGACGTCCTTCCTTTTGGGAAGATCGATTTGGATATCCGGTGAAAAATGCTCCATACTTTATCCTTTCACGCCAGACGCCATAATGCTGGCCTTTAGTTGTTTGGAGAAGATTAGCGAAATCAGGATAACCGGCAGGATTGTAACAAGCGCAATGCCCATCAGCGCGTTCTGCTTTGTGCCCTGATTGTTTGAAATGTTATAAAGCGCTACGTTGAGCGTCCACAAATCCTGCTTTTCCGTAACCAGCCAGGCCCAGAAGAAATCGTTCCAGTTTCCCAAAAAGACCTGTAACGCAATCAGCGAAATAATCGGCTTGGAAAGCGGCATGCAGATGCGCGTATAAAGATAGAAATTTGAAGCGCCATCCAATTTTGCCGCTTCAAAGTAGGAGCCCGGGATGCGGTCAAAAAAGCCTTTAAATATGACGGTGTAACTTCTATGGAGGATGTGAAGCCGTCTGAGCCTGTTGAAACTG
>OLGB01001474.1_pt1 | contig 28282 bp, 20 predicted proteins | sample 1605691 | NCBI WGS metagenome assembly OLGB01 (sample SAMEA3888925, study PRJEB22519) | human gut metagenome | biome: human gut; feature: human-associated habitat; material: faeces | place: Denmark | collected 2010 | reverse complement strand
GCCGGCGCCGTAGGGCTCCAGCTGGTCCAGCTGCTCCACCTCCGGCAGCGTCACGGCGCCGGGGACGGTGATGGCGGCGTCCACGTCCAGGGCGGCCACCGGCCGCTCCCCGCCGGAGACGGAGCGGACATAGCGGTTCATACGGGTGCGGAAGGCGTCGATGTTGCCCTCCTGGATGGTGAAGCCCGCGGCCAGCTCGTGGCCGCCGAAGCCCTCTAGCAGATCGGAGCAGGCCTCCAGGGCGGCAAAGAGGTTAAACCCGCCGTAGGAGCGGCAGGAGCCCTTGCCGGTGCCGTCCCGCAGGTGGATCATGAAGCTGGGGCAGGCGTATTTCTCGCTGAGGCGGGAGGCCACGATCCCCACCACCCCCTGGTGCCAGCGCTCGCTGGAGAGCACCAGGGCGCTGCGCTCGTCGCCGGGCAGGCGGGCGATCTTCTCCACGGCGTCGGCGCAGATGGCCTGTTCCACCATCTGCCGCTCCCGGTTGAGCTGGCACAGCTGCCGGGCCAGGGCCTCCGCCCGGGCGGGGTCGTCGGTCTCCAGCAGGTCGGCGGCCAGATCCGCCGCGCCCATGCGGCCGGCGGCGTTGATCCGGGGCGAGAGCACGAAGCCGATCTGGATGGAGGAGATGGGCTTGCCGGCCAGGCCCGCCTCCCGCAGCAGGGCGTGGATGCCCACAAAGTCCGTGTGGGGCAGGGCCTCCAGCCCGCAGGAGACGATGGTCCGGTTCTCCCCCTCCATGCGCATCACGTCGGCGATGGTGCCGATGGCGGCCAGGGTGCAGTACCGGGCGAAGAGAGCCTCCTCCCGGCTGCGGCCCCCCAGGGCCAGCACCAGCTTCAGCGCCACGCCCACGCCGGCCAGGTGCTTGAAGGGATAGGGACAGTCCGGCCGGTGGGGGTCCACCACCGCCGCGGCGGCGGGCAGCTCGGACTTGCACTCGTGGTGGTCCGTCACCACCACGTCCATGCCCAGGGAGGCGGCGAAGGCCACCTCCTCGTTGCCGGTGATGCCGCAGTCCACGGTGATCATCAGCGTGGCCCCCTGGTTGCGCAGGGACTGGATGGCGTCGCGGCTGAGGCCGTAGCCGTCCTCCACCCGGCGGGGGATATAGCGCAGGCACCGGGCGCCGCAGCGGCGCAGGTAGTCCATCAGCAGCACTGTGGAGGTAATGCCGTCCACGTCGTAGTCGCCGAACACGGCGATGGTCTCCCCCTGGTTCAGCGCCCGCTGGATCCGGTCCACGGCCTTGTCCATGTCCCGCATCAGCATGGGGGACAGGGACAGGCTCCGCTCCCGCTCCAGGGCCTCGGCGGCGTCCTCCGCCGTCACCACGCCCCGGGCTGCCAGCACGGTGGAGAGCAGATAGGGGTATCCGGCGGCGCGCAGCCGCTCCACATCCCGCTCCGCCGGGGCGCCGATGTTCCACTTTTTGAATTTCATGGGCGCCCTCCTCCCTTCTGCGGCCGGACAGCCATAATAAGCCATAATAACTAAACTATTATAGCAGGGCCGGGGGAAAAGGTAAAGAAAAATTCTCCTTCTTTCAGGGCGGAGCGGCCTTTGCGGCGGGATTCGACGGGGATAATTTGACGCGAAAGGGGAATTCTGGTACAATAGCCGCTGTGTATCGGCCTCTGCGGCGCCGTCTATGACGGATTTTGCCCCAAACGGGCCGAAAACACCCCTGAAAAAAGACATGAAACGGACGATAAAGGAGCAAATGAAACAGATATGAAACGACAGTTGAAACGCCTGTGTTCCTGTGCCCTGCTGTGCGCCCTGCTGCTGACGGTGCTGCCCGCCCCCGCGGCGGCCGCCTCCACCGGCTTTTCCGATGTGCCCGCCTCCCACTGGGCGGCGGAGGAGATTCGCCGGGCGGTGGATCTGGGGCTGTTCCAGGGGGAGAGCTCCGGCCGCTTCGGCCTGGGTAAGCCCATGACCCGCGCCGCCTTTGTGGTGGTGCTGTGCCGCTTCTTCGAGTGGGAGATCGCCAAGCCCCAGACGGGCTCCTACACCGACAACCAGGATCCCTCGGCCTGGTACTACGGCGCCGTGGAGACCGCCTACGCCCACGGGGCCATCACCGACCAGACGGATACCTTCCGCCCCAATGACGCCGTCACCCGGGAGGAGATCGCCGTCATGCTGATCCGTGCCCTGGGGTACAGTTCCCTGGCAGGGCTGTCCCAGGAGCAGGCCATGCCCTTCACGGACGTGCGGACCAACACCGGCTATATCGCCATGGCCTACACCCTGGGCCTGGTCAGCGGCACTTCCAAGACCGCCTTCTCCCCCGACAAGGCGGCCACCCGGGAGCAGGCGGCAGTAATGCTGATGCGGCTGTATGACAAGTGCCACGCCGACGCCCCCATCCGGAGCGGCATCCTGGCTCCCGGCGAGGACGAGGCCGTCCTGACCGGCTGCGCCGCGGCGGCGGTGGCTGCCTACAAGCTGATCTACGCCGGGGAGATCCGGCTGGTGGAGACCGCTCCGGCGGAGGAGGCCGCCGCCCTGCGGGCCCAGGCGGAAGAGGCCGGAGTCCAGCCGCTGCTGTATGTCTCCGGCACCGCCTCCTCAGTCCGGGGAGACGCAGACACCACCGCCGCGCTGCTGCGCCAGGCGGTGGACGCCGGGGATTACGCAGGGCTGTTCCTGGATGTGACGGGCCTGACCGGCACGGACAAAAAGGACTTCTCCGCTCTGGCCCGGGCCCTGGACGAGGCTATGGAGGGCAAGCTGCTGTACCTGACGGCGGAGGCGCCGGTCCAGGGCGGCAGGGCCAACGGCTATGACTACGCCGTTCTGGGGACCGCGGCGGATACGCTGGTGGTCCGGGTGGCGGCGGGCGAGGACAGCGCCGACGGCTTCCCCGTGGCGCCGCCGGAGCCCATGGAGGCGGTCTATTACGCCCTGACCCAGATCAAGAGCCTGGTGGACCCCGGCAAGCTGAGCCTGATGCTGACCACCACCGGCACCTCCTGGCTCCAGAAGCGACTGGAGGGGACGCTGACCGCGGCCCAGATCCAGACTCTGCGCAAGTCCATTTTCACGGAGACGTACTATTCCGGTCGGTACGCCTGCTCCTACCTGACGGACGCCTCCGCCTCCGCAGAGCGGGTGGTGTGGTACCTGGACCAGGAGTCCGTGGCCCAGCGGGTCCTGATGGCGGCCTTTTTCGGCGTGGGCCAGGTGTGTTTGAGCGATCTGCGCTCCGTGGCCGATTACGAGGGCTACTCCGTTCTGGAGGCCTTGTCCTGAGAGAAAGAAGAACCGCTCCCGGTATACGGGAGCGGTTCTTTTTTCTGAAAAATACCTCCAGTGAGGCGGACGGATTTACAGATACTTCTGCATGCCGTCGGTGGCGGAGGAGATGTCGGCGCTGATGGTGACGGTGAACTTGATGTTGTTGCGCTCGCCGAACACATCCAGCCAGTGGAGGAAGTCCTCGGTCTCCTTTCCCACGTCCTGCCCGATGGTCTTGCACAGATTGTCGATAAACACGTGAGAGATGTCGTAGTTGCCAGCGTACAGGCCGCTGATAAAGCCGCGGAACAGATCGTAGTTGTTCAGCTTATATTCCTGCGCGTCGATCAGGCGGATGTGGTAGTGGATGTCATAGGTCATATTGCGGTTGGCCTCGATGCAAACCACGTTGCCGGGTTCATCCTTCGCCGCGTTGTTGATCAGTTCAATGAGCTGCTTGGTCTTGCCGGAGCCCTTCACGCCCATAATCAATCTGACCATATCAAATCACTCCTGTCAATTAGAATTGCCGGGGAAAAACGGTTGGCTGTTATGTTCAGCATAGCATAAGATCCGGTAAAATACAATGGAAAAACTGAAAGAAAAACTTTGTTCAGATTATCCATTGACGGTATTTCTGGAAATTCCTGCCGAAGATTCCGCTTCGCGGAAAAAGCGGCGCCCATGGGCGCCGCTTGTCTTTACCGGGATCCGCCGCATTGGCTCAGGCGCTCAGCAGCGCCATGCGCAGCATCCGCAGCAGCATCTGGCCGAAGGTGATCCGGGGGACCGCCTCACCGGCCACCAGGGGCAGCTGGGCGATGGTCTCCTCCCCGCAGGTGACGGTCATGGTGCCCAGGGGATCGCCCTCGGCCACCGGGGCCTCTACCGACTCCGCCAGCTCCACGGTCTGGGTCAGGCTGCCCGCCTGGGCCTTTTCCACCAGCAGCCGGTCCCCTGCTCCCAGCACCGGCTGGACGGTGGCCTGGGTCCCCAGGGACACCGGCACCGGCGCCAGGGGCGTCTGGGGGGCCGCGGAAGCCAGGGCGTAGGTGGCGAAGCCGTAGTTCAGCAGCGCCTGGGCGTCCTCGAAGCGCTGGGCGGAGGTGGAGCCCTTCATGATGACGGCGATCAGCTCCATGCCGTCCCGCTCCGCCGTGGCGGACAGGCAGTACAGCGCGCTGTCGGTGGAGCCGGTCTTGAGGCCCGTGGCCCCCTCGTAGAAGCGGATCAGGCGGTTGGTGTTCACCAGGGAGGACGCCCCGTCCCGGAGGGTGTCCATCCAGATGGTGGTGTACTGGCGGATGTCCGGGTGGTTGAGGATCAGCTCCCGGCTCATCAGGGCGATGTCGTGGGCGGAGGTGACGTGGCCCTCGGCGGGCAGGCCCGTGGCGTTTTTGAACACGGTGTCCGCCATGCCCAGCTCCGCCGCCCGCTGGGTCATCCGGTCCACAAAGGCCTCCTCGCTGCCGGCCACGGCCTCCGCCAGGGCCACGGCGCAGTCGTTGGCGGAGACCACGCACACCGCCTTGAGCATATCGGACACGCTCATCTGCTCGTTCTCCTCCAGCCAGATCTGGCTGCCGCCCATGGAGCAGGCGTGGGCGGAGGCGGTGACCATGTCGTCGTAATGAAGGGTCCCGGCGTCAATGGCCTCCATGGTCAGCAGCAGCGTCATCACCTTGGTGACGCTGGCGGGTTCCAGCTTGGCATGTTCGTCCTTGGCGAAGAGGACGGTGCCGGTCTCCTTCTCCATCAGCAGCGCCGAGGGCGCCTCCACCTCCAGAGCCCCGGCGCTGGTGGCCAGCACCGCCACCGCCCACAGCAGCGCGATCAATCGTTTCATGGTGATCCCCCTTTGCAGCGTTGCTATACTGTATGTCTCCGGGGGGACATTCATGCCGGGGCGGCAATTTTTCGGTTGCATTTTACAAAGGGGTGTGGTATCATACACTAGACCCGCGGCTGTAGTTCATCGGTAGAACGGCAGCTTCCCAAGCTGCATAGGTGGGTTCGACTCCCATCAGCCGCTCCAGAAAAAGGACACGACATCCGTCGTGTCCTTTTTTCAGCCCTGCCGCCCGGAGGCTGCGCCGGCTCTGACGGCCCGCCGAAGAGAAGCAGCTATGCGGAACCTGTCAAAGTGCACAAAAAATAAGAGAGAACAAAACGGTGATATATTGACAACGGACAAGTGGACGGCCTATACTGGAGATGCAAAGAAGTGCTGAGACAGACACAATGGCCGGCTGCGGGCCGGTGCGCGGAAGCCGGTGCGAGACATGAGAGACAAGGCCAGACTGGAGGCGCTGTGGCTCCAGATCCTGTTCGGGCTGCTCCTGCTGGGCACAGCAAATGTTGTGTATTTCCGGATATACCATGAAGTGATGTGGATTTTGTACGACGTTGTGCTGTTCTGTGTGGTGCGGGTGCTGATTCGGATGGCGCAGAATCATGTGTATCAAAAGAAGGGCTTCGGACGGCCCTACGACGGGATCCGGGAATTTCTCATTTGACGGCAGGGACGCCGGTCTTGCCGGCGTGTGAGAGCGGATCCGCCTCAAGCATAAGAGAGCCAGGGCGCGCCTTGCGGCGCGCCCTGGCTGTTTTTCAGATGGTTACTTGCGGTACTGCTCCATCCGCCAGACAATGGCGGACAGCTGACCCCGGGTCAGGGTGTTGCCGGGCTTGTAGGTGCTGGTGCCGTTGTTGAAGTAGCCCTCCACGATGCCGGCGGCGTTCAGTGCCCGCACGGCGGGATCAGTGGTATCGGTAAAGGGCTGGACGCTGGTGAGGTTGGTGGTGTTGAGCTTCATGGCGCCGGTGGCGATCTGGGCCACCTGGAGCCGGGTAATGGGCTTGCTCAGGTCCACGTCGCTGCGGGTGATGATGCCCTCGGCCCGGGCCTTGGCCAGATAGCCGCTGAACACGTTGGCGTTCACCGGCGCCTGCTCGGGATACCCGGCGGCCAGCATGATCAGCTTCAGCGCCGCGCCGTAGGTGACGGTGCTGTCGGGCTTGAAGGAGCCGTCGGCATAGCCGTCGATGACATTGGCGTCGCTGAGCTCCACCACATACTTGTAGCACCAGGTGGAGGAGGACACGTCCTTGAAGGTTCTGGGATTATTGAGGACGCCCAGGGAGAACAGGCCCACGGCAAAGGCGGTGCCGCTGCTGTTGTAAGCCACATAGGGGATCTCCACAGAGCCGGTGAAGGTGCTGGCGGGCACAAAGCGCAGCTGGTTCATCCGCTGGGTGCCGGTGGAGTAGCCATAGAGGGTGTCGGTGGTGGCCCGGGTGGCCGTGCCGGTCCCCACATACACCGTGCCCTGGGAGGCGGCGGGCAGGCTCAGCAGCTGAATACTGCTGAGAGAGACGCCGGTGGCCGTGGACACCGCGCTGTAAATGGAGCTGGCGGGGAAGGTCACGGAGCTGTTGCGCTGGGTCACGCCGTAGACCTCCGACACAGTGCTGGGGTTCACGCTGATCAGGATGGTGCCGGTGACGGAGCGGGCGTTGCTGCCGTAAGCGGTGAAGGGGATGGCGGCGCAGTAGTTGTAGCCGCTGGTCACGTATGTCAGCTCCGTCAGGGCATACTGGGCGGTGGAGGAGGGGCTGAAGTACAGGACCTGGCTGTTATAGTTGGAGGAGGTCAGCTGCATGGCTCTGGCGGTGCCGTACTTGCTGGCGCCGTAGTAATTGTAGTACAGGCTGCCGGTGGTGGGGACGCCGCCCAGAACCACATATTGCAGGGTGTAGCCGGGATAGCTCTTGTTGAAATACCGGGCGATGTCGTAGGCGTTGATCTGGACCTTGGAGTTGTAGGTGGCGGCGTAACGGATGTCGCCGGAGAGGTTGGCCTTGACCACCTCTTTGGGCTTGATGACCAGGGTGCCGTCCACATAGTACTGGGAGTTGTAAGAGGCCCGGAAGGGGATCTGGATCTCCTCGTCAAAGTCGCCGTCCGCCACCAGGGTCAGGCTGTCCAGCCGGTAGAGGCTGGAGTTGACATTGCCGTAGTAGAAGGTGTAGCTGCTGATATTGGAGCGGCTCAGAATGGTCTGGCCCCAGCTGCCGTACAGGTAGTAGAGGGTGACGTCGTTGAAGGCGCTGGTGGCAGGCAGGCCAAAGGTCACATACTGCAGGGAGTAGTTGGGATAGCTCTTGCGGAAGAAGGAGCTGAAATCATCCTGATCCAGCTTCAGCTGCCCGCCGGGAGCCAGTTCCTTGACAATCGTGCCGCCGGAGGCGCTGTTGCTGACTTTCAGCGTCACGGAGCCGGTGACTGTGCCATTGCTGCCGTAGGCTGTATAGGACAGCGTCACAGAGCTCTCCCAGGCATAGCTGGGGGCAGTCAGCGCCAGATCCGCCAGGGCATAGTTGCCGTAGCCGGAGTTTGCCACGTAGAACCGATAGCTGGTCAGTTCATTCCAGCTGAGGGTGCGGTTGCCCAGGGAGACGGTTCCGGTAAAAGAGGAATAGGAATTGGAGTTGATACCGAATTCCACATACCAGACGGTGCCCAGACCGTTGGAAAAATCGTTGACATTAAAGTACTTCAGACCGCCGGGCGCCACCGTGTAGGTAAAGGTGTTTCCGCTGCTGCTGGAGACAGAATAGAGCGCATAGAAGTTGAAGCCGCTGCTGGTGATCCGGATGCTGGAGGGGGTCACCAGAGGCTGGTTGGTATAGATGTAGTCGCTGGTATAAGTCTGGGTCCAGCCCCGGAAGGTATAGGTTCTGCCGCCGGAGACGACCGTCAGGGGGATCGAGGGCGTGGTGGGATAGCCGCCCAGAGAGACTGTCTGGGAGGAGGTCCCGGAGAGCGTGTAGAAGTTCACAGGCACCCGGGTGCCCATGCTCACGCCGCAGTTATCACAGAAGCCGTCGCCGTTGTTGTCGGTGTGGCTCAAGGCGGGGATGGTTTCCGTATAGGTCCCGCCGCACACGGAGCAGACATAATTGCGCTGGCCGCTCGTCGTACAGGTGGGGTTGATCACAACGGTGCCGCTGCCGTTGGGGGTGTGCTTCTGCGTTTCCGAAATGCCGCAGAGGGTGCAGGACCGGGCGTGATATGTGTTGTCCTTATATGTATAGGAGGTAAACGTGTGGGTCAGTCTGGCAAGAGGACGCTCGTTCCGATAGCCGCAGACCGTACAGACCTGGACCTCCAGACCGTCCTGAGAACAGGTCGCCGCCCGCTCCGTTGTCCATGCCCCATAGGTGTGAGGTTGGTAATCCTTTTGGAAGCAGGTCGTGCAGGCGCGGGAATGGGATCCGGGGCCGTCTGCGACCCAGGAATCCAGATAGGTATGCTGGTGTCCCGGCTGTCCCGTCTCATCCGCCGCGGCCAGGGGCACTGTGCCCAGCATCAAAACCAGGGCCAGCAGCATGGCCGGCAGCCGTTTGTGGAAAAATCTCTTCATGATACTTCCCTCCATCGATCACGCGTAAGTGGCGTTATGGAAACCAAAAACTCTCTCCTTGTAACATATCGAAAAGCCCTCTGTAAATCATGAACAAACTATGAATAAATTATGAACAGGCGGCCTTTTCAGAGGAAAACTTTTTTCGGATGCGCTTCCGGCCGGTTGATGAGAAAAAAGCTGAATATTTCGGCGGAATTCCATACGTTTTTCTTTACAAACGCCGGAGGTTCCTGTATAATACTATGGCTAATGAAAATCTATCGGATGGAGAAATCGCCATGGCCTTGATCGAATACGACGAGTACAAGCAGAAACTGCGGGACCTGGGGCCGGAGCTGGACAAGCTCTCCGCCGCCCTGGACATGGACGGCGCCCAGGCGGAGGCCGCCAAGCTGGAGGACGAGACCGCCCAGGACGGCTTCTGGAACGACCTGGAGCGGTCCCAGAAGGTGCAGCAGCGGCTCAAGCAGCTGCAAAACAAGATCGCCCGGCACAAAAAGCTCATGGCCGAGTGGGAGGATCTGACCGCCCTGTGCGAGATGGGCCAGGAGGCCGAGGACGAGGAGCTGCTGGCCGAGCTGAAGGAGGGCTATGCCGCCCTGGAGGAGAAGGTGGAGGAGACCCGCCTGACTACCCTGCTCTCCGGCGAGTACGACGCCAACAGCGTCATTCTGACCTTCCATGCCGGCGCCGGCGGCACCGAGGCCCAGGACTGGGCCCAGATGCTCTACCGAATGTACACCCGCTGGGCCGAGCGCCACGACTTCGAGTGGAAGACCCTGGACTATGAGGAGGGCGACGAGGCCGGCATCAAGTCCGCCACCATCTCCATCGAAGGTGAGAATGCCTACGGCTTCTTGAAGAGCGAGAACGGCGTCCACCGGCTGGTCCGGGTGTCCCCCTTCGACGCCAACGCCCGCCGCCAGACCTCCTTCGCCGCGGTGGAGGTCATGCCGGAGATCGAGGACGACAACTCCGTGGAGATCCGGCCGGAGGACATCGAGATGCAGGTCTACCGGGCCAGCGGCGCCGGCGGCCAGCACGTCAACAAGACCTCCTCCGCCGTCCGCCTGATCCACAAGCCCACCGGCGTGGTGGTGGCCAGCCAGCAGGAGCGCAGCCAGGTCCAGAACCGGGAGAACTGCATGAAGATGCTGCGGGCAAAGCTGATGGAGCTCAAGGCTCAGCAGCACGCGGAGAAGATCTCCGATATCAAGGGTGTTCAGATGAAGATCGAGTGGGGCAGCCAGATCCGCTCCTATGTATTCATGCCCTACCAAATGGTCAAGGACACCCGCACCGGCTACGAGACCGGCAACATCGACAATGTGATGGACGGCGACCTGGATGGGTTCATCAATGCCTATCTGACCCAGCTGGCCACCGGCGAACTGAAGAAGTAAACGATTCACAAAAAGGCGTGGCCAGGAGCCACGTCCTTTTTGCGGAAAAAACAAGGCGCTTTTGTTATTCATAGAGAGACGAGAAAGGATGAACGAGAGAATGGAACGGAGACCCTCCGCCCCCCGTGAAAACAAAATGGGTGTCCAGCCCGTAGGCAAGCTGCTGGCCGGCATGGCGATCCCCATGATGATCTCCATGCTGGTACAGGCCTTTTACAACATCGTGGACAGCATCTTCGTGGCCCAGCTCAGCGAGGATGCCCTCAACGCGGTGTCTCTGGCCTTCCCCCTGCAGAACCTGATGATCGCCTTCGGCGCGGGCACCGCCGTGGGCATCAACGCCCTGCTGTCCCGGTCCCTGGGCGAGAAGAACCAGGCCATGGCGGACCGGGCCGCCAACACCGGCATTTTCCTGTCCCTGTGCAGCTTCGTGGTCTTTGCCCTGATCGGCATTTTCCTCTCCCGGCCCTTCTTTGAGGTCCAGGCCGCCGGCGAGCCGGTCATTGTGGAGTACGGCACCCAGTACGCCACTATCTGCCTGGGGCTGTCCATCGGCATTTTCAGCCAGTTCTGCTTTGAGCGGCTGCTGCAGTCCACCGGCCGGACCACCCTGGCCATGGTCACCCAGCTCACCGGTGCCATCATCAACATCATCATGGACCCCATCCTGATCTTCGGCCTGCTGGGCGCGCCCCGGATGGAGGTGGCCGGCGCCGCCGCCGCCACGGTCATGGGCCAGATCATTGCCGCGGCCCTGGCGGTGTTCATGAACTTCCGGTTCAACCCCGACGTCAACATCCGCCTGAGGGAGATCCGCTGGAACGGCAAGGTGGCCGGTGAGATCTACCGGGTGGGCCTGCCCTCCATCGTCATGCAGTCCATCGGCTCGGTGATGGTGTTCGGCATGAACAAGATCCTCTTCTCCTTCACCAAGACCGCCACCGCCGTGTTCGGCGCCTACTTCAAGCTCCAGAGCTTCGTGTTCATGCCGGTGTTCGGCCTGAACAACGGCATGGTGCCCATCGTGGCCTACAACTTCGGCGCCGCCCGCATGGACCGGGTGAAGCGGACCGTGAAGCTGGCCGTCTGCGCCGCCGTCTGCATCATGGCCTTTGGCCTGGCCGTGTTCCAGCTGTTCCCGGAGATGCTGCTGGGCTTCTTCGACGCCTCGGAGGAGATGCTCCGCATCGGCTCCGTGGCCCTGCGGATCATCAGCATCTCCTTCCTGCTGGCGGGCTTCTGCATCATCGCCGGCTCCGTGTGCCAGGCCATCGGCAACCCCTTTTACAGCCTGATCGTGGCCGTGGCCCGTCAGCTGGTGGTGCTGCTGCCGGTAGCGTGGCTGCTGTCCCAGACGGGCCGGCTGGAGCTGGTGTGGGTGGCCTTCCCGGTGGCGGAGCTGATGTCCCTGACCCTCAGCGCCGTGTTCCTGCGGCGCACCATCCGCTCGGCGGAGGCCCGGGTGGGCGCCGTCCAGGCGGAGCAGCTGCCTCCTCAGGAGGCCTGAGACGAACGGAAACAAAGCGGAGGCAGCTGCCTCCGCTTTGTTTTTTGCCTCTGTGCTGAATAGGGGGTGAAGAACATACAGGCGATTTGCGCGGGCATAAAATCATCCTGACGCGGCCGCTGGCGAACCCTCCTCTCTGTTTTTTTCGTCTTGAGAGGCAGAACCATCATCTAAAAGGAGGGAACTCATATGAGAAGGTGCGCCGTATTTGCGTTTGCCTGTGTGCTGTGCCTTGCCGGGTGCAAAAAGACCATTGGCGGTTCAGAACTGTACGCATTTCCGGAACCGACCATGCTGATTACAGGTACTGTCTGCTCTCAAGGAGAAGAAACCGCATTTGAAATTGGCTCAGAGGACTATGACCCAAAGGACTTGTCCACTGCACCTGTTATCGCGTGGTTTTATGACCTGGAGGTCACTGCCTGCGATGAGCCGGAGGCGGTGGAGGGCGCGGAAAGCTACACCTTCCAGGTAGAGGGGGAATATGCGTTTACCTATGAGAACAGGGGCGGCGAAGCGTATTTGATCACCGGCGGCCATTATTATGAGGTAAGGAACCCGTCCGCTCCCCCGATCAAGTAAATGCCAATGTGCGGAAGGGATCGGCAAAAAGGGGCAGGGCCGAAACAGACCTTGCCCCTTTTTGCCGGCCGGCGAACATCCATGGGAAGCGAATACGAAGGCGGGATCTGCGCGCCGGCGCACGTTTTCCGCAGCGATTATTTTTTCAGAAAGCTGGCCGGGTCCACGGGCTCGCCGTCCAGGGTGACGGAGAAGTGCAGGTGGGGCCCCTGGGCCGCCTCGGCTGCGGCGCTGGTGCCCACGGTGCCGATCAGCTGCCCGGCGGAGACGGTGTCGCCCGCCTTTACCACCGGCGGCGACTGGAGATTGGCGTACAGCGTGTGGTAGCCGCCGCTGTGCTCGATGACCACAGTGGTGCCCATGAGCACATCGTCGTCCACCGCAACCACAGTCCCGGCGCTGGCGGCCAACACAGAGGACCCCTCCGCCGCGGCGATGTCCACGCCGTCGTGGGTCCGCCAGTCCTCCAAAGTGGGGTTATAGAGCAGCTGGTCCATGGAAAAGGCCGCCACCACATCTCCCTCCAGGGGGGAGACCACTGTCAGGGGCTCCTCCGCCGTCACCGGGGCCTGGACGGCCACCTCCGTCTCCGGCATGGATACCGGCTGCTCCTCTGCCTCCTCCGCCTCCGGCTCACTCTCCGGCTCCGTCTCCGGCTCCGGCAGCTGGGCCGGCAGGTCCGTCACCGGGGCGGCGGCCTCTTTCTGGACTGCCGGTTCCTCCTGGACCGCGGGCTCCGGCGTCCGGTCCATCAGCAGGAAATAGCCGCCCACGCCCGCCACCGCCAGACACAGCACCAGCGCGGCGTAAAATCCGGGACCGCCCGGAAGGGATCTGAATTTGTCTGCCATGTAAGGATACCTCCCTCAAGTTTGGGTCTGGGGGAAGTATGGGCGGTTTTTCCGGGGTTTATTCCAGAATTCACCGGAAATTTTACAGAACCGGCGGGAAAATCCCGCCGCAACAGATCCTTGCTTGACAGGTTCCGGAGATTACCGATATGCTGATAGAGAGGTGACGTGGCATGACGGATATTCACAGTCATTTGAAAGCACTCCGCCGGGCTCGGGAGCTGACCCAGGAGGCGGTGGCTCGTCAGATGGGATTGACCCGGCAGGCTGTTTCCAGCCACGAGTCCGGTCGGACCCAGCCGGATCTGGAGACGCTGGCGCGCTATGGGGAGGTTTACGGCGTCTCCCTCCAAGAGATCCTGTACGGCGGCAGCCGCTCGGAACGGCAGCTCCGACGTCTGCGCCGGGCGGCCTGGACGGTGGGAGCGGCCCTGCCGATATGCAACGCCCTCTGGGCTGGACTGCGCTGGACCGCCAGCCGCTTTTTTCCCATACAGGAGGGGCAGATACAGGCGGGCATGCAGAAGGTCTGGGAACAGCACCGGCTTTTGGCGGAGCTAAGCGAAAAAGCCGAGGGATTATCCCTGGTGATCGCCTGGCTGGCGGTGGTGGTGCTGGCGGTGCTGGCCCTGCGCCTGGAGCGGCCGGTGCCGCTCCGGGAAAAGTTGAGCTGTCTGGGTATCCTGACGGCGCTGACCATGGCGGCGGTGCTGCCCTTTGCTCTGGCGGATCCGGTGTTTGGGTTGGCCGACTACACGGTGACGCCTCTGCGGCAGATCCTCTGGGGGGCGATGGCGGTGCTGGTCCTTCTGACGGTGGATGCGCTGCGGGGAAGAAAAACCACATAAAAAACGGGAGGCGCTGCTATCCGCAGCGCCTCCCGGCGTTTGGGGTCTTATTTGATGATGAGGGACTTGCCGTCCATCTCCTCGGGACAGGCCAGGCCCATCACGTCCAGGATGGTGGGGGCGATGTCCGCCAGGCGGCCGCCGCCGCGCAGCTCACTGCCGGCGCCGCAGAGAATGAAGGGCACCGGATTGGTGGTGTGGGCAGTCATGGGAGAGCCGTCAGCCTCCTCCATCTGCTCGGCGTTGCCGTGGTCGGCGGTGATCATGGCGATGCCGCCCATCTTCAGCGTGGCGTCCACCACCTTGCCGACGCACTCGTCCACGGTTTCCACGGCCTTCACGGCGGCCTCGTAGACGCCGGTGTGGCCCACCATGTCGCAGTTGGCGAAGTTCAGGATGATGACGTCGTAGGCGCCGGACTCGATCCGCTCCACGCACTTGGCGGTGACCTCCGGGGCGCTCATCTCCGGCTGGAGATCGTAGGTGGCCACCTTGGGGGAGGGCACCAGCACCCGGTCCTCGCCGGGGAACACGGTCTCGCTGCCGCCGTTGAAGAAGAAGGTCACGTGGGCGTACTTCTCCGTCTCGGCGATGCGCAGCTGGGTCATGCCCATCTGACTGAGGTACTCGCCCAGGCCGTTGTGGACGGACACCCGGGGGAAGGCCACCTCCACATTGGGCATGGTGGCGTCGTACTCCGTGTTGCACACGAAGGTCAGAGGGAAGGTCTGGCGGGTGAAGCCGTCAAAGTCCGGATCCACCAGCGTCCGGGTGATCTCCCGGGCCCGGTCGGGGCGGAAGTTGAAGAAGATGACGCTGTCGTTGTCGGAGATGGTGCCGTCGGCGTCGCAGACCACCGGCTCCATGAACTCGTCGGTGATCCCGGCGGCATAGGAGTCCTTCACCGCGGCCACCGGCACGGGGTTGAACGAGGCGCTCTCGCCGTAGACCATGGCGTCATAGGCCTGCTCCACCCGGTCCCAGCGCTTGTCCCGGTCCATGGCGTAGTACCGGCCCATGACCGTGGCGATCTTGCCCACGCCGATCTCCCGGCATTTTTCCACCGTCTCGGACACAAAGTCCACGCCGGAGGTGGGGGACACGTCCCGCCCGTCCAGGAAGGCGTGGATGTAGACCTTTTCCAGTCCCCGCTCCTTGGCCATTTTCAGCAGGGCGAATAGGTGGCTGAGGTGGGAGTGGACGCCGCCGTCAGACAGCAGGCCCATCAGGTGCAAAGAGGTGCCGTTTTCTTTGCAGGCGTCCATGGCGTGGCAGTAGGCGGGGTTGGTGAAAAAGTCCCCGTCGGCGATGGACTTGGTGATGCGGGGCAGGTCCTGGAACACCACCCGGCCGGCGCCGATGTTGGTGTGGCCCACCTCGCTGTTGCCCATCTGCCCCTCCGGCAGGCCCACGTCCAGGCCGGAGGCCTGGAGCTCCGTGTGGGCGAACTCCTGAAAGAACTGGTCCAGCCGGGGCGTTTTGGCGGCGCGGACGGCGTTGCCCAGGCCGGAGCCCGCCATGCCGAAGCCGTCCATGATGATAAGTGTAGTGGGTGTTTTGTTCATAGAAACCTCGATTCGGTCACATTTCAATCGACTCCCGCCGGCAGGGCGGGCGCCGCGCAGGTCAGTCCTGATTGGCGGCGTTGACGATCTCCACGAACTGCTCGGGCTTCAGGGCGGCGCCGCCGATGAGGCCGCCGTCGATGTCCGGCTGGGCCAGCAGCTCCGCGGCGTTCTTGGGATTCATGGAGCCGCCGTACTGGATGGTGATGGAGCGGGCCACCCGGGCGCCGTACAGGGAACGGATGGTGGCGCGGATGTTGCCGCAGACCTCGCCGGCCTGCTCGGCAGTGGCGGTCTTGCCGGTGCCGATGGCCCAGATGGGCTCATAGGCGATGATGCAGCGGCGCAGCTTGTCGGCGGGCACGCCGTTGAGGGCGCTCTTGACCTGCAGGGCGATCCACTCGTTGGTGATGCCGGTCTCACGCTGCTCCAGGCTCTCGCCCACGCAGATGATGGGGTTCATGCCGGCGTTCAGCACGGCGTGGACCTTCTTGTTGACGGTGGTGTCGGTCTCGCAGAAATACTGCCGCCGCTCGCTGTGGCCCACGATGACGTACTTGACGCCCAGGTCCTTGAGCATGTCGGCGGAGACCTCGCCGGTGTAGGCGCCCTTCTCCTCGAAGTAGACGTTCTCGGCGCCCACGGAGATCCGCAGGTCCTTGAAGGCCTTGACGGCGGTCTGGATGTTGCAGGCGGGGACGCAGATCAGCGTCTCGCACCACTTGGCGCGGGGCATGATCTTCTTCATGTCCTCAGCGAACTTCTTGGTCTCGGTGGCGGTCATGTTCATCTTCCAGTTGCCGGCGATGACGGTCTTGCGATATCTGCGATTCATAATTTTCTCGTCTCCTTTTATATATCTGATGGTCCGATCTGTACGTTCTCTGGAAAAGAGATCTGTTTCAAACACCCATAGGGGGGGATGAGCTGAAGAAAATCCGGTTTTTTACGGAGAAAACCACTCATTTATACAAGATTTCGCCCGCTTTGTCAAGCATAACGCCGCCTTCGGGAAAAATCCGGAAAAAACGGGCGCCGAGGGTAAAAATCCGGGCTGCACCGATCCGGGAAATCCGCCAGGGATCGGGGATCGCGCTGCCGGGATGGTGGATAGGCGGCCGGGGAACTTACTTGTCCGGGAGGCAGGCCACGCCGGGCAGCTCCTTGCCCTCCATGAACTCCGCCTCTGGCGCCGCTGGACACAGCCGAAGCGCCGCCGGCGGCGGATGAAGCGAGGCTGTGTCGAGGAAGCGGCACGATTGGCGGTCCCGGCAGGGACCGGGAATCGTTTTGCCGCGACGGTGGATAGGCGGCGGCCGGGGAATTTACTTGTCCAGGAGGCACGCCACGCCCGGCAGCTCCTTGCCCTCCATGAACTCCAGGCTGGCGCCGCCGCCGGTGGAGATGTGGGTCATCTTGTCGGCGTAGCCCAGCTGCTGCACGGCAGCCGCGCTGTCGCCGCCGCCGATGATGGTGATGGCGCCGGTCTTGCTGAGGGCCTCGGCCACGGCCTCGGTGCCCTTGGCGAAGGCGGGGAACTCGAACACGCCCATGGGGCCGTTCCAGATGACGGTACCGGCGTCGGCCACGGCGCCGCAGTACAGCTTCACGGTCTCGGGGCCGATGTCCAGGCCCTGCCAGCCGTCGGGGATCTCACCGGCCTTGACCACCTGGCTCTTGGCGTCGGGGGCGAAGGCGTCGGCGCAGACGGTGTCCACCGGCAGCAGGAGCTTGACGCCCTTGTCGGCGGCCTTTTTCACCATGTCATTGGCGTAGTCTTCCCAGTCGGCCTCCAGCAGGCTGTCGCCCACCTTGCCGCCCTGGGCGGCGGAGAAGGTATAGGCCATGCCGCCGCCGATGATGATGGTGTCGGCGATCTCCAGGAGATTGTTGATGACGCCGATCTTGGAGCTGACCTTGCTGCCGCCCAGGATGGCCACCAGGGGCCGCTTGGGATTGGCCAGGGCGCCGCCGATGAAGTCCAGCTCCTTCTGGATCAGGAAGCCGGAGACGGCGGGCAGGTAGTCGGCAACGCCGGCGGTGGAGGCATGGGCCCGGTGGACGGCGCCGAAGGCGTCGGATACATAGACCTCCGCCATGTCGGCCATGGCCTTTGCCAGGGCGGGGTCGTTCTTGGTCTCGCCCTTTTCAAAGCGGGTGTTCTCCAGCAGCAGGATCTCGCCGGGCTTCAGCGCGGCGGCCTTGGCCTGGGCGTCGGGGCCCACCACGTCGGAAGCCATGATGACGGGCTTGCCCAGCAGCTCGCTCAGGCGCTGGGCCACAGGGGCCAGGGACAGGGCCTTGAGGGATTTCTCCCAGGCCTCCTTGGAGGCCTCCTTGCCCTTTTCCGCCTGCTTTTTGGCGTAGGACTCGAAGGTGGCCGCGGGCTTGCCCAGGTGAGAGCAGGCGATGACGGCGGCGCCCTGGTCCAGCAGGTACTGGATGGTGGGCAGGGCGGCGCGGATGCGCTTGTCGTCGGTGATGACGCCGCTGCCGTCCTTGGCCAGGGGCACGTTGAAGTCGCAGCGCAGCAGGACCTTCTTGCCGGCCACATCCACGTCACGAACGGTCTTTTTGTTGTAGTTCATTGGGTTTCCTCCGTTTTGTCAGTTGTGTTGGGATCGCGGGGCAGCGCCATCTCGCCGGTGTCCTGCAGGCCGGGGAAGCCGGTTTGCCGCAGGGCCTCGTAGACGCACACCGCCACGGTGTTGCTGAGGTTCAGGCTCCTTGCCTGGGAGATCATGGGGAGGCGGATGCACCGGTCGCGGAACCGCTCCCGGAAGTCCAGGGGCAGCCCCGCCGTCTCCTTGCCGAAGAACAGCCAGCTGTCCGGCGTGAAGCAGGCGGCCTCATAGGACCGGGGGGCCTTGGTGGTGGTGAGCCAGGCCTCCGCCGCGGCCTCGGGGTGCCGGGCGAAGAGGTCGTCCAGACTGTCGTAGGCGGTGACCTCCACCAGGTGCCAGTAGTCCAGCCCCGCCCGGCGCACGGCCCGGTCCGAAATGTCGAATCCCAGAGGCCGGACCAGGTGGAGGCGGCTGCCGGTGGCGGCGCAGGTGCGGGCCACGTTTCCGCAGTTCTGGGGGATCTCCGGTTCCACCAGTACGATATTCAGCATGGCCCACTGCCCCCCTTTTTCATACGAACAGGATTTATTGTAATCCTTTGCCCACACAAATTCAACCGTAATGTGTAAAGAAATTCGGATTTTCAGAAAAAATTACGACAAAAGAAGCGGAATTTCTGCAAAATGCCGAAAAAAACGAAAAAATTTGCGCGGCGGGGCGTCAAATCCGCCGTCTGCCACAAAAGAACCGGAAAAAGCCGGAACGTTTTCGGGGAAAATTTCACAATAATTTCTTTGGAACCACTGGATTTTCCTAAGAACTTTGTTATAATAAACGTACGAACCATTAAGGAGGAAATCACCCATGGATCATCCGCAGCGCGCCGTGTTCTTTTTGGAGGAGGATTCTTCCGTTCCGGCGCACTCCAAACCGCTGATGCTGGAAGCCGTTCTGTTTTGCCCGATCCTCAGATGGATGAGTGACCAGTTGCTGGCCGATGGCGTGCAGCGGTTTTTTGTCGTTTGCGGACCCCGCTTCGCCCGGGAGGCCCGCGCCTGCCTGCCGGAGGATCTTCCGGTCACTGTGTCGGAGCAGCAGCGGGACCTGCTGGACTTCCTGGACACGGAGGAGGAGACGGCGGTCTTTGTCCACGCCGCCCTGCCCGCGGCGGAGGCCGGCCCCGGCTTCGCCTATGCCGCCTCCGGCCATGAGCTGGCGGAGGTCTGGCGGGAGAAGATGACCAACGCCGTCTCCGGCGCCCGGCTGCTGCCGGGCTGGCTGCCGGTGTTCGGCCTGGAGACCCTGGCGGAGCTGGAGCCCCTGTTCCGGGAGCGGATCGTCCGCCGCCACATCCAAAACGGCGTCCGGATCCTGGATCCCTCCGCCGTCTATATCGATCCCCGGGTCCGGGTGGGCCGGGGGACTGCTTTGCTGCCCGGCACCATTCTGCGGGGCGAGAGCGCCATCGGCTGCGGCTGCGAGATCGGGCCCCAGGCCATGGTGGACGGCTGCCAGGTGGGCGACGGCGTGACCATCAACGCCTCCCAGGTCACCGGCAGCACCCTGGCCGACGGCTGCGACGTGGGGCCCTATGCCCACGTGCGTCCCGGCTGCCAGGTGGGACCCAAGTGCCATGTGGGCGCCTTTGTCCAGCTGAAAAACTGCGTGCTGGGCGAGGGCACCAAGATGAGCCACCTGACCTACGTGGGCGACGCCGACGTGGGCAGCGGCGTCAACTTCGGCTGCGGCACCGTCACCACCAACTACGACGGCTTTGAAAAGCACCGCTGCGTCATCGGGGACAACGCCTTCATCGGCTGCAACACCAATCTGGTGGCGCCGGTGACCGTGGGCGAGGGCTCCTATATCGCCGCGGGCGCCACCATCACCAAAGATGTCCCCGCGGACGCCCTGGCCGTGGCCCGGGCCAAGCAGGAGAACAAAGAGGGCTGGGCCCGCCGCCGGCGGCAGATGCACGGAAAATAAGCGCCGGCCTGAATGAAAAGACAAACAAAAATTGATAGATTACAGAAAGAAGGCGTTGGAAAATGATTTCTCACGGCAAAGATGTCAAAATTTTCTCCGGCAACGCGAACCCCAAACTGGCGGATGAGATCTGCAAGCTCATGGGCACCAAGCTGGGTGAGGCTGAGGTAGGCACCTTCTCCGACGGCGAGGTATTCGTCTCCCTGTATGAGACCGTCCGCGGCAGCGACGTGTTCGTGGTCCAGTCCACCTGCGGCGCCGTCAACAACAATCTGATGGAGCTGCTCATCATGATCGACGCCCTGAAGCGGGCCTCCGCCGGCCGGATCACCGCGGTGATCCCCTACTTCGGCTACGCCCGTCAGGACCGCAAGGCCAAGGCCCGCGACCCCATCACCGCCAAGCTGGTGGCCAACATGATCACCGCCGCCGGCGCCGACCGGGTGCTGACCATGGACCTCCACGCCGCCCAGATCCAGGGCTTCTTCGACATCCCGGTGGACAACCTGGCCGGCAACCCCATCTTTGTGGACTACTACGCCAAGAAGTTCGGCGCCGAGTGCGAGAACATGATGGTGGTCTCCCCCGACGTGGGCTCCGTGGCCCGTGCCCGCGCCTTCGCCCAGAAGCTGCACATGAACCTGGCCATCGTGGACAAGCGCCGCCAGAAGGCCAACAGCTGCGAGGTCATGAACGTCATCGGCGACGTCCGGGACAAGGACTGCATCCTCTTCGACGACATGGTGGATACCGGCGGATCTCTGTGCAACGCCGCCCAGGCCCTGATCGAAGTGGGCGGGGCCAAGAGCGTCCACGCCTGCGCCTCTCACGGCGTCCTCTCCGGCCCGGCCCTGGAGCGGGTCAACAACAGCGTCATCCAGGAGCTGGCTCTGCTGGACACCATCCCCGCCGTGGACCCGGCCAAGTGCCCCAAGATCAAGTACCTGTCCGTGGCCCCCATGTTCTCCGAGGCCATCGAGCGCATCTATCAGGAGATCTCCATCTCCAAGCTGTTCCGCTGAGACGGCGCGCCTTCTTTCTACAAGGAAAAAATTGCATACGCTGCCAGGCGGGGAAGGAAACTTTCCCGCCTTGGCTGACGTTGGGAAAGGATGAGTTCCCCTGCTGTTTGCAAGCAAGACCGCCGGCCCGGAGTGGCTGGTGGTGGGCCTGGGCAATCCGGGCCAGAAGTACGCCAACACCCGCCACAACATGGGCTTTCTGACCGTGGACCTGCTGGCGGAGCAAAAGGGCGTGAAGCTCAACAAGGTCAAGTTCAAGTCCGCCTATAATATCCTCTCCTTCGCCGGGGCCCGGTGTCTGGTGATGAAGCCCCAGACCTATATGAACCTCTCCGGCGAGGCGGTGCGGGAGGCGGCCCAGTTCTACAAGATCCCCGCCGACCACGTGCTGGTGATCTACGACGACGTGTCCCTGCCCGTGGGCAAGCTGCGGGTCCGGCCCACCGGCTCCGCCGGCGGCCACAACGGCATCAAGAACATCATCGCCCATCTGGGCACCCAGGACTTCCCCCGCATCAAGATCGGCACCGGCGCCCCGGGCCAGGACGGCGACATGATCGACTGGGTCATCGGCGTGCCCTCCCAGGCGGACCGGAAGATCCTGCTGGAGAGCTTTGAGCGGGCCATCGAGGCGGCGGCGTGCATCATTGAAAACGGCTGCCAGAAGGCCATGAACGACTTCAACTGACCCCCGGCGGGAAAGTTCCCGCCCGAAAGCGCATACCCTCCATATGACACGGACCATCCCGGCCCCCCGCCAGACGGCGCGGGGGCATTGGGGCGTTGGCTTCCATATTTTTACAAATAGCGAGGACCCTATGGAACGTTTTCTGGAAACACTCAATACGCTCCCCCAGGTGGCCCAGCTGGCGCAGCTGGTGGAGTCCGGCGGCTGCCCGGCGGCGGTGACCGGCCTCCAGCCGGTGCAGCGGGCCTGCGTGGGCGCCGCCGTGGCCCGGGCTGCCGGGCGTCCGGCGGTGTTCGTCTGCGGCGACGAGCGGGAGGTCCAGACCCTCTGCGCCGATCTGGAGACCCTGACGGGCAGCCGTCCGGTGACCCTGCTGGGCCGGGAGTGGCAGCTGCGCCCCGGCGCCGTGGCCTCCCGGGACTGGGAGCGGGGGCGTCTTGCGGCCCTGTACGCCCTGGCCTCCGGCCGGGCGGAGACGGTGGTGGCCACGGCGGACGCCCTGCTGGAGCGGACGCTGCCGCCGGCGCTGCTGAAAGGTCTGGCGGTGACGCTGGAGCCGGGGAAGCGGGTGGATTTGAAGGCCCTGACCGAGGGCCTGCTCCGCGGCGGCTACGCCCGCTGCGACCAGGTGGAGGGCGTGGGCCAGTTCGCCCTGCGGGGCGGCATCCTGGACGTGTTCTCCCCCCTGATGGACCAGCCGGTGCGCTGCGAGTTCTTCGACGACGAGATCGACTCCATGGGAGCCTTCGACCCCGGTACCCAGCGCCGGACCCGGAACCTGGAGACGGCGCTGCTGCTGCCGGCGGCGGAGGTGCTGCCCCACGCGGCCCCCGGGGGCCTTACCGGCCTGGCGGAGGCCCTGGAGGCTCTGGCCGCCAGGCTGGAGAAAAAGCAGAAGGCGGAGGCCCAGGTCCGGACCCTCCGGGAGGACGCCGAGCGGCTGAGGGCCGGGGCCGTCCCCGGCGGCATGGACCGGTATCTGGCCGCCGTGTACAAGGAGGTCACCGCCGGCGTCCATTATCTGCCCGCCGACGCGGTGGTGTTCCTCAGCGAGAGCGGCCGGGTGGATGAGCGGGTGAAAAACACCCTCCTGCGGCTCAAGCAGGACACGGAGGCGCTGCTGGAGGCCGGGCTGATGACCGGGGAGTACGCCCGGCTGTGCCTGGGGGCCGAGGAGTTCTACGCTGCGCTGGAGGACTTCCCCGTCATTATGGAAAACGCCCTGCCTACCTCCCGCTATCCCCTGCGGCCCAGGGGTCTTACCGCCGTCAACGCCAAGCAGCTCAGCTCCTACGGCGGAAGCCTGGAGACCGCCGTTACGGACCTGGAGCACTACCGCTCCGCCGGCAGCGCCGTGCTGATGCTCTGCGGCGGGGAGACGAGGGCCCGAAACCTGCTGCGGATGCTGGAGGACCGGGGCATTCCGGCCACGCTGGACCTCAAGGGCGCCGCTATGCCGGCACCGGGGGAGGTCCGGATCTCCCTGGGGGCCCTCTCCGCCGGCAGCGAGTGGCCGGCGCTGCACCTGGCGGTGCTGACGGAGGGACAGCTGTCCGCCCCGGCGGTCCGCCGGCGGCAGAAGCTGAAAACCGACTCCAACCGCCAGAAGCTCCAGTCCTACACGGACCTCTCCCCCGGGGACCTGGTGGTCCACGTCCACCACGGCGTGGGCCGGTTCTCAGGGCTGCAGCGGATGCCGGTGGACGGCGTGGAGAAGGACTATATCAAGATCGACTACGCCGGGGGCGACTGCCTGTACGTCCCCGTGACCCAGCTGGACCTGGTCAGCAAATACATCGGCGGCGGCGAGGACCAGGAGCGGACCCGCCTCAACAAGCTGGGTGGCACCGAGTGGGCCAAGCAGAAAACCAAGGCCAAAAAGGCGGTGAAGGACCTGGCCAAGGGCCTCACCCAGCTCTACGCCGAGCGGCAGCGGCGGCCGGGCTTCGCCTTCTCCCCGGACTCCCCCTGGCAGCGGGAGTTCGAGGAGGCCTTCGACTATGCCGAGACCGACGACCAGCTCCGCTGCATCGCCGAGATCAAGGCCGACATGGAGCGGCCCCGGCCCATGGACCGGCTGCTGTGCGGCGACGTGGGCTACGGCAAGACCGAGGTGGCCCTCCGGGCGGTGATGAAGTGCGTGCTGGACGGTAAGCAATCCGCCATTTTGGTGCCCACCACGGTCCTGGCCCAGCAGCACTACGCCACGGCGGTGAACCGGTTCCGGGACTTCCCGGTGAAGATCGAGGTCCTCTCCCGCTTTACCACCGCCAAGGAGCAAAAGCGCATCCTGGGGGCCCTGAAGGCCGGAGGGGTGGACCTTTTGATCGGCACCCACAAGCTGCTGCAAAAGACCGTGGAGTTCAAGGACCTGGGGCTGCTCATCATCGACGAGGAGCAGCGCTTCGGCGTCACCCACAAGGAGCGGCTCAAGGAGATCAGCCGCCAGGTGGACGTCCTGACCCTCTCCGCCACCCCCATCCCCCGGACGCTGAACATGGCGCTCTCGGGCCTCAGGGACATGTCCACCCTGGAGGAGCCCCCGGCGGACCGCCAGCCGGTCCAGACCTATGTGCTGGAGCACGACTGGGCCATCCTGGAGGACGCTATTCGCCGGGAGCTGAGCCGGGGCGGCCAGGTCTACTACCTCCACAACCGGGTGGAGACCATCGACCTCACCGCCGCCCGGCTCCAGAAGATACTGGGGCCGGAGGCGCGCATCGTCACCGGCCACGGCAAGATGAGCGAGCAGGAACTGTCCTCCGTCATGCAGGCCATGGTGGACGGCGAGGCGGACATCCTGGTGTGCACCACCATCATCGAGACCGGCATCGACATCCCCAACGTCAACACCCTCATCATCGAGGACGCCGACAAGATGGGCCTCAGCCAGCTCCACCAGATCCGGGGCCGCATCGGCCGCAGTGCCCGCCGGGCCTACGCCTATCTCACCTTCCGGCGGGGCAAGGTCCTCCAGGAGACCGCCGCCAAGCGCCTGGCCGCCATCCGGGAGTACGTGGAGTTCGGCTCCGGCTTCAAGATCGCCATGCGGGACCTGGAGATCCGGGGCGCGGGCAACCTGCTGGGTCCGGAGCAGTCCGGCTACCTCATGAGCGTGGGCTACGACCTGTACCTCAAGCTCCTGGAGGAGGCTGTTTTGGAGGAGCAGGGCCAGGAGAAGCAGGTGGAGACCGAGTGCGCCGCGGACCTGACCGTCAACGCCCACATCCCCGACCGGTACGTGCCCTCCCCGGAGCAGCGGATGGACCTCTACCGCCGCATTGCCGCCATCCGCACCGACGAGGATGCCTCGGATCTGCTGGACGAGCTGCTGGACCGCTACGGCGAGGCCCCCAAGGCCGTGCTGGCGCTGCTGGACGTGGCCCTGCTCCGCGCCGCCGCCGCCAAGGCCGGCGTGTCGGACATCTCCCAGAAGGGCAATGTCCTGCGTCTCCAGCTGGGCCTGTTCCACCCGGCGGCCCTGGCGGCCGTGTGCGGCCTGGCCAAGTACCGCCGCCGCCTGACCCTGGCGGCGGGGGAGGTGCCCGCCCTGTCCCTGACCCTCAAACCCGGCGAGGACGTGCTGGAGGCCGCCAGGACCCTGGTGGAGGACCTGACCCTGGCCGCGGAAAAATAAGGCATATGTGTTCGGCTCCTCCCATAGGATGAAGGGACATCCTACGGGAGGAGCCTTGTACATGAGAAGGATCATCACCGCTGCCCTCGCCTGCGCTTTGCTGCTGACCCTGGCCGCCTGCGGCGGCAAAGGGACCCCGCCGGGGGACGACCTGCTGTCCCGGGCCTCCGGCACCCCCTCCGATGAGCCGGGCCTGACCGTGGACGGCCGGGAGGTGGAGGCCTGGCGGTACCTCTACTGGCTGGCCTACACCTGCGACAGCATCCAGACCGCCTACGATGACGCCGGCACAGAGCTGGACTGGGACGCCGCCTTCGGTGAGGGCACCCTGGCGGACTACGCCGCGGAGCAGGCCCTGGCGGACACGGTGCTCTACGCCGTGGTGGAAAACATGGCGGAGGACCAGGACTGCGCCCTGACCGAGGAGGACCGGGCCGCCATGGAGGCCGACTGGACCGCCGCGGCGGAGGCCGCCGGAGGCGAGGACGCCTACCTCACCGATCTGGGCCGGCTGGGCCTGGACCGGACCCGGGCGGAGACCCTGGCTGCCACCGCCTACCTCTACGACCGGCTGCGGCAGAGCGCCGGCGACCCGGAGAGCGGCGTCTGCCCCACGGCGGAGGATCTGGCCGCCTTCGGCGCCGACAGCGGCTATCTTACCCTGGACTTCATCCGGGTGGACGCCGGGGACGACGCCGAGGCCGCCCGTGCCCGGGCCGGAGAGGCCTTCTCCAAGCTCAACGGCTCCGCCGCCCCGGAGAACGACTTCGCGGTCCTGGCCGCCACGTACAGCGACGACCCTGACCGGGACCAGTACCCCCACGGCCGGACCTTCCGCGCCGGGGAGGGCACCCTGCCCGCGGCGGCGGAGGAGGCGGCCCTGGACCTGGAGGAGGGCCAGTGGAGCGGCATCGTGGAGGCTGACGGCAGCTTTTATATCCTGCTGCGGCTGCCGCTGGACGCCTCCGCCACCGCTGCCGAGTGGTTCGACTGGCGGCTCCAGTCCGCTGCGGAAGCGGCGGAGGTAAAGTGGACCTCCACCCTGGAGGACCTGGACGCCGGAGAATTCTGGAGCGCCCTGATGGATGCGGAGGACGCTCCGCAAACGTGACCGCCGGGAGACGGCCCCATCCAATTTCGTCAAGGTGACGAAATTGGATGGGGTTTTGTCAAAGATTTAACAAAAATGGGACGAACGGCCATTTTGCCATTGACGGGGGCGGATAAACCCACTATAATCAAACTTGCGAGGGGAGGCAGACAGGCGTTTGTCAAAAAATTAGCAATCCTGTTTATTTTTTGACAACTTCTGTACCACCTCCCGTCATTGTGTGTTGGCATCTGCGGCAGCGGTCTTTGGCCGGTGTCCACAGACCGCTGCAAGACCTGACTTACATTTTATAAAAACGGAGGAACATCATGAAAGATCTTTATGTCGTGAATTGCTGCAGAACCGCTATCGGCTCTTTCGGCGGCAGCCTCAAGAACACCCCCGCCACCGAGCTGGGTGCCATCGTGGTGAAGGAAGCCCTCAAGCGCGCCGGCGTCGCCCCCGAGCAGGTGGACGAGGTCATGTTCGGCTGCATCCTCACCGCTGCCCAGGGCCAGAACGTGGCCCGCCAGGTGGCTGTGAAGGCCGGCATCCCCTACTCCGTTCCCGCTTACACCGTGGGCATGGTCTGCGGCTCCGGCATGAAGTCCGTCATCGAGGGCGCCCGCGCCATCCTGGCCGGCGACGCCGACGTGGTTGTCTGCGGCGGCACCGAGAACATGAGCGCCGCTCCCTATGCCGTTCCCACCGGTCGTTACGGCGCCCGGATGGGCCACACCCAGATGATCGACACCATGATCAAGGACGGTCTGTGGGACGCCTATCACAACTATCACATGGGCACCACCGCTGAGAACATCGCCGATATCTGGGGCATCACCCGCCAGGAGATGGACGAGTTCGCCGCCTCCTCCCAGCAGAAGACCGAGGCCGCCCAGAAGGCCGGCAAGTTCGAGGACGAGATCGTTCCCGTGCCCGTGAAGGTCAAGAAGGACATCGTGGAGTTCAAGGTGGACGAGTTCCCCCGCGCCGGTGTCACCGCCGAGGGCATCTCCAAGCTGCGCGGCGCCTTCCCCGTGGGCCCCGAGTCCCCCAACCCCGAGGTCGTGCACACCTTTGAGCCCAAGGGCCTGAAGGAGACCGCCGACAAGGGCACCCAGCGCGTCACCGCCGCCAACGCCTCCGGCATCAACGACGGCGCCGCCGCTATCATCCTGGCCTCCGGCGAGGCCGTGGAGAAGTACGGCCTGAAGCCCATGGCCAAGCTGATCGGCTGGGGCCAGGGCGGCGTGGATCCCAAGATCATGGGCGTTGGCCCCGTGGTGGCTTCCCGCAACGCCATGAAGAAGGCCGGCGTGACCATCGACGATATCGACCTGGTGGAGGCCAACGAGGCGTTTGCCGCGCAGTCCATCGCTGTGGCCCGCGAGCTGCATTTTGATATGAGCAAGGTCAACGTTAATGGCGGCGCTATTGCTCTGGGTCACCCCGTGGGCGCCTCCGGTGCGCGTATCATCGTCACCCTGCTGCATGAGATGCAGCGTCGTCCCGAGGCGAAGAAGGGCTTGGCGACCCTGTGCATCGGCGGCGGTATGGGCACCGCTGTGGTGTTCGAGAAGTGCTGAAGTACTGCCGAAAGTACATAAAAAAACAGAGCCGCGTCCCTCGCCTCCTAATAAGAAAACATAAGAAAGTCAGTAAAATCAATGTTTTCAAAGGCAGGGAACACGGTACGAAGTCAAAAAATCTCATACTGACAGGCACGAAGGGCGCTGATGTGAAAATCAGCGCCCTTTTCCTGTCCCAACGCCATAGGCAGCCGCCCTATGGCGTTTTTTCATATCCGTGCCTATACCCACCCGAAAAATGTATCAATTAGGGTGCGAAAACCTCTGTTTTTTCC
>OLGB01001471.1_pt1 | contig 28339 bp, 30 predicted proteins | sample 1605691 | NCBI WGS metagenome assembly OLGB01 (sample SAMEA3888925, study PRJEB22519) | human gut metagenome | biome: human gut; feature: human-associated habitat; material: faeces | place: Denmark | collected 2010 | reverse complement strand
TCTATTAAATTTTTTATTTATTCAAAAATTTTTATAGTTTTTATGGGCAAAATGACAATTTTTATCTTTATTTTCCTGGGCGCTCCATCCATTTTTTCGTTATTCTGTATAATTTTTTTCAAATACTTCTTTCTCTCATCAGATATGAACATCTAAATCCCTCCATATCTTATCATAGTAAATACTAAACTCTTTTTTCTTTCTATTCTCAAAAGGTGTTTTTCTTTCTTCGAACTTTATCTCATATATAGACTTTAAAGTAGCTGGCCTTTTTGTTAAGACAATAACTATATCACTTAGACTAACAGCTTCTGCTATATCATGAGTTACCATCAAGACAGTTTTACCTTCCTTCTTAATCATCTTATATAAATCATCTGCAAGAGCCACTCTAGTCATAGCATCAAGTGCTGAAAATGGCTCATCTAATAATAATATATCTCTATTAGAGATTAACAACTCCATTAATAATACTTTAATTTTTTCTCCACCAGATAATGTTTTAATCTTAGTATCAAGTGGTTCACGTAAATTCAACCCATTTTTTATAATTTCTAAATTACTTTCAAAATTATATCCATCTAAACTTAAAAATTCATTATAAAGAAGAGTATATTCTTCCATTTTATCTTCCGTTAAATCTAAAGATAATTTATCTAAAGTACTTTCTAATTCTTTAATTTTAGTTACTTCTTTAATATATTCAAATATAGAATACTCATAATACTTTTCTTCAATTTCCTGTTTCAAATAACCAATTGTTTCGCCATCAGTTTTAACATTTCCTTTATTATTGGATATAGTTTTCAAAAGCGTACTTTTTCCACTTCCGTTTTTTCCTACTAAACCAACTTTATCTCCAGTATTTAATTTAAAAGATACATTATCTAATATAACATTCCCATTAAATTCAACTTTTACATTATTAACTATCATATTTAGCACACTCCTCACATGTATTATTTTTACTCCAATTGATAATCTTTGTTTCGTATGTTGCAAAATTAAACATCATTGTTTTACCTTTTAAATTATAACTTATATAATTATTAAAGTATTTCACAATTTCATTTGTAATTATAGATGAAATCATTACACACATTGGTCCATATGATGGAACAATTCTAACATTCTGTAACGGAATATCTGTCGTTTCTTTATCTATGCATTTTAAACAAGCAGTTTCGTGTGGAATAACAAATGGTCCTATCATTGCAACGTGTTCTGCAAAACCTGCAAAAATAACGGGTTTATTTTCATTAACACAAATATCATTGATTAACCTTCTAATAACTCTAAATGGTTTATCCAATGTACATATAACAATATCACATTCCTGTACTTCATGCAAGATTTTTTCTTTGTTATCTATCATAATATTCTTAATAACAATATTCCCTTTTAATTTGCTAGCTAACACTTCAGTTTTATTTTTTCCAACATCGTTTTCTGAATACGGATATTGACGTATTAAATTACTACATTCTACTATATCGCTATCCACCAAAATAAAATTTTCAAACCCTGCTCTTGAAAGCATAAATGCGACATTAGCGCCTACTCCACCTAATCCTAAAATTAATATTTTTTTATTAGCAAATAATTCTTTATTTTGTTTAAAATCATTTGTAAATAATGAAAAAAATAAATCTTGTCTACTGTATTTGTTATCACATAATGCCTCATATTTTTCATTTTCAATAATCAATTTTTCTTCCAATAAATAGCTAATTACATCTTTAAGTTCAGATTTGCTCACATTCGTTTCTTTAGAAACTTTTTCTATAAGCTTTTCTTCATTAATTGGTTCTTTCAAATTATCAATTAGTGATAAAAACGCATCATTTTCATACTCTATTTCTTTACCAGTTTCTTTAAAGTTTCCCATTCTTACTACTTTATTAATTTTATCCACATAAAATGGTTTTGTTGTATTTAGTATAAGCATTTTATCCTCCTCGTATAATGATAAAAGCTCAATTAATGAGCTTTAATTAACAGTTTTGGTCTACATGACAAGAAAATTTTGCAACTGTTACTTTTTTAACGTTAATTTTCATATAATCTACCCCCTACCAACTGAAGTCAAATCGCTTCTTGAAAAATATTATAGCACACATAACTTACTATGTAAATAGTAAGTTATGCATAGTTAGTAAGTTACTAAATATTAAAAAGAAAAAACTAGGACTACTTACTTCCTAGTTTAACCTTCAAATCAACTGTCTTACCATTTCTAATAACAGTTATACTAATTGTCTCTCCTACTTTATGACTATATAATTGATACCTAAACTCAGCTACATCACTTACTTTATTATCTCCTACTTTAATAATTACATCTTCACTTTGTAGTCCAGCTTTACTTCCAGCACTATTCTTTTCAACATCAACTACAACTACACCCTCAGTGATATCTTTATCAAGTCTAATACCTGCATAAGCAAGTTGCATTGTACTTGTAGCATTAAGCATACTCACACCTATATAAGGTCTATTAATTTTACCATCTTCTCTTAAACTATTTGCATAATTAATCGCGTCTTCAATTGGAATAGCAAAACCAATTCCTTCAATAGTGTTCTGAACAATTTTCATACTATTAATTCCTATTACTTCTCCATTAGCATTACTTAAAGGTCCACCACTATTACCAGGATTAATCGCAGCATCTGTTTGCATAACATTCATAATCCAGTCAGCACTAGAACCATTTATACTAACACTAACCATTCTGTCTTTTCCACTTAAAATACCTCTTGTTACAGTACCTCTAAAGTTTTTTCCCATTGGACTACCTATAGTAAACACAGTATCTCCTACTTTAACATCAGTACTCTTTCCAATAGTCGCAACACTTTTAATAGTATCTTTATCAACTTTTAAAACTGCTATATCTGCATACTCATCACTTCCTACAACCTTAGCTGTAGTTTCAGTGTCATCACTATAAGTAATATTTATAGTTTCAGCTCCTTCAATAACATGATGATTTGTCATAATATAACCATACTTGTCATCAGTATCATATACAAACCCAGTACCAGTACCAGCTAAAGTATTCTTTTGATAAGTTTCAATTACAACAACTGAATCTTTAACCTTATCCACACTTTCACTAATACCAGTATCAGTAATATTCACGTTCTTTTCACTTATTGTCTTAACTACACTATTATTAGGAAACAAGTACATTGCTCCTACAACAGCACCTACACCAATTAACAAGCCTATAATTACAGTAACAACATAACTTATAAACTTTCTCATTTTTACACCTTCCTTAATCTAAATACATTATATCTTTATAATTACTTGGAAATCCCATCTTTTCTATTACATCATCTATCTTAATAGAATTAAGTTTACCACTAAGTCTATCTAATTCATAATTAATTTCATTCATCATCATTTTAAAATCAACATCAGTCAAAAGTCTCTTTAGAATAATTATCAAAGCAAATATATCATTCTTACCATTTATATATTCCCCATCTATCTTCTGAATATTCAAAATACTATGATATTTTGTATCTGGTATCATCCTCTGAGTAAAATGATCAAACGTAACATCCTCATGCGCACATAAATTTCTATAGTTTGCAAGTATTGGTAAATAATCTTCCATCTCTTCAGGCTCTATTTTATAAACGCTTGCAATACTAAATTTATCTTCTTCTTTTAAAATACTAAACATTTCACTAATCAAACCAAAACTAATAACCTTAACACCTATCCATAAAGGAATGTATCCATAATTATCCATGTAATGGCTTGTCGCACCATGCTGTTTACCATTAACTCTAAACTGTCTTTTAACCTTTCTTAATAAATCATTAATTTGTCTAGTCTTTTCCTTATCATTATCAAAGTTACTAGGATTTAAATAATTCTTTTCTTTAAAACCATAATTCTTACTTAATATATAACTAAATATAGATTTATAGTTATTCTCAACTATTAAGATATTTTTAAATATAATATTCCTAAACATTCTATCAAACACAAATAAACTATACACTTCATCAAAAGTAGTACCATCTATAAACTTCCTAGACGCGTCTTTCTTTAAAAACACATGTCTATACCCCATAATAAAAAAGTAATTCTCTCTAAGTAAAACTTCTTTAGTATAAGCTTCATCATTTATAATAAGTCCCTTTTCCTTTAATATATTTATTTGTTCATCCAAAGTTTTAAAAACTTTTGCTGTACTCATCCTCACATCACCTAGAATAATTTTATCACAAAGGTTAAATTATTACCACTTTTTTCACAAACTTTTCGTTTTAGTTTACCTTTTTAATAGGTGGCTTAATAGGCATAATTATAGTTGCAAGTATATAAATAAGTAATCCACTTCCATAAACACATGACAAAATCACCCATAATAATCTAATTAAAGTAACATCTATATCTAAGTATTCACTTATTCCCATACATACACCACTAATCATTTTACCTTCATTAACTCTATATAATTTCTTATTTTTCATACTCTACCTCCACATAAATATAATCACTTCTTATATAATTACTTCTATACTTTCTTACTACCATTAATTCTACCACATTTAGCTTTCTAAATAAAGAAAAAACTTTACTTCTAGTTAAAACTAAAACAAACACATTTTTATTTAAATACTATAATATTAATTAAGTATTAACTACTAACTCAAATATATTTATTAAATTAATTTTATAATAACCTCTAGTTTTTAAACATTTTATATTTCCAACACTAGAAACCTAAAAACTTTACATTTTCACATACTCTTTCGGTAAAAAACATAAAAGCTTTGTATATTTAGAAACTTTTTTATACTTAAACGCATAATAAAAGGAAGTAGAACAAATTCTCTTCCTTAAATAAATTACTATCTCTTACTGAATTGTGGAGCACGTCTAGCTTTCTTAAGACCATATTTCTTACGTTCTTTAATTCTAGCATCTCTAGTTACCATACCAGCACCTTTTAAAGTAGGTCTATAACCTTCACTATCAACTTCAAGTAAAGCTCTAGCAATACCTAATCTAATAGCACCAGTTTGTCCATTAAATCCTCCACCTTTAACAGTAACTTCAATATCATATTGACCATCAGTTCCTGTAAGTACAAGTGGTTGTTTTAAATCCATTACTAAAGTATCATAAGGCATATATTCTTTAACATCAACACCATTAACGATAATACTACCTTTACCACTAGTCATTCTAACTTGAGCTACACTTCTTTTTCTTCTTCCTGTAGCTGTATAAACTTTCTTATCTGCCATAATTCCTCCTATAAATTAATCTTTTCAGGCTTTTGAGCTTCATGATTATGATTCATTCCTTCATAAACAAATAACTTCTTATACATTTGTCTACCAAGTCTATTCTTAGGAAGCATTCCTTTAACAGCTCTTTCAACCATTTCAACTGGATATTGTTCTTTCATAACCTTAGCAGTTCTTTCTCTTAATCCACCTGGAAATCCACTATGATTATAATATACTTTCTTATTTAATTTGTCGCCAGTTAAATTAACTTTACCAGCATTTACTATAATAACTGCATCACCACAATTAACATGAGGTGTAAAAGTTACTTTATGTTTTCCACGTAAGATATGTGCTGCCTTAGCTGCTACTTTACCTAAAGTTTCACCCTCAGCATCAATCAAATACCAATTAGTAGAAACATCTTCTTTTCTTAACATAAATGTTTTCATATAAATTCTCCTTCTTAATATTTCTATCCTTATATATAGGACTTCCCACATCCACACACAAAGATAATTAATAAAAATGTACCAAGAATAATTATACAATAAAATATATAAAAAAATCAAGCATAAAATAACATTTTTTACCTAAATCTCGCGAAAAAATATGTATTTTACCTAATTTTACCCTTTTATACAAAACTTTAGTTGACAAACACAAAATAAAATAATAAAATTATAATAGAAAAGAAGAGTAAAAATTGGAGGAATTAAATATGAAAAAGAAATCAAACGCACTTGTATATATACTTTTATTTTTAATAACTATATGTTTAGCTGGAGGAATTGTTGGTCTAATGGCCAAAAAAAGTGGAATAAATAATAACACAAATAGTAAAAAAGACCCGAAAGACTTCAAAGTAACTTACAAATACTATTTAGATGGTGAAGAAGTTAATGAAATGGTTAAACAAGATACAATTCAAGTAGAAAACCCAGAATTTGAAGGTGTAATGGATAAAAAAGATTTATACACTTATGATAAATACACTTGCACTAATGAAGTAACTGGTTCTTGGAATAATGAACAATGGTCTTTTACTCCAGAATTAACTGCAGACACAACTTGTAGATTATACTTTTTAAAGAATTTCCATGAAGTAACAGTTAACACTACTAATGGATTACTTCCAAACAACACTAACACACAAAAATTCTTAATAGAAAGAAATAACTCAAAAATAACAAATGTAATTCCAACAGAAGGATACAAAATAGACACAAACTTAAAATGCACTAACGAAGTAAACGCTGTATACAATGAAGAAACAAAAGACTTAACAATTTCTAATGTTAACAAAGATAGCATTTGTACTATACCATTTGTTTTAAGAGGTTATGAAGTTGAAATTCAAGTTTCAATGGGAGAAGCTAAAGAAACTAAAAAAACAGCTAATTTTGGAGACACAGTAACATTTGAAACAACACCACTTGAAAATTACATATTTGATACAGTTAACTGTACTAACAATCAAGTTGGAGAATTTGACCAAGTGAGTAACATACTTTCAATAAAAAATTTAAATAACGATACAAAATGTGTAGTACAATTTAAACAAAACAAACATCAAGTTAACCTAAAAGTTGTAGGTGGAGCATTAGTTAATGTTAAATCACCTTTATCAGTAGACAACAATGGTTCTGCTGCCTTCCCATTAAGTAAAAACGAAGGATACAAATACACTGGAGCTAAACTAACATGTGATGGAGTAACAGTTGAAAGTGAACTAAACACTGCAACAAACATATTGACAATTAAAAATGTTACACAAGACTTAAACTGCACATACACTTTAGCAGAAGATACAACTGAAAGCGAATAGCTTAATAAGAAGTAATTGTTGAAATTGCTTCTTTTTTTATATAATCGCATTACATGTATAAGCATTCTTAAAACTATAGTAAGAATTATTTAAAGTTAGTTAGTGCAAATATTTTAGTAAAAAAACTCTTTATAAAATTGCTAATATTTATAAAACAAAATAACAAGTTTTAAATAACTATGAATAACCAATAAAATTATATTACAAATAAACGGCAAACTAATGACTTTCCTTTATAATTTGATACAATTTATTTAAGAGTTTAAAAAAGAATATGATAAATATAATGAAAGAATTGCTTTAAACCCCACTGAAGTTGAACTTCATTATTTAGAAAGTATTAAGGATTTAGAAAAATTAGAAAATAAAAAATTAATATTTCAATTATATATTAATTTTTATTTTTATCATAATAAACTATAATTTACATAAGCTTTTAAACTTATGTATTTTCTATTTCAAAAACCTTAAATAACTTTTATAGACAAAAAGCCAATAATCTGTTAAAATTAAGTCATGACATGGAATATTAAAAATGTAAAAATTAGTAATAGAATTGTATTTGCGCCTATGGCAGGAGTGTCTAACATTAGTTATAGACAAATCATAAAAGAGTTTGGTGCTGGTTTAATATACTCTGAAATGATAAGCACTCTAGGTATTAAATATAATGGAAAGAAAACAATAGATTTAATTAACTTTGAAGATACCGAGCGCCCTATTAGCATTCAAATATTTGGAAGTGATATTACTTCTTTCGTAAGTGCAGCAAGATACATTGAAGAAAACTTTCACCCAGATATAATAGACATAAACATGGGTTGTCCTGTTCCTAAAGTTGCAATAAAAAGTCAAGCAGGAAGTGCCCTACTAAAAGACCCAAATAAAATTTATGAAATAGTTTCTGAAGTTGTAAAAAACACCAACACTCCTATCACAGTAAAAATAAGAAGTGGATGGGATAGTGATCACATTAACGCAGTAGAAGTTGCAAAAAAAATAGAACAAGCTGGTGCTTCAGCAATTGCTATTCATGCAAGAACTAGAAGTCAAGGATATTCAGGCAAAGCTGACTGGAACATCATAAAACAAGTTAAAGAAAGTGTAAGTATTCCAGTAATCGGTAATGGTGATATATCTACAATATATGACGCTAAAAGAATGCTTGAAGAAACAAAATGTGATGCAGTAATGATCGGGCGTGCCACTCTTGGTAACCCTTGGTTTATCAAAGAATGCATAGAATATGTAGAAAATAATCGCGTCATCGATAAACCAACTGACTTAGAAAAAATAAACATGATAATAAAGCACTTTAGCTTACTTAAAAAATACACCAATACAAAAACAGCCCTACTAGAAATTAGAACACATGCACTATGGTACCTAAAAGGAATACCTGGTACTAAAGAAATTAAAACTAAAATATGTCAAGCTAAAACAGAAGAAGAATTTATAGCTATAATAAATGAATTAAAAAATAATGTAAACAAATAAGGAGAAGTGGATGAAACGTGAATTGGATCTGATATTAATATAAAACTTATAAAATATTAATATTGGAGAAAAAAATGAAAATAAGATTAGAAGAAGAAAAAGACTACAAAATAGTAAAAAACTTAACAAGAGATGCGTTTTGGAATAAATATAGACCAGGATGCATTGAACACTTAGTTGTTAATAAATTAAGAAATAATTCTAGATTTATAAAAGAACTAGACTATGTCATAGAAAAAGATAACAAAATAATAGGAAGTATATTTTATTCACTTGGTTACATAAAAACTAAAGATAACAAAGTATTAGATGTACTTATATTTGGACCAGTTAGTATAGACACTAATTATCAACACATGGGTTATGGAGAAACTTTAATAAATTACACACTAGAAATTGCTAAAAAACTAAACTATGACTTAGTACTTATAACTGGAAACCCAGACTACTATAAAAAGTATGGTTTTGTTTTGTCTAGCACATATAACATATATTATGAAGGACTAGAAAATGAAGAATCTCCATTCTTTATGGTGAAAGTACTTAATGAAAAGAACATCACTAAATACGAAGGAATATATTCTGACCTTGAAATATTTAATGTTACCGAAGAAGAAGTGAGTGACTTTGATAAAAACTTCCCACCAAAAGAAAAACTAGTACTTTCTGGACAACTAAATTAGTGATCCAAAAGCATGAAAACTTTCGTTCATGCTTTAATTTTTTTTATATTCTTCTAACTTCTTCGCTACTCAAATCAGGCACCCAACACTCACTATTAGGTTTTCTTAAATCTTCTTTAACTGTTTCTTTATAATATGTAGAATTCACTTCCATTTTGCATAACATCAATTGACCACCGACCACTCAAATTACATTTACTTATAATGCTCTTTAAATGTTCACACACCATACTCTTATTCTCATTATATCTATTATGTAACACTTCATAATTTCCTCCATTCCGAATTTTTGACAAATACGCACTTTTTCCGGAGTGAGTTTTAACATAACTTACTATTGACAAACCGTAATTAATATAGTACAATAACCACGTAAATCGATGAAGAAGACGAGTAGCATTATATACTGTTAATAGAAAGCTAGGATAATGGAAACTAGTAACAAGCCTAATGTGAATAAAAACTTCTAAGTGGCTAACAAGCCCGGATATATTCCGTTATAAATAAGAGATAATCAGTTAATGATTAAGAAGGGTGGAACCGCAGGTATCTTACTATGCCCCTTTAGTCATTAACTTTTTTATTTAAAAGAAGGAGGAAAAATAATGGAAAGAAATTTTACAGAACAAGAATTAGTTAGAAGGGAAAAACTAGAAAAATTAAGAAGTCTTGGACTTGATCCATTCGGTGATAGGTTTGATAGAGACTCACTTGCAAATGACATCAAAGAAAAATATAAAGACATAACTCATGAAGAATTAGATAGTATGGATGAGCACGCTAAAGTAGCAGGAAGAATTATGTTCATAAGAAAAATGGGAAAAGCATCATTTTTTTCAATTCAAGACAAGTCAGGCAAAATTCAAATTTATATCTCAATAAATGACATTGGAGAGGAAGACTATACTTTATTTAAAACTGCAGACATCGGAGACATCGTTGGTGTTGAAGGTAAAATAATGAAAACTATGACTGGAGAAGTTACTATAAAATGTTTAAAATATACTCACTTAGTAAAAGCATTAAAACCACTTCCAGAAAAATTCCATGGATTACAAGATAAAGAAGAAAGATATAGAAGAAGATACGTTGATTTAATAATGAATGAAGAATCAAAAAGAGTTGCTTTCTTAAGACCAAGAATTATAAGATGCATTCAAAACTTCATGGATAATCGTGGATTTACTGAAGTAGAAACTCCAGTACTAACTACTCTACTAACAGGTGCTTCAGCTAGACCTTTCGTAACGCACCACAATGCTCAAGACCTAGATATGTACCTAAGAATTGCACTAGAACTTCACTTAAAAAGACTACTTGTAGGTGGAATGGATGCAGTTTATGAAATCGGTAGACTATTTAGAAATGAAGGAATGGACTTAACTCACAATCCAGAATTTACATCAATGGAAGCATACCTAGCATATAGTGACTTAGATGGAATGATGGAAATGACAGAAAGCTTACTTAAAGAAATAGCAAGCAAAGTATTTAACAAAACTACATTTAACTGGAGAGGTCATGAAATTAGTTTAGAAGGTAACTTCAAAAGAATAACAATGACTGAAGCAATTAAAGAACAAACTGGAATAGATTTCAGTAAAAACTATACAAATGAAGAAATGATTAAACTCGCAGAAGAACACGATATAGAACTTGAACCACATGAGAAAGTATTCGGTCATATTGTTAACAAATTCTTTGAAAAATACGTTGAAGAAACACTTATACAGCCAACATTCTTATGTAATCACCCAATAGAAATAAGCCCACTTACAAAAAAAGACCCAAAAGACCCTAGATTTGTACAAAGATTTGAATTATTTATTGGTGGAAAAGAAATGGCTAACGCATACACTGAATTAAATGACCCAATTGACCAATTAGAAAGATTTATAGCTCAATTAAAAGAACAAGATTTAGGTAACGAAGAAGCAAACGACATAGATATGGACTTCGTTGAAGCCTTAGAATATGGAATGCCACCAGCTGGAGGTATTGGATACGGAATTGATAGACTAGTTATGTTCTTCACAGAAAACGAATCAATTAGAGACGTAATCCTATTCCCATTAATGAAACCTGAAACAAAAGAGAAGTAATATTTCTCTTTTTTTCTCAACACATAATTATAACATTTTAAATGAAATTTTTGATATTTACTTGTAAAACTTTACATTTATAGTGTATAATTAAGTAGGAGGTAAAAATTATGAAGAAAAAGAACACATTGTTCAAATCAATTGCAATTATGTTCTTAGTACTAGTCGTATTATCATGGATAATTCCAACTTCAAGAGTAAGTGGAACAGAAGTTATTTCTTCTGATTTAGCAAGAGTTTCATTACATCAATTATTTGAATACCCATGGGCTGGCCCACAAGCATCTGCTAAAACAGTATTATTTATACTAGCAGTAGGTGGCTTCTATGGCGTACTTGGAATTACTGGAAAATACAGAAACTGTCTAGAAAAAATTGCAAAATCTATGAAAGGAAAAGAAGAACTATTCTTAATTATAGTATCACTAATATCCGTACTACTTAGTAGTGTGTTCGGTTTAGATATATTATTATTTATATTTATACCAGCAATAATCAGTATCATATTACTAATGGGTTACGACAAAATGACAGCTTACCTAGTTGCATTCATGTCTCCACTTATTGGTATGATAGGTTCAACTTACAGTGCATACTTAGCTGGTTACACTAACCAAGTACTTAGTCTAACTTATAAAAACGGACTACTTACTAAAATAGCTTTACTAGTAATATGCTTTGTTGTATTTATTGCTTTTACACTAAAACACGCAAGAAAAGTACTTAACAAAAATAGTGATAAAGAAGAATATGCTTATCTAGGAGAAAAAACTCAAAGTAAAAAACCTAGTTGGCCATTATATGTAATATTTGGTTTATTACTAGTATTACTTATCATTGGTTACACTGATTGGGAAGGTGTTTTTGGAATTACTTTCTTCACAGACTTACATAAAAATATCCAAGAATTCACAATCAAAGATGTTACTATACTAAAATACTTATTTTCTGGAACAGAACAATTAGGAAAATGGACTATTGATAGTTATACATTTATTCTAATACTTTCTACATTTATAATAAGCCTAGTATATAACATTAAACTAGACGACTCACTAGAAGCATACGCAAAAGGTATTAAGAAAAGCCTAAAATCTGCAGCATTAGTTGGTTTTGCTTACTGTGTAGTATTTATTGCATTCTACCATGGATACATTGTTACTATATTAAATTTCATTACTAACACTTGTGGTTTTGGACTTGCTAAACTAGTTAACATAACTTGGTTACAAGAAATAATACACTTAATATTTGGATCACTAGGCATGATAATTGCAACAGCTATAAATATAGACTACCTATATGTAGCATCTACAGTAGGAACATTCTTATCAATTGCATATGCTGACTACACATTATTAATAAGTATTATAATGCAAGCAATATATGGTTTAACACTTTTCGTAGCCCCTACTTCAACATTATTGATTTTAGGTTTAACAAGCTTAGACATCAACTACAAAGACTGGCTAAAGAAGAGTTGGAAACTAGTACTTGAATTACTTCTTGTAATATTTATTGTAATAATACTTCTAGTAATAGTTAAATCTCATATATAAAATTAGAACTTTAACAAAAAAGTTCTTTTTTTGTATATTATTTTATAAAAACACTCAATATATCATATATTATGAAAGAGGTGTATATGAATAACTATACAGAAGAATTAAAAAGAATATTAAAGAGTAGTGAATTAATTGCTGAAAGTCTTAATAGTTCTAATATTAATTCTATTCATTTTATAATGAGTATGCTATCTAATTACAATTCATTATCAAAAATACTAGAGAAATACAAAATCAAACTAGAAGAAATAAAATCTTACCTACCAAAAGAACAATCTAATAAATATTTATTTTATAGTAAAGAACTATTAAGTTCTATTGAAAGTGTAATACTGTCTTTAGAAAATATAGATGACGAAATAACTCTAAATTTATTATTTAACGAAATATTATCTAACAAAGACACATTATGTTATAAAGCTCTAATAAAAACTAACATAGACATAGAAAGTCTAAAAAAAAGTATATTAACAACTAACACAATTTCAAGTAACAGTATATTAAAAACAATTGGTAGAAATTTAAACAAACTAGCATTAAATAATGAATTTGACCCAGTTATAGGCAGAGAAAAAGAAATAACAAGAGTTATAGAAGTACTAAAAAGAAAAAACAAAAACAATCCCCTTCTACTAGGAGAAGCTGGTGTTGGTAAAACCTCAGTAGTTGAAGAACTAGCTAGACGTATTACTAAAAACCAAGTGCCTAATTTCCTTAAAGGAAAAACCATATATGAAGTAAACTTATCTTCAGTGATAGCTGGTACTAAATATCGTGGAGAATTTGAAGAAAAATTAACCAAACTAATTAACGAGTTTGAAAAAAACGATAACTTAATACTATTTATAGATGAAATTCACACTCTAGTAGGTGCAGGTGGAGCTGAAGGGGCAATTGATGCTTCAAACATATTAAAACCCGCCCTAGCAAGAGGAAAACTTTCACTTATAGGCGCAACTACTCTAAAAGAATACACTAACTCCATAGAAAAAGACAAAGCCTTAGATAGAAGATTTGAACCACTTTTAATAAATGAAACTAATTATGAAGAAACACTATACATTCTAAAAAAAATAAAACCTAATTATGAAAAATACCACAACGTTAAAATACCAAATAACATTATTGAATTAACTGCAAAACTATCAAACAAATACATAAAAAATAAACATAATCCAGATAAATCAATAGACATACTAGACGAAATATCAGCTGTAACCTCTCTTATGGAAAAAAAGACAACTTATTCTAAAATAAAAAATAAAATATCTGTTCTTACTGAAAAGAAAAATAAATATATATTAGAAAACAACTTAACAAAAGCACTAACTCTAAAAAAAGAAATAACTACACTTGAAAATAAACTAAAAGAAAATACTAATAAAAACAAAAAAAACATAGTAACAAAAACAATTTTAAAAGAAGTACTAGAAACAAAAACAAACTCAAATATATTTGAACTATCTAACCCTGACTATTTTATAGATTTAAATAAGTACCTAAAACAAAACATATTTGATCAAGATCATATAATAGATAACATTACAAATAAATTAATTTCTTTCACAAAAAGTACTAGTAACTTACCACTCACTATATCACTTAATGGTCCAGTTAAAACAGGAAAAACTTACTTAGTAAATACACTATCTAACTACTTAAAAACACATCTAATAACATTAAATATGAAAGACTACATAACAAGCACTAGCATTACAAAACTAATTGGTTCATCAGCAGGATATGTTGGATATAACGAAAAAAACACACCATTTGAAAGCCTAAAACACCACCCTGTTTCGATAATTCTATTAGAAGACTATAACTATACCCACCCTACTATAAAAGCCTTATTTAACACCATTACAAGCACTGGAAAACTCACTCTTAACAATAATGAGACAATCAATTTTGAAAATACAATAATAATTAAAACAACAAAAGAATCAAATAAGTCTAAAATTGGTTTCATAGAAAAACAAACAAATAAAAACATTCTCTCATTCAATCCACTTTCCAAAAACACAATAAAGAAAATAATAACTAAACAAAATAAAAATCTAACAAATGAACAAATAGAAAAAATAATAGAAAAATCTAACTATTTAGAAGAAAATGCTAAAAACATAAACAACTTAATAAATGAAAACTTAGTGAACTTTAATGAAGTAACACAAAATTTATGATATAATATTACTAAGGAAGTGAAAATATGGAATTATTATTAATAATACTTATAATAAGTTTACCTCTTATATCACAGTTATATATAACAGTAACTTATAAAAAAACATCTAACATTGAATTTAGAAGTGACACTACAGGATATGATGTAGCTAGAAACATACTTGATAAAAATGGTTTAAACAACATACTAGTGGTTGAAACAAATGGAACACTAACTGATCATTATGACCCAACTAGAAAAGTAATAAAGTTATCTAAAGATATATATCACGGTAACTCAGTTGCAAGCGCATCAGTTGCAGCACATGAAGTAGGACACGCTATACAAGATAAAGAAGGATACACATTCTTAAAAATAAGGCATGCAATATTCCCAGTAGTAAGCTTTTTAGATAGAATATCATACATAGTAATATTTTTAGGTTTTCTACTTGAATACATGAATTTAGTATACTTTGGAATATTTGCAGTAGGTGCTGGCGTATTATTTCAAATAATAACTTTACCAGTAGAAATAAACGCATCAAAAAGAGCAATAAAAGAACTAAAAAGTCTTAACTTAACAACAGATAGAACAGAAAACTTATCAAAAAATATGCTAACAGCTGCAGCTTTAACATATGTTGCAAGCACACTTGCTGAAATATTACAACTTATAAGACTAATCGGTATTATAAAAGACAACGATTAGTCTTTTTTTATACAAAAAAATAACACATTAGTGTTACTTTACAAATGGAATTAATCCCATAAATCTAGCTCTTTTAACTTCTCTAGCTATATGTCTTTGATGTAATGCACAAGCACCAGTCATTCTTCTAGGTAAAATCTTACCTTTATCATTAATGTACTTAGTTATAATAGGTACATCTTTATAATCAACGCTTTTTCCAGCACACATTTGACATATCTTCTTTTTTCTAGGATAAAATTCTTTCATTATTTATTCCTCCTTTACTAAAATGGTAAATCATCATCACTAAGTGATACTTCACTACCAAAATCTTTAAAAGGGTCGTCATTACTAACATCTACTCCTGTTTCAGGACTTGGTTGATCCATATAAACAGAACTTGTTGTATCAACATAAGCATTAACTGGACTACTCTCGTTATTATCTCTTCTAGAACCCATTAACTCAATTCTATCAGCTATAACTTCAGTAATATATCTCTTACTTCCATCTTGAGCATCATAACTTCTAATTTGAATTCTTCCATCAATACCTATTTGACTACCTTTAGTTACATACTTTTGAACAACATTAACCTGAGGTCCGGTAACTTGTACAGGTATAAAGTCAGCTTCAACAACACCTTCTCTATTCTTAAATGTTCTATTAACAGCAACAGTGAAATTAGCAACAGAATTACCATTAGTAAATGCTCTAATTTCAGGGTCTTTTGTTAATCTTCCTACAAGTACTACTTTATTCATAATACTACTCTTCCTCCTTAATGATTAAATGTCTTAAAATTCTTTCGTCTATTAAAGCTTTTCTATCAAACTCTTTAACAGCCTTACTTTCACATTCAACATTAAGTAAATGATAATAACCTCTTACTTGTTTTTCAATTTCATAAGCTAACTTCTTTTGACCTAAATCTTTACTATTTAAGATTTTACCACCCATATCAGTAATAATACTTTCAAAAGACTTAACTACGTTAGCTACTTCTTCTTCAGCGATATCAGCTTTTACAATGAACATGATTTCATATTTATTCATTTCATTTCACCTCCTTATGGTCTATTGGCTTCACATGAAGCAAGGAAGATTTCTCTTCTCACAAGTATTCTACCACAACTTAAAACATTAATCAATAGCATTTTAAAAGAAAAAGCAAGCTAGTTAGCTTACTTATACCTAATTATTAAATATAATACTTAATAAGATCACAAAGTAAAGTACACATATATCATACCTAATTCATTACATATGGATCACTTTGTGTTCCACTTCCTGTTACTGTTATATCAGACTTTAAAGCCATAACTGGAGAATAAGCATTTGCATTAGTCACTGAAGCACCAGCACCAGCGTTTCCTAAATACCCTGGTCCATCTACATAGAATACGTAACTAGTATCCGCAGGATGAGGATTTATTAGCCATTGTAATTGTTGAGAACCTTGATATAACCAGTTGTTATTATAACATGCATATACGTTACTATATTTACTTGGCATATTTGTTCTAACACAATCACTCGCTAGTACAGCATATCCATAATCACTTGGATATGTTAACCCTACGCTTCCAATATATGTTGCAGTGCTAGAAGAACTTGGTCCTATCGTTCCTTTACTTTCCAGTACTCTCTCCATTTTATATAAATCTGCTGATGTATATGATTTATATGAGTATGATGTACCCAAATACATCTTGTAATTCACGGTGTTTTTAAAGTTAGTCAAACTATAATTAATTAATGTGTTTCTAGAAATGGTTGACGTCGGGTAATAATTTAAACTAGTACCTAAATTATACAAAGAAGTTGGATAATTATTTCGTTCATAATACTTTCTTACTCTTATTACATTCTCGCCATTTTCTCCATCTGGAAATAATCCTATAATTCTCCATAATTCTTTAGTTCCATTATTTTCCATATAAATGTAGTTATTTGGGTCACTACCTTCATATCTATATCCATTTTCATTTACTGCATTTGTTTGAATTAATGTTGCTAATGATGTTCCATTTTTCTTAAATGTTATTGAACAACTTTTTGCACTTATTATATTGCTTATTGTGTAAGTATTACCGCTTAATGTTCCGCCACATGTATCTGTTTCAAGTTCTGCTTTGTAGCCATCGTTTGGTGTTACTGTAAATTTTGCATCTTTACCTTTTTCAACAAGTACTGTACCTGTACCACTTCCGCTATTAACATTTAAATTAACTTCATAAGTATTAACTGGTACTGCTTCTATAATATAAGGATTTTCTGCACTTCCATCTCCAGTTTTATATATGTTGTCTCCCTTAATTGAAATCACGGGTCTTACTGCTAAAACATTTGATAAAATAATAAGTGGAGATCCAATTCTACTAATTTCTACATTTTTTCCACCTAAGCCATAAACATTCCCGCAATATTGAGTTGATACTCCTTCAGGAGTTAATAACCAGCTCCACAAATCACCAGTAATATTTTTACTTAAGCTATTGTTTGAATACCACACTTTTTCATTTTTTTCATGATACAATCCTCCAGCATAAACAGCTTCATCTACTGTCATTAAAGAAATAGAATACTTTAAATCACCATTTCCAGTGTTTGTATTTAAAACGCTAAAACTGTCTTCTTTTGACGCACAAGAATAAGTAGGATTACTATTATTTCCAATTGTTTTTATTCTATCACTAGCAGAAAAAAACGTATAATTTCCAGGTGTTTTATAATTATCATAAGAACTGTTTACTGATATACTTCTATCTTGGCAATAAACTGATTCTTGACTTATATAACTATTTAATTTCAATAAATGTTTGTTATACCAATTATCTATATACTTTTTAATTACACTTGAGTTTTCATTTGTTCTGTTATTTTCTAAACTTCCTTTAGTCCCATACATATACCCAATATTTAATGGATCAGCTTCTTCAAATTCACTAAACACTGAGGTTCCAATATAACCTTTTTCTGTATCTGAACTTGTTCCTGAATATAATAATCTTATACTACCGTCTTGGTTTGATCTTATTATTCTCCAATACATTGGATCACCTTTTTTAGCAATTTGAACACTTCTACAATTAGCCATTTCGTAATTAATTCCTCTAGAAGTAATTTTATATGAACTACATTCTGCCATTGTAGAAAACTCTTTTTGAGAAAAAGTAATCACTTCTCCACTATCTACTTTCTTAAAATCACCTAAAATTGTAGTCTTATCTTCTTGCCACTCTCCAAACTTTACCCAGTTGTTTCTAGCATCCCCTGCAAAGTAATACACATCAGTATTATTTTCTTTTGCTTTGTATAATGTATTTACATTAGTTTCAGTAAATATTGTACTAAAGTCTGTTCTAGTTTTTATAGTTGGGTTATCAGCTAGTAACTTATCATATATTTTAGGTTTTCCTGTACTTTCTTCAATAGCTAAAGTCCCACCTAACTTTTTCCCCATATCACTACTTTGATCTTCATCTATACTTATATATTTAAATTCTACTTGATATGTTTGCTTACTTCCCTTTGGAATTAATACATCATATGCTAAAACTACATCTTTACTATTTTCTGTTTTAACAATATTTAAATAATTATCCATATTATATCCAGTATCACTTGTTATTTTATACTGAAGTGTATTTATACTTTCAAATGTATTAACTAACCCTTTTAATAAAATATTATAGTTAAAATCTTCTTTACTATTATTTGTTATAGTAAAACTTTTAACATTATTCCATCCAGGACTTATTGTTTCATCAGCAATACTTGATGTATCAGTAAATGTTATTGCTACATTTTTAGCAACTAAATTTATATCTTTTGGGTTACCTACTATTCTTGCAGCAAAAAATGCAAAACTACAACTTATCGTTACTATTATTAATGTTGTTACTACTACTCCTAAATCTATTTTTTTCATATATACCACTCCCATCTATATTATTCACATATTCTAATAAAATTATTATAGCATTTCTATGAGATTTTTTCAACATACTTTCTCATAGAATATTTTGATATAACATACATTAAATATTTATGGTATCTTTTAATAGGAAGGTGAGAACATGAAGGATATAATAAAACCAACAAAAAAGAAAAATGAAACAGTTTATAAATCTTTATATATTAAAGAAGATTTAGTTAAGAAACTAGAAATAATAGCAAAAGAACATGATACATCTTTTAATAATGTGGTTATAAGTTTATTAGAATATGCTTTAGATGAATTAAAAGCTGAAGAAGAATTAGTTAAAGAATAAGAATTAGTAAAAGACGCTAATTCTTATTTTATTAAATTCCCCATATTTTCAAGGAAAATTAAGTATATTTACATCACAAACTCGTATTTTCGTGCATTTTGCACGTTTTTACATTGTTTTTTCGTGCATTTTGCCCGAATTTACAAGTTACACACAAAAAAATATCAAGTGTTAATAACTTGATACTTATAAACATCAACTTTCTTTAATCGCTTTTAATTCTTCATAATACATAGTTTCTGCTACATAATAATATGGAAGTACATAAATTATTGGGAATATGAATAAGCATAATAGTGCCCATCCAATAAAACTTAATTGAAATACAAAGTAGTCCCATTTGTACCCATACATCATGTCTTTACTTTTCTTTATAATATCCATCGCATTAGTATCTTCCCCATCAACAAATATAAAAGTACTCATTGAATAACTTAAACCTGCTATTATTCCAGGTATTATAAATAAGATACTCCATAAAGCAGTAAATATACTAATTAATATAGAAAGTAATATAATAGTCCACATTCTTTCTTTATAGAACTTAAATAAATCACTAATACCAAAACTCTTATCTCTTACTACATTTAAAACATAATAACTTACTCCAGCTGTTAAAGGAATACTAATAAATCCATATATTGCATCTACAACATTATAATAGACATCATTATATATTTCAATTCTAGCCCCATCTATTAATCCATCAAATAAACCAAATACACTACTAATAGCCATAACTACCAAAAATGCTTGCCAAATATTCCACATATTACCGTTAATTTTCTCTTTTGCAGCCTCTTTTAATCTAGGTCTATTAATAATTCCATTCTTACTAAATCTAGTTCCTTCTTTATCACAACATTCACATTTACCATCTACTAGTTCTTTTCCACACTTTTTACAAAACTTTTCCATAATTTCCTCCTAAACATTAAATCTAAAGTAGCAAATATCCCCGTCTTGCATAACATATTCTTTTCCTTCAAGTCTAGCTTTACCTGCTTCCTTAACTTTAAGTTCACTTCCACAACTAATTAAATCTTCATAGCTCATTACTTCTGCTTTAATAAATCCTCTTTCAAAGTCACTATGTATAATTCCAGCACACTCTGGTGCTTTCATACCCTTTTTAAAAGTCCAAGCTCTAACTTCGTCACTTCCTACAGTAAAGAATGTTGCTAGTCCTAGAGTATCATAAGTAACTCTAATTAGTTTATCTAGTCCACCCTCTTCTATACCAAGCTCACTTAAGAATATTTTCTTTTCTGAGTCCTCTAACTCAACTAATTCACTCTCAATCTTAGCGCACATAAGAATAACTTCACATCCATCATTCTTAGCATATTCTCTAACTTTATCAATAAACTCATTATTTCCAGTTACTAAATCAACTTCATTAACATTAGCTAAATATATCATAGGTTTCATAGTAATAAGATTAAATGGCTTCAATATCTCTAGTTCATCTTCTTCAAATTCATGATGTCTTAACACTTCTCCACCAGATAAAATACTCTTACACTTTTCCATTAACTCTACTTCTTTTAAAGCTTCTTTATCTCTACTTGTTTCAGCTTTCTTTTTTATTCTATCAATTCTATTACTAACTATTTCCAAATCACTCATAGCTAGTTCCAAATTAATTATTTCAATATCCCTAATTGGGTCAATATTCCCTTCAACATGTATAATATCTTTATCAACAAAACATCTTACTACATGTATTACAGCGTCTACTTCTCTTATATGACTTAAAAACTTATTTCCAAGTCCTTCTCCACTACTAGCGCCTTTTACTAGCCCAGCTATATCAGTAAACTCATATTGTGCACCAATACACCTTTCAGGCATATACATTCTTTCTAATACTCCAAGTCTTTCATCAGGTACTGTTACTGTACCTAAATTCGGGTCTATTGTAGCAAAAGGATAATTAGCTGCTAAAATATTTTTTTTAGTAATAGCATTAAATAAAGTACTCTTTCCCACATTAGGCATACCTATAATTCCTGCTTTTAAAGCCATATATAAAACCTCCTTAATATGTTAATGTTGGATAACTACCAATACCAATAGGTAGTCCAGTTATATAGAAACCTAATATTAAAATTACCCACATTATTAACATAACTATTCCATAACTTCTTAAATACTTAAATGTTCCAAATAATGTTACCTTATCACTCTTATCATACTTAATTAATAAAGCCAAATATATAACAAAGTAAGGTGTAAGAGGTGTGAATGCCATACTTATACTAGAACCTGCTACATATATAACTTGTGCAAACTCTGGACTAATACTTGAATTCATTAATGCCGGTACTACTGTACTAGACATAATCTTCCACTTACTTAAAAGTCCAGTATATATAAGTCCACTTAATATACATATTACAAATAATAATAATATTAATCCTATTCCACTAAATTTAAACACATTTATTAAATTAGTAAGAAGTGCTACAAATACAAGCCCTATATTACTTTTATCAAATGTATTAATAAATAAACTAGCTACAAATATTAAAACCAATATATTACCAATACCATCCAAACTATAACTTAAACACTCACTTATTTCCTTATCACCCTTAACTGTTTTAGCAACACTCGCATAAGTAAATCCAGCTATTATAAACAAGAATGTAACTATGAACACAAAACCTTGATTAAATAAACTATTACTTCCAAATAGTTTATCAATATAATGTGTTTGACTCGCATCTAACAAGCCCCCACTTAAAGGTAAACCAGGAATTATCATATAAATAATGATTAATATGTATAATATAGATGCACCCATACTACATACAAATCCTCTTAATTCTCTTTTACTAAAATTAACGTTATCTAGTATCTCTACTTCATCAAATTCATACTTACCCAAACCAGGCATTATTGTTTTTTCTGTAATTCTAGTAAGTAAAATAGAACCAGTTATTATTGCAACTAACATAATAAATAATTGAAAGAATATACCTATTTCATAAGTACTATCTATAACTTTAGCACTACTTATAGTTAATGTAAGTAAACTACTTTCTATACTAGTTAAAAACACATTTATTCCAGTACCAAAGCAAATACCTGTAAAACTAGCAATTATTCCTCCCAAAGGATTTCTATGTCCATATTTAAACAACATCGCGCCTATTGGAAGTAAAAGCACAAACCCAATATCTCCAAATAAACTTGATATAATACTTAGTAGTATTAATATATATGTAATACTGTTTTTCCTAAAACTTTGAGTTATCAAAGTAAAGAACGTTCTAGCTAAACCTGTTTTTTCTAACACCCCTATACCAATAAGAATAATTATTAAATTACCTAGAGGTGCAAAATTAACAAAGTTATTTACTGTACTTGTAAGTATATACTTTATTCCGTCAAAACTAAACAAATTCTCTACTTGTATTACATTATTCTGAATAGTGCTAGTATATTGATTAACCGTACTATATTCAGCTTGAAAATTAAATAATGATAACACAAAACTAAGAAGCATTACTCCAATTGTAAGCAATATAAACACAAAAACAGGATTTCTCTTATTTTTCATTTTCCACCACTTTCTTAAGTTTCTTTTCAAACTCTAATCTATCCATCATTATAGTTCTACCACAATTAACACATTTAAGCTTGATATCAACACCAAGCCTAACTATCTCCCATAAATTAGTACCGCATGGATGCGCTTTTTTCATTATAACTATACTTCCTATACCATATTTCATAGTTAATCCTCTATTTCTATATTTAATATTTCTAATATTCTCTCTAAATCTTTATCACTATCATATGGAATTACTATCTTATTATTATTAATTTTAACCATAGTACCAATTTTCTCTCTCATGATACTCTGCACCACATTATGTCTTTCATCAACTTGAACATGTCTTTTAATAGGGACTTTCTTAACAGAATTATTATCATTAATTATATCTTCTAACTCTCTTACACTCAAGTTCTTATTAACAATATCTTGTGCCAAACTAAATATCTCACTCTCATCTTCAAGTTTACTAAGACATCTTGCATGTCCCATAGTAATCTTATTATTTAAAACTAAATCTTGTACTTTACTAGGTAATTTTAAAATACCAAGAATATTAGTTATATGACTTCTACTCTTTCCTACTTTAGTAGATAGTTCCTCCTGAGTAATATGCATAACTTCTATCATTTTCTTATATGCAAGTGCTTCTTCTATAATATTTAAATTTTCTCTTTGAATATTCTCAAGAAGCGCTATACTCATCATTTCTTCATCATTAAAGTCTCTTATAATTGCAGGAACCTCACTAAGTCCAGCCATCTTAGCAGCTATACTTCTTCTTTCTCCAGCAACAATCTCATATCCTTTAATACTCTTTTTAACAATGATAGGCTCTAAAATGCCATACTCTTTAATACTACTAGCAAGTCCTTCAAGTAACTCCTTATCAAACACTTTTCTTGGTTGATATGGATTACTTCTAAGTTCATTTAAATTAATCATTAGTATTTCATCTTTATTTGCATTATCTACAACATTCTTCTCAAACTCTTCTAGGTTAAAAGCTTCTCCACTAAATAGTTGTTCTAGCCCCTTCCCTAGTGCTTTCCTCTTGTTTTCCATTTCTTTCAATCACTTCCTTTGCTAAATTAATATAAGCTAAAGCTCCTCTACATTTTGGATCATATTCCAAAATTGGTTTTCCATGACTTGGTGCTTCAACAAGTCTAACAAGTCTTGGAATAATAGTATTAAATACTTTCTCTTTAAAGAACTTTCTTACATCTTCAACAACCTCAAGCCCCACTAATGTTCTACCATCAAGCATTGTAAGTAAAACACCCTCTATATCTAACTTTGGGTTTATCTTACTTTGCGTAAGTAAAATTGTATTTAAAAGTTGTGTAACCCCTTCTAGTGAATAATATTCACATTGTACAGGTATTAATACACTATCGCTAGCAGCAAGTGCATTAGTAGTAAGAACTCCAAGTGCAGGTGGACAATCTATTAAAATATAATCATATCTGTCTCTTATCAAATCTATCTGTAACTTAAGTTGATCCCCTATTATAAAATCACTTTCTTTACTAGCCATTTGAATTAACTCTATTTCTGCTCCACTTAAATAAATCATAGATGGAATAATAGATAAATTCTTAAATTTTGTTTTAATAATAGCATCTCTAATATCACAATTATGTGTAATAACATCATAGATGCTCTTATTAATATTAGCTTTATTAAGACCTAGCCCAGTAGTACTATTACTTTGTGGGTCTAAATCTATTAATAAAACCTTTTTACCTAAATGACCTAAAGCACTAGATAAATTTATACTTGTTGTTGTTTTGCCTACCCCACCTTTTTGATTTACAAGTGATATAACCTTTCCCATAATACTACCTCGCTATAGAATATTTTAACACAAAAAACACTAACTTAAAAGAGATTATTAAAAACTTTCAAAATAATTTTTAATAATCTCTATAATATTAGTGCACACATCTAGAAATAATACATCAATTTTTTAAAAAAATTACATAATTATATTTCACATCTTTTTAAAGTAAAAGTCCCATTCACTACTAACCAAATGGAGTTTTTACTAAAATTTCTATACGATATTTTAGATAAACTTTTAATAAATCTCTTTGTTTATAAAAATATACTCATATAAATTGGTAAACCTGTTACATTTTCATTATTAGAACCCAAATTTTTACTAGATAATTTTAGTCCAGACTTTACTCCATAATTTTCCATAACAGACTTTAAACTCTTAGATTTTGTATTATCAGCTGATTTAACTTCAACAGCAGTTACTTGATTATTATATCTAATAAAGAAATCAATTTCCAAAGTAGAATTCTTTTCAAAATAATAGCATTTTTTCCTAAGTTTTTCAAGTTTTTTTGCAAAATCAATATTTTTCAAAGGAATATCATCATTTCAAAAAAAGTTGAAGATTTTACTCTTCAACTTTATCTTTCTTTTTAGTTTTCTTACCTTCATTATATTCTCTTACTACTTCTTCAATTTCTTCTTTAGTAATTGTTTCTTTTTCATATAATGTCTTAGCTAAAGCTTCAACTAAGCCTTTATTCTTAGATAAGATATCCTTAGCATTCTTATAACATTCATTTATAATCTTTCTAATTTCTTTATCTATTTCTAAAGCAACAGCATCACTATAGTTTTTACTACTATTAGTATAATCTCTTCCTAAGAATACTTCTCCACTTTTATGTTCAAATTGTACAGGACCCAAGTCACTCATACCATATTCAGTAACCATACTTCTTGCTATTTGAGTAGCTCTCTTAAAGTCATCTGAAGCTCCTGTTGATATTTCACCACAGAACAATTCTTCACTAACTCTACCACCTAAATAACTTGTAATTCTTTGAAGTAACTCATCCTTAGTAGCAACCAAAGTTCTCTCTTCCTTAGGTAGCATTTGAGTATACCCTCCAGCCATACCTCTAGGAATAATTGTAATCTTATGAACTTCTTCACCATTAGGAAGTTCTATTCCTAAAACGGCATGTCCACTTTCATGATAAGCTACTATATTCTTTTCATAATCTGTTACTTTCCTACTAACTTTAGCAGGACCCATAAGAACCCTATCACTAGCTTCATCTATCTCGTCCATTCCAATATCGTCTTTATTTCTTCTAACAGCTAAAAGTGCAGCTTCATTAAGTAAGTTTTCTAAGTCAGCTCCACTATACCCTGGAGTTCTCTCAGCTATTCTCTTCAAGTTAACAGCTTTATCAAAAATCTTACCCTTAGCATGAACATTAAGTATAGCTTCTCTTTCTCTAACATCTGGTAAATTAACAGTAACTTGTCTATCAAATCTACCTGGTCTTAAAAGTGCAGGATCAAGTACATCTGGTCTATTAGTTGCAGCTATAATTATAATACCTTCATTAGCCCCAAAACCATCCATCTCAGTAAGTAATTGGTTTAAAGTTTGTTCTCTTTCATCATGTCCTCCACCTAATCCTGTTCCTCTTTGTCTACCCACTGCATCTATTTCATCAATAAATATTAAACATGGAGCATTTTGTTTAGCTTGTTTAAACATATCTCTTACACGTGAAGCTCCAACTCCCACAAATAATTCAACAAAATCTGATCCACTTATATAATAGAATGGTACTTTGGCTTCACCGGCAACGGCTCTTGCTAATAGGGTTTTACCAGTTCCTGGAGGGCCTTCAAGAAGCACACCTGCTGGGATTCTTGCACCCAATTTAGTAAAGCGTTTTGGATCTTTTAAAAATTCAACCACTTCAACAAGTTCTTGTTTTTCTTCTTCAGCTCCTGCTACATCTGAAAAACGAACTTTAATATCTTCTTTATTAGCGGCGCGGGCTTTATTACGACCAAAATTCATCGCACCGCGGGCACCTCCGCCACCGCCTTGGTTCATCATTGAGAAGAAGAAGAACATGACGATAACAAATGGAACAATTGAAGTGAGAATTGTTATCCACATGCCACTTGAGCTCTCACGCTTGATGGTGATTTCTGCTTTGTGGTCAGCTGCTAATTTTTGTAATTCATTGACGGTGATATCAGATGGAAGGATGACACTAGTAAAGCGAGATACTTTTTGAACACTTGGGGTAAAAAATTGAATTCCTGTATCTTCTTTTGATTCTTTTGCTTTATTATAGGTCCCTGCAATTTCAATCACACTACCATTTGGTTGGTAACTGATCGTTTTTACATTATCATTTTTAATTTCTTTGACCAATTCTGTGTAGTTGATTTGCTGACTTTGACCAACTCCATTACCCGCAAAAAAGTACTGGAACCCTGTCACAGCCGCTACAATAATCAACAAATACAGAAAAGGATTTCGAACAAAACCGTTGTTTTTTCTGTTATTCATCTAGTCTCCTCTATTTTGAGTACACTTCCTCTTTTAATACACCAACATAGGGTAGGTTACGATAATTTTCATCATAGTCTAAACCATATCCGACAACAAACTCATCCGGAATGTTGAAGCAGCAATAATCTACTTTAACGTCTTTAACTCTGCGTTCCGGTTTGTCCAGAAGTGTGCACAGATGGATGCTGTTTGGATTTCTGCCTTTCAGGATATCGATCAGATAACTTAAAGTTCTTCCTGAGTCAATGATATCCTCTACGATCAGAACGTCCTTGCCGATCAGTGGCTGATCCAGATCCTTTACGATTTTTACGACACCGCTAGACTTGGTATCATCACCGTAACTG